>Ga0207691_10006599_pt1 | contig 11200 bp, 7 predicted proteins | sample KBSM13metaG_FD_184327 | JGI IMG/M metagenome (GOLD analysis project Ga0207691, IMG submission 184327) | Miscanthus rhizosphere microbial communities from Kellogg Biological Station, Michigan, USA - KBS M1-3 metaG (SPAdes) (version 2) | ecosystem: Host-associated > Plants > Roots > Rhizosphere >...
TCACGCAGCCGATCCGCATCGGGGCGACGATCGTCGTGACGCCTTTCATTGCGAGGCTCTACGAGCGACTTCGAGGTCGGCGCCCGGCTGACACCTAACGTGTGGCCCCGCGCGACAATGGCGGTGCAACAACCTAGCATGCGGCCGTCCGGTTACTCGGATCGCAACGCCACCATCGGGCTGACGCTGAGTGCGCGCCGCGCCGGGGCGATCGCGGCAATCGCCCCACACAGAATCAGCGACAGTCCGACGCCCGCGTACACCGTCGGGTCATGCGGATTCTGGTTGAACAATGCGCCTCCGAATTGCGGGGCCACCACCGCCGCGAGCGCCAGACCAATCGTCAGGCCGGTCAGGAGCTGGATCATCCCCCCGCGCAACACGAGCCAGAGGATCGACCGCCCGCGTCCGCCGAGCGCGATACGGATGCCGAGCTCGCGCGTGCGGTGACTCACCGAGAACGCGAGCACGCCCACCAGCCCGACGACCGCCAGCAGCAGCGCCGAGATCCCGAAGAACGTGAACAGGCCGCCGAACACCTTCTCGCCCTGGCTTGCCTGCGCCAGCGTCGCGTCGAGGCGCCCTTCCTGATACAGCGGCACGTCCGGATCCAGATCAGCGACGACGTCGCGGAGTGAGGTGACGAGTGCTGTCGCGTCGCCCCGAGTGCGCGCCGCGACGGCGACGTTGCTGTACTCGGATTGTGCGAGCGGCAGGTAGATCGCGTCGGTGCCTGCGAAATCGCCATTGCCTCCCACCGTCCCGAGCACCGGCGCGATGCCAACCACCGTCGCCCATTCTCCCTTTTCCCTCACCCGCACCTGCCGGCCCACCGCGTCGCCGTTGAAGAACCGCTCGGCGAACGTGCGATTCACGATCGCCACCAACGGCGCGCCCGCGCGATCGGCACGCGAGAACGGCCGACCCTGCAACAGCGCCGCACCGAACGTCGTGAAGAAGGTGGGCGAGATGGCGACGACGCGGCTCTGGGGAAAGGATTGCTTGCTGTCGTACCGAACACCACCGATCTCGATCGGCGTGGCCTGGGCGCTGTTACCCGGCAGGTGTGAGGCGAGCGTCGCCGACGTGACGCCGGGCTGAGAAGCGAGCCGCGTCTCGAGCGCGTCGAACAAGCGCGCGCGACTCGCGGCGTCGGGATACGCGTCGTCACGAAGCTCGATCCGGCCCGTGGCCACCTGTTCAGGCGCGGCGCCCACATAACGCGACGTGATCGTGAGCACGCCCTTCACCATGAGCCCGGTGACGACGAGCAACGCGCACGACAGCGCGACCTCGCCCACCACGAGCACTCGGCTCGCGCGACCGAGGCGGAACGACGAAGATCCGCGCGCCTCGTCCTTGAGCACGTCGCCGACGCTCACGCGCGCTGCCTGACGCGCGGGCGCGAGGCCCGCCGCGAGCGCGGCAATGCCGACGAGGGCGGTGGTGAACGCGAGCACCGCTCCATCGACTTCGATACGCATCCAGAATGCGAGCTCGAAGCCGAGTGTCGAGTTGAACACCGTGACGCCGGCCCACGCGAGTGCGAGCCCGAGCACGCCGCCGGGAATGGCGATAGCGAGCGACTCGACGAGAAGCTGCCTGACGAGACTCGACGGTGAAGCACCGAGTGCGACGCGGACGGCGATCTCGCGGCTGCGCGATGCCGCGCGCGCGAGCAGCAGGTTCGCGACGTTCGCGCAGGCGATGAGCAGCACGAACGAGACGACGGTGAGCATCGCGCCGAAGATGATGCGTGCCTGACGCGAGATCATCTCATCGTAGAACGGGCGAACGGCGAGGGCACGACCCTCGTGCGCTTTCGGATCGGCAATGGCGAGTCGACGCCCAATGGCCGCGATCTCCGCACCTGCGCTCTTGTGTGTCGTCCCGTCGCGGAGCCGGCCAATGACGTTGTAGGACGATGGGGTCCTGTCGCCCGAGCCGCTTCCGCGGTTGGCGTCGAGCACGAGCGGCGTCCACAGTTGCTCCTTCGTAGGGAAGCCGAACCCCTCCGGCATGACTCCCACCACCGTGGTCGGCGCGCCGTTGACCCGAATCGTGCGACCGATAACGGAGCGATCGCCCGCGTAGCGGTTCTGCCAGAGCGTGTGGCTCAGCACCGCGACGGGCGGTGCGCCAGGTCGTTCATCGTCGATCGAGAGCGTGCGTCCGAGCCGAGGCCTAACGCGCAGGACTCTGAAGAGGCTCGCGGTCACCGTTCCGCCCGAGAGTCGCTCCGCGCGATGGTCGGTGTCGCCGATGTTGACCGGCATGTCTTCATAGGCGGCAATGGACTCGAAGCTCTGCTGCTGTTCACGCAGGGCGACGATGTCGGCGACCGGGACCCGAAGGTATTCGTCGCCTTCGGTGCGGTCGGTCATGGCCACGTGCATCAATCGCTCGGGCTGGTCGACCGGAAGTTGCCGGAGGATGCCACGGGTGATCGAGTACATCGTGGTCGTGGACCCGATTCCGAGCCCTAGGGCGATCGCCGCCAGAGTCGCCATGCCGGGGGAGCGTCGGAGGACGCGGAGTCCATCACGGAGAGCGGTCATGACCTGGGTCCCGTTATCTGATCGGCCGCTTCTCCGCGAAGTCGTACAGCGTCAATCGCCGTAGCCGGTAGTACGACGCCCAGTAGCCGCGCAGGGCGTCGATGTAGCCGCGAAGCGCGCCGTCCCGTTCGTTCTGCGCGAGGTAGAGGTTGTCGATGCCGATCTTGCCGACGATGTAGCGGTTCTTGGCCACCTCGAACCGCTTGACCGCGACCGTATCCGCCTTGGCCGACAGCGCGAGGTTTCGCGCGGACTGGGCGAGCTGCAACGCCGCGAAGTGCGCCTCCTCGGCCGCCGCGTCGCGTGTGGCGCGCGCATTGGTGTTGGCCCGGTCTTCGTCAGCGCGGGAGGCCTCCACCTGTCCTTTGCGGTTGCCCCACTGGACCAGCGGCATCTGTATGGTCAGGCCAAACTGCTGGCGCTGAGCGAGATCCTGGTACGCCTCGTTCAGCACGGGGGCTTGTTGATTCAATCCCAGGGTCGCGGTCACCGTCGCCCCGAACCCGTTATTGAGCTTGGCCTCGTTCACTCGGCGTTTCGCCTGTACCGCCTGGAGCTCCGTGTTCGTCGTGCGGCTCTGGTTGAGAAGCGCTTGCTGGACTGCAACCGCCGTATCGGCTTCCACCGCCGGAATGTCGGTAGGCGCGGTGATCTCGATGGGTGCGTCAGGCGGAAGGCTCAGCAAGCGCTTCAGCGCGGCGTTGGCGCGCGCGAAGTCGAGCTTCGCGCCATCGAGCGACGTGCGGGCCTGGAGCAGGGCGAGCTCGCTCTGGAGCAGGTCGTTCTCGCCAATCTTTCCGACCTCGAACCGACCCTTGTTCAGATTGAAGAGCGTGTCGTTGATGGCCACCTTGGACGCCGCGTTGTCGAGCGCGAGTCGGGCGGAGAAGAGGTCGAAGAACGCGGTGGCCGTGTTGACGGCGACGTCCTCGCGTGCCTCGAGGTACTCGCGGTCGGCGGCAATGGCGCGCAGATCCTGCTCGCGGTCGTCCCACTTCAGCGCGTTAGGCCTGAAGATGCTCTGCGTGAGCCCGATGGTCAGCGGGGTCGAGTTGTAGAGCCGAGACGACCGGTCGCCGCCGACGTTCACGCGCGAGAGTCCCGAGGTGACGAACAGGGAACCGCCGGTCAACGGCAACGGCTGCTGCACCGTCAGTCCCAGTGCGGAAGTCGTCTCTCGGCGCGGCCTGAACTCTGTCGAACCGTTAGGCTGGGTCACCGGTATGATGGCGCGCTCGTAGTTGGGGAGCGTGCCGGAGAGCGAGACCTGCGGCATGAGTCTCGAGTTGAATGCCCGGTCGCGCCACCGCGCTGCCTCGCGCGCGTCGAGCACCGCGCGCGCCTGGAGCCCCTGCTTCTGGGCGATGTCGATCGCCTGCTGCAGCGTCATCGGCTGCTGCCCGTGGAGCGTCGCCGCACAGGCAAGCAGCGTCGTTAGGCTGATAGCGGATAGCCGATAGCTGATAGCTTTCATTCGTAGCGCAGGCATACCACCGGATCCTGTTTCGCCGCGCGCCAGGCGGGCACGAAGCCGAAGACGACGCCGACGGTGATCGAGACCCCGAAGGCGATGAACACCGAGTAGAACGAGACGATCGTATTGATCTTGGCGATGCGCTCGATGCCGAGGCTCAGTCCACCGCCGACGAGGATGCCAGCGACACCGCCGGCGAGACTGATGAGCACCGCCTCGCTGAGGAACTGCGCGAGGATGTCTTTCTGACTCGCGCCGACGGCGCGTCGCACGCCGATCTCTCGGATGCGCTCCAGGATCGACGCCAGCATGATGTTCATGATGCCGATGCCGCCGACGATGAGCGAGATCGCGGCGATCGCGGCGAGCACGACGTTGAAGAGGCGCTTCGTGTTCTGCTCCTGCTTGAGCAGCAATTCCGGCACGCTGATCTCGAAGTCGACCACCTGATTGTGCCGGCGCGTGAGCATGCGCCGCAGCACCTCGGCGACGCCGGTCACCTTGCTCGCGTCGTCCACGCGCACGATCACGCGATCCAGCTGGTGGTAGTTCGTGCGCTCGGCGCGCTGCTCGGCGTCCTCGTTCACGGTCGCGTTAGGGTCGTCGTTGACCTCGCGCGACGCCTGCTGCACGTCGCGCTCCGTGACCTGCGCGCGGTTCCGGTAGCGGAGCAGCATCGTCGAGAGTGGAACGTAGACGTCCATGTTCGCGTCGCGGATGCCGAGCTTCTGCGACGTCTGGTCGGAGAGCTTGCGGTCCTCGAGCACCCCGACCACTGTGAGCCACACGTTGCCGACCTTGATGGGCTTTCCGATCGGCTCTTCGGTCGTGAAGAAGCGCGTCTTCACACCGTGCCCGATGATCGCGACGGGTAGGCCATCGGCGACCTGCATGGGCGCGAACCGCTTGCCCTCGGCGACGTTCAGGTTCAGGAGATCGAAGTAGGTCGTGTCGACGCCGACGACCTTGCCGGACCGGCGCCGGCCCTCGCGCGTCACGAGCGTCTGCAGGACGACCTCGCCGCTCGTGGTGCGAACGTTAGGCACGATGTCGAGGATCGACCGTGCATCCAGCGTCGTGAGTCCGGGCGAGAACTTCTTCGGCTCCTTCGTGCCGTCATCCTTCGCCTTCTCCTCCTTCTGCTCGACGAGCGGCGTGATGATCACGTTGTTGGAGCCGAGGAGCTTCATCTGCTCCAGGATTTCCTGTTCGGCGCCTTTGCCGATCGCGAGCATCGCGATGACGGACGCGACGCCGAACAGAATGCCGAGTGAGGTGAGCGACGCCCGGAGCGTGTTGTGTCCGACGGCCTCGATGGCCGTCCGGAGACTGAACAGGACGTGCGCGGTCAGCTCGGCGCGTGCGCGCGCGAGATCACGAACCGACATGGGTTGTCCGGAGGTTCAGGACTTCGTGGCGACGCCCGATGGCGTTGGCGTGGCGGCCGGTGCCGCCGGCTTCACCGGCACGGGCTTGGCCGTGGACGGGGTGTCGGCGGGACCGGGCTGCGGCAGTCCGCCCGTGCCCGGTTTCGCGCCAGGCAACGTCTTCATCTCGATCTTGTCCCGGTCGGCCGGCGGGGTGAGGAACACGCGGTCGTCCTTCTCGAGTCCCTTCGCGACGACGATCTCGTTGTCGTTCGCGAGGCCGGTCTCGACCTGCTGCTTCGTCACGCGAGCACCGTCGCGCTTGTAGACGTACGGCGTCGTGCCCTCCACAGCGACGGCCTCGAGCGGCACGAACAGCGCGTTCTTGATCGTGTTGGTCTCGATCGCGTTCGACGTCGTCATGCCCGGGCGGAGTGTGGTGTCGGCCTGCGCGAGCAGGATCTTCACCTCGAAGACCTTGGCGTCCGCGTTAGGCCGTTGCTCGCCGACGTTCGCGACCGCGACCACCGTTCCGGGCAGCTTCTTCGTCGGGTCGGAGTCGAGCGAGATGGTGACCTTCTGGCCCGATGCGACCTTACGCACGTCGATCTCGTTCACGTACGTGAGCGACTCCATCTGACCGAGATCCGGAAGCGTGGCGACCGTGGGATCCCAGGCACTGACTTGCGAGCCGATGCCTTTCTTCTTGCCGTTCCACTCCTTCACGTAGATCACCATGCCGGGCGACGGCGCCTTGATGGTGAAGGCGCCGAGGACTTCCTGAACGTTCTTGAGCTTGTTCCGCTGGCGCTGCACGTCGGCGCCGACTTCCGCCATCTTCGCGATCGCCTGCTCGGTCTTCGTCTTGTAGTTGACCTTCGCCTGCGCGAGCTGACGCGTGGCCTTCTCGTAGTCGATCTCGACCTGTCGCTTGACACTAGGCGATTCGTACGCGGCCTGCTCCTTCGCGAGGCGCTTCTCCTCGAGCGAGAGCTCCATCGTCTTCATGTCCTCACGTGCCGTCGAGAGGTTGAGCGTGGAGTCGAGCTGCGCCTGCGTGAGCTGCGCCTCGGCCTTCTGGAGTGCGAGCGATACCTCGGACAGCTTCGCTGCTATCCCTGAGCGATCGAGCTCGGCGACGACATCACCTTCCTTCACGACCGTCCCCTCGGGGACGAGCGTGGAGATTTTCGTCTGGTAGATCTCGGCCTGCTGCATGTTCAGTGGCCCCTGCACCTGCACGAACTTCTTCGCGCGGAGCTCACCGGCGCTGGTGACAACGACGTGGAAGTCGCCTTTCTTCACCCGCGCGAGAACCGAGTCATCTGTCTTGGCGCTGGCGGGGGTGAACAACCAGACCGACACACCAGCAACGGCCGCGAGAATCACCGCCAAGGTGATCCATCGCTTGCGCGGGATCCGTGTCATGGGAGGCTAAGGCTGCAGGATGGGACGAGGATGACACTCGGCGCGCGCGCCCTAACGGGAAGCAGGCGCGAACCGCGACCATGATTGGAGGTTGCTCATCAGCGCGCAAGCTCCGCTATGCCCCGATACGACAACCCTTACCACGGGTAGTCCGGTCACGGCGTGGGTGAGACACACCGTCGCGGCAAAAGGTTCTCTAGGCGGCGATCGTGCGGAGCGATAGCCGCGGCTCTCTGGATCATCGCGCTGGGGCCGGTGGGAACTACGATTGTGCGGATCCGTACTGCGAAACTACCGGATACGGCTTTGCATTGAGGCATCATCGCGCCGCGGTCGGTGGGAACTGCGATTTGGCGGATGGCGCGGAAGAAGCAGGATACCGCTCGATAGGTCTGGCTCCTTCCGCAACGAGCCGGGATTTTCCCATTACTTCAGAGTCCGGCGAGAGCCAGCGTTAATGCAAAGCCGTATCCGGCTGTTTCGGTATCATCCGCAAAATCGTAGTTCGCACCGGCCCGGGCGCGATGTGCCTAATCCCGACGCCAGTAGTGTCGGACTATAAAGACACCATTATAGCAGTCGCGAGCTGCGACACGAATGGCGCCGGCTACCATCAGGTCGTCGGTGCCTGACCGAGCTGCACAGGGATCGTGGTCCGACCGCCAGGTCGGACCACTTCCAATCGGATCGTCGTCCCGGGGGTGAGGCTGCGCAGCAACCGTCTCAGGTCGCCACCGCTGGCAACTGCCGTGTTGTTGCCCCGGACAATGATGTCCTGCGGGCGAATTCCGGCGCGGGCAGCCGGAGACCCGGGTTCCACCGCGCCCACGATAATGCCCTGATTCACGGGGAGTCGGAACTGACGGGCGATTTCCTGATCGATGTCCGCGAAGCTCACGCCGAGGTATGCGCGCGTGATGTGGCCGGTCGTGAGGATCTGCCGAACGACCTCGTTGGCCAGGTTGATCGGGACGGCGAACCCGAGTCCGGCCGCGCCCGCGCCCTGGAGGACGGCGGTGTTGATCCCGATCACCCGACCGTGGGAGTCAACAAGTGGGCCGCCCGAGTTGCCCGGACTGATCGCGGCGTCCGTCTGAATGAGTCCGTCGAGGCTGATGCCGCGGGGATTCCGGTTGACGGCGGACACGACGCCGCTCGTCACCGTTCGCTCGAGACCGAGCGGGTTGCCGATCGCGATTGCCGACTGGCCTACCTGCAGGCGGTCGGAATCGCCGATGGGCGCGACGGGGAGATTCTGCGCCGACACGCGGACGACGGCAACGTCGATGGATCGGTCCACACCGGCCACCTGACCGGTGACCGTGCGTCCGTCGGCCAGTCCGACTTCCACGTTGCGCGACGCACCCACGACGTGCGCGTTGGTGAGAATGATGCCGTCGCCGTTCACGATGATGCCGGAGCCCGAGCCCTCCGGTTGCGAGACGCTCACGACGGTGGGTGTGATCTCGCGCGCCACGCGGATGATCGTCGCTTCGTCTTGCGTCACGGCATTGGAGTCGGACGCGTTCCGTGCTGGCGCGGCGACCGTCTGTGCCCTGGTCTGGTTTGCTTCGAGCGGACGAACGACCTGGCGCGCGGAACGGTCGAGGACGACACCAAGGGCGACGCCGCCCGCGAGCAGAAGAATGGCGCTGAAGCGTTGCGGAGTCATAGGCGTGTCCTGCAAGGGCGATGACGGGAGCCGAGCGATCACGCACGATCCGTACGCGGTCCTCTTGCCTCGTGCCATTCAGCGGCGCATGCTCCTGCGAACATCCCGCAAGCGCGTCGCCCGTCGAGGGAGGACCGCTCACCTCGCCGCCATTACTCACGGCTCATGCGACCGCGTCGTCTTCTTCTCGATTCGAGCATCACGGTGCTGCTTCTCGCAGCCGGCGTCAGCGCCGGGTGCGCCAAGGCCAGCAGTGAGACCGGCACTCTCGTCAACGGCACGACGCCCCGGGCCTCCACCGCCACGCCGACATCGGTCAACGTGCTGACGGCGGCCGAGCAGGCGGCGGGGTGGCGGCTGCTGTTCGATGGGCGGACGACGAACGGGTGGCGGGGGTACAAGGCGACGACCATGCCTAACGGCTGGCATGTGACGGACGGTCTGCTCGCCAAGGACTCGAGCGTCGATGACATCCTCACCAATGACCAGTTCGGCGACTTCGAGCTCGCGCTCGAGTGGCGGATAGGCTCGGGCGGAAACAGCGGGATCTTCTATCGGGCTACCGAGGAATACGAGAAGGTCTACTGGAGCGCGGTGGAGTATCAGCTGCTCGACGACGCGAACGCGCCCGACGGCAAGAACCGCCTAACGTCTGCCGCCGCGGCCTACGCGCTGTACGCGCCGCCCGCTGGCATCGTGAAGCCCGCCGGCGAGTGGAACAGCACGCGCATCATCGCCCGCGGTGCGCACGTGGAGCACTGGCTCAACGGGCAGAAGGTGGTGCAGTACGAGCTGTGGAGCGCGGATTGGGAAGCGAAGGTCAAAGCCAGCAAGTTCAAGGACTGGCCGAACTACGGCAGATCGAAAGCCGGCCACCTGGCCATTCAGGGCGATCACAACGGGGTGCTCGCGCTCCGCAACATCAAGATCAGGACGCTGCCATGACCGCAACGCGCGCGAAGTTGATGGCCATGATGTTCCTGCAGTACTTCGTGTGGGGCGCGTGGTTCGTGACGATGGGGACGTACCTGTCGCAGACGCTCAACTTCACGCCGCAGCAGGTCGGCCTCGCGTACGGCGCGACGGCCATCGCGGCGCTCGTGTCGCCGTTCGTGCTCGGGATGGTGGCCGATCGGTTCTTCGCCACCGAGAAGCTGCTCGCGGTGCTGCACATCGTGGGCGCCGTGCTCTTGTACCTCGTGTCGACGCAGACGACGTTCGCGACGTTCTACCCGCTGCTGATCGCGTACGCGCTGTGCTACATGCCGACGCTCTCCCTGACCAACTCGATCTCGTTCCACCACGTGCGCGATCCGGGCAAGGATTTCCCGATCATCCGCATGCTCGGCACGTTCGGGTGGATCGTGGCCGGCATCGTGATCGGCAAGGTGCTCAAGGCGGACGCGCTCGCGCTGCCAATGCGCGTCGCGGCGATTGGGTCACTCGCGTTAGGTCTCTTCTCGTTCGCGCTGCCGCACACGCCGCCCAAAGGCGCCGGCACGCGTTTCAACGCCCGTGACGCGTTCGGCCTCGACGCGCTGTCGCTGCTCAGGGATCGCGACTTCCTGATCTTCGTCGTCGGGTCGTTCCTGCTCTGCATCCCGCTGCAGTTCTACTACACGTTCGCGAACCTGTTTCTGAACGAGGCGGGCGCGCCGGAGCCGGCGTTCATCCAATCGTTCGGCCAGTGGAGCGAGATGGGCTTCCTCCTCCTCCTGCCGTTCGTGCTCAGGCGGATCGGCATCCGCGGTATCATGCTCGTCGGCATGCTGGCGTGGGCGCTCCGGTATCTGGCGTTCAGCCAGGGGAACGCGGGCAGCGGGATGTGGCTGCTCTGGGCGGGTATCCTGCTGCACGGCGTGTGCTACGACTTCTTCTTCGTGGCGGGGCAGATCTACACGGACGAGAAGGCCGGCGAGCGTATCCGTGCGGCGGCCCAGGGATTCATCAACTTCGTCACGAATGGTGTCGGATACTTCGTCGGCGCATTCGTGTCGGGGGCGGTGGTGAACCGCTACTCGGCGCCAAACCCCGCGTGCGACGCGGCCGCGGCGGCGGCGAAGAGCTGCCTAACGGTGACGCACGACTGGCGGTCGATCTGGTTGGTGCCGTCGATGGGCGCACTGGTGGTGCTACTCATCTTCGCGGTGCTGTTCCGGCCAAACCTGCGGGCGGCCCGGCCGGCAGCCGCGCCGGCGCGGGCCTGATCTCCGCGGGCTGCACGCCGGACGGGCAACGGCGATTCACCGCGGAGGACGCCGAGGGACGCGGAGGACTGCTCCGGCGACCATCCACACGGACCGCTCCGACACAGCATCCAGAACCCAGAGTGTGAACTGATTGGACGGAAACAACGGAAACGGCCCGATCCGATCGCGACCCCGACAGATCGTGGAACGGGGCTGTTGAAAGAGGGGAACGCGCTCGTCAGACCACTGCGTCCCCGGGCCGTTCCCCTTTCCATCACGGCTCGTTGCGGCACCGACTCTCCCGGCATCGGGCCGATCCGCCCGATCCGATGTCTCCGGCCGTTTCCGTTCCCACCCTCGGTGCTGAATGGTTGCTGAAGCAGTTCCCTGTGTCCTCCGCGGTGACTTGTCGTCCACCAGCAGCCACGGGCGGATGCGTTTCCAACGGGCACGGATCCTCGTCGCTCACGTGTCGCGAGGAACCGAAATCGTCGCGGCGCAAACAGTTACCA
>Ga0207691_10006600_pt1 | contig 11199 bp, 7 predicted proteins | sample KBSM13metaG_FD_184327 | JGI IMG/M metagenome (GOLD analysis project Ga0207691, IMG submission 184327) | Miscanthus rhizosphere microbial communities from Kellogg Biological Station, Michigan, USA - KBS M1-3 metaG (SPAdes) (version 2) | ecosystem: Host-associated > Plants > Roots > Rhizosphere >...
GAATCAATGAACGATTCTATCGCTGCGATCCTTACTAAAGATCCAGCTTCGCTTGATGGCAGTACGCCGCCGGAATTACAGCGAATTGTGCGGAAGTCGCTTCAGAAGAATACGGATGAGCGATATCAAACAGTCAAAGACCTGCAACTAGATCTAAAGAACCTGAAACGTGAATTGGAATTTTCTCAGGACCTGGAACGTTCGCAGGTCCCAAACTCAATTGGTTCGTCCAACGTCAATACGGGTCAGTCTGTCGAAAACGCGACCGCTGTTCAGTCAACCGCACCTTCGACGCAAGGCAACTTTCAAATTAACCAACGTTCCAGCGCTGAATATCTGGTCGGTGAGATCAAGAGTCACAAGTTGGTCGTTGCGGTTCTGGCTGTGTTAATTGTCGCTTTGATCGGTGGCGGTTACTGGTTCTGGAAGAGTCGCCTTTCGGCCTCCGATCAAATCAATTCGATCGCCGTCTTGCCGTTTGAGAATCGAGGAGGGAATCCGGACTCTGAGTATTTGTCCGACGGCCTGGCCGAGTCGCTGATCTATCGTTTGTCACAACTGCCAAACTTGAAAGTTAGTCCAACCAGTTCTGTTCTGCGCTACAAGGGAAAAGACGTCGATGTCCAGAAGGTTGCCGCTGACTTGGGAGTCAGCGCAGTGATGTCGGGGCGAATGGTTCAGCGAGGCGACAATCTCACGATCAGTGTTGAACTGATCGATGCCAGAAAAAATCAGCTGATCTGGGGCGAACAGTTTGAGCGGAAAACTTCTGACTTGTTGACGACGCAACGCGAAATCGCCAGTGCAATTAGTCAAAAACTTCAACTAAAACTGTCTGGCGAAGAATCCAAAGGGCTGACCAAGCGATATACAAACGACAACGAAGCTTATCAGCTATATCTCAAAGGTCGCTTTTACTGGAACAAACGCACCGGTGAGAGTGTTCAGAAAGCGATTGAACAGTTTAGAGCGGCGGCGGATAAGGATCCGGGATTCGCTTTGGCCTATGCCGGGCTTGCTGACTGCTATTCAATCTCTTCAAACTACACTGGAAAGAGGTCGAGCGAAACTCTTCCGCTGGCAAGATCGAATGCTTTACGAGCGATTGAGTTGGACAGCGTATTAGCCGAACCGCACGCAACTCTCGGCATGGTTAACCACTTTGAGTGGCATATGTCAGAGGCCGAAGCTGAATTCAAACGCGCCATCGAGCTTAACCCAAATTATCCGACAGCTCATCACTGGTATTCGCGATTTCTGCGCGGAATGGGTCGCATGGATGAAGCCTGGGCCGAAATCAATCGAGCCGCAGAACTCGATCCGTTATCCATGGTCATCATTAACAACATCGCCGAGCAACACATAGAGCGCGGCGATCTGAATGCGGCGGCTGAGGTCTGCGGAAGAATGATTGAACTCGACCCCAACTTTTGGGCTGCCCATCAAACATTCGCGATTGTGTTAACTAAGCAGGGAAAGAATGCACAAGCGTTAGTTGAGGCGCAAAAAGCCCTTGATTTAACTAAACGGTCGAATGCGGCTCTGGCCTTTAACGCACACGTTTTAGGTCGGCTGGGGCGACGTGCCGAAGCTGAAACGATCATCAAAGAGCTTCAGGAGAAATATGCGAGGAAGGAAGCGGATGGACGCGACCTTGCTGTTGCGTATGCCGGCCTTGATGACAAAGATCAGGCTTTCGCATGGCTCGAGAAGGCCTTTGCTAACCACAGCAATTTCCTGGCAGTGCTGCGATTGGAACCAGCGCTTGACTCACTAAAGAGTGATCCACGTTGGAATGATCTACTACGACGCGTCGGTACCCTTCAGTAGCTACATCGAACTAACGGGCGCGCTCTTCTGGGACCGCAGGCGTCCTCGCCTGCATTCGTTGAAGCTAAGACTCGCCAAGCTAAAGAAGGGCAGGCGAGGACGCCTGCGGTCCCAGAAGAGCGCGCCCATTAAATTGATGGCGTCACTAAAGGGAAACTAAGCACATTCTACAAATATGAAACGATGCCCCCAATGTAACCGCCTCGAAAGCGACGATACGCTTGCATTCTGTCGCGTTGATGGTTCTTCTTTGCTTCTTGCCGGCAGTGAAGAGTTGGGAACGATCAGGCTGGACCAGGCACCTGTTAGTGGCGAAGTTAGGACTACGCTGCTTCCGAAGGCAATAACGAATGACGCCATTGGTCACACAACAATGGAAACGGTCGTCCTTCCGAGGGATGGAACCAGGCCGCAAACTCGAGAACTCAACAAACCAAAAAAACGAACCGCGTTATTCGTAGTGCTGGCTGTAGGCATCGTAGTTGCGCTTGGGATTTGCGCCTACTTCTTCTTCCGCTCGAAAAACAACCTCACGCCTATTCAGTCGATTGCAGTGATGCCGTTCGTTAACGAAAGCGGAAATGCGGACGTTGACTATCTCTCGGATGGGATGACGGAAACGTTGATCAGCAGCTTGTCGCAACTCCCCAATCTGAATGTTAAAGCCAGGTCTTCAGTGTTTCGTTACAAAGGTAAAGACACCAACCCGCAGACCGTCGGTAGGGAATTGAATGTCCAGGCGGTCTTGAACGGACATTTTGCTCAGCGTGGTGATCAGCTATCTCTAACGTTGGAGTTGGTCGATGCGCAGACTGAGAATGTGCTTTGGAGTGAGCAGTACAACCGTCCTCAAGCCGACCTGGTAAAACTGCAAAACGACATCGCTCACGACGTGTCGAGCAAACTAAGAACTAAACTCTCAGGCGCAGACGCACAGAAGCTGGCAAAGACCTACACGTCAAACCCGGACGCGTATCGACTTTATCTGCAAGGTCGGTTCTATTGGGGCAAACGCGAAGAGAAAGATCTTAAGACAGCAATTGATTATTTCAATCAAGCCATTGCTCTCGATTCCAACTACGCGCTGGCATATGCAGGCCTCGCTGACTCGTACGTTCTGTTGGCGAGCTTCAATTTCATGCCGCCTACCGATGCGATCCCAAAGGCGCGTGGCTTTGCTCTTAAAGCGCAGTCCCTCGATGAGAGCCTGGCTGAACCGCACACGACTCTGGGCTTGGCGCTCTTTCAGTTTGATTATGATTTCGCTGGCGCTGAACGCGAATACAAGCGTGCGATCGAGTTGAACCCGGGCTATGCGACTGCACATCAATGGTACGGCGAGTTGTTAACGTGTTCGGGCAGGTTTGAAGAGGCCGCAACGGAACTTCGACGCGCCCTGGAGTTGGAGCCGCTTTCGCTTCCGATCAATTGGGACTACGGCAGAAGTCTTTACCACTCACGAAAGTTTGACGAGTCGCTTGCGCAACATAAGAAGACGATCGATTTGGATCCTGGTTTCGCGCGCGCCCGGCGAACGTTGGTGGAGGTCTATCGGGTAAAGAAGGACTATGCGAATGCCATCGAAGAAATGGCCAGGTACTTCGAGGTCCGTGGTCAACCGGAAAACGCCGCGCTGGTGCGTGACACCTTTGCCAAGGGTGGTTGGACTGCTTATCTCCAGTTGGTGATCGCCGAAAATTCACCGATGAAAGAAAGAAATTGGATAAAGGCAAAAGCCTACGTGGAACTTGGCGACAAGGACAAAGCATTTGCCGAATTGAACACCGCGTACGACGTCCATGAGTCGACGTTGACATGGCTTAAAGTCGAACCACAGTTCGAGCCCTTGCGATCTGATCCACGCTATCAGGAGTTGTTACAAAAGATGCGTGTTCCACAGTGACACCCTAAGTCGTAGTCTGCATCCATCGATCACACCGACTTGCGGTTGGTCTTCAACTCCGAAGTTTTCAAATACGCAACCAGGAACAGAACAAGAAGTATCAAGTCGAGTCCCGCTGGAAACAAGATGACACCGGCGACTCGGTGCTGGAGGTAAAGAGCAGCTACGGCGATTGGAAACCCTATCTTTTCAAGAACGCCGACCAACATCAGTGGTCGATATCTAACCGGATCGGTTGAAAGAATCAGAAAGCCTACCTGCCATGCTACTGCGACACCGATGAATCCGTAGTAGAACTCCGGGTGAGTTATCGGTGGCGGTGAATCGAGTCCCACTTTCGCTTCGAGGAAATACTGAGGCAATAGGACAATCAACCCATAGATTCCAGCCACGAGAAATACCACTCTGGCGAATTTCATTTCTGTAACCTCTGGACTTTGCTTGGATACTGCTCATCTTATTATTAACAATTCATTCGAGGTCTGTCAGTGCCGCCTTGTGTGCTTCTTCGAAACTCGTGAGTCTCTTCGTCGGCAATCGAATTGATTTGCGGCTTTGCCGCCTCCCGCGCGGAAAGCCTCCAGGCTTTCCACACGGAAGGCGCCAAAGCCGCATGACCACCAAAGTTTCATTTGACCATAATTAGAGAATAATTCACTCACTCAAGGGCCGGTGACCTCGATTGTGATCGTCCCGACTCGCTTTTCTTTCGGGGCCGCGTCACTCAAATCACCAAGTTGTTTTTGTAGTTTGCGTTCTCCATCCGACCGGGATAGTCCCCGACCTGTTGTCGAACCAGGCGCCCACATTTCTGCAAGGAAGTAGTCGTTTCCATAGCGATGAAAAACGACTCCACCCTTTTCATGAGTCTTTGTCCCGATCACTGGAAAAGTGACCGGAAAGCCATTCGCTTTTCCATCGGTACTCTCAATGTGCACCACCAGGTCGCCACTGGTTTGGCTAGCTCGTCTGAACGAATAGTCCCCTGCTGGAAACTCTTGCTTGTCGACCTTGAAATCGAATGGAATTCGAACTTTCATCCCATACTCCAGGGACTGACCTTTCGCTGACGAGTTCACAATGGTCATCGCGATGACCAACATCAATCCTATCCTCCCTGATAGTTGCAGAATCTGTTTCTTCATAACTTTCCTCTTTCTTCAATCAATAACTCGTTGTTCGCAAGTTTCAGTTAACCTGCGAGGGCCAGGGTTGGTTTCTTCAAAGCAGCTCGAATGCGAGCGAGGTGGTGGTAGCTGTGACGAACAGCGTGGTCCTCGAGCATGAACTGACACGTAAGCGGCGCATCCGCGTTAAGCGAAACAGCGGCTGCCTCGTCTAACTGCTCATCACTAAACAACCGGATGGCCGTGGCGGCCGCTGCACTGTTCCGACGCAAGAGTTCCAATGTGGCCTCTTTGCCTACCGCGTCGTTGTCTTTTGCATGTTGAGCATTCATCTGGTTGACCACATCGCAGGTAACGCCTTCGATAGGCTGGCCATTCGCCAGTGTTTCGGCCAACTTGATCTCGATTGGGTAGACGCTCGCTACGTGATGAACGATCACGCCGATTTTTCGACCGTCGCCTGGCAGACGGGTTTGCCACTCTGCGTCTGTGAGCGAATTGGCAAACGCTTCAAGGGCCAGTGCGCCCAATTCGAGTCGACGAGCAAGTACAAAACTTCGATTACTCATAATCTCTCCTCTAAAGTTGTTTTCCTGAGTCATGTTTCCTCAGGCTGGAGGTTACGGTCTGACCCGGATCGCAGTCATAAACTTTTGGTTAAGCTGCGGTAATGTTTCGAGGGCTGTTGGTCGTGCGGCAATCATTTGGATTGCGGCTGTGCCGCCTCCCGTGCGGAAAGCCTCCGGCTTTCCGTTCGCTACTTAGAAAAGGAGAGGCTCTGCCTCGGGCGGCCTAGCCGCCAAAGGGGTCGGGGCCTTAACGGAAAGGCGAAGCCTTTCCGCACGGGAAGCGGCAGAGCCGGAAAGAAAGCCAAAGGCTATGCATTGAAGAAAGCCGGAGGCTTTCCGCACGGGAGGCGGCACAGCCGCCCCGAAAATAGCTGCGTTTGCCATCATTGTTTCAAGAGAGGACAATGGTCCAGGTGTCTGCGCTAAAGAAGAAGGGTTCTTGAGGTTTCGTTAATTTCCGTGATCACTCCTGCAAATGAGCATCGGATAAACTTCGCTCACTTTAGTCTGGACCTTGTTAATGAGTGTCTTTGGGACGGTTCCAAAGAAATCAAGGTTAGACCCAAAGCGTTTGCCCTGCTCCACTACCTCATCGTTCGACCCGGCCAACTTGTCACAAAGGAAGAGCTACTCAGTGCTGTTTGGCCCGAAACCTTCGTCAGTGATGCCGTACTCAAAGTCACGATTCGACAGTTAAGAGAAACTCTTGCAGACGATCCAAAGTCGCCACAGTTTATTGAAACTGCGCATCGCCGAGGCTACCGCTTCATAGCGCGCATCAACGAACCGCCGCAATTACCCACCACAGAAAAGCATGCTGATGCCCTCGTTTCGTCAGCGAGTACTGCGAGACTCGTTAAAGCATACCCGGCAGTTGTGGGCCGAGATGACACCTTGTTGCGTCTGGAAGGTTGGCTTCAACAGTCACTGCAAGGCGAGCGTCAGATCGTATTCCTAACCGGTGAAGCAGGGATTGGAAAGACGGCGCTAGTCGACGCATTCATTGGCGGACTTTCTTCTGAAACAAACATTCGCGTAGCTCGAGGTCAATGTCTTGAACAGTATGGAACGGGTGAAGCGTATTTGCCCGTACTTGATGCGATTGGGAGGTTGTGCCGCGAAGAACCTCAAGTGACGCACCTCATTCGCCCACATGCGCCAATGTGGTTGTTGCAGATGCCTTCGTTGGTGAGTTCGGCGGATCGCGAACTGTTGACAAGAGAAGTGGCTGGTGCGACTCACGAAAGAATGTTGCGCGAGATGAGCGAAGCGCTAGACGCTCTGACGGCTGAAACGCCGTTGATCCTGATTCTTGAAGATCTCCATTGGAGCGATCATTCCACCCTCAACCTGATCTCTTACCTTGCAAACCAACGCCAGCGCGCTCATCTAATGCTCATCGGAACCCATAGAAACGTTGAGCTAACCATCGGTCGACATGCGCTCAAGGCAGTGAAACAGGAGTTGTTGGCGAAACAACTTTGTTTCGAGTTACCAATCGAGTACTTGAGTGAAAACGCTGTAGCAAAATACTTGGCATTCAGATTTCCCAGTCATCGGTTTCCTGCAGGGCTCGCCCGGTTGATCCACAAACGCACAGATGGCAATCCACTCTTCATGGTCAATGCCGTCGACTATCTACTTGCAGAGAAGGTGATCGTTGAAGCTGAAGGCCAGATGGAGTTGGTAGATGACCTTACAAATGTAGAAGTTGGTGTGCCTGACAACATCAAACAGATGATCGAAATGCAAGTGGATCATCTGGATGTGAAAATGCAACGGCTGATTGAGACAGCAAGCGTGGCCGGAGTGGAGTTTTCCCCGCTCGCTTTACTCGCAGGTTTGGAAGAAGAGCAAAGCGTCATCGAAAGACGATGTGAAGAGCTGGCTCGGGACGGTCAATTTATTCGGGATTGTGGCTTTCAGGAACTGCCAAACGGTGAGGTTGTGGCGAGATACGGTTTCGTCCACGCTCTTTATCAAAACGTCTTGTATGAACGGATACCGCCATCTCGTCGCTTTCAACTCCACCGCCGTATTGGCGAACGCGGTGAGGAAGTTTATGGAGAGAGGGTCGGCGAGATCGCTGGAGAATTGGCCATGCATTTTGAGCGTGGCAGAGATTACCAACGGGCGACGAACTATTTTCAACGAGCTGCCGATAACGCCATGCGCAGGTTTGCTTATCGTGAGGCGGTAGCGCTTGCGCGCAAGGGGATTGAACTGATCAAGAAGGTACCAGACAGTCCTGATCGACTCGCCCAGGAGCTTTGTTTGCACCTGACTTTGGGAGTGCCATTGGTTGCCATTGAGGGCTATGCGTCTCCAAACGTAGGGAGTGTTTACTTAAGGGCGCGCGAACTTCAGCGGCAACTGGGAGACACTCCAGACGTTGCGGAAGTTCTCTGGGGCGTGTGGACCTATTACACGTTGAGGGCGGATTTGCGGACCGCACGGGAGACCGCTGAAGAGTTTCTTCGTTTGAGTCAACGATTGTCGTATCCGGGTTTCGCTATGCGCGCTCACCTGGTGATGCATGTCACGTTGATGCATCAAGGTGAGTTTGTGCCAGCGCTCGAACACCACGCGCAAGCAGCAAAGCTCTACGATCCCCAACGGCACCGCGATGATGCCTTCTTCTATTCTCAACATCCGGGAGTAGCACTGCGATGCTTTGAAGCCTGGACCCTTTGGTATCTTGGCAAACCTCAGCAGTCACTCGAGCGTTTGGAAGAAGCTCTGGCTATCGCGCGAGCATTAGACGAGCCACATGGATTAGCACACACGCTTTTGTTTGCAGCAGTAGTGCATCAACTTCGGCGAGAGCCCAAAAAGGCCCAGGAGTTTGCGGAGAGTGTTTTGGCGATTGCCGGTGAACACGGCCTGGCGATGTATCAAGTGCAGGCTTCAATCACGCGAGGATGGGCGCTGGCTCAGCACGGTCTATCTGAAAGCGGAATCAACCTGATGCGGCAAGGTATTGCCGACTATAAGAACACTGGAACTAAACTATTGCTCGCACAGTTTCTGGGCTTACTTGCTGAAGCACTGGGTAACGCAGGTCAAACTGATGAAGGACTTCGCGAAGTCGACGAGGCGTTGAATGTGGCTGGTTCTAGCGAAGACGCCTCATATCTTGCGGAACTCCACCGGCTCAAAGGCGAACTCTCACTTGCAAAGCAATTAGCAGGTGATGCTGAAGAGTGCTTCAAGGAGTCGATCGCTACAGCTCAACGACAGCACGCGAAGTCCTGGGAGTTACGCTCAGCTACTAGTCTGGCTCGGCTATATCACTCTCAGAACAAAAACGATGAGGCTCGAAATGTTCTTCGGCCAGTTGTTAGCGACTTCAGCGAAGACCATGAAACGAAAGATCTGCGAGAGGCCAACTCGCTGTTGGCTGAGCTATGAGGTCAGTATCGCAACACGGTAGTGCTTATTAAAAGAAAAGGGCGGCCACAGAGTGCCGCCCATACCATCCTCAATTGCAAACCTTCCTGCTAAGACGAAGCAGTGGCAGTTCCCATTCGTCGCAGCCAACGGAAATGAGAAGCCAGTCCCGCGCGAAACGATGAGTGCTCGCGATACACCACTCCATACTCGCGACAAGTCTGTTCGACTAGTTTGGAGATTTGCGGGTAGTGGACGTGGCAGATTCGCGGGAATAGGTGGTGCTCAACCTGGAAGTTCAAGCCTCCGAGTAACCAACTTTGCACTCTACTGCGTCTGGCAAAGTTTACGGTCGTCTCGATTTGATGAATGGCCCAGGCATTGTCGATCGATCGGGACTCTGTTGGTGGTACCGGAAAATCAGCTTCTTCAACGCAATGGGCCAATTGAAAGACAATGCTGACAACCACGCCCGCAGTGACTACCGCGACACCGTAAAACAGACAGACAGTCAAGGGACGGTGAAGCATTAATGGGAGCACGAAGGCGATGGCAAAAAACACTGCTTTGGCTCCGGTGAAACGAAGCCATTCCCAGCGCTTTGGCCGGGGCATGCGATGCTGACCAATCCGGCCGAGTATGACATCACGGAAGTCGTCGTAGAGTTGCCACTTGATAACGTTCAAGCCATACAACGGCCACAAGTAAAAATGTTGCCAGCGATGAAACCGCAGACGAGGATGATGTGGCGAGATTCGGCCGACAATTCCCAGTTCGATGTCGGCGTCATGGCCAGCGATATTCGTATACGTGTGATGGACCACATCATGCTTCCAATGCCATACGTATGAACTGGCCCCGAGCAAATCCATAGTCATCGCCATCATCCGGTTTACCCAGGCGTGGTTTGAAAACGCCTGATGTGCACCATCGTGTTCAATGTTGAATCCTATCGCTGCCATCGCCAGCCCAAGCAACATGGCGAGTGGAAGGGCCTGCCACCAGGCCGTAGCAAAAAACACGAGGCCAATGTAAAACCCGACATAAGCAAGCAGTATGATTGCTGTCTTCAGGTACATCTGTGGACAGTCTCGTTGACGTCGTCCAGTCCGTTGAAAATATTCATCGACCTTGCGTCGAAGTTCAGTGTGAAAACTATTGTCTCTGCTGAATGTCAGTCGTTGATTGCTCGAAACTACCTTGTTCATATACTGGTTCGTTCCTTACTACTTCATCTTTACAAGAGGGATCGCTAGTCACCATTACCAAGCATAACCTTCTAAGACGCGATTTAGACGGGCGGTTTGTATTGGTAGTGTAATGATTGCGTCGTACAGGCCGGTTTAGGGTGAAAGTTGGGCAGTTGAGCGTCTATTTCAGTCAGTTTTGAGCGACTGATGTTCAATTCCATGAAATTGTGGATAAGAGTCCTTTCGTTTGTAGCAAGCAATAGTGGCTGACTGATCCGAGAAACATATCTACGGTAGTGGCGTACTAATCTCGTGGAACCAAGGAGACGAGCCTATGGCACCCCGGCCAAGCTAGCTCACGTGGTTTATATGACAAGACGTTTACGTCCTTTGTGAGAAGTTTTGAAAAAAGTTGAAATGAAATTCCTTGTCGGCGGTGTTATCTCTACGGGTGAAAAGATTGAGGCTATCGTTAATAAAGCTGAGCGGAGAGTGTTAACAAGCTGGGACCGACGGACGTCTCAATAATGACGCGAGGAACTAAGCGCAAAAGGGGAGAACGTTATGTTGAAGATATACGCCAAAAATTTGGGGAATATCGGTATCTTGAGCCTGCAAGGCCGACTTGTGATCGGTGAAACAGGAATTCTACGAAATGCTGTAGAGTCATTGTGTAAGACCAGCGTCACACTCGATATGGCGGGAGTCGATACAGTCGATGCCCACGGTTTGGGAGTGTTGTTGGACCTGCGACAGCGGACGCTGTCAAAGGGAATGCGTTTCGAACTTATGAACGTTAGCAAACCGATGACCAGGGTGCTGGAAATCTGCAAGCTGAATACTGTCTTCCAAATTACCTCGACCGTTGAATTCTTCCCGGCAATGGCTCGCGAACAACGTGCATCGTACGCGGCACTCAAGTCGTGTGCGTAAGTATTACCTTCGGTGTTCTCTGTGGTTCATCCGATCAGCGATAACCACAGAGAATACAAAGTGCTCTCTTGTTGAGAAAGCCACATCGAAGCTAGCCGCATATCCCCACCTTGCTCTAGAATACCTTCCGTCCTAATAGAAAATTTCCCAAGCTCTCTTATCACTCTCGTTTTGTTTAAGGCGAACCCAGGCGTCATTTGCAGATGAGTCCCTCCTCGTTTTGTCGAGCGCCCGTTATCCATCCCCAGGTTACGCAG
>Ga0207691_10006601_pt1 | contig 11198 bp, 7 predicted proteins | sample KBSM13metaG_FD_184327 | JGI IMG/M metagenome (GOLD analysis project Ga0207691, IMG submission 184327) | Miscanthus rhizosphere microbial communities from Kellogg Biological Station, Michigan, USA - KBS M1-3 metaG (SPAdes) (version 2) | ecosystem: Host-associated > Plants > Roots > Rhizosphere >...
GCCCGCCGCCGTGCGCGGGATGCCCATGAACTCGGAGACCGCCGGCTTGCGCAGGTCGAAGTCGGCGAGGACGACGCGGGAGCCGCGCCGAGCGAGCGCCGCCGCGAGGTTCGCAGCCGTGGTCGTCTTCCCTTCGCCGTTCAGCGCACTGGTCACCGCCAGGTGAACGGCGCCCTCGTGGCCGTCGAAGATCTGCGCGACGTTGGCAGCGAGCAGCTCGTATTCGTCGTTGAAGCGACCGCCGTCACCTCCGAGGACGGGCACGACGTCTTCGAGGACTACATCGGCACCACCGCCTCCGGCCTGGCCGCGCTCGGCAACGGCGGCAGCGGCCTCTACATCGACGGCCCGGGCGCCCACGAGGTGGGCCGTTACAGCTTCGGCAGGGGCAACCTGATCTCGGGTAACGCCGGCGACGGCGTCACGATCGTCGGGCCCGCGGCCGGCCGGGTAACCGTCGCCGACAACTTCATCGGCACCGGCCCCAGCGACTCGGCGGGGAGAATGAAGGAGGTCCCCATCGGCAACGGCCGCCACGGCGTGGCAATCCTCGGCTCCTCCGACAACATGATTTCCAGCGACATCTTCGGGGGCGTCATCGCCTACAACGGCGGCAGCGGGGTCTACGTCGAAGGCGCGGGCGCGCAGAACAACACGATCTCGCACGTGCCGATCTTCGACAACGGCGGGCTCGGGATCGACCTGTCGGCCGGCGCCGCCCCCGACGGCGTCACCCCCAACGACCCGCTCGACGCCGACGCCGGCCCCAACCGGCTCCTGAACTTCCCGGTGATCCGGTCCGTGGTCAAAAACACCCAGGGCGTCGTGATCCACTTCGACCTCCACGCGGAGCCGAATACCCGGTACGCGGTCGAGTTCTTCGCCAGTACCGCGCCCGACCCCAGCGGCTACGGCGAGGGCGAGGAGTTCCGCGGGGCGGCGTCGGTCACCACGGACGCGGCCGGCAACGCCTCCGGCGTCCAGGAGGTGTCCGCCTTATTTCTCACCACGGCGGAATTCTTCACGGCCACCGCGCGGCGGACGTCGGGTGCCGTATACGCGGAGACGTCTGAATTCTCCGCGGCGGTGCGGGCGACGCCGGCGGGGCCCGCCACGGTGGCGGGGCGCCACGTCTTCTACAACCACAGCGCCTTCGACTCCGATGACGCCGCGGCCGGCCCCGGCGACGACGCCGCGCTCGCACCGGACAAGGCGGCGCTGCTCCCCGGCGCGACGCCGACGACCGCGAACGTCACCAACTACTCGCGCGGCATCAACGGGATCTTCGTCGACATCAACGACCTGGCCCCCGGCGCCGGCAAGGCGCTGGGCGCAGCGGACTTCAGCTTCCGCTCGGTCGGTGGCGGCGAGCCCGCGGCGGTCGCGCCGCCGGCGAGCGTCACCGTCCGCCGCGGCGCCGGCGTCGGCGGGTCCGACCGCGTCACCCTCGTCTGGCCCGACTACGGCCCCGATGCCGGAGCGGCAGCCGCGGCGCTGGCGAACGGCTGGCTGGAGGTGACGGTGAAGGCGAACGAGCACACCGGCCTGGCCGCCCCCGACGTATTTGCCTTCGGCAACCTGATCGGCGAGACCGGCGGCGACGGCCGCGTCAACGCCCTCGACCTGGGCGCGGTGAAGAGCCTGCTGAACACCGCCGCCCCGATCGACTCCCGCGTCGACTTCAACCACGACGGCCGCGTGAACGCGCTGGACCTGGGAATTGTGAAACGCTACCTGAACCAGTCCCTGCCCGCGCCGTTGCCGCCGGTGCCGGCCGCCCCGTCGCCGGCGCCGTTCGCGGGTGCGACCGCGGCGCTCCGGCTGGAAAACGAAGGCGGCCTCGTCAATCTTGCAGGGGAATAGTGAGATGCTCCGCTGCGCTACGCCGCGGCGTAGCGCAGCGGAGCCGCGGGATCCTTCAGCCCTGGAAGCGGTTTCACTCCAGAACCCCCAGCATCACCAGCAACCCTTCCTGCCGCTGCGAGAGCAATTCCTTCAAATCGCGCTCCGCCTCCTCCACGCGCTGCCGGGCCTTCTCCCGGGCCTTGCGGTAGAGGGAAAGTCGTCGCTTCGCTTCGGCGGAATTAACGGTCGGGTCCTGGGCCACCTCGCGCAACTCGGCGGCGGCTTCTTCAACCTCCGTCGTCGGCGCTAAATTGTTGCCCCCGAAATTCCCGAACGCGCCGCCGAACCCGCCCCGGCCGGCGCCGCGGAGGCCGGCGCGCACGTCCTGCTGGGCGAGAAGCAGCTTTTCGATCCGCGGCGCCAGCACCTTCCACTCCTCGTCAGTGGGCTTCAACTGGACCCGAAGTCGCTCGAGGGTGCGCATCAGCGCCGCCCGCCGCAGGATCGTGGGGTCGACCTCCGACATCGTTTGGCGGATCTGCTCCGGGTCGATTTCGCTCATCAACTCGCGGATGTGCTGCGGGTCGCGGAAGTATTCGCGCACCACGTCCGACTCCATCAGCCGCATGACCTCCTGCACCTGCTTCGGGTCGCTCATCGCCTGGCGGAGCCGGTCGGGGTCGCGGCCGAGTTCCAGGAGCTTCTCGATCTCCGGGGGCCGGGCCGCGGCGGGGGCGGCGGCATTCTGCGCCCACGCATTCGGGACGATTGTCGCAAGGAGAAGGGTCGCGAGCGTGTAGAGGCCTCGCCGGTTCATTGGTCGGTTCCTTTCGTCACGACGATTGCGCTGTTCTTGCTTCCGAAGGCGATGCAGTTGCACAGGGCCACGTCGAACGCCGCGGGCCGTGCGACGTTCGGAACGTAATCAAGGTCGCAGCGCGGGTCGGGCCGCTCTAAGTTGATCGTCGGGTGCAGGACGCCGTCGCGCATGGCGAGCACCGTGGCGGCAAGTCCGGCCGCGCCGCACGCGCCCTGGGGGTGGCCGATCATCGATTTGGTGGAGCTCATGGGCACGCGGCCGGCTTGGGCGCCGAAGCACTTCCGCAGGGCGGCTGTCTCCATCCGGTCGTTCAAGTCGGTGCTCGTGCCGTGCAGGTTCACGTACCCGACCTCGTCCTTGGCACGCCCCGCCTCGGCCAGCGCCAGTTCCATCGCCCGCACGGGCTCGACCACTTCCGGGTCGATCTGCACGCGGTGGTAGGCGTCGCACGTGGATGCGTATCCCGCGATTTCCGCCAGTGGCACCGCGCCGCGGGCCAAGGCGTGCTCGCGCTCCTCGAGTACGAACATCCACGCCCCTTCGCCCAGCACGAACCCGTCGCGGTCGGCGGAAAAGGGGCGGGAGGAATGAGCCGCGTCGTCCCAGCGGCGGGTGGAGATCACACGCATCTTTTCGAACGCGGTGAGGATGCCGCGCGAGATCGGTGCGTCGGCGCCGCCGGCGAGCATCGACGGCACCGCGCCGTCGCGGACGAGCATCGCGGCGTAGCCGATGGCGTCGGTGCTGCTGGTGCAGCCGGTCGAGAGCACGTGCGACGGGCCGCGCAGGCCTAGGGCGATCGACAGTTCGCTGGAGAGGTTGCCGTGCGTGCCGGCGGTGATGGAGAAGAGGGAGCCGTTGCCCTCGGTGAAGAAGGTGCGGTATTGCTCCTCGACGAACGCCAGCCCGCCGCCGCCGGTGCCCAGGGCGACGCCGATCATGCGCTGCCGCTCGACGTCGTCGGCGGCAAAGTTGAGGTTGGCTTGAGCCAGCGCCTCCCGCGACGCGGCCAGCGCCAGCGGGACCATGCGCGGGACGCGGCGCAGCTCCGCCGGGGGCAGGACGGTTTCGGGGTTCCAGTCGATGACCCGCGCGACGGACGTCGTGCGGAGGCAGGCGGTGTCGATGTGGTCGGGCCGGGACAGGCCGCTGCGGCCGGCGCGGCACGCGGCGGCGAACGCCTCGCGGCCGACGCCGTTGGGGCTGACGACGCCGATGCCGGTGATGACGACGCGGCGGCGGGACTGGGGGGAGTGCGGCAAGACGTGCCTCCGTTTCGGCCCCGGAACCCGCAATTCTAGGCCCGCCGCGACGTGCGTGCGCCTAACCCGGGTCCAAACGCCGCACCGCAAGGGGCTCTTTCGTGACGACCCCAACCGCGTCGAGGCTATCGATCCGTGCCGCGAAATCGATGTCCGGCGCCAGGCCCGCGGCGATGACGTTCCGCCCTCCCGACGCCGCGGACAGCGCCCCACGAAGGTCGGATCGCTCCGACTGGAACAGTCGATGGGCGATCAGTGCCGCGTCGGACGATAGTGTGATCCGCCCCACACGTCCGAGGGCGTCGATCACGGCGCCGGCGCCGATCACGTCTTCCATCGCGACGGCCCCGCCCGTGCCGGCGCACAGGAGCGTCACGTCGAGGCCGGGCCAGCGCGTCGCGATCGCACGTCCCACCGCCGACGCGTTGACGAGCGCACCCGTTAACACGACGGGCGCCCCCCGCGCCGCAACGATCGCGCGCGTGCCGTTGGTGGTGCTCATGTAAACGGTGCGGCCGGAATGGACGTCGCGGGAAAAAGCGCCCGGGCTGTTGCCCAAATCGAACCCCGTCGGCGGCAGGCAGTTCTCTTCACCGCAAAGCAACCGGGCGCCGCGGTCTTGTATGGCGGCCGAGCGTGCGGCGGCTATGTCGCCAAAGATGCGGATTTCCGAAACGCCGGCGGCGAGCGCGGCGGCCATCGTCGTGGTGGCGCGCAGCACGTCAAACACGACGATAAGCCGGTTGTGGAGGCGCGAGGGCTGCAGGTCTTTGGGTAAGAACTCGACGTCAACGGTCATGCCGTGGTTCCTGCAAGATCAAATGAAGGGGTTCCGCCGCGGTCCAGTTCCGCGAGCCACTCGGCCAGCCTTCGCAAGCCGCGTTTCCATACGATCCTGCTGAGGGAGAGGAATTGCGGCAGTGCGGCCGTCTCACCGGCCGCGGTCAATTCCGCGGCGAGGGTGAAGTCAGGCGACTCCTCGTCGGTTAAAACGAGCGGCGCGAGGGCCGATTCGATGAGGTGGTGCTCGGCGGCGGGCGTGTCGCCGGCGCGCAGCGCGATGCGGCCGAGGACCGAGTGGGCGTCGCACACCCGCCGGCCCCAGGGGCGCGCGGACGCACCGCAGGAGCCCATGCGTCGCCACGCGTCGCGGAGGAGGCGGTGGGCGTACGCCTCGGCGGTGGTGTAGGCGCCCGCCTCGAACGCCACGAGCGCCGATTCGGGACTCGCCGCTTCAGGGTTGGCGCGCAGGACGCGATCGCACTGCTCCAGCGCCCGCGCCGCCCACGCGATCCGCTCTTCTCCCGCGGCTGCGTTCATGCGGGCGGCGTAAATCGACAGCAGCCGCAACGGCCACTTCGTCTCCAGCGGTTGGGCGGCGTGCGCCCGCTCGAGCAACGCCTCGGTCGACCAAGGCACACGTGCCACGCGCGCGGCAAGCACGTCCTGAACGGACGCCTTCAGGTCGAATGGCGCGAAGAACCCGTGCAGCCACAGTTCCCCCGTATACGGCGCCGCGCAGCAGGGGCATTGGGGGGACCAGATATAGTCCGACGGCTGGAGACGTTCGAACAGAATCTTTAACTCCGTGGCATGGTCGGACCGAAGGGCGGCGAGGTCCGCGAGCAGATCCCGTAGAGCGGATTCCTCACAAACAACCATCCGCGCCGGGCACGTCAGCAAGAGGGAATAGCCGTCCGCTTCCAGCGCGACTGCGGCGCCATCGGAACGGGCATCCGCCAACGTAGTCGGCGGAGGGTTCACAGCGGCGAGGAGGTCAGACCATCGGCTGCGGACAATGCCGGTGAGGCTGGAAGTGACGCCGGGGGAGCCGAATTGGGCTTTCAGTGACATCGGGCAAGACGGTCGCCTTGCGGCTCCGCCGGGTGAGGAACTGCAACGACGTTACACGGATTCATCTCCGACTGCCACGTCGGTTAGAGGAGTGACACCGGGTCCACGTCCACCGCCACCTTCTCGCCCTTGGTCAGCCCGCCCTTGTCGCGCACTGCGGCGAGCACGCGTTGCAGCGGCCCCGGCGTGGCGGCGAGCATGACGATCTGGTTGCGGTAATGGCCCGCGATCCGGCTGATCGCGCAGGGCATCGGGCCCTTGGTCTGCACCTCGCCGCGCTCCCGCGCCACGGCCTCGGCCAACTTCGCCGCCAGGTCTTCCGAGCGCTTGTGCAGCCGCGGCTGGTCGTCGTCGCGCAGGACAATCCGCACCATCCGCGCGAACGGCGGCAGGCCGACCTCGCGGCGGTGCACTAGTTCCGTCTTCGCGAACCCGGCGAAATCCTGCCGGATGGCGGCCTGAATCGCGGGGTCGTCGGGCAGGAACGTCTGGAGGACTACCCGACCGGCCGATTCCCCCCGCCCCGCGCGGCCGGCGACCTGGGTGATGAGCTGGAACGTCCGCTCGGCGGCGCGGAAGTCGGGCAGCGCCAGCGCCGTGTCCCCGCTGATCACGCCGACCAGCGTGACGTTGGGGTAGTCCAATCCCTTGGCGATCATCTGTGTGCCGAGCATCACCTGCACTTCGCCGCGCGCGAACCGGCCGAGCAGGGCCTCGTAGTCCCGGCCGCCGCGCATGGTGTCGCTGTCGACGCGGGCGTACTTGAGCTCGGGGAACTTGCTGCGCAGTTCTTCCTCCACGCGTTGCGTGCCCAGCCCGAACAGGCTGAGCTTCTTCGAGCACACCGGGCATTTTTCCGGCAGCTTCTGCACCGCCAGGCAGTAGTGGCAGTGCAGGTGGCCGGTGTGCACGCCCTCGGCCAGCGTCGCACCCTGCGCGTTGACGCCGGCCGTGCGGTGGTAGGTCATCGTCGCGTCGCAGTATTTGCACTGGACGACGTTGGTGCACGAGGAGCAGTAGACGAAGTTGGAATAGCCCCGCCGGTTCAGCAGCAGAATCGCCTGGTGGCCCGACTCGACGGTGGTGCGGAGCAAATGCTCGAGCCGCTGGCCCAACAGGTGGACGCCCCGGCGGAAGCGATTCTCCACCTTCATGTCCACCAGCTCGATGTGGGGCATCGAGAGGCCGCGCACGCGGCGCGGGAGGTGGAGGAGGTGGTATGGGGGGGAAGCGACGGAGCGACGGAGCGACGGAGCGACGAAGGGGGCGGGAAACGACGCCGCTTCCCCTCCCTTCGTCGCTGCGTCGCTCCGTCGCTCCGTCGCTTGCGCTGTCGCTTCGTCGCTCCGTCGCTGCGTCGCTTGCACCCTCGCATACGTCTCCAGCGACGGCGTCGCGCTCCCCAGGATCACCGGCACGTTTTCGAGCTGCCCCCGCTTGATGGCCACGTCCCTTGCGTGGTAGCGCGGCGACTGGTCCTGCTTGTAGCTGGCCTCGTGCTCCTCGTCGACGACGATCACGCCCAGGTCCGGCACCGGCGCGAACACCGCCGACCGCGCCCCGACCACCACCTGCGCGTGGCCCGTCGAGATCATCTGCCAGTAGCGGTGCCGCTCAGTCGCGGTCAGGCCGCTGTGCAGGATGGCGACGCTCTTGAAACGCGCGGTGAACCGCCGCACGGTCTGTGGCGTGAGCGCGATCTCCGGCACCAGCACGATCGCCCGCTTGCCCCGCTCGACCGCCTCGCGGATGCAGCGCAGGTACACCTCGGTCTTCCCGCTGCCCGTCACGCCCATCAGCAGGTTGACCGAAAACCCGCCGCCGGCGACGCGAGGGGCCAGCTCGTCGAACACGCGCTGCTGGTCCTCATTGAGCGGCAGGTCCGCCTCGTCGGCGGCGCCGGGGATGATGCCGGCGGTGAGGCGCGGCAGGTCCACTTCCGGCGTGATCGAGATTAACCCGAGCCCCGCCAGCTTCCGCACCGTCGGCACCGTCGCCCCCGCCTCGCCGGCCAGGTGCGCCAGCTCCACCGACTGCCCCGGCTCCAGCAGCAGGAGCCGAGCCAAGATGGAGCGGCGCTTGGGTGCCTTGGTCTTTTCGAACAGTTCCTGCATCGCCTCGCGCGACAGCAGCGGCCGGACGATCTGCGAGTAGCCGATGCCGACCTTTTTCTTCACCGCCGCCGGGATGATCGACTCGAGCACGGCCCCCAGCGGCGAGCAGTAATAGCGGCTCATCCACCGGGCCAAGTCCATCATCTTCGGCCCGACCAGCTCGCGCTCGTCCTCGATCTCGAACAGCCTTTTGACGGTGGGATAGTCGGTCGTCTCTTGGACGGAAACGACGTAGCCGTGCACCGGCCAGTTGCGCTTGCCCAGGGGCACGCGGACGCGCTGCCCGGGCTTGACCAGGGGGGCCAGTCGCGGCGGGATGGCGTAGTCGAGCAGCCGGTCGATGCCCTGCTCCAGGGCCACGCCGGCGAAGGGCCCGGGCGTGCGCGCGGGCTCGCCGCGGGGGGGAACGGCGAACAACGTGGCGGCGTCCAACACCGGCATGAGGTCTCACACTCGCGCGCTTGGGGATCGTAGGTGGCCCGCGTCCGTTAGGCAAACGTTCGGTCCGGCGGCGACATGGTATGCACCGGCCGTCAACGCTACACTCCCGCCACGATGCCCCCCGAACGGCGCCCCCGGAACCATCCCGCCCTCGTCGCCGCCTCATTCATCAGCCCCCCCGTGCTCGTCCTGCTGATCGGCAGGGCGTGGCGCCGTTCGGAAAGCCGGCGAAAGGTGCTCCTGGCGGCGGCGTGCGCCGTCGCCGTGGTGCTGTTCTGGCTCGCCTCGCGGCAGTTCGGCATCCCGCGCTCCGTAGACGCCGAAGCCAGCCTCGCGCTCCAGCCCCGGCCCGCGGCCGTGCTGCTACTCACCGGGTTCGTCTTCTGGATCGTCGCCGCCGTCTGCACCGCCATGACGACGCGCGTCCGCCTCGACGCCGGGCTGTTCTCCGCGTGCATCGGCCTGGCGACACTCAGCGGGCGCGGCGGGCCGATGCGCTACGTCTTTCAGAACGCCATCGACAGCGGCGCCGGCCGCGCCGTCTTCGCGGCGATGGCGGTAGAGCTGGTGGTCCTCTACGGCTTCCTCGTCCTCGCGTGGTACGGCCTCTGGGCGATGCACGTGCGCGGCGCACTGGAAGGCGACGCCTTGCGCGACGGCCTGGCCGACCAGGAACACACCCTCGGCGAGCGCCTCACCGCCGCCGCCATCCAGTTTGCCACCATGCTCGTGTTGATGCTCCTGCTGGCGCAGGTGGACGACAAAAAGCAGGTCGTGATCGCGGTTTTCCTCAGCTCCTTCCTCGCCACCCTGCTGGCCTACACCTTCGCCCCGGTGCGCCCCAGCATCTGGTTCTGGGCCGGCCCGCTGGCGGTGGGACTGATCGGCTACGCTTGGGACTACCTGAACTGGGGCCGTGCGGGAGCGTCGGTGTGGAAGGCGGGCCTGGGCGCGGGCCAGCTTTCGCCGCTGGGCCGCGCCCTGCCCCTCGACTACGCCAGCGTCGGCCCCGCCGGCGCGATGCTGGGCTACTGGATCAGCCGCGGGTGGGAGCGCGCGAAGGAGACGGATACGCCGGAAGTGGCGGAGGGGTGACCGGGAAGTCGCGCGAGGCTCCGTGCTGAGTTTCGACGTCCCCCGAGGGATGCGAGAGATTGTTGGAGAGGGAGAATCCTGCGGCTCCGCTCCGCTACGCGAAACCCTGACGCATCCCGCGGCTCCGCTGCGCTACGCCGCGGCTTAGCGCAGCCGCAGGATCAATTGTTCTCACCGTCTCACCCGCTCCTCCACCTTTTCTTCCCCCGCGACCAGCGCCACCGATGCCATGCCGACGAACAGTCCCGTCTCCACGACCCCCGCGCGGCGCCGGAGTGCCAGGTCGAGCGACGCCGGATCGTCGATGCCGTTGAACCGGCAGTCGTAGATGTAGTTGCCGTTGTCGGTCAGGTAAGCGGCGTCGCCGGCGCGGCGCAAGGTCGGGGTGGCGCCCAGCGAGCGCAGGAACGCCTCGTGCGTCTCGTGGGCGAAGGGCACCACTTCCACCGGCAGCAAGGCCTTGGTCCCCAATTTCGCGACGGTCTTGCTCTCGTCGGCGATGATCACCAGCTTTTTCGAGTTCTGGGCGACGATCTTTTCCCGGAGCAGCGCCCCGCCCAACCCCTTGATCAGGTCGAGATTAGGGGCCACCTCGTCGGCGCCGTCGATCGTGACGTCGGGGCGGGGGTAATCCGCCAGCGTCGCCAGCGGGATGTGGAGGTGTTCGGCGCGGCGTTCGGACTGGCGCGACGTGGGCACGCCGCGCACGTCGCGGACGCGCCCCTCCTTGATCGCGCCCGCGAGGGCCTGGAGGAATAGGTCGGCGGTCGAGCCCGTGCCCAGGCCCACGACCATCCCGTCCTTCACAAACTTCATCGCCGCCTCGGCGGCCCGCTGCTTCGGACTCATCGTGCCGCGCAGGATAAGCGACCAGCCCACGCGCGGCCAGCGTCGAGCTGCGAGCACAGCAATGGCGACCGCCAAGAGGCCAAGAACGCCAAGGCAGGAAGAGAAATGCATTAGCCACCGATAGGACCACCGATGAACACCGATTGAGACGTGGCTTATTTGGTCTTTCTTGATCGGTGCCCATCGGTGTTCATCGGTGGCCCAGGTTTGTCTCCTCTTCCTGACTTGGCGTTCTTGGCGTCTTGGCGGTCGCCTTTCCGCAAACGCCGCTCGTTAATTGGTTACCGGACTCGGCCTTGCGGTTCGTTGACGCTCTATCGGCACGCGCGTACCATCCCTCGCGCCCAAGGACGAACCGAGGAGTTGAATGCCTCATCCGCAACTAAATGACCTGCACGGCAGCCTGAAGAACGTCGACCCGCGCGCGGTGGCGCGGGCCGTCGAATACGTCAACAGCCACGACGGCGCCGCCGTCAACACCGGCCATCCCGGCCTCACCCAGCCGACGTTCGTGCCCGGCCGCGGGCCCGTCTCGATGCCGGTTGGAATGCCCAGCCCCGGCGGCCAGGGCGGGTATAGCCGATACCGGGAGATGACCCTCGAGGAAATGCTCCTCGAGAACCGCGTCGTCTTCATGGTCGGCGAGATCAACCACGTCTCCGCCAGCCGTGTGATCATGCAGATGCTCTACCTCCAGAGTGTCAAGCGCGACCAGGACATCAACCTGTACATCAACAGCCCCGGCGGCGTCGTGGACGACACGCTGGCGATGTACGACATCATGCGGTTCCTCACCTGCGATATCGCCACGTACTGCATCGGGCGCGCCGAGAGCGGCGGGGCGGTGATCTTCATGGCGGGCAAGAAGGGCAAGCGCTACATCCTGCCCAACGCCAAGGTAATGATCCACCAGCCCTA
>Ga0207691_10006602_pt1 | contig 11198 bp, 9 predicted proteins | sample KBSM13metaG_FD_184327 | JGI IMG/M metagenome (GOLD analysis project Ga0207691, IMG submission 184327) | Miscanthus rhizosphere microbial communities from Kellogg Biological Station, Michigan, USA - KBS M1-3 metaG (SPAdes) (version 2) | ecosystem: Host-associated > Plants > Roots > Rhizosphere >...
GCCGCAGCGGCACTGCTGGTTGCCGCGCTCGTCCCCGCCTGGCGCTGGGCTCAGTCGACCGCTGACGGTCCACAGACACCCGACGGGGCCGTTGTGACCCGCGAGCTCGTGACGGAATTCTTTCCGCTGACCTACAGCAACGTGCCGGCTCGCAGCGGCTATGTGGTGCGGATGCAGGTTCCCCGGGCCGCCCTCGCGTCGTTTGGCGCCGCGGCATTCTCACGCGATGCGTCGCCTCAGGTGCTCGCCGACGTCGTGATCGGCGACGACGGCCTGGCGCGGGCGGTGCGGTTCGTTCAAGTGATTCGCGATCGAGGTCCGGCTGACGCCGGACACTCCGGACAGGAGCAGACACCATGAAGCGTTCTCAGTTGGCGGCAGTCGTATGCATCGTTGGACTGGCGGCGAGCGGGATGGCGGCGCAGGATGACCTGCGGGGGGTCCGTACGCGAGCAGTCGGCGGAACGGTGGACACATTTACGCTCGACGATCGCGTCATCGCGAACGCCCCGTTTTCGGCTGATGGAACGACGACCGTCACGCAAACCCTGGGCGATGGCACCAGAATCGAGCGGCGCACGACGGCGAAGCTGTATCGCGATTCGACCGGGCGCGTCCGAAGGGAGCAGACGGTGATCGGCCTCGATCGCCTGAACCCCGCGGCGACACCACAAAGCACGATCACGTTCGACTCCGTCCCCGGCGATCCGGCGCCGTACACACTCAACCCTGCCGCGCGCACCGCCCGGCGCGGGCCGCGTGGTGTTCAGTGGCTCACCGCCGCTGGCTTTTATATGGCCCGTGGCGATGATCGGCGCGCCGTCGACGTCAACGCGCCCGGGAATGCCTGGATTGCGTCCCTCGAGCTCAGCACAAGCCGAGCAGCGCAGACCGCGGCGATTCCACCAGATCTCAAGCCGACCGAGGAATCGCTGGGCACCCGGCAGATTGAGGGCGTCAAGGCCACAGGACGACGCAAGACGACCGTGATCCCCGCCGGTCGCATTGGTAATGATCGCGCGATTCAGGTCGTCGAGGAACAGTGGGACTCGCCGGAGCTGAATCTGGTGATCGCGTCTCGCTTCTCCGATCCACGCACGGGCGTCGTCGAATACCGGATGACGAACATCATTCGAGCGGAACCGCGCGCTGACCTCTTCGCGGTGCCGTCGGATTACACCGTGATTGAGTCAAACGGCGGCGCCCGTGGCGGCCGTGCGGCCGGCAGCGGCGATCCCGCTCAGCCCGGCCAGAGTGGGCGGCAAGGTGGGCGGGGTGGACGGGGAAACTAGATCGTCCTTGGTCCTTCGGCCTTGGTTCTTAGTCCGCCCCTGGTCCTTCTCGCTTGGTCCGCGCGTCGCCGTAGGGCACGCACCAAGGACTATGGACAACAGGACGCGCTAAGAACGAAGCACCAAGTACCAAGGACCTACAAAACGCTCAACGGATCGACGTCGATCGTCACCCGTCGCCGGATCTCCGGCATCTCGGCCAGCAGCGCGCGGAGGGCCTGACGCATCTCCGCGCGGCGCGTCCCTTTCAGAAAGAACTGAACCCGGTGCTCGCCACGGAGCTTCGCCAGTGGTGCGGGCGCGGGACCCAGAATCGAGAAGCTCCCGGAGGCACGCGCCTCCAGACGGCGGACGACCTCTGTCGCCGCCTGCATCGCTTCGGCAAACGAGCGCCCGCGCACTACGCCATTGACCAGTGCGACGAGCGGCGGATACCGCATGCCGCGGCGGAACGCGATCTCCTTCTCAAAGAAGCCGGGATAGTCCTGGCGCGTCGCCAGCTGCACGCTGTAGTGCTCGGGGTAGAGCGTCTGAATCACGGCTTCGCCCCGGCGCTCTCCTCTACCGGCGCGTCCAGCGACCTGCGTCAGGAGCTGAAACGTGCGCTCGGCCGCACGGAAGTCGGCGAGTCCGAGACCGACGTCAGCCGAAATGACACCGACCAGCGTCACACCGGGAAAGTCGTGTCCTTTGGCGATCATCTGCGTGCCCACCAGCACGTCGAGTTCTGCGGCGGCGAACTGCGAGAACAGGGACGCGAGGGCACCCTTACGCCTCACCGAATCGCGATCGACGCGTCCGATTCTTGCATCCGGAAACCGATCGCGCAGATGCTGTTCGACCTTCTCCGTCCCAAAGCCCGTGTGCTCGAGGTACGGCGCGGCACACTTTCGACACGCCTTCGGGACCATCACCGAGTAGTTGCAGTAGTGACAGCGAGCGCGCCAGCCGTTGCGCGCGCTGTGAACGGTCAGCGAGATGCTGCAGTTCGGGCACTCGAACGTGTCACCGCACTGGCGGCAGATGACCGCCGTCGAATACCCGCGACGGTTGAGCAGCACGACGACCTGCTCGCGCCGCACGAGGCGCGTCTCGATCGCGGTGGCCAGATCGCGGCTGATGACGATGTCCGGACCCTCCGCCGCGTACTCGTCGCGCATGTTGACCAGACGAACCGCCGCCAGAGGTCGATCGAGCACCCGCCGCTCGAGAACGATGCGCGCGTATTTGCCTGCGACGGCATTCTGATAGGACTCCATCGAGGGCGTCGCCGAGCCGAGGACGACCAGCGCCGCTTCGCGACTCGCCCGCATGATGGCGACGTCCCGCCCGTGATAGCGCGGCGCCTCTTCCTGCTTATATGAGCCGTCGTGCTCCTCGTCGACGATGACGAGGCCAAGACGGTCGAGGGGCGCGAACACCGCGGAGCGTGTTCCGATGACCAGATCGACGTCGCCACGGCGAATGCGGTGCCACTGATCGTGACGTTCGCCGCCCGAGAGCGCGCTGTGCTGAATGGCGACCCGATCGCCGAAGGCGCTCCTGAAGAGCGCCGCAACCGAAGGAGTGAGGGCGATCTCCGGCACCAGCATGAGCACCCGCCTGCCCGTCGCACAGACTCGCTGCGCCAGGCGCAGGTAGATCTCGGTCTTGCCGCTGCCGGTGACGCCATGCAGCAGCGCGACGCGGAACTCGCGCAGGTCGGCGAGCGATTCGAGCTGCTGCAGGGCGCCGACCTGCTCCTCCGTCAACTGCCGTAGCGGGTCCCGCGCCACTTCCCGGACGGCTCCGTCGCCGAACGGATCGCGGTCGTGTGCCTCTTCGAGCAGGGCGACCAGTCCACGCGCCGCGAGGCGCCCAACGACGTCGGCAGTGACACCGCGATCTTTCAGTTCCGACAGCGGCACCGGCGCCGTGACGGCCGCGAGCACCGCTAACGCCTCGCGCTGCTTGGCCGTCAGCCGAATGTCGACATCCTCGACCGGCATCGCGGCAGTAGAACGGCCATGGGGCGTCAACGTCGCCGTGCGGCGCGTCCGAAAGGCGGAAGCCCGGTCACGTGCGCCAGGCGGCAGCGCGACCGCCACCGCATCACCAATCCCCGCCAGGTAGTAATCGGCAACCCACTGACACAACTCGACGACTGCGGGCGGCAGGAATGAGTCCGGGTCGACAACCTCGAGGACGTCTTTCACCGCATCCGGCGCGGCCGCCGCCGCCGGAGCCTCGACGACGCATCCCGTGACCGTGCGCGTCCCGATGGGCACCCGGACACGGGCGCCGATCGCCGGCATCGCGAACTGTGGTGGAAGGTTGTAGGTGAGGAGATCCAGGAACGGGACCGGAACCGCGACGGAGATCAGCCGCAAGTCACTCGTCCGCGCTCTGCATCAGTATCGCGCGGACTTTCTTCATGTCTTCCCACACGTCCCGCTTCGCCGACGGGTTCCGCAGCAAGTAGGCGGGATGGTAGGTAGGGATCAGCACCGAGTCGCGATACGTGAACTCGCGGCCGCGGATGCGCGTGATCGGCGCATCGGTCTTGAGCAGGCACTGTGCCGCGAACTTGCCGAGCGCCACGATCACCTTCGGCCGGATGATGTCGACCTGCCGGAAGAGGAACGGCTCGCACTGCTCCACTTCGTCGGGCTCCGGGTTCCGGTTGCCCGGCGGCCGGCACTTGATGACGTTTGCGATATAGACATCCTCGCGCCTCAGGTCGATGGCCTCGATGATCTTGGTCAGCAGCTGGCCGGCGCGACCGACGAACGGCTCGCCCTTGATGTCTTCATCCGCGCCAGGGGCCTCACCGACGAACATCAGGTCAGCGTCGGGGTTGCCGACACCAAACACGACCTGTGTTCGACCGAGTGTGTGCAGCTTGCAGCGGCTGCAATCCGGCCCGATGTCGATGCGGAGCGCATCGAGCGCGTCGACCTGCGTAAGAGTTATGTAGTGTCCGGCTTTAGCCGGACCTTCACCGGCTTTAGCCGGACCTTCACCGGCTTTGGCAGGACCTTCACCGGCCTTAGCAGGAGCCGGATCTTGGAGTTCGGGGTCCGGCTGAAGCGGGAGACTACGTTCGGCGCGCGAACGCCATTCCGGCTCGAGCCGCATCCCATCGATGCCCAGCTCGCCGAAGAACTCGAGATGGTCTCTGATCGCGTCGCGCGTCACAGGGGTCAGCGCCGTACCGGTGCAGCCGGGCGGACACTCAGCAGGGTTTCGACGCGGTCAAGAATTCGGCCCGCCACGAGCTCTTTGCTTTGCAGCGGCACGACCTCTTCGTTGTCCCGGGTGATGAGTGTGACTTCATTGGTCGAGGCGTCGAAGCCACGATCGTCGCCGGAGACATCGTTGGCCACGATCATGTCCAGATTCTTCCGTGCGCGTTTGGCGCGCGCACGCTCCACCACGTCCTCGGTCTCCGCCGCAAATCCAACCAGCACTGGTGCGGACCCACCGAGCGCATCGCGCATCGCACCAAGGTCGGCCAGGATGTCTTTCGTCCGCTCGAGCGTCAGGGTCAGCGGTGCGTCGATCTTGCTGATCTTGCCGGCGGCGTGCTGCGCAGGCGTGTAGTCAGCCACAGCGGCCGCCATGATGACGACGTCGGCGCCCGCTGCCGATCGCATCACCGCCTCGTGCATCTGTGCAGCACTCCGCACGCGGACGACTTCGTCAACGGCCGGCGCGTCGAGCCGCGTCGGACCGGCCACCAGCGTCACGTGCGCGCCTCGCCGGCGTGCTTCAGCCGCCACAGCGAAGCCCATGCGACCGCTGGATCGGTTGCCGACATACCGGACCGCGTCAATGTCTTCGTAGGTCGGTCCTGCGGTCACCAGCACCTTCTTTCCCGCCAGCTGTTCGCCGGACGTGAGCAGGCGAACCGCCGCCTCGACAACATCAGCGGGTTCGGCGAGACGACCCTTGCCGACCCAGCCGCAGGCCAGGTACCCCTCGCCAGGCTCGACGAACCGTACGCCACGCGCCGCGAGGGTCTCGACGTTTCGCTGCACCGCCGCGTGCGCCAGCATGTTCGTGTTCATCGACGGCGCCAGCAGCACCGGCGCCTTCGTGGCGAGATAGAGCGTGGTGAGGAAGTCGTCGGCGATGCCATTCGCAAACTTGCCGATGACGTTTGCCGTACAGGGCGCCACGAGCAGCAGGGCAATCTGATCGGCGATCGCGATGTGCTCGATGTCGGCGTTCATCCCGGGCCGCCACTGTGACGTAATCACCGGCCGCCGCGTGATCGCCTCGAACGTCACCGGACCGACGAACCGCGCGGCCGATCGCGTCATGACTGCCACGACGTCGTGACCGCGCTGCTGCAGTCCCCGGCACACCTCGACGGCCTTGTATGCACCGATCCCGCCGCTGACGCCGAGTGCTATCAGTGCCACGATCGTTAGGAGTGTGACTCCTCCTCGACGATCTTCTCGACCTTCCGCCGCAGCACTTCACGCTGTGCGATGGAGATCTTCTTGCCACCGGTTTCCCGTGGCTCGGCACCAGCGAGGAGCTGCCGGGCGCGCTTTCCGGCGATTACCACGAACTCGAATCGGTTTTCCTTCGGTGGTCGTTCCATGAACTTGTCCTTATGATGGCTGTTGAAATGTGCCCGTGATGGTTTCGGCCACGGGCCGCATCAACTTGACCCGCGTTCGTTCGGCCATGACGATGGCCCGCAAGCGTTCTACCGCCGCCTCGACCTCGTCGTTGATGATGACGTATTCATACTGCTCGTATTCGGCGACTTCCTTCCGCGCCACGTCGAGGCGACGCCGGATCTGATCTTCGCTGTCCTTGCTGCGGCCCCGCAGCCGCTGCTCGAGCACCGCAGCCGACGGCGGCAGCACGAAGATCCCGACCGTCTCGATGCCGCGCGTGCGTACCTGCCGCGCGCCCTGAACGTCGATCACCAGGACCACGTCTTCCCCGCGCAAGAGGCTCGATTCGGTATCCGCGGCCGAGGTGCCGTAGTAGTTACCAAACACATCCGCCCACTCGAGGAACTCACCGGCGCGGGCCATCTCTTCGAAGCGTTCCCGGCTAATAAAATTATAGTCAATGCCGTGGTGCTCCCCGGCACGGGCGGGGCGCGACGTGTAGGAGCGCGACATTCCCAAATTCGGCACGGCGTGCACGAGCCGCTCGACGAGGGTGGTCTTTCCTGTGCCCGATGCCGCCGACACGATGAACAGCAGGCCCCGCCGTGGCGGCTGAGCGGCGGGATCACTCGACATTCTGCACCTGCTCCCGCATCTTCTCGAGTTCCGCCTTGGCCGTGATGATCAGCTCGGAGACGCTGATGCCGTCGGCCTTCGAACCGACCGTGTTGATCTCGCGGTTCATCTCCTGCAGCAGGAAGTCCAGCTTGCGGCCGCACGGTTCCTGGCCGTCGGCGAGCGCGAGCCAATGTGCGAGGTGCGCCCGGAAACGCGTCACCTCTTCGGAGATATCTGATCGCGCCGCGGTTCGGACAATCTCCTGCGCCAGCATCGCCTGATCCACCGGCAGCTCGGCGCTGATTTCAGCGATCCGTTCGTGCAAACGCGCTTCGACGGCTGCGCGCCCCTCGTCGGCGGCGACGCGAAGACGCTCGATGAGCGACGCCAGCAGCTGCCGCCGCGTTTCGAGATCGCTCCGGAGATGATCGCCTTCCCGAATGCGCATCGCATCGAGATCCGCGAGCGCCTGCTCCACTGAGGCCTCGACGCTCGATCCCAGCTGCGCTTCGACAGCCGGATCCGCCTCGGCGGGACGGTCACGAACGGCGATCGCCTGGGGATGACGCAGCAGGTCGCCCGGGGTCATCGTGCCGCTGACCAGCCCGCGTTCCCGTGCGCGCTCGATGACCGCCGCCAGCGCATTCGCGAAATCCTCGTTGAGCTCCACCGTGGGGGTTGTGGGATTCCTCAACTGCACCGAGATGGCGAGTTCCACGCGCCCCCGCGCCAGCCGCTTCTGCAGCAGCGCCCTGACGCGAGGCTCGAGGTCCGCCAGCGACTGCGGGACCCGCAGCTGCAAGTCGAGGAAGCGGTGGTTCACCGACCTGACTGTCACACCGAGCGTCGCCCGCTCGTCCTCGTGGGTGAGCGAGGCAAACCCCGTCATCGACTTAATCATCGGTATTCATGCGTTTCGCGTTGGCCACGACGAACACGAAGCCTGTAGCCACCCCTTCGAACCCTGGGTGGCTCAGACAGCTTCCGATCCCGAGTCGTCGCTTAACTGCAAGTCATAGAGTTTGGCATACGCGCCGCCGCGGGCGATCAACTCGTCATGTGTTCCGGTCTCGACCACCAAGCCGCGTTCGAGCACGACAATCGCGTCTGCCCGTCGCACCGTCGACAGCCGGTGAGCAATCACGAACGAGGTCCGGTTGAGCATCAGGTTCGCCAGCGCCTCCTGCACCAGCATCTCCGACTCCGCGTCCAGCGAGGAAGTGGCCTCATCGAGAATCAGCAGCGGCGAGTCTCGCAGCAGCGCGCGCGCGATGGCCAGCCGCTGACGCTGGCCTCCGGATATCCGCTGCCCGCGTTCGCCGATCACCGTGTCGTACCCGTGATCCAGCGTGACGATAAATTCATGAGCGTGTGCCGCTCGTGCGGCGGCCTCAATCTCCGCCGGCGATGCCGCGGGACGGCCGAAAGCGATGTTGGCGGCGATCGTATCGTCGAAGAGCACTGTCTCCTGCGTCACCATGCCCAGCTGTGAGCGCAGCGATTCGAGTGTGAGGTGGCGCACGTCGTGGCCGTCGACGACGATGCTGCCGCCGGTGACGTCGTAGAACCTCGGAATCAGGTTCACCAGCGTGCTCTTGCCGGCGCCGCTGCGCCCGACGATCGCCAGGGTCTGGCCCGCGCGGACCGTGAACGTCACGCCGCGCAGCGTAGCCTCCTCCGCACCGTCGTAGGAGAAACAGACGTTCCGGAACTCGACGGATCGCGTGAATCGCGCCAGGGGAACGGCGTCCTCAGCTTCCACCACCTCGCTGTGTGTTTCCAGAATCTCGAAGATCCGCTCGCCGGCTGCTCTCGCCTGCTGCAGATCGGCGTTGACGCGGCTGAGCTTCTTGGCCGGCCCGTACATCGTGAAGAGTGCGGCCACGAACGTCACGAACTGCCCCGTCGAGAGGCGGCCGGACGCGATCGACTCGCTCCCGTACCACAGCGCGGTGGCGAAGGCGATGCCGCCGATGAACTCCATCAACGGCGGCAGCCCGGACAGCACGCCCGTGACCTTCATCGTGGTTCGGTAGTAGTAGTCGGACGCCCGTTCGAACTTCGCCGTTTCGCGATCCTCGGCGCCAAACGCCTTGACGATGCGATGTCCGGTGAACGCCTCGGCGCTGACGTGGGAAATCTGTTCGAGCGCCTCCTGACTGCGTCGCGTCGTTCGACGGACCCGCTGACCGAGCCTGACGAGCGGATACACGACCAGCGGTGTCCCGGTGAGACAAACGATCGCCAGCCTCGCATCCTGCTGGAACAGCAGCACGGTAAAAAAGATCAGCGAGAGCGACTCTCGCCCGAGATCGCCGAGCGTCTCCGAGACGGCGCGTTGCACCTGCGCCACGTCGCTGGTGATCCGGGACATCAGCCGGCCGCTGGTGTTCATGGAAAAGAACGCCGCCGACTGCCCCAGGATGTGCCGGAACAGGCGGTCGCGGATGTCTCGCACCACCAGTTGACCGACGTCGGTCATCAGATAGCCCGACACATACGCGCCTACTCCCTTTGCGAGGTAGAGCCCGAGGATCGTTGCGATGGTCGTGGCCAGAGCCGTCCGCGAGGGAAGCACCTCGTCAAGGATCGGTCTGAGCAGTCGCAGGAGGCCGTAAGACGCGGCACCGTACAGAGTCATGGCGGCCACGGCGATCACCAGGCGGCCGCGATACGGTCGGCTGAACTCGAGCAGGCGGGAGTAGACGTTCACCGCGTTAGAAGTTACCTGTGGCGATCAGCGTATCCGTGAGGATGGGCCTCGTGCCAGCGCCAGGCGTCGGCCACGATCGTAGTCAGATCGGGCCGCTGTGGTACCCACCCCAGGTCCGCACGGATTCGCTCCGCCGAGGCGTACAGGATCGCTGGGTCGCCGGGGCGGCGAGCCGCAGACCGCCAGGCCACTTTCCTGCCGGTCGCCTGCTCAACGGCGGCGATCACCTGCCTGACTGACGAAGGGCGCTCAGTCCCGACGTTATAGCTGCCCGATGCGCCGCCACCAGTCAGCCACGCGAGAGCGCGCACGTGGGCGTCCGCCAGATCGGTCACGTGCACGTAGTCTCGCAGACAGGTGCCGTCGGGCGTAGGGTAATCCTCCCCGAACACTTCGAGCGCCGGACCGCCGAGCGCGGCGTCGAACGTACGCGGAATGACGTGGATCTCCGGGGCGTGATCCTCTCCGAGCTCCCCGTCAGGGTCTGCCCCCGCGGCGTTGAAATAGCGCAGCCGGATCGAATGGATGCCGTACGCCCGCTCGAAGTGCGGCAGGGCCTGCTCGACCGCCAGCTTCGACTGGCCATAAGCGTTAATCGGATTGTTCGGGTGTGTTTCGCGAATCGGCGTGTCGACAGGCTCTCCGTATACGGCGCACGTCGATGAGAAGACGAAATGTCGGCAGCCCTCCGCCGCCATGGCTTCGAGCGTGCCGAGGGTGCCGATGACATTGTTGCGGTAGTAGCCGGCGGGGTCTTTCACCGAGTCTGGCACCACCAGCCACGCGGCGAAGTGCATCACCGCCGTCGCGCCAGTCTCACGGAGTGCTCGCCGTACAGCGGCGACGTCGGCAATGTTTCCCTCGATCAGACGCGCACCGAGCGCGGCGGCCCGGTGTCCGGCGGACAGGTCGTCGTAGATGACCACCTCGTGTCCGGCCTGGCGCAGCGCCTTGGCGGCGTGGCTGCCGACGTAGCCGGCGCCGCCGGTGACGAGAATGACGTGGTGCTGACCCCTCGCCTCCGCTCGGGGCAACCCTGAGGGTGCCGACGGGTTAGTGTCGCCCAATGGAGTAGTAGGTAAATCCGTTCTGCTTCATCTGATCCGGCGTGAAGAGGTTGCGTCCGTCGAAGATGATTGGCGCCCGCATCAGTGTCCGCATCCGGCTGAAATCCGGCCGGCGGAACTCGTTCCACTCGGTGACGATGATCAGGGCGTCGGCGCCCTTGAGGGCATCGTAATTCGTCGGCGCATACGTGATGCGGTTGCCGAAGATCCCCTTCGCGACGTCGGCCGCCTGAGGATCGTACGCCTGCACTTTCGTACCGGCAGCGACGAAGGCTTCGATCAACGGAATCGACGGCGCCTCCCGCATGTCGTCGGTCCTCGGCTTGAATGCCAGGCCCCAGACAGCGACGGTCTTCCCTTTCAGCGGCCCGAGTTGCTTCTTGGCCTTGGCAAAGAGGCGTGTCTTCTGCGCCTTGTTCACGTCCTCAACCGACTGCAGGATCTTGAATTGATAGCCGCGGTCGGCGGCAAACCGGATCATCGCCTGCACGTCTTTCGGGAAACAGCTGCCGCCGTACCCGCAGCCCGGGAACAGGAATGACGGCCCGATCCGCGTGTCCGAGCCGATCGCTTTACGCACCTGGTCGACGTCGCCGCCCACGACCTCGCAGAGATTCGCCACCTCGTTCATGAAGGAGATACGCGTCGCCAGCATCGCATTGGCTGCGTACTTCGTGAGCTCGGCGCTGGCGCAGTCCATCACCATGATCGGCGCGCCGGTGCGCGTGAACGGCGTGTACAGCTCCAGCATCAGGTCGGTGGCTCGCTGATCTTCCGCGCCGATCACGACGCGGTCCGGCTTCATGAAGTCGTCGATCGCGGCCCCCTGCTTCAGAAACTCGGGATTGCTGACCACGCTGAACGGATGCGTCGTTTCGCGCCGAACCACCTCCTG
>Ga0207691_10006604_pt1 | contig 11195 bp, 8 predicted proteins | sample KBSM13metaG_FD_184327 | JGI IMG/M metagenome (GOLD analysis project Ga0207691, IMG submission 184327) | Miscanthus rhizosphere microbial communities from Kellogg Biological Station, Michigan, USA - KBS M1-3 metaG (SPAdes) (version 2) | ecosystem: Host-associated > Plants > Roots > Rhizosphere >...
CGGCGTTCGCCAATCCTGGGCACGACCACGCCGGTCAAACCACCCATGACAATGACCGTCATGATGCCGACGAAGGTCAGCGACATGCCGACCTCGGCGCTGCCCCAGCCGAACTTGTGCTGCGTATAGAACATCCACACCGCGGGGAGCGAGTCGTGTGCCACCTGGTAAAGGAAGACCGCGAGCAACAATCCGGCAACCATGGGCAGGTGGGCCAGGCTCTTGACGGCCCCGAATGGGTTGGCGCGCGCCCATTCGAACTTGCGCCGGCGCTCGCGTGGCAGCGACTCGGGCAGGACGAACAGGCCAAAGATCACGTTGGCCATTGCCAGTCCCGCGGCGACGAAGAAGGGCGCACGCGGATCGATGTGCGCGGCGACAAAGCCGCCGATGACCGGCCCGAGCGTGAAGCCGGAACCCCAGGCGGCTCCGATGAAACCGAAATTCCGGGCGCGGTTCTCATCGTTGCTCATGTCGCCGATGTACGCGCCGGCTGCGGCGTATGAAGCACCGAAGACACCAGCCACGGCGCGCCCGATGAACAGCCAGGTCATCGTCCTGGCCAGCCCGGTCAGCAGGAAATCGATGCCAAACGCGGCCAGTGACCACAGCAGTACCGGCCGGCGCCCGATGCGGTCGCTGATATTGCCGAAGATGGGCGCCATGAAGAATTGCAGCAGCGCGTACACGGCCATGAGATAGCCGTTCCACTTGACCGCAAGCGGTTCCGGTTGGCCCGTGAGCTCCATGATGACGGGCGCCATCGATGGGATGATGATTCCGAACCCGAGGCTGTCGATGAACACCGACAGCAACACGAATACGAGGGCAGCGCGCGACGTAGTCAAAAGACGGTCCGGAAAATCTGGGGGCCGCGCATTGTCCGGTATATGTCCGGTGCCATGCTAGTCTCGCCCTGCATCCGGATTGCCTCCGGACACGTAGGATTCACCATGGAACGGACCGATCCTTTGCCGCCCGAGATCGAACTCGCGCAGCTGCTGCAGCGTTGCGCGGCGCGCGACTCGGCCGCCTTCCGGGTCCTGTACGACAAGACCTCGCCCATCCTGTTTGCGCGGCTGCTGCGCATGCTGCGCCGGCGCAGCGTCGCCGAAGAAGCGCTGCAGGATGTGTACGTGCGCATCTGGGAGAGAGCCATCCAGTACGAGGCACATCGCGGGCGGGCGCTGGCCTGGATGGTCACGATCGCACGCTATTGCGCGATCGACCTGATGCGCCGTGAGCGCGTGACCCTGGTCGGGGACGATGCCCTGGCGGAGGTGGCCGACGAAAACGCGGCCGAGCCCGGCGCCCTCGAGAAGCCTGACCGCTTCGACGACTGCATCGGCCAGCTGTCGCAGACCACGCAGCAGTGCCTGACGCTGGCCTTCGTCGAGGGCCGCTCGCACGACGAAATCGCGCGGCTCACGTCGAGCCCGCTGGGCAGCGTCAAGAGCTGGATACGCCGCGGGCTCATCAGTCTGAAAGAGTGCCTCTCCGCGGAGCGGCAGACCGTATGAAGTTGGACAATCGCGAACTCCTCGACCGCCTCGCGGCGGAATACGCGCTCGGCACATTACGAGGCCATGCACGCCGGCACTTCGAGCGCTGGCTGGTTTCGCCTCAGGTGCAGGTGATGGTGAACGACTGGGAACAGAGGCTCGCGGGACTGGAACCGGCGCTGCAGAAAATCACGCCACCCGCCAAGGTGTGGCAGGCCATTGAAAGCCGGCTCGACCTCGGGAGGTCGCGCCGCTCGACCGTGCGCTGGCTGGCGATTGCCGCCACGGTGCTGCTGGCCGTCATCGGCATCTTCACGCTGCGCCCGGTGGAGCTGGTCGCGACGCAACAAGCGTCCATCGAGGCGGATCCCCAGACTATCTACTGGCGCGTCGAATTGCTCGGCGACAACCAGGAGCTCACCGTCCAGGCACTGGCCACGCATCCACTCGAGTCCGGCAAGGCACATGAGTTGTGGATCCTGCCGGCGAAAGGGAACCCGGTGTCGCTGGGCCTGCTGCCGGCGAGTGGCACGCAGCGCGTGGTGCTCAGCGCCGCGCAGCGCGCGGCACTTGCCGGGGCCAAACAACTGGCGGTCAGCCTCGAGCCCGCGGGCGGCTCACCCACGGGGCTTCCGACCGGTCCGGTGATCCACGTCGCACCCCTGTCTCCAGCTTGAGTGGCCGGCCCGATTTGACACCAAGATTAATGGTGTGAAGCCGTTCTCAATCCGGGACTTACGGGCGCCCGCATTATGAGAGCCAGTCGCCGTCGTGCTGTGAGGCGACCCCCTAGAGTTATCCCCCATGAGAGAGCCGTCGCGTCACGGCATCCGCGGTTCTTCGGGCACGAGGGGCCGCGGGTGCCTTCTTGCGTTGCTGGCGCTCGCCGGCATGTTCGGCGCGCGCGACGCCGGCGCGCAGGCGATTACCCGCTTCGTGCGAGACACCGGCAAGATCAATTTCGTAACCACCGGCGGCGCGTTGCGCAACAGCGCCACGAACACCTGCGCGCTGAACGCGACCAGCACGCAGACACTCTCGGGCATTCCGGCCGGCACCACGATTCGCAATGCCTACCTGTACTGGGGCGGCAGTGCCGCCACCGCCGCCACCAACGACACCAGCGTCACGCTGAACGGCACAACTGTGACCGCCTCGCGCAGTTTCGCGCGCACCTGGAACAACGGCACCAACTACCCGTTCTTCGGCGACTTCGCCAATGTCACGAGCCTGGTGACGGCCGCCGGCGGCAATGGCTCGTATACCTTCGGCAATCTCACGGTGAATACCGGCGCGCCGCACAGTGGCAACAGCACCTGCGCCGCTGGCTGGGCGCTCATCGTGATCTACGAGAGCGCCACCGAGCGCCTGCGCGCCATCAACGTATTCGACGGGCTCGATTATTTCTACGGCAGCTCGCTCACGTTGAGTCCGGACGGTTTTCGCGTTCCCGCCACCAATATTGACGGCCGCATTGCGGTCTTCACGCTCGACGGTGACCCTGGCAACTCGACCGCCCTCAACGGCTTCGATGAAGCGCTGCGCTACAACGGCAACCTGCTCGACGACGGGCTGGTTCCCGCCGGCAGCGTTCCGACCGTTCAACAGTTCGACGGCACCATCAACACCTCCGGCATCGTGACGAGCTACGGCGTCGACGTCGACCAGTACGACATCAGCAGTTTTCTCGTTCCTGGCGCGACCAGCGGCACCACGTTGTATTCGGCCGGCGCCGACCTGGTGCTGCTCATGGCGCAGGTGGTCAGCGCCACTTCCGATCCAGCCGTCGATCTCGGCGCGACCATGTCCCATACGGGCAACTTCGTCGCGGGGAGCACCGGCCAGTACACCATCACGGTGTCCAACGCGGCGGGCATGGAGCGCGAGGAAAACACCGTCACCGTGACCGATACGCTGCCCGCCGGCTACTCGTTCAACGCCGGCACTGGCACGGGTTGGACCTGCAGTGCCGCGGGACAGGTGGTCACCTGCACACATGCGCCGACACTCAATTCCGGTGCTTCGTTCCCGGCTCTCACGTTGACCGTCAACGTGCTCGAGACCGCGGCCGCGAGCATCAATCACACGGTCACAGTCGACAGCCCTAGCTACGACTTCAACACGGCCAACGACTCCGCCACGGATGCCACCACAGTGGTGTTCCCGAACCTGTCAACGTCGACCAAGAGCGTGGTCGATCTCAATGGCGGCGAGGCGCAGCCCGGCGACACGCTGCGTTACACGATCACGCTGATCGAATCCGCCGGTTTCCCGAGCGCCGGCGTGTCGGTCACCGATCACATCCCGGCAAATTCCACCTTTGCCAGCGTCGTTTCGATTCCCGCTGGCGCGACCAGCGCGTTCACGCCGGCGCCCGGCGGCAACAACAACAAGGGTTTGATCACGGTCACGGGCATTACCATGCCCGCCAGCAGCTCGCGCACCGTGGTGTTCGACGTCACCGTCGACAGCGTGAGTCCGGGGGCGCTGATCAACAACCAGGCCACGGTCACCAATCCGAACGGCCCTGACGCCACGCCATCCGCGCTGCCCATCACCGTGTTGCCGTCATTCATCCCGGGTCCGGGAGCGACCAAGCAGCTTTATCTGTGGAGCAGCGTGGCTCCCCTGCGCCTGACGCGTACGCAACCCAGCGGCACGCACCCGGTCGTCGCCATCAATGGCAACAACCAGTCGCAGACCTTCGCGATGAATGTGCCGCTGCAGACCGCGCTCACGCTGAACAACGTCAACTTCAACGTGACGCTCCTGATGAGTCGCACCGGCACCTCGGGCAATGACAACCGCACCATTACCGTGACGCTGCGGAAAACAATTGGCGCCGTCACCACTGATGTCGCAACGGCAGCGCAGACCATCTCGCCGATGGCGGCCACGCCGACCGCCTACACCTTCACGCTGACGCCCACCGGCACGCTCACAATCCCGGCGAATGCCACCTTCTCGCTGGTGATCAACAACAACAGCGGCAACAGCAACCAGCGAAATATCGCACTGTCACCGTATTCCGGCGTGCAGTTCTCGCGCATCGATCTCAGCAGCGCCACCATCATCAACGTCGACAGCATTCAGACCTGGGATGCGGCGTACAACGGCGGCGCGCAACAGGCCAGTTTCAATCCCGGCGCGAATGTGTTCGTGCGCGCCACGGTCAGCGATCCATTCGGCAGCTACGATATTTCGGGCGCGCGCATCTGGATCACCGACGCCGCGACCCCGACGGCCGGGACGCCGGTGACCAACCAGCCGATGACGCCCGTGAGTGCGAGCTGCACGGCGACGGCCGCCAGCTGCGTGTTCGAGTATTCGTACACTTTGCCGATGTCGCCGACACCGGCGCTGGGCGCCTGGAATATCCGGGTGCGAGGCAATGAGGGTGTCGAAGGCGTATTTGACGAGGGCCTGGACTCCTTTGTCGTGGCCTACCCGCAGCCGTCGATCACCATGGTCAAGTCATCGGTGCTGCTGTCGTCTCCGGTGGCGGGCAATCTCAAGCGAATCCCGCAGTCGGTCGTGCGCTACGACATCACCGTCACCAACGGCGGACCCGGTACCGTCGATCCCAACACGGTGGTGATCACGGATCCGATCCCGGCGAATACCACGATGTACGTGGCGACGACGCCCGCCAATCCGGTGGTGTTCGTGAACGGAACAGGCAACGCGGTCAGCGGATTGACCTTCATCTATGCGACGAATGTGCAGTATTCGTCCACGGGCGCGAGCGGGCCGTGGAACTACACCCCCGTGCCGGACGCCGATGGCTTTGACCCGGCGGTGCGGGCCGTGCGCATCGCCCCTGGCGGCACCATGAGCGCCGCCGGGTTGGGAAATCCCGCCTTCACCATCCAGTTCCGGGTGCGTATCAACTGATCGCGCCGCGACGGCTGCACCGCTTCGAAGCGAATTCGGGTCATGTGCCCCAAGCTGGCATTGGCGGGGGCCGTTCGAGGCCCCGTTTCGTGATTCCAGACCTCTGAAAGCGCTTCCGCGGTTGGCACGCAGATTGCTTTATCTGAATCGTCTGCGGAATGTTCTCCTCCCCCCTCGTGAGACGTTTTAGCTGGACAAACGCGTGCAGGAACGGAAGGGCCTGCACGCGTTCTTTTTTATGGAAGCGGTCGGTGATGAATGGGACGTCGCTGACGCGCCCGGTAATGACGTCCGACCGCCACGTCAGCCAAGCCGCGCGTAGAGTCCGGCGCCATGCGCGCCCGGATTTTTTTCCTGTTGCTGGCGGCCTGTGGTCTGGCCATCGCCTCGAACACCCGCGAAATCCAGAAGGCGGTGAGCGACGATGCACTGCTGGCGAGCGCCGGCGTCGAACCCGCGAAGGCCGAGCTGCGCAAACAGTGTTCGGCCGCCGTGGTCGAAACCGACGATCCGGCGGAATTCTTTGACTGCGTGTACGTGCAGACCAGCCGCGAACTCAATCTCTTCACTCTCGAAGACGGCTTCCTCCTGTCGGAGCTGCAGCTCACGCTGACGAACATGGACGGGGTGGCCCTGCAGCACATGGGGCGCTACGTGCAGGTGCAGATCTTCAGCGGCAATCGCGTGGCCGCCCTGTACATCCACGACAAGAACTGGATCGACCCGAAGCAGACCGAGGCGGTCTATCAATGGCTGCTGGACCACGGGGTGCGGCCTCGCGACCCGCGCGCCTGGATCGGGCCCTGAATTCACGCCGCGCTTGACAAGCGGCGATCCGCGCCTAGAATGCGCGCCCTCATGATCTCTAACTACCACAACCAGTTCACGCATACGTTCGCCGCGCCTCCGCGCCGCGATACGTCACGAACCAGCTGCTAGCTCTTCGCATGCGGAGGGCTGGCCCATGGCCGCCTTCCGCGATGCCCCTCCAGAGGCCCCGGTCGGCTGCCGCCACCGGGGCCTCGTCTTTTGCGGCGTGGCCCCGTCAACGGGTGCACGGGAATGTCGATCTACAAATTGCCGACCGAACGCGAAAGCCGCCCCCTCGCGGCTGCTGCCAACGTCGACGTGACGCTTCAGCAGCCGATGGACTTCATCGGCAATGCCGTGGTGCGCGCGCGCGCAGTGCAGGGCTGCGACTTCGACCTGTTCCGCCTGCCAGTGCATCGCACGCTGCGCTGGTCGATACGCCGCAAGGTCTGCGACTTCTTCGATGATCTCGCGCTCGACGCGGCCTTCGCCTCGCAGCGGGTACACGAAGGCGTGGTGCTGCTACAGGCGCCGGGTGCGTTCATCTACTCCAACGGGTACAGCAAGGGCAGCTACGCCTCCTGCTCGTTTTCGCTCTGGGCCGAGAGCCGTGCGCGTGCGGGCGAAGTCCAGGCACGGCTCGAACTCATCGCGGGCGACGCGCGCATGCGCGACGAGACCTTCACGCTCGACTGGCAGTTCACGAATGCCGGCGGCGAATTGCGCAACGCCACTTTCCAGGAGCTCGCCGACCCGGACCTCCTCGATGAGGCGTATCCCTCGCTGGGAATGCCAGTCAGGGACTTCATTGCGCGCTATCTCGAGGCGCCCGATTGCCTGCTGATCCTGCTGGGTCCGCCGGGCACCGGCAAGACACGGCTGGTTCGCGCCATCCTCGCGGAGATCACGCGCCGCAAGGGTGAGAACGCGGAGGTGATGTACACAGCCGATCAGCGCGCGCTGCGCAGTGACGCGATATTCGTGGAATTCATCACCGGATCGCACGACGCGTTCGTCATCGAGGATGCCGACAACCTGCTGCGCGCACGTGCCAGCGGCAATGATGAAATGCATCGCTTCCTGGCGGTCGCCGACGGCGTCGCGCGTTCGCAGGGTCGCAAGGTCATCTTCACGACCAACCTGCCAAACGTGAACGACATCGACGAGGCGCTGGTGCGGGCGGGTCGCTGCCACGCGGTGAAGAACCTGCGCAGCCTTTCGCCGGTGGAAGCGCTGCGGCTTGCGGATCGCATCTGCGGCGAGGACGTGGCGCGCGCGCAGAAGGCGCGTGACACGCTCACGGCGCTCGCGTTGAAGACGTATTCCGTGGCGCAGGTGTACCGCGCGAGTTAAACAGGAATGTCCCCATTACCGTTTCGGGTGGAAGCGGTAGAACACCACGTATTCGCCGCCATCGAGCTCGAGGCACCAGCCGTTTTCGTCCTTGCTGCGGTACAGGTTTTCCGCGAGCCAGCCGACCAGTGGGGTACTCCTGACTTCGGGGGTAAGGAGACGCGCGCGTACGTCGGTATTCTTCGGCCAGACCACCGGGTTGAGTCCCGGCGTGAGATCGAGGAAGGAGTAGCTCTCGATGTTGTTGGGCTTGCGATTGCGTTTGCGCGCCAGGTCCGCGAGCAGCAGGTCGACCGTGTGCGGAATTTCCATCGGCGCGCGGGCAACGATGGTTTGCCCGAGTGCGTCACCACCGGCGTGCGCGAGAGGCGTCAACGCCAGCGCGACCAACGTCGCGACGAATCGGCGATCGATCCGGAGATTGACGAATCGGCCTTGCTGGCCCATCCAACCCACCTCGTACTTCCCCATCGACGCGATCAGGTTGTAGCGGGCGGATCCAGTGCGCAATAGGGGAACAGGCAAATCGGTGCCGACTGCGAAACCGGGTTGCTGATTCAGGACTTCGACAGGACTTTCAGCGACATAATGCGCCCGAAAGGCAGCTGTGCTGTGTCATGAACATGTGCCTGCGCAGCCGGTTGTTGCAGGGCACCGGGACGCGGCGTAGTTTTGGCCTCACAACCTTGCGAGGTGACCTATGGCGCGAGTCCCCGTGGTCGAGTCTCCATGCCCCATCGCAGGCAAGGGTCTCCCGGCTGGCTCAACCGAGCACTGCACACTCTGCGATCGCTCGGTGCACAACCTCAATCGCATGAACGAACGCGAACGCCGTGAATTCATGAGTGCCTGCAGCGGCAAGGTCTGCGTGGCTTACACGGTTCGCATTCCCATCCGTCATCGCACCATGGGCGTCGCGGCGCTGGCCGCCGTGGCGATCGCGTCATTGCCCGCGGCCGCGGACACGCCGGCTGAAAACTCGGAACCCCCCAGCGACGCCATGTCACCGCTGCCGGGTAGCGCGCCGCAATATCCAAATTGCGATTCGTACCTCGAAGAAGTGATTGTCGGCGGGGTCTCGCACGGCGACCAGGCCGAGTGGGCTGACGATGGCAAGAATGCGCCGCCGGATCTGCCCACCATGGAAGACGACGGCCGCTAATCCTTCGCCACTTTGCGTGGCACCACGCGTGCCGCCTGCGTGAGCGTCATCTCGCGCGACAGCTTCATCGCGGCGTAGTGATTCATGGGATTGCCGTCGTAGCTCACGCCGAATGCGAGGTGTGTGCTGTCGAAGGTGCCGATCGCGGCATCGAAGCTTTCCCAGCCGCTGCCCGTCCAGGCCTGCACCCAGGCATGGGGCACGAACACGTGCCGGTCGCCTTCGAAGTGACGCGCGTACACGCGACCGATGGCGATACGCGTCGGGACGCCGGCCGCGCGGCCCATGGCCGCGAGCAGCACGGCGAACTCGGTGCAATCGCCGCGCCGGGAGCGCAACGCCTCGAGCGCGGTGCCGTAGCCCAGCATGTCGAACTCTGCGCTCATGTGACCGCGCACGAATTCAGTGAGGCGTTGCATCTTCGCGGCCGGGTCCTCGCGGCCTTCGGTAAGGAAGAGCGCCCGCTTCAACAGGTGAGGATCGGCTGATTCGAGCCACTGCGTCGGCTCGAGCGCGCGGCGGCGTTCGTCGCTGGACAGTTCGATGGCATCGAGCGGGCAGCTCGCGCACACCTGCAGCCAGGTGGAATCCCCCTCGATCCAGCTGCGCTGCCCGGCGCCTCCCGGCAACTGCACCGTTGTGCCGTGATTCTCGAAGCGGTAACGAATCTTCTGATTCATGTCGCGCGCCGGGATGCGGTAGGGCGACTTCTGCAGCAGCGGTGCAATGTGATCGAAAACTTCATCGTCGGCGCGCGCTTCCTGCTCCGTGGCATCGGAGCGCGTGAGCTCGAACGACCCCAGCGCCATGATTTCGCGCACCACGTTGCCTTCAGCGTCCACGCGCAGGCGCGAGCCCGTGGTGCCGCGCGACGACAACACGCGCCGCTCGACATTGGCGGCGGGATCCGCGGGCACGGCCGTGAGCTCGATGGTCACGCTCTCGAGCTTGGCGGCATCCCAGGACCGATACCTCAAAGGTGCGCGCGTCTCGCCGCGGCCGACCGCCGCCAGCCAGTTACGCGCCCATTCGTCGGACTTGAGATCGCGCGCCGCGCCGGCAACGCGCAGCGTGGTCTTCGAGTGGCCTGAGCCGTGGCTCACATCGAGATCATCGCCATCGACAATAGCCTCGACGCGCGAATGCCCCTCGCTGGTTTCCACCTCGCGCAACATGCGCCGCAGTGAACCGTCGGGCGCACTCTCCGACTCGAAGTGCAGGCGATAGCGTGCGCGCCGCCCGGTCTTGCCGAACCGGATCTCGATGTTTTCAGAGTCCAGCACACGGGATTCGCTGATCGCGCGCGTCACCAGCGCGTGACCCACCTTGACCTCATTGGCATTCACCACCTGCCAGCGCTGCGTTTCGGCGGCTTCTGCGCTTGCCGCCAATGCGCACAGCACCAGGCCGGCGATTCGTGCATGCACAAACAACTCCCCTCCCATACACTGCAACGCACTCTATGCGAAGCACGGCATGAGCGTCGATCAAACCATCAACTCGCTGTTGGCGCCCATCGCCGACTGGCTGGGCGCGGTGGTCTTTTACGCCGTCCCGGTGGGGGACACCAAGCTGCCGCTGATCCTGGTGTGGCTGATCATGGGCGGTATCGTCTGCACGCTGGCCTTCCGCTTCGTGAACCTGCGCGGCTTCAGACATTCCGCGCGAGTCATTCGCGGCGATTATTCGAGCAAGGATCATCCCGGCGAAGCCACGCCCTTCCAGGCGTTGTCCACCGCGGTGTCGGGCACCGTGGGGCTGGGCTCCATCGGCGGCGTGGCCGTGGCGGTGTCGCTGGGCGGTCCCGGCGCCGCATTCTGGATGGTGGTGGCCGGGTTCCTCGGCATGAGCACCAAGTTCGCCGAAGTCACGCTGGCCGTGAAATACCGCAAGGTGCGCGCGGACGGCACGGTGACCGGCGGCGCCATGCACTACGTGCCGGTGGCGCTGCAGCGCGTGGGCATGCCGCGGCTGGGCAAATTCCTCGCGGGATTCTTCTGCGTAGGCGCCGTGGGCGGCTCGCTCACGATTTTCCAGGTGAACCAGGCCTATGTGCAGTTCCATGCGGTGACCGGCTTCGACCAGGCGTTCCTCTTTGGCGTCATCGTCGCGGTGTGGGTCGGCATCGTGCTGTTCGGCGGCGTCAAGCGCATCGTCAAGTGGACCGACAAGCTCTCGCCGTTCATGTGCCTGCTCTACATCGTGGCCTGCCTGGTGGTGCTGGGGGCTAACTACGCGAACATTCCACAGGCGCTCGCGACCATCGTGCGCGAGGCGTTCGTACCCCAGGCCGTGGCCGGCGGCATGGTCGGTGCACTCATCCAGGGTTTCCGGCGCGCCGCCTTTGCCAACGAAGCGGGACTGGGCTCGGCGCCCATGGCGCACGCCACGGTACGAACGCGGGAGCCCATGTCGCAGGGTTTCGCCGCGCTCATGGAGCCCTTCCTCGACACCGTGATCATCTGCCTGCTCAC
>Ga0207691_10006606_pt1 | contig 11194 bp, 9 predicted proteins | sample KBSM13metaG_FD_184327 | JGI IMG/M metagenome (GOLD analysis project Ga0207691, IMG submission 184327) | Miscanthus rhizosphere microbial communities from Kellogg Biological Station, Michigan, USA - KBS M1-3 metaG (SPAdes) (version 2) | ecosystem: Host-associated > Plants > Roots > Rhizosphere >...
CCAACCAGGTTTGTGGAAAGCGTGCCGAAGCCAATGAGCGCGGTGTTCGTGGCAGGCGCGCCAATGAGATTGCCGGTGAGCCTGATCCCTCCGGCAACGACAAACAGTGCAAACACCATGAGGATAAATGGGAAGAAATCGAGCGACAGCGTGTGCCAGACTTCCCCTGCGGCCGTGGCTAGGCCGAATGAAATTGCGGCCGGCAGCGCAAAGGCCAGTGCCCAGGCGCAGGCGATCTTGCCGAAATGCCGGTCCCAGATGCGTGGCGCAAGCAAGGGTAGCAGCGCCAGCGACAGCAACAGTCCGACGAAGGGGAGCGACCAACCAAGTCCGATCTCGCCTCCCTCAAGACTCGTGGGTAAGGCCGAAAGCAGCCCGGTGGCGCCTAGAAGCTCATCGCTCAATTCCTGTGCCCCACCGTTGGCGCGCCCTTGGTTTGCCGACTTTACCTAGAGGAAATCTTATTTCGCGTCCGTTGACCGCGCCGAGGTCGCCCCGTAGCATCTCCCGCCACAGGGGACGGTAATCCGCCGGTGGAAGGCGACATGATTGAAGACGCAGATATCACGTTCACTAAAATACTGCGAGCCATCGCGCGGCTGACAGATGCTGAACTGCTCCAACTGAAAGCGGCGGCGCGGAAAGAAGCCGAGAGAAGAGGTTTGAAGGAAAGTAGGCACGCAGTCGCGACTGACACGCGGCGTTAGTAGCTTCGTAGCAACACACGGTCCATGACGATTGCGATCGGCTCATTCCTCTCCTTTCGCTGGCCCTGGCAGAGGGTGCCGGAGCCGCCACCGCCCGATGATTTCGCGGGCAAATTGATCATCCTCGCCTCCGAGGGGCGCCCAATCCCACAGGCTGCGACGAAATTCGCCGGACGCATGGCCGAGAAGGCCGGGGCCGAGGTGCATGTGCTTTCGATCGCGCGCATCTGGGGCACGAGCTTCGGTCTGCCGAATCCAGGATTGCTGCCCAATAAACGAGAAATGCGGGAGCGGCACGAAAGCGTGGCGGGTGCCATCGCCTTGCTGAAGCGGCGCAACATCGCTGCCAGCGGCCAAGTCACCGGCACGCGCAACGCAGCCAAGCGCATTGTCGCCGAAGCCCGCCACCGCGGCGCCGACGCGATCGTAATGGCAGCGGACCCTCCGCAGCACTGGTTCATCTCGGGCATGATCTGGTCGCAAGAGCCCCAGCGCGTGCGCAGGCTGGCCGCCATCCCCGTCTATCTGGTCGTCGACAGCAAGCAAACCGGCTAAACCATGTTGCGCGGGTCACAACTCTTCGGAGCCATCAACTTCGTCTGGCTTCGGCCCGACCAGCGCAGATGATTGCGTTCATCGGCGACGTGCATCGGGCCTTCGACCGCCTGGCAAGGGCAGTCGCCGGACTTCCCACAAGTGTAGAGATTGCAATTCAAGTCGGTGATCTAGGCCTGCACCAGGACGATTTGGGCCCGACAGCGCCCGGGGTCCCGCCCCTGGCACGCCAAGTCTACTACGTCACCGGAAATCACGATCACGAGCCGTCCTACCGCGGCATTGTCGAACCGACCGAGATGGCACCGAATCTCGTGTACGTCCCCAGGGGAACGGTGCTCGAGTTGGACGGACGGCGGATTGCCTTCCTCGGGGGCGGAGACTCAATTATCGATCGAGCCGTACGGCGGAACGGGGTGGACTGGTGGCCTGAAGAGCAGGTCACCTTGGTAGATGTCGCGCGGTTCGCCGACGCGGGCCGGGTCGATATATTGGTTTCGCACACCCCGCCGGCTTTCGTTTACCACTTCTTTCAACTCCCTCCTGATCCCTCGGCGCTCGCGGTTGGGCAAGCCTGGCAGATCCTTGGGCGTCCCCAAGTGTTTTGCGGCCATTTGCACAAGCCGCGCGAGGTCGGCTGCGTGCGTGTCCTTGGAGAGCTGGAAGTCCTGCTCGCTTAAATCACATCCCGAGTGGAACAAATCGGTAGAGCTGCTGCTGGGCAGCAGCGATCGCGCGGAATGCTTCGCGCAACTCTTTGCGGGCGAGCGGCGGCAACTGGTTGGGCCGAATGAGGTTATCTGGCGAGCGGCCCTCGCGAATCTGCCGAGCGTGGTGATCGAGCCTGACCTGCCAGATAAAGGTAAAAGCCTCCTGGAGCGATTGCGCGGTTTCCTTGTTCAGCACCCCCAGCTCTTCTGCGGCAATCAGCCGATCAAGGGTGGGGGAGATGGTGATGCCGTTCGACAGGGCATGGAATCGCGCCAGATTGGCGATCGGTACAATCCCAGTCTTCTTGATATCGATCTCCTGACGCTCCCATCGCGACACCTGGAACCAGTTCGGCAGCGGCACATCGACGTCGGTGGCGGTTCGAGCGATATGGGCTAGGAAGCCGCGATGCTCTCGTGCTTCCTGAAGCACGGCCACCAGCGGAGGCGTAATTTCGAGTCCCCCCGCGACATGCCGGAAATCGAAGGCAACTGCTGCCCGGATCAGGTGCGACCAGTCGAGGGTCTCAAGACAGTCTCGAAAGGTCTGAATCCAGCGCGACTCGGACATACGCCAGAGCGCGTTTTCAGCCACCACACCAGAAATGTCGGCCCCGAACCCTGCGCGCCCGAGACCCGCATTCACGTGGGCGGCAATGCGCTCGAAATAGGCGTCCACCTCCTCGTCGCCGGGATCGGCATAGGCGAGCGCGTTATCCTGATCCGAAGCGAGGGTGAGTTCTCGGCGAGCCACGCTCCCGAGCGCGAGCCAAGCCCAGGCCCGAGGAGCGGGCCCGTGACGCGCTATGGCGAAATCGAGCAAACGTATCGTGACGGCGTCACAGCTGAGCGCCAATACCCGTCCGATGTCGGGCGCGCTGAGTCCAGCCTGGACCAGGGCCGCGAACATCCCAGGCAACTCTTTGGTAGCGGCGTCAAGGGCCGCTTCGGTGGGCGCGTTGAAGATGGCCGCGCGAAGGGCAAACGGACTCCAATAGGCGAGTCCCATCAGGTCGCCCGCTGACACGACTCCCACGACCTTGCCTCGCGCGTCGGTAACCGCCAGGTGCTCAACGCCTGCGTAGAGCATGTCGAGTGCGGCATCCGCCGCGAAGCGGTCCGCACGAACGGTCTTGAGTGGGCGGCTCATGATCGTGCTGATAGGCGCTTCGGGCGAGACACCTCCGGCCACCACTTTTTCACGGAAGTCGGTGTCGGTCACGATACCCAATTCGGCAGCCGCGGAGACGAAGAGAGCCGAGACACGCTCTGCACTCATCAAGCTCGCGGCTTCTCGGATTGTTCGGTCTGGACGGCAGAGCACCGGCGGCCCCGATATGAGGTTGCCGACGCGGATTGTGCGAACCTCCGGCAGGCCGTGGACCGTGTGGCCGGTGCGGACGAGCCGCTCGCGCATGGTTCGGGCAACGAAGATGGCACCTTCAGGCCGGCCGAGAACTTTCAACGCCAACTCGCGCCCGATTGCGTAACACGTGGTGTCTTCGTGCGCGCGGACTGTGAATGCCGCCGCCATGCCCGTCAGCAGCGATGGGTGGCCGAAGCTCTCTCCGGGCTCGAGGATATCCACCACCTCGTCTTGGTGGCGCAACTCGATTGAGCCGCTGCGGATGACGAAAAGCTCCGTCGCCGGCGGGCCATCCTCGACTAGAATGTCCGTGCCCGCCGGGTAAGATCGTATTGTAACGGCCGCGGCGATGCGCAGCAGATCGTCGCGGGCAAGCTGATCGAATGGAGGAAAGTCGACTAGAAAGTCGGCGATCTCTTCCACGGGACCCGTCGGCATTCCTGATTCCATAGTGGAAGGCTTAGGACAAAGCTACGACCACTAAAGATGGGCCAAAGGCCATAAAAACGAGGGGATTGCCGTCGCGTTTTAGCGCCGTAAGACGTCCGGCGATTTCAGCAGGAGGACGGGCGCCAAGTTGGCGCCCGTCGGAACCTTTGTTCAAGCTGCTTTGCGCCCAGTGTCGACCGCAGGGGCCCGCTTGTCTTCGACGTAAACCCGGTACCAATAGAGCGGTAGGTAGGCCAGCAGCGTCGCCCAGCCAAGCCAGTAATAGATCTGGACATTGCCGATCTTCGAGTACCAGAGACCGCCGAAGAGCCAGAAGACGAAATAGATCACCGCCAGGGCAACGGCGACGTATTTCATGAATTCAGGAAGCTTGAACGGTCGCCGGAGATGGGGCTTGTCCTGGCGCAGCAAATAGTAGCCGATTAGCACTGGCAGGAAGGACACGGTGTAGCCAACATTAGAGAAACTATAGATCTCCACCGCGCCCCCGAGCAAAACGATAATGAGGGATGCGATGACGTTGAAGCCCATGGCTCTGGCCGGCACGCCGTGTTCATTGATCTTTGTGAACCAGGTGGGGAACTCGCCATCGAGTGCCATCTGATAGAGGGCTCTGCCCGAACCCAAAATGGCGTTGAGGGCCGAGAGCGCCAATGCCACTATAAGCATGAAGGCAATCACCCAGTTGAGGAATTCACCCGCGAGGCCAGGAAACACCTTTCCGGCGAAGGTGACGAAGATTGTCTTCGGGTCGGCGAGCGAGGGGTCCGCAAGCGCCTTCGCCCCTAGAACGACGATAAAAGCGATCGGTATCAGAGTGTAGATAAACACCCCGTAGGCGCCTTCCAGGTTCATCGCGATTTTGGCATCGCGATCTGGATTGGCGCATTCGCCGATGTAGCAGGCGGCCGCCTCCATCGCGATGACGTTCCACGTCAGCAAGAAGCCATAGGCGATATATACTTGCCACCACTTAAATCCGGCCATGCCGGAAAAGAAACTCGACCCGTCGACCCGCGGGAATCCGGACAGCTCGCCAAGGTTCACTACGCTTGGGTTGAAGATCCAGGCGATCGCGATGAAAGTCAGCGGGATCATTGAGAGCAGCGCCAGGACGGTGGCGAAGTTCGCGCCGAAGCGGATGCCTCGATAGGCTGGTATGAAGAAAAGCAGTAAGCCCGCAACCGCGATGACGAACGTCGACCAGGCGATAAAGGTATTGATCGGCGTAAATCCAGCTGTCGTGTTGAGGTGGAAACGATCGGCCAGATAGAACGACGCTAAAATCATGTTGAGCGGCGCCACGGGAAACCATCCAAGCCAATAGGCCCAAGCGGTGAAGCCGTTGATGTGCTTCGCAAACCGCGGCCAGCGATCCTTGTACGCCGGATAGGCATAGGACGGCGATCCGCCGGTGCGCTCGGGCATCATGGCGGCTAGCTCAGCCAAAAACAGGCAAAGCAGCCAGCCCGTTAGGGTAATGAAAACAGTGATCGGAATGCCCGACGCACCAAGTTGGGTCACCATCACCGGCGCAATACCGGTTACCAGGATCGTGCCGGCAAGGCCGATGACGAAGGCGCCCCACCAGCCCGTCTCGCGCTTAAGGCCTCCTGAAGCGTATTGCAGCTCTTCGGAAGCAGTGGTGTGTTTGGAACCTGTAGCCATAACATCCCCCTGACTCGAAGCGGGGCTCGTATCCGCCTTCTTTCCCGGCTACACTATCAGGAAAGAAAGTTTCCCGCCAGTCCAACATACATGCGACTGCTATGGGAATTTGCGGTTCCGTTGGGCAGGATGGAACTTGACCACATGTTAGGTAAGGAACACGCGGTAGCGGACGAAATCGTCCGCGGCCGCAAACTCGTCGTAGAGACGCCTGGCCGGCGCGTTTCCCTCGCGCGTGTGCCAATAAAGACGGCTCCAGCCACGCTCCTTCGCCCGTGCGAGCAGATCCTCGATCAGCGCGCGGCCGATGCCGTGGCCTCTTGCCTCGGGAGTGACGAACAGGTCCTCGAGATAGCAGATCGGATCAAGCGTCCATGAGCCTTCATGGAGGATCGAGTGGGTGAACCCAGCGACCTCGCCCTCCCATTCGGCGATGCGCCCGAACAAGGGCGAGCCCGGCGTGAGCACCCTTCTCCAGGTCCCTGCTGTCACCGCCTCGGAGACATCGGTCTCGTAGAATGCGCAATACCCCGCCCACAAAACCCGCCACGCGCCTTCGTCGTCCGGCGCGGGATCGCGAATGACGATAGGTTCGGGATTGCCTGATTCCACGGAGTGATCAATGCTCGCGAACGGGGGCGAGGTTGGCTATAGCGATGATACCGGCCTTGAGCGACGCTGAGCAGGGGGTTCCATGACCGCCAAAATGGATGTGCGACGGAAGGCGCGGGCCCCTCGGCGCAAAATCGCCCCGCCAGCGACCAAGGACGGCGAGCTCAAGACTGGCTCGCTCGCCCCGCAGTCCGCTGCGAGCCGCTCCATCGCCGAGTCGATCGGCGCCCAGGTGCGGAGCATTCGCCGCAAGCTCGATTTGACCGGGACCGAGCTCGCTGTGCAAGCCGGGCTTTCCGCCGGCATGCTGTCCAAGATCGAGAACGGCGCGGTCTCGGCCTCGATCGAAAGCCTCGAAGCGCTGTCGCGCGCACTTAACGTGCCGCTCACCACCTTTTTCGCAAGCTACGAGGAGCAGCGCGACTGCTCCTATGTGCTGGGCGGCAAGGGGGTGACCATCGAGCGGCGTGGCACTAAGGCCGGGCATCAATATCAGCTGCTCGGTCATTCCATCTCCGGCGAGATCGTGGTCGAGCCTTACCTCATCACCCTCACCGAGGAAGCCAAGCCCTACACCATGTTCCAGCATGCAGGGGTTGAGTTCATCTACATGCTGACTGGACGCGTGCTCTATCGCCACGCCGACAAGGCCTATCCGCTTGCGCCTGGCGATGCGCTGTTCTTCGACGCCGCCGCGCTGCATGGGCCTGAGGAGCTGACCAAGCTCCCCATGACTTATCTCTCCATCATCATCTATCCGCGCACCTAACGGCTAGCAGTCGAGCGTCGTTGCCCGCTCCCACGGCGTGAGCTGGCGCGAGAACTCGTCCCACTCCTTGGTCTTGAGCTTGATGTAGGAATCAATGAACTCGCTGCCGAGCTCGCGGCGCAACAGCTCGGACCGTTCGGTGAGCCGCAAAGCATCGAGCAGGTTAAGTGGCAGCTTCTTGGTGTCGACAGGCGCCTTGTGACCCTCGGCATACATATCGATGTTGAGCGGCTTGCCGGGATCGATGCTCCGCGCCATGCCGTCGAGACCTGCGGCCAGAAGCGCCGCCGGCAGGAGGTAGGGGTTGGCCGCGCCGTCGGCGAGCCGAAGCTCGAAGCGTCCGTTTCCGGGAATCCTGATCATATGCGTGCGGTTGTTGCCCGCATAAGTCACGCTGTTGGGCGACCAGGTCGCGCCCGACAACGTGGCCGGCGCGTTGATGCGCTTGTAGGAGTTCACCGTAGGATTGGTGATCGAGCACAGCTCTTGCGCTGCGTCCATCACGCCGCCGATGAAATTATAGGCTGTGCGCGACAGGCCTAGCCCGTCATTACCGTCCTCGAACAGGTTCTTGCCGTCTTTCCACAGCGACACATGGACGTGGCAGCCGCTGCCGGTCAGGTTGGCGAAGGGCTTCGGCATGAAGGTCGCGCGCAGCCCGTGCTTCTCGGCGATCGCCTTGACCATATATTTGAAGAACGCCATGCGGTCGGCGGTGACGAGGCAATCGTCATAGAGCCAATTCATTTCGAACTGGCCGTTGGCGTCCTCATGGTCGTTCTGATAGGGCTGCCAGCCGAGCTCAAGCATCGAATCGCAGATCTCGCTGATCACGTCGTAGCGCCGCATCAGCGCCGACTGGTCATAGCAAGGTTTCGATTGCGTATCGGACGCATCACTGATCCCCGACCCGTCGGGGCTCACAAGAAAGTATTCGCACTCGACGCCGGTCTTCAACGTGTAACCGGCCTTGGCGGCCTTCTCCCTCATGTTCTTCAGGACCACGCGTGGAGCTTGCTCGACCAGCTTTCCGTTCATGTAGGGATCTGCGGCGAGCCAACCGACCTCCTTCTTCCAGGGGAGCTGGATCAGGCTTGCGGGGTCAGGGATAGCGAGCACGTCGGGGTCGGCTGGCGTCATGTCGAGCCAGCTCGCAAAGCCCGCAAAGCCCGCGCCCTCCTTGGCCATGTCGCCAATGGCGGCGGCGGGCGCGAGCTTTGCCCGAAGCGTGCCGAAGAGATCGACATAGGAAATCAGAAAATATTTGATCCCGCGCTCTTTTGCGGCCTTCGCCAAATCTGTTGCCATGACCTTACCCTTTCTTATTTCAGAACGAACTGCCCACTTTACCCGGTATCCAGTCTGTGCCGGCCAGCGGCACGCGTGCCATGGCCGCGGCCTCCACGGTGAGGGCGACGAGGTCCTCCGGCTCGAGATTATGCACGTGGCTTTTGCCGCACGCCCGCGCGATTGTTTGCGTCTCGAGCGTTAGCACCGCGAGATAATTAGCGAGCCGCCTGCCGCCAAGCAATGGATCGAAGCGCGCGGCAAGCACTGGGTCCTGCGTCGTGATGCCCGCCGGGTCGCGTCCTTCATGCCAATCGTCATAGCAGCCGGCCGCGCTGCCGAGCTTGCGGTACTCTGCATCGAGCGCAGGGTCATTGTCGCCGAGCGCGATCAGCGCCGCCGTGCCGATCGAGGCGGCGTCCGCGCCCAGCGCAAGAGCCTTGGCGACGTCGGCACCGTTCCTGATGCCGCCCGAGACGATGAGTTGCACCTTGCGGTGCATGCCGAGATCTTGCAGTGCTTGGACCGCGGGCCTGATGGCCCCCAAGATCGGCAGGCCAACATGCTCGATGAACACTTCTTGCGTCGCCGCCGTGCCGCCCTGCATGCCGTCGAGCACGACCACGTCGGCACCCGCCTTCAGCGCCAGCGCCGTGTCGTAATAAGGCCGCGAGGCGCCAACCTTGATGTAGATCGGTTTCTGCCAATCGGTGATTTCCCTGATCTCCTCGATCTTGATCTCGAGATCGTCTGGACCGGTCCAGTCCGGGTGGCGGCAGGCCGAGCGCTGGTCGATGCCCTTGGGAAGCGTGCGCATCTCGGCAACCCGGTCAGAGATCTTCTGGCCGAGCAGCATGCCGCCGCCGCCGGGCTTGGCCCCTTGGCCGACCACGATCTCGACGGCATCGGCGCGCCGGAGATCATCGGGGTTCATGCCGTAGCGCGAGGGGAGGACCTGATAGACGAGGATGTGCGAGTGATGACGCTCCTCCTCGGTCATGCCGCCATCGCCGGTGGTAGTCGAGGTGCCGGCCTGCGTCGCGCCCCGGCCGAGCGCCTCCTTGGCCTGGGCCGAGAGCGCGCCGAAGCTCATGCCGGCAATGGTAATGGGAATCTTGAGGTGGATCGGCTTCTCGGCGAAGCGGGTGCCGAGCCAAACGTCGGTGCCACATTTCTCGCGGTAGCCTTCGAGTGGATAGCGGCTGATCGAGGCGCCGAGGAAGAGGAGATCGTCGAACTGCGGCACGCGTCGCTTGGCGCCGAAGCCGCGGATATCATAGATGCCGGTCGCAGCGGCCCGGCGGATCTCGGAGAGCGAGAACTCGTCGAAAGTCGCGGAGGCGCGCGGCGTGGTCCGAGGCGTCCAGTCCATCAATAGGCTCCCACGTTGTCGACGTGGAAATTGTAAAGCTTTCGCGCCGAGCCGTAGCGCCTGAACTCGGAAGGATCAATCTCTCCGTTCATTCCGGCGCGCCCGAGCACCTCATGCAGCGCGCGTATGTGCTCATCCCGCATCGGCTTCTCGATGCAGTCCGCGCCGAGGCTCTTGACCGTCCCACGCACGAATAGCCGCGCCTCGTAGAGCGAATCGCCGAGGGCGTCGCCCGCGTCGCCGAACACAACCAGATTGCCGGCCTGGGCCATAAATGCGCTCATGTGCCCGACCGAGCCCTTCACCACGATGTCGATGCCCTTCATGGAGATGCCACAGCGCGACGACGCATTGCCGTCGATGCGCAAGAGGCCCCCGCGTCCCGTTGCGCCGGCCGACTGGCTCGCATCGCCCGCTACGTGGACGAAGCCCGACAGCATGTTCTCGGCCACGCCCGTACCGGCGCTGCCGTGGATCAGCACGCTGGCGAGTTTGTTCATGCCGGCGCAGTAATAGCCGACCGGGCCGTTGATCTCGACCGTAATCGGCGCATCGAGCCCTGCGGCGATGGCGTGACGACCGGCTGGGTGATCGATGATCCAGTGCCGCTCATTGGTGTCCGGCCTGAGCTTATGCAGCGCGGCGTTGAGCGTTCGGAGCGGCGTGGTGCCGAGATCGACCTCGGGCATTGCTTAACGTTCCCAAAAATAGACCGTGGCGGGCTCGGGCTCCCATACGCGCGCCGTCTCGATGCCGGGGAGGCTGGCGAGGGCCCGATACTCCGATCCGAACGCGACATAGCGATCGGTCTCGGCCATGATCGCCGGCTTGCAGGCGATACCATCGCGGAGCACGCCGAAGCCGTTCTCGGTGCCGACTACGAAGGTATAGAAGCCGTCGAGGTCGTCGAGGCTCACTTTGAGCGCGTCGCCGAGCGAAAGGCCCTCGCGCATCTTCCAGCTGAGATAGCCCGCCGCAACCTCAGTGTCGTTCTCGGTCTCGAAGTCGAAGCCCTCGCGCCGCAGCGTGCGGCGAATGTTGTTGTGGTTGGAGAGCGAGCCGTTATGCACCAGGCACTGGTCCTTGCCGGTCGAATAGGGGTGGGCGCCGTCGGTTGTCACCGCCGACTCGGTCGCCATGCGCGTGTGGCCAATGGCGTGCGTGCCGTGCATACCGGCGAGGCCGAAGCGCTGAGACACCTTCTCCGGGCGTCCCACCTCCTTGAACACCGCCATGCGCTTGCCGCGGCCCACGATCTCAACGGACGCTTCGCTTGTGAGCCATTCGAGCAGCCGCGGCACCGACCTATCCTCGACGCCGACCACGGCGTGGGTGTCGTGCAGCATGATATTGGCGTCGCTGAACGCACGGCCGATCCGATCCGCCGTCTCTTTCATCGCCGCGGCCGATTTGGCGCGAAGCGTCAGCTTGGTCTCCCCGCTCTTCCCTTTGCCATAGACCGCGAAGCCCGCGCTATCGGGCCCGCGGTCGGACAGGGTCGCAAGCATGCCCTCGGTGAGGCGGCCAAGCTCTGGTTCGAGGGAGGGGTCTTTGAGGAAGAGGCCAACAATGCCGCACATTGCGGGAAGCTCCGTATTAGCCAGCTTCACCATGCTACGGCGGCAAGGCCCCGTCAACCCACATGAAATAATGTTTCCTATGGGGAAAAGCAAGTCAGGCGGCTCGTTCATACTCTCT
>Ga0207691_10006607_pt1 | contig 11194 bp, 12 predicted proteins | sample KBSM13metaG_FD_184327 | JGI IMG/M metagenome (GOLD analysis project Ga0207691, IMG submission 184327) | Miscanthus rhizosphere microbial communities from Kellogg Biological Station, Michigan, USA - KBS M1-3 metaG (SPAdes) (version 2) | ecosystem: Host-associated > Plants > Roots > Rhizosphere >...
GGCTGCGGAGTTCCTCGAGCATGTGGAGCAGGGCGGGATCGGTGCGGCGGTCGGGCTCCATGGTTCGCTTCCCGGGGGACGGCTGTCGCCGACAAGGCGATCGTTCATTCTACGACCGCCGGCTCGCGCCTTCAGTCCAGCGCGTGGTCGTAGCGGATGAAGCCCCGGTGCGCGGCGACGCGGTCGTAGAGCGCGCGGGCGGTCGCGTTGTCGTGGCGCGTGAGCCAGTACAGGCGCGCGGCGCCCGCCTCGCGCGCGGCCTGCGCCACGGCTTCGATCAGCGCGCGCGCGACGCCGCGGCCGCGCACCCGCGGGTCGACGAACAGATCCTGCAGGTAGCACACGTACGCCGACCACGTGCTGGCATGGAACAGGTAATGCGTGATGCCCGCCAGTTCGCCGTCCACGAACGCGCCGAGCCCGCGGATGCCGTCGCCGGCCAGCAGCCGCTGCCACGCGCGCTCGTAGTCCGCATCGGCCAGCACGGTTTCGTAGAACGCCTTGTAGCCGCGCGCGAGCGCTTCCCAGCGCGCACGGTCCGCAGGCTGCAGGGGTGCGATCGTGACCGCGGCGCGCATCTCAACCGGCATCGGTCTTGCCTCGTGCGGCGGAAGGCGCGGGCGAGGGCTTTCGCCGCGCGCCCGCCGTCGGCGTGCCGGCGGGAGAGGCGTCGCAGGCCGCGACGAGCTTCTTGGGTGCCTTGCAGCGCCACGCCTGCATGAGCAGGCTCTCGACGACGCGCGGCCTGGCTTTCGCGAGCCCCACCTTCAGCCCGCAGGCGCGCTGGCCCCAGAACAGCTTTTCGAGGAACTCCGACGCCAGCGCAAGCGCGGCCTCGCGCGTCTCCTCGTCCACGAACACGTGCAGGCGCGTGCCGTCGGGCGGCGCGGTCGCGAAGATCTTTCCGCGCACGCGGAACGAGGTGTACTCGAAATGCGGCGATTCGGCCGATTCCGGCAGGGCGAGCGCAAATCGCCGGACCTGTTCGAGTTTCATGATCGAGCCCCCATGCTTTCGGTGGCGATGGCCGGAATCAGCCGGCGCGCGCGAGCACGATACGCGCTTTCGCGCCATGGCGATCGCCCGCGCGGAGGAGCTTCGCCGGCCCTCGGTTCACGCCTCCGCCAGCACGCGCTGGTAGATCGCGAGGTCGCCTTCGGAATGGCAGCAGAAGACGACCTCGGCGAGCCCTTGGAGCGCGCGCACCGCCTCGCGCACCGAACCGATCGCCACCCGCGCCGCCGGTTCGACCGGATAGCCGTAGACGCCGGTGCTGATGCACGGGAACGCGATGGATTCCAGCCGGTGCGCGGCGGCGATCTCGAGCGAGCGCCGGTAGCACGAGGCGAGCAGGGCGGGCTCGCCGCTGGTGCCGCCGCGCCAGACCGGTCCGACGGTGTGGATGACGTGCCGGGCCGGCAGGCGATGGCCGCGCGTGATCTTCGCGTCTCCGGTGCTGCATCCGCCGAGCAGACGGCATTCGTGCAGCAATCCCGGGCCGGCCGCGCGGTGGATCGCGCCGTCGACGCCGCCGCCGCCAAGCAGCGAGGAGTTCGCGGCATTCACGATCGCGTCGAGAGCGAGCGTCGTGATGTCCGCCCGGATCGCGCGAAGCACCGCGGTCACGGCGATTGCCGCAGCAGGAGTGCGCGGACGTCGCTTGCCATCTCGCGCAGGCTGCCGCGGTACAGCCAGATCACTGCGCAGATGCCGTACAGCGACAGCGACGCGGGGAAGTTCGCCTCGCGCATCCATTCCAGCGCCTTCGGGTTCCTGAAGTGCCAGTAGATCCAGTAGCAGCCGTCCACCGTGAACCAGGTCGCAAGCAGTGCGAGTGGCAGCAGCGTCCAGCGCCGCTCGAGCACGACGCGCAGGCTCCACGGCGCGGTGAGGTAGGTGAGGATCGCCATGACCAGGCTGATCGGGATGTCCCAGTCGAGCGCGGCGTAGTAGTACGAGCCCGCGACGAGCAGGCCGATGCCGCAGGCGAGCGAGAACAGCTTCCAGGGGCGCAGCAACTCCCTCGCGTAGGAGGACGGGCGCGCAGGCGGCGTGGCGACGTTCCGCATCACGAACACACGGGCTCGAGCCGTTCGCCGCCCTCGGCATCGCGCGTCGCGGGACAGGCCGTGGTCACAGGCCGAGCACGTCCTTCCGGTATTTCGCGAGCCCCGCCGGACTCCACTCGAGCATGTCCTCGGTGCGCAGGTTGAACACGATGCCCCAGCCGTCGGGTACGTTGCGCATCACCCAGGGGCCGTCGATCTCCATGTAGAAGCCGTGGTGCGGATTGGCGTCGCAGTAGGCGCCCACCAGCGACCGCAGCGTGAAGGCGAGCAGCCATTGCGAGCCGTCGGCCTTGGACGCCGTCACCGGCCGCCAGCCCGTGATCCTGCCCTCGGTGATCTCGGGAAGGTCCGTCGTGGGGACGTACATCCTGCCGGCGACGACGGCTTCGATCATGTCCTTGCCGGACATCCTGCCGAGCTTGCACAGGCGCAGGGCCTGGTGCGACGCGGGCACTTCCTCTTCGCTCATGGCGCTCTCCCCGGCGGCCTCGGCCGATGTTCGGCCGGGCGAAGGAGGGTGTCAATCGCCGGTTGCGAACGCACGTTCGAACGCGTCGAACGTCGCGTGCGCGTGCGCCGGGTCGAACACCGCGAACACGATGCGACCGAACTGCCGCCTCCATCGGGCATCGCGCAGATGGCCCGCGAATGCGCCGGCGACGAGCGCCGGATCGTTGCGGAACACGCCGCAGCCCCAGGCGCCAAGCACGAGATCCCGGCAGCCGTGCAGCGCGGCCATCGCGAGCACGTAGCCGGAGCGACGCAGCAGCACCTGCGGGATGTCCGGCAGTTCGTGCGGCCGCACGTCCGCGCAGGCGCCGGCATTCGGCCGGGGCTGGTGATGAAGGTCGTCAGTCGCGGCGCATCGAGCAGGGTGCCGTCGTCGTCGCGGAACACGGGGCATTGCGGCGACACGATCATCGCGTCCGAATACAGCAGCGACGGCGATGCGCGGTGGCGCGCGTAGAAATCCCACGCACCCATCAGCGACGCATGCAGTGCGGAGCTGCGCGCGAGCGATTCCTCCTGCGCCTGGCTGCCGTTGAGGAAGCCGCCGCCCGGATTCTTCGCGGAGGCGAAATTGAGCACGCCGACGGGGCCGCGCGCGTCCGCAGCGAGGCGGGCGAGCGCGGCGAGGGTCGTTTCGTTCGCGACTTCGATCGCCGCGGCGGCATGCGTCAGGGGCAGGGCGAGCGCATCGGCCATCGCGGCCTCCATGCCATCGGCCGGATGCAACCGCGTCGCCGCGAGGCAGTCGCTCACCGATTGCGAGATGTCGACCGCGAGGCCGCGCGCGGAGACGTACGCGCCGCGCTCGACGATCGCCACCGTTTCGGCCGCAAGCTCCATCCGCGACGTGCGATTCATGCGCGGGGAGCCGGCGCCCGCTGCGTCCGCGCGGCGCGCGCGAGCTGTCGGAGTTCCTCGACGATCGGATGCGGTCTCCAGAAGGGGAACCAGCGCGCCTTTGGCATGAAGCAGATGCGGTCGCCGAAATCCGTCGCGCCGCGGAAACGGAGGGTGACCGGTCGGATGTTGAGCCACCGGTTCTCGGTCACCTCGTCGATCATCGCGAGCGGAACGGATGATTCGCGCAGGTAGTTCGACACGAACAGCCTGCCCCCATCCAGGCGGACGCGCTTGAGCCGCGCGCAACTCCACAGGATGAACGTCGAGCCGAGGACCCAGGCCAGCAGGAACTGCCATTTCATGAAATCGGGGGGCGCCATCCCGTGGTTCGCGTGCAGGTCGCCCATCCAGAGCCCCATGGCTCCCATGCCGAAGCCGGTTATCCAGACGGGAGGCAACACGAACTTCATGAAGAAGGTCTGCGCCGAGGAAAGTGTCGTGTACATGATGTTTCGTGCCATGGGCGATGCGACGAATGCGAACCCGGATGGCATCGCCGTGACGGAATCCGGCTCGCTGGAGGCGAGGGCGGTCGGACGCATCCGACCGCCCCGTTGCACGGCTCGCCGACCCGGCGGTCACGCCTGGCCGGTGGACTCCGCGGCCTTCGCCTTCGCATCCTTGCGTTCCTGGTACAGCATGTTGCCGAGCAGCACGTTGACGAGCCCGCCGTTCGCGCCGTCGCCGCCACCGGCGACGATGTCGGGCACGATCTTGATGTTGCCTTTCGCCAGCGCCTCGGCGACCTGCACGACCGCGAAGTTGCCCGCTTCCATCGAGGCGACCTTCAGGCGGATGACTTCCGCCTCGGCGCCACCGACCGCCTTGATCTTCGTGCCTTCGGCGTCGCCTACCATGCGCAGCACAGCGGCGTCGGCCTCGGCCTGGATGGTCTTGGACTTCGCGGAACCTTCCGCGAACTTCACCGAGGCGTTGGCCTCGAAGCCCGCGATCTGCACCTTCCGCTCGGCGTCCACGACGCGCGCCTGGGTGTCGGCGAGCGCGGTGGCCTGCTGCAGTTCCTGGCGCACGGCCTGGGCCTGGCGCTGGGTCTCGTAGGTCACGCGTTCCTGCTCGGCGATCTTGCGGTCGGTCAGCGTGCGCATGAGTTCGTCCGGCGGGACGATGTCGCCGATCAGCGTGTCGACCGCGCCGACGTTGTATTCCTTCAGCGCCATCGAGATCGCCTCGCGCGCCTCGTTCTGGCGCGTCGAGCGGTTCTTCAGGAAGTCGATGATGTCGCTGCCCTGCGCGGCGTTGCGGAAGTAGTTGCCGATGGTCGGCTCCAGCACCTGCGTCACCAGCGTGCTCACGTCGCCGAAGCGCGCGATCACCTTGGGCGCGTCGTTGCGCGGGATGTGGATGATCTGCGACACGTCGAGGTTGAACTTGAAGCCGTCGGCCGAACGCACCGTGATCGTCGACAGGTTGGCGTCGAGGCGGTGCGCCTCGGTCTTCCCGGTCGCCCAGTTCAGCACCACGTTCGCGGTCGGCACGTTGACGACCTTGTGCGTGTTCGGGTTGATCGGGTACTTGCCCGGGTCGAGCGGATCGACCCATACGCCTTTCTCGCCGCGCGAAACGAGGTTGCCGTGGCGGAAGCTGTCCCCGGTGACGTCCTTGCCTTCCTTGCCGATGTAGGAGATCACCACGCCGACGTTGGCGATCGGCACCGTCGACATGTCGACGATCTCGATGCTCGCGAACTGCGGGTTGAGGAAGTAGCGGCCCGCGAGCAGCACCTGCTCCTGCAGGCCCTTGGTGCCGCCGTTGGCGATGAACTTGTCGGCGTCCTGGAACATGTTGTGGCCCGCGATCTCGCCGCCGGCGATCTCGCCGGTCGGCAGCGGCGCGCCTTCCTTGGTCGTCACGATGCCGATCTTGTTCTCGGGGATGTCGGTGACGTCGAAGAGCTTGACGCCGAACAGCACCGGGTTGATGCGGTAGCTGCCGGGCGGGATCACCTTCGACTGCGGACCGCGCTCGCCGCCGCCCTCGAAGAAGCCCTTCGCGTCCTGGTACGACTCGCAGGCCACGCCCTTGGCGATCACGCGGCCGACGGGCAGCGGGCTGCCGTCGTGCGCCTCGACGACGCCGAGCTTGCCCTGCGGCACCTCGGTCGCGTCGTAGAGCTTGACGTCGAACAGCAGCGGATTGATGCGGAACGTGCCCGGCGGGATGACTTTCATCTGCGGGCCGCGCTCGCCCATGTTCTTGAGGAAGGCGCGCGCGTCCTGGAAGTAGTCGCAGTCCACGTCCTTGGCGATGATGCGGCCGCGCGGCAGGGGGCGACCGTCGGCGGCCTGCACGACGCCGATCTTGCCCTGCGGGATCACCGTGAACTTGATGATGTCGATGGTGTACTGCCACGGCCACAGGCCCATGTGCAGGCCCGGGGAGAGCGTGTCGGCCTGGTAGCCGGCCTCGCCCTCGAGCGCGATGATCTGGCCGTCCGGCAGGTTGCGCCGGCTGCCGAGCAGGACGAATTTCTTGGTGACCGCGCCGATGCTGTCGTCGGGCACGATGATGATGCCGAACAGCCAGAGGAAGGCCTTCCAGAAGAAGACGAAGATGACGAGGGCCAGGACCGTGCCGAGGATGGCCCAGTGGGAAAGGAGGGTTTCGAGGTTCACGTGTCGCTCCGATGGTGCTTGTTGCTGCGCTGCCGGGAAGTCCGCACGCGGCGGGTGTCCAGCATGCCGTCCGGGGCATGCTCGCGGATCAAGCGTCAGGTGTTGATCCGGCGGTTGCGGGCCCGGCTTTCGCCGTTCCCGCGGCGCGTGGCGCGCGAGGCGCCACGTCGTATCGCTGTGCCGGGCGCTCGCGGAAGCGGCCGGCGCGGATGAGGATTGCCGCTAGGCGGCTGGGGAACGTTCCACCTCGGCTTTCCGCGCGCGCGAGCGGCGGGAAGGGGATCGAAGGAGAATTTCGCGCGCCCGGGCGATCGGCGAAGTCGCGGTCGTCGCGGCGCGGGGGGCGCGCCGGCGCGGGGCCGGCGGCGGGAACAGCTGCGATGGAAGCAGGTACATCACGTTCGAATCACCACTCACGGAATCATCATAGAACAAATCGCGAAGGCCTGCGCAAGTGCGCCGCGCATCCATCGCGTCATCGCGATGGATCGTGCGAAGCGTCCGTGGCGTCGAACAATCTCCCTGCACAAGACGCGCAGGAAACGGACAAGCTCGATCACCGGTGCGCCTGGTTGCCCGATCCGGTTCGAACCACGTCAAGCCTGTAGCCCGGATGCAATCCGGGGCAATCCATCCAACGCCCCGGATCGCATCCGGGCTACGAACGCTGCGTACGACTGTCGCCCCCACGCAGTGCGTCCTCAGTGCAATTCGACGCTCACCGATCCGTCGTCGGCGTCGAGGAACAGGTCGACGTCCCATCGCAGGACCCTCCCGTAACGCGAGGATCGATCGCCGATATCCTTCATGTAGTCCGGATCGTCCAGCCGCGACAGGTCGAGCGCCGACCGCAACAGGACGTAACGGCTCGCGCAGGCGAATCCGAACATGACCAGTTCGAGCACGAAGCGATCCGTTCCATCGAGCCGGTAGGCTTCGGCGAACAGTCGGGGGATGGTCGCTACCTTGAGCAGCCGATGACGCACCCGCCCCCCTTCCACCGTGGTTGGACGCGCGAGCACGCGCGAAGCTCAGCCGATCCCGTTGAACGTGACTTCGACGAACTTGCGCGCCGCCGGATCGTACCTGAGCTGGAAGTAGCAGGATCCGCCGTCATCGACGTCGACGAACTGCCTGCGTGCGTAGTCCGGCGGCGGTTCGCAGAACGCGTTGACGTAGATGACGCGGCGGTCATGGCTCGTCTGGCCCTGGTACTGGAAGGTGTACGTCGACCATGGCCGCAACGGCATGTGCCGCTTCTCGGCTTCGGATTCGACGAACCGCTTCGATCCGCTCCGCACGTCTTCGACCTGGCGGGACGCCGGCGACCACGAGCCGCCGGGAATGGGGAGCCACGAACCCATCGCGATCGAAGCAGCGGCGGCCAGAGCGACGACGATCACGATGGATCCCGCACACCGGCAACCGGTCGCACGACGCGAATGCGCTTCATCGCCAGTGCGTCACTTCACGGGCCGGCCGAACATCAGCTCGCCCACGTAACGCGCCGGCGGCGAGCCGAACGAGGTGACCGTGTCGTGGTACTTGCGCAGGTTGAAGTCCTTGCCCCAGGCCTGCTCTGCCTCGCGGCGCAGGTCGAGGTGTTCCTGCACGCCGACGAAGTACGTCGACAGCTGGGTCGAGCTGAGCTGCGCGCGCGTCCACTTGCCGGCCGCCTCGCGTTCCTCCTGGAAGGTCGTCTGCGTCATCAGCTTCATCGCGTCCTCGCGCGACATGCCGTCGACGTGGATCGCCTGGTCGAGGATCGCGTTCGCGGTCGCGCGCAGGTACCACTTCAACTGCACGAGGCGGTACAGCGGATCATGGTCCAGGAAGCCCTCGTCGGCCATCATGCGCTCGGCGTACACCGCCCAGCCTTCGACGAACGAGCCGGAGCCCAGCACCGCGCGCAGCGTCGAGGGCAGCTTGTTGGAATGCCAGATCTGCACGTAGTGGCCCGGCATCGCCTCGTGCACCGTGAGTTCGGCGATCGAGCGCCGGTTGTATTCTCGCAGGTAGGACGTGGTCTGTTCTGCGGACCAGTCGTCGGGAATCGGCGAGACCGCGTAGAACGTCGACATGCCGTTGTCGAGCGGCCCCGGCGAATCGCAATACGCGACCGTCACCCCGCGCTGGAACTCTGGCATCAGGATCACCTGAACCGGCGCGTCGGGCAGGGTGATCAGGCCGTGCGCGCGCACGAAGGCGGTGGCCTTCGCGAGCTGTTCCTTCGCGGTCGCGACGACCTGGTCGCGCGCGGGCCGGTCGTCGGCGGCGAGGTCGAGCGCGGCCTTGATCGCGGCCTGCTGCTGGGCGTCGGTGGGATGCTCGGGCGTCGCCGGCGCGCCGGGCTTGCCGGCGAGCACGCCGCGCGCGATGCCGTACATCTGCGCGCGCGTGCGGACGATCTCGGCTTCGGCGCGCTGGCGAATCTCCTGCCGGCTCAGCGTCGAGTCGAGCGCGAACGCCAGCTTCTCGTCGAACAGCTTCTGGCCGATGCGGAAATCGCCTTTCGCGTTCGGCACGAGGGTCTTGTCGATCCACGCCTGCTGGTCGGCGACGGCCTTGCGCAGGTTCGCGATCGCCGCCTCGAGCCGGACGCGGTCGGCCTCCGGCAGTTCCTTCGCGTGCGGCACGATCATTTCGTCGACGATGTCGATGACGCCGTGGTTCTGCTTCGAGACGGTCTGCGCGTGGATCAGCGGCACGCGTTTCGGATCGAGGTTCGCGCGCATCTGCGCGAACAGCGCCGGCAGCTTTTCCATGCGTGCGGTCGCGCTGCGCAGGCGGTCGGGCATCGGCGCGAACTCGCGCGCCATCAGGTTGTAGAGCGCGCCGCCGGAGATCTGGGTGTAGATCGTCGGGTCCCAGGCCCAGGCCTGCAGCAATTCGGCGTTCCAGACGTCGTAGCGCAGCTGGTTGCGGAGCACGGCCGCGTCGACCTGGTTGTCGCGCGAGAGCTTGCTCGTGTCGATCTCGGCCAGTTCGGCGAGCATCTTGCGCGAGAACGCCTCCGCGCTTGCGCGGCCGTCCGCGCTGAGGTCGTCGACTTCCGAATCGAAGCGGTGGTCGCCGGTCTGGGTCGCGCCGACGGGGTTCAGGCGCATCGTTCCATCGAGCCAGCGCTTGGACAGCGCGGCGAACTGGATGTCGGCGGTCATCGTGCGGTTCGTGCTCCACTGGGCGGCCAGGACGGCGGGGACGACGGGCGAGGCGACCGAAGTGCCGATCGCGAGGGCGAGTGCGGCGGAAAGCGTGGCGACGACCAGCGTGCGCATGGGAAGACCTGACCGGGACCGTGGGAGGCCCGCAGGATAGCGCGATCGCGCGGCGCCTCGCAGGGGCGCGGCCCGCTGCCGGCGCCCCCGGGGGAAGGCCCGTCCTTTTCTGCGCCCGGCGTTACACGTCGGATTCCCGCGGAGCAACGCGTCGGGGAATCCGGGAGGACGTGACGCGGCGGATGGCGCGCGGCCGATGCGGCCCGCGCGCCATCGGATCACGGTGGAATCAGTGCCTGCGATCGAAGGTGATGCCGGCCCGCACTTCGGCGATGGCCATGCGGGTGTGCTCGATCGCCTTGACGCGATGGCCACCCTTGTCGGCGTCCGCCTTGGCGAGTTCGTTTTCCGCCGTTTCCAGGGCGCGCAGGGCCGCCTGCATGTGCGGCTGGTCGGCGTTCGCGACCGGCGTGGCGGCCATCCACACGCCGGTGGTGGAAACGATCGCGGCCGTCAGCAGTCCAAGTTTGATCTTGCTCATGGATATCCCCTTCCTTAGAGCCATCCCGGCAGCGCACTGCGCGCTGCCGCCGGCCGACGCAGTGTGGGCCCGGGGCGGTTAGCAAGAGCTTAAGCGTGCGCGGCGATCGCCGAGGTGCCGCCGCATGAGGTGGACGGCCCGTGAAGCGGCGAAGCGCTGCACGACACCCGATACGCCGAAGGCGCGATGGCACGGTCGTCTTCGCGTAACGGCCACGTTCGAAGCACCGTGCGACTTCAGCCGGCGAGCCGGGCCGGAAGTGCGTCCGGTGCGCCCTGCCGGAGCAACGCCTGGCGCGCGCGCGCGGCTGCTTCGGGCGCGAGCGCGGCGTCGAGGAGGACTTCGCCGGAAACTATGCTGGCGACCGGCATGCCGTCGAGGAAAGCAATGCGCGATGCGGCGACCGCCGGTACCCGCGCGCCCGGCACGACGAGGCCGGCGAGGTTCAGCGGGTCGGCGCCGTTGATGCAGACCAGGGTGCCGTCGTGCGTGCGCTGGCGCACCTGGCGTAGCAGGCCGATCGCCTCGGGCAACGCGAACTGCTCGCCGCTCAGCCCGGCGATGAAGCGGCCGCCGCGGATCTCGCCACGCGCCTCGAGCCGGTGGAAGGTGCGCAGCAGCTGCCGCCACGGCGGCAGCCACGCCGCCTCGCGCTCGAGCATCTGCCAGCACACGATGCCGTGCCGCCGCAGCAGGGTGCGTGCCACGTGCTCGAGGCGCGCGGCGTCGTCCGCCGCCTCGTCCGCATCCGCTTCGCGCCGGATGATCGACCAGCGCCCGGCATCCTCGAGCCCGAACAGGCCGCGCCGCGAACGCCGGGGCGCCCCGGGACGCGGACGTTTCGACGCGGGCACCAGAAGGGCGCGCAGCCCCGCGAAACTGTCGGCGTTGGCCAGGCCCTGCGCGACGAGTTCGCCCAGCGCGTCCTCGAGTTCGGTCTGCAGCAGGCGCGTGCCGCGCAGCAGTTCGTCGAAGAACGACGCGCCCCGCGCAAGCAGGTGGTCGGCGAGCCGGCGCGCGCGCGAGGACAGCGCGCCCAGGTCGCCGGCATCCGGCGGCGCGAGCGGCATCCACACCGGCAGCTCGCGCCGCGGCAGCAGCACGATCGGCGAGCTGCGCACCGGGCCCGGGTTCGCGGGTGCGCCACCCGCGGCATCGTCAGCGCGACGCGGCGACGGGGTCTTCGCCCGCAGCCGCGTCCACACGATGCGGCCCGCCTGGCAGAGCTGGTCGAGCCAGGACGGATCGTAGTCGGCCACGCGCGCGGGCAGCAGTTCCTTTTCCCATGCGCCGGCGGCGGCCTCGAAACCTTCGAGCTGCGCG
>Ga0207691_10006610_pt1 | contig 11193 bp, 9 predicted proteins | sample KBSM13metaG_FD_184327 | JGI IMG/M metagenome (GOLD analysis project Ga0207691, IMG submission 184327) | Miscanthus rhizosphere microbial communities from Kellogg Biological Station, Michigan, USA - KBS M1-3 metaG (SPAdes) (version 2) | ecosystem: Host-associated > Plants > Roots > Rhizosphere >...
CGGCAGGCGGATGGTGGGTCGTAATCCTGGTCGTCGGCCTGCTCAACTACCTGTCGCGGCTGTCGTTCATCGCACTGTTTGCGAAGGTCGAGATGCCGCCGCTCGTCGCGCGCGCGTTGCGCTTCGTGCCGGCCGCGATGCTGATGGCGATCGTCGTGCCGGCAGTCGTGTTTTCGGCCCCCGGCACGCTCGCGTTCAGCTACACGAATCCGAAGGTCGTCGCGGCGCTGGCGGCGGCTGCCGTCGCCTGGCGCACGAAGAACGCGGTGGCGACGATGGCCCTCGGGATGGTGACGCTGTGGCTCGCGCAGTGGTTGATCGCCCGCTATTGACGCCCGATCCGGCTGTCGCGGCCTGCCAGCGTTTCGCATGCAGTTCACACGTTGGCGCGCGACTACTCCAGCAAGAGCGCCGTTCGCACAAGCTTCGGCAGATTGTCGGCGACGAGCGTGCGCAGGATCTCTTCCTGCTTCGCGTGGTCGGTGACCACAGGGCCGCCATCCTGCTCGCGCACTCCGATCTTGCCTTCGCGCGCGAGCTTGACGATGTCGGCGACCAGCGCCTCGAAGTCGCGGGTGCCGTCGAGCAGCATCAGCATCCTGCGCGGCAGCTCGGGCACATCGACCGGCTCGTGGCGCAGGTTCGTGAGCATCGTGCCGGTCTCGGCCTGCAGGCGGGCGAGAGGACTCCCGACGGGACGCTCGGAGGGCACGACCGCAAGCCTCGGCGCGGCCACCCGCAATTCAACCACGCGTGCCGCATAGCCATTCAGCATTCGGTCGCCGAACGATTTGTCGTCGTCGTCGACAATCGGCGCGTCGCCGGTCTCCGCCTTCAAGCGCGCGCGGGACAGCGCAGCCAGCTCTTCGCAAGGAATGCAGGCGGGCCACTTCGAAGTCAGCAGCATGAGTGCGGTCTTGGTCAGCCCGTCGACGAGGTTGTGTTTCCGCCCCATGGACGTTTCGAACGTCTCGCTGACGCCGTGCGCAAGCACCGGCCGCGCCGATGCGGGCAGGACTGCGGAGGTGACGAGCACGCCGTTGAGTACCCGGCCATCGAGGTTGCGCCGGATCTGGGCGCCCTGGTGCACCAGCAGCGTCTGCCGGAACATACGGTTGCGCACGAAGTCCATGTACTGCTCCATGCGGATGATGTCCGTTGCGACCCGCTGCAGCGTCTGCGCGACCTCTGGCGGGAAATTGGACACCAGCATGTCGTTGAAATCGGCCTCTGCCAGGTATTCGAGCCCGTGCCGCTTCGCCGCATCGGCGAACTCGTGAAAATAGTAGGCGTGGTTGTTCTCTTCGAGATGGTCGTGGTAGAGATAAGCGTCGGGCTCGTTGCGGATGGAGTCGGATTCCTGCCGCAGCATCATGCCGTAGGAAGTGTTGGCCGGCGCGCTTCGGGCGAGGAAATCGAGTAGCCCGCGAGCCTGCTTCACCTTGGCGCTGGCGCCGGCGAACCCTGCGGTGTGATAGATCATCATGTCGCGGATCATGCCGCGCATGTGCCAGCCTGGAAGGGTGTTGTAGCTCACGTAGGCGATGCCGTTCGGCGACAGATTGTCGCGGCAGATCCCGAGCAGGCGCTCCCTCACCGGAGCCGGAATCCACGAATAGATGCCGTGGCTGATGATGTAGTCGAACTTGCCCCACGACGCATCGACCTTGGCGATGTCGTATTGGCGCAATTCGATGTTGGTGAGGCCGAGGGCGGCGATCTGGCGCTGGCCCTGCTCGATCTGGCGTCCCGAGAGATCGATGCCGACGAAATGGGCGTTCGGCAACCCCAGCGCCATGGGGATGAGATTGTCGCCGCTCGCGCAACCTAGTTCGAGCACGCGGCAACGTTCGAGGTTGGGCGGCTGCAAGCCGAACAACCGGCCGAGCGTCGCGAGGCGATCAGGGTGCGTCTGCGCGAACGCCCTGTTGATGTAGGGCAGTTCGTCGTAGCTCGTGGGGGTTGGGGCGGGTTCGGCCACGGGTCGAGATTCCTTGGGGATCGAGCGGACCGCAATGTTAACGCGCGCGACGCACGGTTCCGAAGACTATTCGGCGAGCCTGCCAAAGGCCCGCGCCCGGATCAGGCGAGGTCGAGCCACTCCTGGCGCGTTTTCGGGCCGTACGTGGTGAAAAGCGGATCCTCGGCACCCGCATACGCGGCTCGCGCCCGATCGATCGTGTCCCCCGACAGGTGTTTCTTGAGCGCTGCCTGGTCGAGCGAATACACCTTCACGGCATTGAGGCCGAACACCTTGCGCTTGAGCGCGGACGTGAGCTCGGCGTAGCCGTGTTTTTCGCGCAGCTCGGCGGAGATCTCGAACGCGCGGAACGCGTCGATCTGGTCCTGCGGCGAGCCGTACCAGATGCTGTCCGTACCCCAGAGCACGTTGTCCTCGCCGCACGCCTTGATGAGCTTGCCGAGCGCGTGCGCCGCGCTCGTCGGGTCGCGCATCAGGAACCGCCACGTCGAACCGAGCTCGGCGTAGACGTTGGAGCCGGGCTTCACGTTGTTCTTCGCGAGCGAGCTCACGAGCGAATCGACGCCCTCGTTACGATTCGGATCGTACGGACCCTCCGCCTGCCCGGGCACGAAGCCCGAGTGATAGATCAGGAACTTCACGTCCGGATAGCGGGCGGCGACCACGCCCACGTCGTCGCAAAGCGAATGCTCGTAGCTCTGCCGACCGAACGGAATGCCCTTGTGGACGCACACGACCTTGATGCCGAGCTTGCGCGCCTTGTCGATCATCGCGATCCCGGGCGGGTCGCTCAGGAAATAGCCGCGGCCGTCCGGACCGTACTGCGTATAGGTTTTCCACGCCGCAACCTTCCAGCGTTCCGCGAGCTCGTCCATCCTTGCCAGGTCGCCATCCTGGTTGGGATTGACGCGGCCATGGATCAGGAGACGCCTCGTGCCCTCGAGCTTCTCGACGATCCGTGCACAGGCGGTGGCTTCCTGGATCGTGAGCGGCTCGCCGGCAAGCGTGCTCGGCACGAACGAGAGCACCATGCAGTCGGTGGCGGAATCGAGGAACACGTCCTTCACGAACTGCTCCGCGCCCAAGTGCTCGATCTTCGTCACGCCCGCGCGCGTGGCCCCCGGGAACCCGAGGAAGCCCTGGGCTCGTTTCGGATCCACGAAGTGCCCCTGGACGTCGAAGATGAAACCGCCGCTCCCGAGTTGTGCGCGGGCGAGCTCGGGGTCCTTGGCCGCTGCGGCAGCCAGCGCGAACGCGCCGCCGGTGTTGCCGGCCGCGGCGTAGGCGGCGTTCATCGCGAGCAATGCGGTCGCCGTGCCCGCGGCCGACACGAGAAATTCGCGCCGGGAGATGCCGAGTCCGCGGGCGTGGCGCGTGGCTTCGCGCATCGCCGTTTCGTTGGCAAGCGCGTGCACGCGTGAGAGCGGAATCGGCTCGAACTCGCCGTTCGTCGCGGTGTCGAGCTTGACGGGAAGACGCAGACCGTCGGGGTCGTTGCGGAAGGTGCGGCGAGTGCGGCGCATGGAACCTCCTCGAGGACGATGGGCGGCCCTCGCAACACTACACGATCAGCGCGAACGCGAATATCCCGATCATCGCGAACACGATCGCGACCTTGACCGCGGTGCCGAGCAGGAGGCCGAGCCACGTCGCGAGGCCAACCTTGCCGGCGTGACGCAAGTCGCGCTGCGCAATGTATTCGCCGATTGCTGCGCCAGCGAGCGGCATGAACAGGAGACCCCAGAGTCCGCTCAGGATTCCTGCGAGGGTGCCGACGATCGCGCCAACCATTGCGAGCCGGCTTGCCCCCGCGCGTTTGGCGCCCATCGCGGCGGCCGCATAGTCGACAACCCACGCCATCACCGTCATCACGCCCAGAATCGCGAGCAGCCAAACGGGGATGCGTACGAAGCCGTCGATCCACGCGGCGAGCACGATGCCGCCGAAGACCAGCGTGGCGCCGGGCAGCGCCGGCAACACCGTGCCCGCGGCCCCGATCAAGATGAGCGCGATGGCCGCGCACCACAGAATCGCCGTCATCGACGGGCGAGCCTACGCCGGGACGTGACGCCGGGCAAGCCAGTCAGCGCGGGAAATGATCGTCCGCGGAATCGGCTACCATTCCACTTCACTCACCGACGCCTAGGCCTCTCAATGCGCTTCGAAGGCACCGACACCTATATCGCCACGCCTGATCTCATGCTCGCGGTCAACGCGGCGATCACGCTCGAACGCCCGCTGCTGGTCAAAGGCGAGCCCGGCACGGGCAAGACGATGCTGGCGGAGGAGGTCGCGCGCGCGCTCGGGCGGACGCTCCTGCAGTGGCACATCAAGTCGACCACGAAGGCGCAGCAGGGTCTCTACGAATACGACGCCGTATCGCGACTCCGCGATTCGCAGCTCGGCGACGAGCACGTCGGCGACATCGCGCACTACATCAAGCGGGGCGTGCTGTGGGAGGCGTTCGAAGCGCCGGCTCCGGCGGTCGTGCTGATCGACGAAGTCGACAAGGCCGACATCGAGTTTCCGAACGACCTGCTGCGCGAGCTCGACCGGATGGAGTTCTACGTCTACGAGACGCAGCAGACGATCCGCGCCACCCATCGGCCGCTCGTCGTGATCACGTCGAACAACGAAAAGGAGCTGCCCGACGCATTCCTGCGCCGCTGCTTCTTCCACTACATTCGCTTTCCCGACCGCGAGACGATGACGCGCATCGTCGACGTCCACTTCCCCGGCCTCAAGAAGGCGCTTCTCGCCGAGGCGCTGGAAGTGTTCTTCAACCTCCGCGAAGTGCCCGGCCTCAAGAAAAAGCCGTCGACCTCCGAGCTTCTCGACTGGTTGAAGCTCCTGCTTGCCGAGGAGATCCCGCCCGAGGCGTTGCACAGCGCCGACAAGAAGCTCCTGATTCCGCCGCTGCATGGCGCGCTGCTCAAAAACGAGCAGGACGTGCATCTCTTCGAGCGCGTCGCCTTCCTCGCGCGTAGCGGGCGGTAGCAGCGGAGTAGATTCGGGCATGGCATTCGTCGAACCGGTGACGTTGCGGGGCACGCACGTGATGCTCGAGCCGCTCGCGCGCGAGCACGAGGCCGGGCTCAAGGACGCGGCCGCCGACGGCGAGCTTTGGCATCTGTGGTACACGAGCGTCCCCACTCCGGACAAGACGCTGGACTGGATCGACGCGGCGCTCGCGATGCGCGAGAACCTGGGTGCAATGCCGTTCGTCGTGCGCGAGCCGTCGAGCGGCGACATCGTCGGATCCACTCGCTATTTCAACGTGGACCCTCTGCACCGCCGCCTGGAGATCGGGCACACGTGGTACGCGAAGCGCGTCCAGCGCACGGCGCTCAACACGCAAGCGAAGCTGCTCCTGCTGACGCACGCCTTCGAAACCCTCGACTGCATCGCCGTCGAGTTCCGCACGAGCTTCTTCAATTTCGCTTCGCGCGAGGCGATCGCCCGCCTCGGCGCGAAGCAGGATGGCATCCTGCGACATCACCAGCGGCTGCCGGACGGCACGCTGCGCGACACCGTCGTGTTCAGCATCATCGCCCCCGAGTGGCCGGCGGTGAAGAAGAATCTCGCATGGCGGATGACGCGTCCCCGAACGTAGGTCTGTGCGCACCGAATGCTGATTGGCTTCTTCCTGCATCTCAAGGCGGCGCGCCTCCCCGTTTCGACGCGCGAGTTCCTGACGCTGCTCGAAGCGCTCGAGGCGCGCGTCGTGTCGCTGTCGATCGACGATTTCTACTACCTCGCCCGCGCCGCGCTCATCAAGGACGAAGCGCAGTTCGACCGCTACGACCTCGCGTTCGCGGCCTATTTCAAGGGGGTGGAGGCGATCTTCGACATCCGGGCCGGCATTCCCGAGGAATGGCTGCGCAAGGAGTTCGAGCGGCTTCTTTCCGACGAGGACAAGGCGAGGATCGAGGCACTGGGCGGCTGGGCCAAACTCATGGAGACGCTTAAGCAGCGGCTCTCGGAGCAGAAGAAGCGCCACGCGGGCGGCAACAAGTGGATCGGCACCGGCGGCACCAGCCCCTTCGGCGCCTACGGCTACAACCCCGAGGGGATCCGCATCGGGCAGGCGGGCAGCGGCAACCGCAGCGCGGTCAAGGTCTGGGACGAGCGCACCTTCAGGAACCTCGACGGCGACGTCGAGCTCAACACGCGCAACATCAAGGTCGCGCTGCGGCGGCTACGCCGTTTCGCGCGCGAGGGCATCCCGGAAGAGCTCGACATGGATGGAACCATTGCCGGCACGGCGAGGAATGCCGGCTACCTCGATCTCCACCTCGTGCCGGAGCGGCGCAACCGCGTGAAGGTGCTGCTGTTCCTCGACGTGGGCGGCTCGATGGACCCGCACGTCCGCGTCTGCGAGGAGCTCTTCTCGGCGACGAAGACCGAGTTTCGCCACCTCGAATATTTCTACTTCCACAATTGCGTCTACGACTACGTCTGGCGCGACAACGCGCGAAGGCGCAACGAGCGCGTGCCGACGTGGGACATCCTGCACAAGTACGGCGCCGACTGGAAAGCGATCTTCGTCGGCGACGCGGCGATGAGTCCCTACGAGCTCGTGCAGGCGGGCGGATCGGTCGAGTACGCGAATGACGAGCCGGGAGTGGTCTGGCTGAAGCGGATCGCCGATCACTTTCGCCGCGTGATCTGGTGGAATCCCGAGCCGCCCCGCGCCTGGGAATACACGCGCTCGACGCAGATCGTGCTGCAGGCCGTCGGGCCGCGGATGTTCCCGCTCACGCTCGACGGCATCGCGCAAGGCATCGATGCGCTGCGCCACTGAGATCGTGGCGAATCCCGATCCTTCGTATTTTCCACGCTGGACGCTGCGTGAAGAAGGCGTGATCGCGCCGGACGAGCGCCTGCCGCTCGGTGCGACGCTCGCGCTCGGCGTCCAGCACGTGGTCGCGATGTTCGGCGCGACGGTGCTCGCGCCGCTCTTGATGGGCTTCGATCCGAACGTCGCGATCCTGTTCTCGGGCGTAGGCACGCTGATCTTCTTCGTAGCCGTGGGTGGGCGCGTGCCGAGCTACCTGGGCTCGAGCTTCTCGTTCATCGCCGTGGTGATCGCCGCCACCGGCTATGCGGGAAGCGGACCGAATGCCAACCTGCCGCTGGCACTCGGCGGGATCATTGCCGCCGGCGCGCTCTATGCAGCGATCGGTCTCGTCGTGATGAAGGCCGGCTATGCGTGGATCGAGCGGCTGATGCCACCCGTGGTGACGGGCGCGATCGTTGCCGTGATTGGCCTCAACCTCGCGCCGATTGCCGTCAAGAGCATTGCCGGGAGCACGTTCGACACCTGGGTCGGCATCGCGACGATCGTGGCGGTGGGCCTTGTCGCCGTTCGGGCCCGCGGCTTCGCGGGGCGCCTCCCCATCCTGCTCGGAGGGCTCGCCGGCTATCTGCTGTACGCGATCCTCGCGAACGGCTTCGGGTTGGGCAAGCCCATCGATTTCGCGAGCGTCGCCGCGGCTCCGTGGATTGGATTGCCGCGATTCTCGGCGCCTATGTGGAGCGCACAGGCGATCGGACTGATCGCGCCGGTCGCAATCATTCTGGTCGCGGAGAACCTCGGCCACGTGAAGGCCGTCGCGGCCATGACGGGCCGCAATCTCGATCCGTACCTTGGTCGCGCGTTTTTGGGCGACGGCATCGCGACGATGGTCGCAGGCGCAGGAGGCGGCACCGGCGTCACCACCTACGCCGAGAACATCGGAGTCATGGCAGTGACGAAGATTTATTCGACGATCGTGTTCGCCGTCGCCGCGCTCGCCGCAATCGTGCTCGGGTTCTCGCCGAAGTTCGGGGCGACGATCATGACGATACCCGGTCCCGTGCTAGGGGGGCTCGCGATCGTCGTCTTCGGCCTCATCACTGCGACAGGAGCGCGCATCTGGGTACAGAATCGCGTGGACTTCGCGAATGCCCGCAATCTCGTCACGGCGGCGGCGACGCTCACCGTCGGCGCCGGCGATCTTGCGCTCAAGATCGGTGGGTTCACCCTCGGCGGCATCGGCACCGCGACGTTCGGGGCCATTGTGCTGTATCAGCTTTGGAAAGACAGCGCCGAGAAGTGACGGCGCTGCGATCTCAAGTCTTTGCGACACGGACATTAGCCGATAGGCGTGTTCCTGCCCGGCCAGATGCGAGCGACCGCCCAGGCGGATTCCGGAAGCTCGCATCGAACTGAAAGGAGGAGCGGCATTGGCGTTAGGGATCCCCTCGATGAAGCCGCATTGCGCCGAGCAGGAATGGCAGGCGCGTGTCGACTTGGCTGCCTGCTACCGGCTGGTCGACCTGTACGGCATGAGCGACATGATGGCCAACCACATCTCGTCGCATGTGCCTGGCGAGCCCGGCGCCTTCCTGATCAACGCCTACGGAATGATGTATGAAGAGATCACCGCTTCGAGCCTGATCAAGGTGAACCTGGCCGGCGACATCCTTTCCGCGCCGGACTTCGGTGCGCTGGAGTACGGCATCAACCGCGCCGGGTACGTCATTCACAGCGCAATCCACGCAGCGCGCCCCGAGATCGCTTGCGTGATCCACACGCACGCCTTCGCATCGATGGCGGTGAGCGCGCTGCAGTGCGGGCTCCTGCCGATCACGCAGACTGCAATGCGCTTCCTGAGGATCGGCTACCACGACTACCAGGGCGTGGTGCTGGACGATGCCGAGAAGGCGTCGCTGCTGGCCGACCTGGGCCACTCGGAAGCGCTGATCCTGCGCAACCACGGCGCGCTGGTTGTCGGGCGCACCGTCGGCGAAACCTTCAACTGGGCCCACCGGCTGGAACTGGCGTGCCGCACGCAACTCGCGGCGATGGCCACGCAGGCCGCACTGGTGCCGGTGGCGCCGGAAGTGCTCGAGGCCACGTGGAACAATTACCAGCGCGGCACGCGCCGGCCCTATGGTCTGATGGAATGGCCCGCGCTGTTGCGCAAGCTCGACCGGCTCGATCCGGGCTACCGCGACTGACGTTTACATTCATGCACTACAGGAGACACCGATGACTTCGATGTTTCGCCGCACGTTCGTCGTGGCGGCTGCGACGCTGGCGGCGTCCGGTGCGTGGGGCCAGTCCTGGCCCGACAAGCCGGTGCGCGTGGTGGTGGCGTTCACTGCGGGCGGCACCACCGACATTCTGGCGCGCAGCGTCGGCCAGCAGCTAAGCGAGAGGCTCAAACAGCAGTTCATCATCGACAACAAACCCGGCGCTGGCGGCAACCTCGGCACCGAGATGGTAGTGCGGGCGCCCGCCGACGGCTACACGCTCATCGTCGACTCGGTCGGTCCGATCGCCGTGAACCCTACGCTGTACCCAAAGCTCAGCTACAACCCGCTGACCGACCTGGTGCCGATCGTGCAGATCGCCGAGGTGCCCAACGTGTTGGTGGTGCACCCGTCGCTCCCCGTCAAGACCTTCGAGGAGTTCGTCGCGTACGCAAAGGCAAATCCGGGCAAGCTCAACTGCTCGTCGACGGGTATCGGCACCAGCTCCCACCTGAGCTGCTACATCCTCGGCAAACGCGCCGGCTTCGACGCCGTCCACGTGCCCTACAAGGGCGCCGACGCCGTGCGCGACCTGCTCGCCGGTCGCGTGCAGTTCATGTTCGCGACCATCCCGTCGGTCAAGCAGCACATCGAAGCCGGCAGTCTGCGCGCGCTGGCGGTGAGCAGCGCCACGCGGTCCCGTTCGTTGCCTGATGTGCCGACGATCGCGGAGCGTGGCTATCCCGGCTTCGAGGCTGGCTCGTGGTTCGGTTTTTTTGCGCCCAAAGGCACGCCACAGGAGGTGATCGCGACGCTGAACAAACACGTCAACGAGATCATCGCGGTGCCGGCCATCGAAAGCGCGATGGTGAAGGAAGGGGCCGACCCGATCGGCGGCACGCCGCAGCAGTTTGGCCAGTTCGTGCAGCGCGAGTTCGAAAAGTGGCGCGTGGTGGTGAAGGAATCGGGCGCGACCGCAGAGTAAAGCGACCTGAACGGCGAATAGCGGCCGTTGCCGGCACGGCCCTCTTCAGTGCCTCGCAGTGGGCTTGATGTTGGCCGATATGACCGCCTCGGCGATCTGCTCCGGCGTCATCTGCGACGCAACGAGATCGCGATTCCTGGCCGCACTTCGCTGCTTGTCCGCCTCCGATTCAGGAAACGTCGATGCTGCGAGCCTGAACCACTTGTGCGCCTCGGTGAAGTCCTTCGGTACGCCCCGCCCGACGTAATACATGATGCCCCGATTGAACTGCGCTTCCGGGATGCCCTGTTCGGCGCTTTTCGCGTACCACTTGTCGGCCTCGCTGTAGTCGCGGTGCACGCCGCGACCGTTCTCGTACATTCGCCCAAGGTTGAACTGGGCCGTGGCGTTGCCGAGATCGGCACCCTTGCGGAACCAGGTCGCTGCTACGGAGAGGTTCGGCGGAACGCCGCGGCCCTCCTCGAACATGCGGCCGATATTGTTCGGCGCAGCGTCGTTCCCCGCTTCCGCAGCGCGCCGATACCACCGCAGCGCCTCGACGAAATCCTGCGGCACGCCGTCACCGCTTTCGTATGCGAGGCCGAGACTGAATTGCGCCGCCGCATCGCCCTGATCCGCGGCCCGGCGGTACCACGTCACCGCGGTGGCCGCGCTCTTTGGTACGCCAGCGCCTTGTGCATACAGGCAGCCGACCCTGTACTGGGAGGGGGCGAACCCTTGACTGGCCGCCTGCCCATACCAGGCCGCAGCATCGGCGTCGCTCTGTGGGACTCCCTCACCCCGCGCAAACAGTTCGCCGAGGTTGTGCTGGGCACGGGCAAATCCCTGGTCGGCCGCCTTGCGATACCAGTTCGCCGCCGCCTCGCAATCGCGGGGAACGCCCAAGCCATTCTCGAACATCGCGCCCGCGTTGTTCTGCGCATAGGCGTTGCCCTGATCGCCCGCCTTGGAAAACCAGCGGGCAGCCCCGGCGTAATCCTGCGGCAGACCCCGACCTTCGTAGCACATGCAGGCGAGGGCGTACTGCGCGCGCGCAAACCCCTGGTCGGCGGCCCTGCGGTACCAATTCGCGGCCTCGGCGGGATTCGCCGGGGCCCCGTGCCCCTGCAGGTACATGCGAGCCAGATTGTGTTGCGCGCGTGCATAACCTTGGTCTGCCGCCTTGCGGTACCAGAACATTGCGCGTACGTAGTCCTGCGCGACTCCG
>Ga0207691_10006613_pt1 | contig 11192 bp, 9 predicted proteins | sample KBSM13metaG_FD_184327 | JGI IMG/M metagenome (GOLD analysis project Ga0207691, IMG submission 184327) | Miscanthus rhizosphere microbial communities from Kellogg Biological Station, Michigan, USA - KBS M1-3 metaG (SPAdes) (version 2) | ecosystem: Host-associated > Plants > Roots > Rhizosphere >...
ACCGCGGCGGGCGGCAGCGGCAGCTACGTGGCCAGCTCGGGCAGCAGCGGCGTCTACGCCATTCCCTACCAGGCGGGCTCGAGCACCTTCCAGATCGGCCGTTTCCAGAACACCGGGGCCCAGACCAGTCCCATCACGGTGGGTATTACTGACGGGGTGACGAACCAGAACGTTACGGTGAACCTGACCGGCCAGGCCCTGGGGGCCTGCCCGGCGCCTGCCTTCACCGCGACCCCACAAGACGTCACGCTGAGCACGTGCGCGGGTACCGCCCAGGTCAGCCTAAACGGCGGTTCGGGCGTTTACTCGGCAAGCTCCAATAACAGCGCAGTCAAGCTCACGTTGAGCGGGAGCACGCTGACGATCGGGCGAAGCGCGGGGCCAGGTGGTGGCCCTGCAGGGACCTATCAGGTCACCGTAAGTGACGGGAATACTCCTCTCGTAATAACCGTGCACGACACCATTCCGGCCACCACCACCTGCCCATGACGTTTTTTCGCCGGCTGCAGCCCTTACCCGGCCCTTGCGCCGGACTGAAAGTTGCGCTTTAATAACACGCTATAACCTGCTAATTTCTAAGAATTTGAAGTCGCGGGTGCCTAACAAAGGGGACGTGATCGTGAAACTCCAAACTCTCGCTCAGTACGCTGCCGGCCTCGTCTCCGCGTTCCTGATCGCCAGTTGCGGCGGCGGAGGCTCCGCGGACCGCGCTGTTGACGTCAACCCGATCGCACTGAACCCGCCGGCGGGAGTGTTCTACGCCGGCGTGAAGAACACGTTCACGATCGGCGGGGGCACCGGCCCCTTCCGGATGACATCGAGCGACCCCGGCATCCTCGCGGTGCCGACTACGACCAACGACCGCTTGATCGACGTGGTGCCCCTGCAGCCGGGCGTCGTCGATACCGGATTGCCCCCGGACGCGCTCCAGATCAAGACGGTGACGGTCGTCGTGCGCGACGCCTTGGGCGCGCAAGCCCAGTCGGTCATCCAGGTCGCGCAGAACTTCCTGACGGGCTACGGAATGTTCATCAGCGCTACTACCTGCGCGACGACCGCCACGGCTCTGTGCGCCGGCGGCGAGACTGCGGTCTTCTTCGATTCGACCTTCAATGGCGCGCTCTTCGCGGGCCACCAGTTCCGCATCGAGCGCGTGCGCGGGCCGTTCCAGTTCATCGATCCGCTCAACAGCAACAACCAGGTCGACGTGGTCACGGTCACGGCCGACCATGAGGGCAAGTTCGCGACGGTGATCCGCGTCGCGACGGGCATTCCGTCGCAGGTCGCCTTGATCAAGATCACGGACATCCAGACGGGCGCCTATACGTACCGGTCGATCCCGATCATCGGCACTCCGGCGACCGGCACGCTCGCCGTCATCCCGGAGGCGATCAACCTGACCGGCCCCAACGCCACCACGTGCGGCTTCGGCAACGTCGATGTCCTGGTCTTCGACGGCCAGGCGCCGTATACCGCGACCTGCCCGAACCCGCAGATCCAGGTGAATGGCTCGCCCTCCACCACGCAGCCCGGCCGCTTCACGTTCGTCGTCGGCGCGAACCAGACGTGCCTCACCGACGAGCAATGCGTGATCCAGGATGCGACCGGCGCGCGTGTGCTCATTCCGATCACGACGGTGAAGGGCACGAGCCCGCCGGTGGTCGCGATGAGCGCCACGCCGTCGAGCATCACGCTGACCTGCGGCTCGACCGGCGCGGTCACGGTGGTGGGCGGAACCGGCGCGTACTCGGTGACCTCCACGCATCCGCGCATCCCGGCCACCGTGTCCGGCAACACCGTGTCCATCACCAGGGCTTCCGGCGATACTGTCGGCGTGAACTATCCGACCAGCGGCATTGTGTCGGTCACGGATGGCAGCACGGCGACCCCCGTCACGGTCAACGTCGTCGATAACCTCGGCGCCCCGGCCGCGCACTGCCCATAACGCTGCACCGCGTTCGAGGCAAGAACGGGCATCTCGAAAGGGATGCCCGTTTTGTTTGAGAGAGCCCTTGTCTCCGGCGCGGGCGGCTTCGTCGGGAGCGCGCTGGTAGCCCACCTCGAGGTCTCGCAATCGCGTCTGCGGCTGGGCGCGCCCGACTGGATGGAGCAGCTGGAATCCACCGATTTCAGCGGCGCGACCGTGTTCCACCTGGCAGCGCGAGTGCACGCCGACGACGATGACGATCCCGCTTTCCTGCGCGACAACGTGCACAAGACGCTCGAATTCGCGCGCGCCGCGCGGCGGGGCGGCGCGCGGCGCTTCGTGTTCCTGAGCTCGGTGAAGGTGAACGGCGAAGAGTCGCCTGGCCGTCCCTTCGTGCGAAGCGACCCGCCGCAACCGCAGGATGCATACGCGCGATCGAAGCAACAGGCGGAGGCCGCCCTTGCCACCGTGGATGGCCTCGATTGGGTCGTGGTGCGTTCGCCGCTGGTCTATGGCGCCAACGTGAAAGGCAACCTGCTCTCGCTCTTACGCTTGGCGGACTCGCCGTGGCCGCTGCCCTTCGGCGCGCTCGACAACCGCCGCAGCTTCGTCCACGTGGACGACCTCGCGCGGCTGCTGATCGATGCGGCCTCCAGCGACGCGGCCGTGGGCCGCACATATCTCGCCGCGCATCACGACAGCATCTCGACTCGGGCACTGGTCTCCACGATGCGCGGCGCGATGTCGCGCCCCGCGCGGCTCATCTCGGTGCCCGCGGGCGTCCTCGAGGGCGCAGCCGCGCTGGCGGGACAGGAGCAACGCATGCAAAGGCTCACGCGATCGCTGCAAGTGGATCCCGGCGACGCGGAAAGCGAGCTCGGCTGGACCGCGCAGATCGGGTTCGGCAACGCGCTCGAGGACATGGTGCGCGCATACCGCCAGGCGGCCCGATGAATCTCGCTTGGGTCCTGGCATCGCTGCTCCCCGCGCTCGTGGCGTGGATCGTCATCGCGTGGCTGCGCGGATCGCGCGCCGCGACAGTCCTGTCCGACGTGCCGAACGAGCGCTCGCTGCACGCGGCGGCCACGCCGCGCGTCGGCGGCCTGGGCCTGCTCGCCGGCGCGCTACCCGTCGCTGCCTTGCTCGGCGGCGCGCCCATTCTCGTGATGGTCGCGTGCGCCGCGCTGCTCGCGGTGATCTCCACGGCCGACGACCGGCGCAGCCTGCCGATCGCGGTGCGTTTGCCCGCTCACATCGCCGCCGCCGCTGTCGCGATTCTGGCAATTGCGTCGCCGGACGCGGCACGCGGTGGATTGGGCATTGTCGAATCGATGTTGGCGCTAGTGGCCATCGTGTGGATGGCGAACCTCTACAACTTCATGGACGGCTCCGACGGCATCGCAGGGGGAATGACGTTGATCGGGTTCGGCGCGCTCGCATTGGCCGCCGCGCTCGCGCGCCAATGGCCGCTTGCGCTGGCGTGCATGGCCATCGCCTCCGCTTCCACGGGTTTCCTCGCCCAAAATTTCCCTCCGGCGCGCGTTTTCATGGGAGACGCCGGCTCCGTCCCACTGGGCTTCCTCGCGGGAGCGCTGGGGCTGCACGGCGCGCTTACCGGCGCGTGGCCGCTCGCGCTTCCGCTCATCGTGTTCTCGCCATTCATCGCCGATGCGACGGCGACCCTCGCGCGACGCGTCGTCCGCGGCGAGCCCTTCTGGAAAGCGCACCGCACGCACCACTACCAGCGCCTCGTCCTGTCAGGATGGTCGGCGCGGCGCCTGGCGCTCAGCGCCTACGCGTTGATGCTCGTCGCGGCCGCCACTGCGCTCGCGACGCGCGCCGCGGACGCGCACATGCAGTTGGCTATAATCGCGGGCTGGGCGGTGGTGTATGCCGTCATCTTCCTCGCGATCACCCGGCGAAACGCCGCAAGCGCGACCTAGACCTCCAAACCCGGCAAGAAAAACAAACGGACACGAACGCGCGATGGCGTTTCAACACAACCGGCTCGCAGCGACTCTGAAGGCATTCGATCCCGACATCCGGGCCCTCGCCGCGGCGCTGCACGACGGCATCGCGCTCTGCGTCGCGTTCGTCATCGCGACCGTCCTTCTCGACGTGGACGGCGTGAGCCCGCTCGATTCGCGCGAGCTCTACCTCTCGTTCGCGGTGGCGGTGCCGATCCAGGTGACGATCAATTTCCTGTTCGGCATCTACCAGGGCATCTGGCGCTACACGAGCCTTCCCGACATCCAGCGCATCGTGTTCGCGGTGCTGTGCGGCTCGGTGGCGATCTCGATGGCGCTGCACGTCGGCGGCATCGACAACCACTTCGGCTATCGCGAGTACATCCTCTACCCGCTCTTCCTCGTGGCGCTCATGTCGCTCTCGCGCATGGCGTTCCGCTCCTTCAAGGAGTGGTCGCTCTACGGGCGCGGCGGCGAGCAGGGGACCGCGGTGATCATCCTGGGCGCGGGCGACGCGGCGGTCGGTTTCGTGAAGGAGCTCTCGCGCAGCCACGAATGGCGCGTGGTGGGCTTCCTCGACGACGACGAGAAGAAGCGCGGGCGGCTGCTGCACGGCGTGAGGGTGCTGGGCTCGATCGAGGAGCTGCAGCGCTTCGCGCAGCGCCTGAAGCTGCGCCACGCGATCATCGCGATGCCGTCGGTGCCCTACCAGGTGCGCCGGCGCGTGGTCGAGATCTGCAAGCGCGCGGGCGTGGCCGTGCTCACGGTGCCGACACTGAACAACGTGATGGGCGCCAAGGGCGGACCGGCGCGCATCCGGAAAGTCGCCGTGGAAGACCTGATGAAGCGCGAGCCGGTGACGCTCGACGACGCGGGGCTGCACGACCTGCTCACCAACCAGGTGGTGATGGTGACGGGCGCGGGCGGCTCCATCGGCTCCGAGCTCTGCCGCCAGATCGCGGCATTCCAGCCGGCGATGCTGATCCTCTACGAGATGAACGAGTACGGGATGTACAAGATCGACGAGGAGCTGCGCGAGCTCTTCCCCGAGATCCCGGTGGCGAGCATCGTGGGCGACATCAAGAACGCGCGCCGCGTGAACCAGGTGATGCACCAGTACTCGCCATCGATCGTGTTCCATGCCGCCGCGTACAAGCACGTGCCGCTCATGGAAGAGACCAACGCGTGGGAGGCGGTGCGCAACAACGTGCTCGGCACCTACCTCGTGGCGCGCGCGGCCATCGACTGCGGCGTGAAGAAATTCGTCTTCATCTCGACCGACAAGGCGGTGAACCCGACCAACGTCATGGGCGCCACCAAGCGGCTCTCCGAGATGGTGTGCCAGGCGCTGCAGGCCAACACGGCGACCCGCTTCGAGATGGTCCGCTTCGGCAACGTCCTCGGCAGCGCGGGAAGCGTGATCCCCAAATTCCAGGAGCAGATCGACAAGGGCGGGCCGGTGACGGTCACGCACCCGGAGATGGTGCGGTATTTCATGTCGATCCCCGAGGCCTCGCAGCTCGTGCTGCAGGCGGGCGCCATGGGCCTGGGGGGCGAGGTCTTCGTGCTCGACATGGGCGAGCCCGTGAAGATCGTCGATCTCGCGCGCGACATGATCCGACTCTCGGAGCTCTCGGAGAACGAGATCCGCATCGTCTACACGGGGCTTCGTCCCGGCGAGAAGCTCTTCGAGGAGCTGCTCGCCGACGACGAGCACACCCGGCCCACGCCGCATCCGAAGCTTCGCATCGCCAAGGCGCGCGAAGTCGATCCGGAATGGATCCACGGGCTGCTCGATTGGCTGAACCAGGATCGCATCCCGACCGACTCGGAAGTGCGGCGCGATCTCAAGCGCTGGGTGCCGGAATTCCAGTCGCAGGTGCGGCCGCGGCTCACCGCGATTCCGCACGTGCGCACCGGGACTACGGGTGGGAACTGAAAGCTGGCGCGCCCGACACGATTCGAACGTGCGACCCCTGCCTTCGGAGGGCAGTACTCTAATCCAGCTGAGCTACGGGCGCGTATGAGCGCGATTTTAATCTATTAGGGAACGACCATGGCCGATCCGCACCATCACCACCACGACCCCATCCAGGACAACATCGACGCGCATCCGGTGAAGCTCGCCATCTGGATCGTCATCGGAGCCATCGCGCTCATCGTCGGCATCTACTTGCTGGTGCAGCTGGCGGTGCACGGCTATGCGAACCGCGACATGAAGGGCCAGGCCGCCGTCTCCGATGCCGCCGTCAAGCAGCGCATCGCGCCGGTGGCGAAAGTCGCCCTGGATCCGAACGCGGCGGCTCCCGCAGCAACGCCCGCCGCCACGGCCGCGCCTGCAGTCGCGGCTGCCAACGTGCCGCCTCCCGCCGCGACGCCCGCCAAAGCCGGCGCCGGCGCGGGCTCGGGCAAGGGCACGTACGACGCGGTGTGCAACGTCTGCCACGGCGCCGGAGTCGCGGGCGCGCCGAAGTTCGCCGACAAGGCCGCATGGGCGCCGCGCATGAAGCAGGGCGTGGCCGCCCTTCACGCGAGCGCCATCAAGGGCAAGGGCGCGATGCCTCCCAAGGGCGGCAACCCGTCGCTCTCCGACGCCGATGTCTCGGCGGCGGTCGACTACATGGTCTCCGCGGCGAAGTAGCAGCTGGCGACCTACGCGATCGGCGACGTGCAGGGGTGCTACGCGCCCCTGCGGCGCCTCGTCGATTCGCTCGGGTTCGATCCACGGCGCGACCGCCTCTGGTTCACCGGCGACCTGGTGAACCGCGGGCCCCAATCGCTCGAGTGCCTGCGCTTCGTGAAGTCGCTGGGCGACGCCGCGGTGAGCGTGTTCGGCAACCACGACTTCCACCTGCTGTGCGTGGCCGAGGGCGTGGAGTCGAAACGCAAGCGCGACACGCTCGATGAGGTGCTCGATGCGCCCGATCGCGGCGAGCTCCTCGAATGGGTGCGACAGCGCCCGCTCATGCACGTCGAGGGAACGTGGGCGATGGTGCATGCGGGCCTGCTGCCCGAATGGACCGTCGCGCAGGCGCGCTCGCTCGCCGGCGAAGTGGAGGCGCAGATGCGCGGGCCGCGCCATCGCGCCTTCCTCGCGCGCATGTACGGCGACGATCCGAAGCGTTGGAGCGACGGTCTCGAAGGCTACGACCGGCTACGCGTGATCGTGAACGCGATGACGCGCATGCGCGTGGTCGACGATGAGGGCACGATGGTGCTCGCGTTCAAGGGCGAGCCCGGCGACGCGCACGACGCGTGGACGCCATGGTTCGACGCTCCCGCGCGCAGGAGCCGCGACCATACGGTGGTGTGCGGGCACTGGTCGGCACTGGGGCTGCTGGTGCGCGACGATGTCGCGAGCCTCGACACCGGCTGCGTCTGGGGAAATGCGCTCAGCGCGATCCGGCTGGAAGACCGGCGGGTGTTTTCGGTGCAATGCTCCAAGGGTCCACGCCCAGCAGGCTAGCGACGCGCGTCTCCACGGCTTTCGCCACGTCGCGCCGCGAGGCGCCCGCGGTCTCCACGGTCGGCGCGAACATGAGGCGCGCGCGCACGCGGCGCTGGTGCAGGATGAGCGCGATCGATTCGCCGAACGTGCGATCGCCGATGAACGACATCTCGCGGCAGAGCGTCCCGTCGGGGTGCTCGTAGCGGATCGCGACCGGATGGACGTGCGCGCTGTTCGCCACCGCGGGCTCGAAAAGCGAGCTGTGGAACTTGCGCAGCTCGTCGCCTTCGGTGGTGATTCCTTCGGGAAAGAGCCCCACGCAGTCGCCCTCGCCCATCACTTCGCGCACGCGCGCGTCGATGCGCGCCATGTCGCGCATCTGGTCGCGGCGGATGAACAGCGTGCCGGCGCGATCGGCGATCCAGCCCGCGAGCGGCCACGCGCGGATCTCGCTCTTGGCCACGAAGCGCGTGGGGCACACGCTCGAGATGAGCATGATGTCGACGAACGAGACGTGGTTGGCCGCGATCATCGCGGCGTGCTCGCCGCGCGAAGGCGGGTCGCCTTCGACCTGCACCTGGATGTTGAGGATCGCGAGGAGCTTCGCGCACCAACGCTGCATCAGCGCGCGCCGCCGCTCGGGCGATGCGCGCGGATACAGGAACCGGAGGGTGAGCGCCGCCCGCGCGGCGTGGATCACGAGGCGGCTCGCGCGCAGTGCGCGGGCCGCGCGGGACGTTCGATTAATGCGTGACGCGCGTCTGGCCGCGGCCCGCGATGAGCACGCGCACGCGGTCGCCGGACTTGAACTGCTCGTCGGCTTCCTGCACCACCGCCATGTACCGGCCCGAATCCATCAGCACCGTGAGCTCGATGCCCGGACGTTCGGTGGCCGCCTGCTCCATGCTCGAGCCCAGGAGCCCGCCCAGCAGCGTGCCGACCACGGCGCCCACGAACTGCCCGGAGCCGCCGCCCACGTGGCTGCCGGCCACCATGCCGACCACGGAGCCCGTGGCGCCGCCGAAGCCCGTGTTCGGGCCGTGCAGGCGCACGTCGCGCACCGATTCCACGACGCCGAACTGGATCGCCTGCGCATCGCCCGTCTGGTAGGCGTGGTAATCACGGCTCGTGGCCGGGGGATAGGCGCACGCGCCGAGGATCACGGCGCATGCCGCGATTGCCGCCAGATTTGCCTTCATTCCCTTCTCCTTCGTTAGAGTGCCTCGCCGAACGCGGACTGGAAGCGCCCGGCGATGGTAGCTCGCGTCGGCCGGTGGTTCTGGCCGCCGCGGTGCGCGATCTTGATCGACCCCATGACCGAGGCGAGCCGGGCGCATTTGCGCCAATCCCATCCCCGGGCCATCCCATAGAGTAGCCCGGAGCGGTACGCATCGCCGCATCCGGTTGGATCGACCACAGCCTCCGGGGGAACGCTCGGAACGTCGATCCGTTGACCGCCGGTGAATACCGACGATCCTTCGCCGGCGCGGGTCACGACCACCGCCTCGACGTGGCGCGCCAGGTCCTCGACGGGCTTGCCGGTGCGCTGCTCGACGATGCGCGCCTCGTAGTCGTTCACGGTAAGCGCCCGGGCCCCGGTCATCATGGACATCAATTCCTCGCCCGAGAACATGGGCAGTCCCTGCCCCGGGTCGAATATGAAAGGGATTTTCGCCTTCGCGAAGTCGCGTGCGTGATCGATCATGCCCTGCCGCCCGTCGGGGGAAACGATGCCGAGCTTCACGTCCCGCGCGTCGCCGACCCGGTTCAGGTGCGCGAACGACATGGCGCCCGGGTGGAAGGCGGTGATCTGGTTGTCGTCCAGGTCCGTGGTGATGAAGCCTTGGGCCGTGAACTGGCCGTCCACCGGCTTCACATAGCGATCCGAGATGCCCAGCTCCCCGAGGCGTGCCCGGTAGGGGTCGAAGTCGTGGCCCACGGTGGCCATCAGCGCGGGCGACTCGCCCAGCAGGCGCAGGTTGTAGGCGATGTTGCCGCCGGTGCCGCCGAATTCCCGGCGCATGTCGGGCACCAGGAAAGCGACGTTCAGGATGTGGATCTGGTCGGGAAGGATGTGCTTCTTGAACTGGTCCTGGAACACCATGATGGTGTCGTAGGCCATTGAACCGCAAACAAGTATTGTCATTCCGGGAGTATAGGCGACGTACGGCCGGAGCGGTCCGACCGGCGGCATTGACCCCCCACTGTTTCAATTGCAATCTGCTTCCTGCAGGACGCACGCATTTTCTAAAAGGCAAAACCACCGAAAGGTGGCGACGCAAAATCACCGGTCTACAGGGCTCGCGCCCCAGGACAGCGGGATTGCCGGGAAGGAGTGCGCAATGTCGCAGCAATCCAAGGGCAACGTGGTCGCCATGGGCGACCACCGGTCATCCAGGAGCCGCCTGTCGCGGCAGCAATCGGCGCAGATGGTCGCCGACTGCAGGCACCTCGCCATCGAGCGCATGGCCGGAGCCCTCTCCGGAATGCTCGACCGCATCGAGGACGATCTTTTCGACCTGGCCGAACAGGCCGGCGATCGTGAATCGCAGAATGCGTTGCTCGACGCCCGCTCCCAGGCGCGCGACAAGCGCACGCTGATCGAGGAGACGTTCCGGCGCCACTTCGTCCAGATGTTCGACCGCCGCGTGGACGGCAGGCCGGTGCCCGCGTCGGTGCGCGAGGACGACGCCGAATTGAAGCTGGTGGAAGAGGACGAGCTCGCGGACAAGCTCGCGCTGGAGGAAATGGCGCGCAAGCTGCGCGACTCGTGCGAGGACGAGCTCTTCGCCCTCAACCAGCGCCTGGGCTTCCTCCTCGATCGCCCGGAGCTGGGCGACGAGGGCAGCCCGCTCTCGCCGGCAGCCGTGTGCGCCGCGTTGAAGGATGCGTGCGACCAGGTCGAGGCGAGCGCGAAGGTCCGCATGACGCTGATGCGCCAGATCGAAGGCTATGTCGGCGCGGAGTTGCAGGGCATGTACCACGAGCTCAATGCGCACCTCGTCGCGCGCAGCGTGCTGCCCGAGGTGCGGCGCCACAAGCGCCCGTCGGCGGCATCGGCACCGCCGCGTCCGCGCCCCGCGCCGCAACGCGCGCAAGCGACGCCCACGATTCCCGTTGCGCCATCGCCCGTGCCGCCGCGGGAGCTCTTCGCCGCGCTCGCCGACCTGCTCGCCACGTCCGCGCCCGCGGGCCCCGCCTCGGTGTCGCCGTCGTTCGTGAACGAGCTCACGCGCCTGCACCGCGAGTCGAAGACCGGCGAGGCGCAGGCCGCGCTGGTGAACGTGGTGCGCCGCATCCGCGAGACGCCGGGCGGCGCGTCGCTGGGCAATGCCGACTCCATCACCATCGACCTGGTGGCGATGCTGTTCGACTTCATCTTCGACGACGCGCACATACCCGCCGCGGCGAAAGCGCATCTCGGGCGCCTGCAGATCCCCACGCTCAAGGTCGCGTTGCTCGACCGCAGCTTCTTCTCGTCGAAGTCGCATCCGGCGCGCCGCCTCCTGGATCTCCTCGCCGAAGCGGCCATAGGCGTGGATCCCCATGGCGGGGGCGAGGCGCTCGCGTTGATCGAGCGCACCGTCGAGCGCGTGGTGGAGGAATACGTCGTCGACAACGCGGTGTTCACGCGCCTGGCGGGCGACGTGGTGGCGTTCATCGCGGAGCGGCACGAGGCCGAGGCGAGCGTGGTGGAGCGCTCGGCGCGGCTCATCGAGGAGCGCGAGCGCGACGAGGATGCGCGACTCGCGGCGCACGAGGCCATCGCGCGGCGGCTCGCGGCGCGCGAGTGGGTGCCGCCGGTGGTGCGCTCCATGCTGCAGGACACGTGGCTCGCGGCGCTCGCCCG
>Ga0207691_10006615_pt1 | contig 11191 bp, 9 predicted proteins | sample KBSM13metaG_FD_184327 | JGI IMG/M metagenome (GOLD analysis project Ga0207691, IMG submission 184327) | Miscanthus rhizosphere microbial communities from Kellogg Biological Station, Michigan, USA - KBS M1-3 metaG (SPAdes) (version 2) | ecosystem: Host-associated > Plants > Roots > Rhizosphere >...
GCCGAGAACCGGCGTGCCGCCGGTCACCGCCGTGACCACTCGCGAGGCAATGCTCAGGATCATTGCGCCCGCCGGAATGGTGCCGATCTTCGTCGCTGCGGGGGTGTCCGCAGCGGTCAGGGTGTGGCGGCCGACGATTGCTACAACTCCGTTGTTGAACGGATCGCGGGCCGGCGTGTTGGTCATCAGGTTAGCAACCATGGTTCTGTTCCTTTCTCTATCCGCTTAATCGGTGGGCGAGTTGAAGAACCCGGTTGCAACACCCCATTGCACCAACTTCGTTCCAGCCTTGGGGTGCTTCTTGAAGATTTTGCCGACGCCGTATGCGGCCTCGATTCCAGTGCCGGTGATAAAGCCGTAGTCATCTTCCTTGCGGAAGGTGGGCTTGGCCATTTGCCCGTAGGCGATCGCCGCGGCTTGCTGGCCGCAGAGGAACACCGGCTCGACGCGCGTCGTGCCGTTGCCCGCCGTCTTGAGCGAGGTCCACACGTTGGTCACAAAGTTGCTAATCTCGGGAACGAGCCGCACGATCACGCCATCCCACAGGATATCGCCATCCTGGAAAATGGGATTATCGGGAGCACCGTTGACCTCACGGCCTTCACGCGCGCGTGCGTTGGTGTTGGCCGACAAGATGGTGCTGTCCATCTTGAGATCGCGGAAGGTATTCAGACCCGCGAACGCAACATAGTATTCGTAACCCGAGCGGGTCTTGTACGGCCGGATGTGAGGATTGGCGCCCATCGCAACACGCTTGAGCAGCGCCAGGTTGGGCCCAGTGAACTTGTCGGCGGTGGCGTCCACGTTGGCCAGCGAGGTCGCGTGGTCGGTTGCCGAGTTCGTGGTCGCAGCACCGTAGAGAATACGATCCAGATTGTCCGTGCGCCAGGTATTGCGTTGCGCCGCCGTGCTCAGATCGTACTGAATGCCGTTGACGCGAACGCCGGCCGCCGGCTGGCTTTCGGACGGCAACGCCATCAGGGCCGCGATGATCTCGTCGCGGGTCACCTCGCTCAACCAATCCGACAACAGCGGCTTGGCCTCGCCGAAGATGTCGGCACTGTCTTTCTGGCTTTCGGCCTTGGTGGTGACCACCGCATTACGGCACCATTCCAGCCAAATTCGCATGCCGTAGTCGTCGATCTTGTCTTCGTTTCCAACCAGCGGACCGGTGGAAACACCAATGCCCGCCAGCCTAGTAACCAGCGGGATATTCATCACCTCGCCGCCAGATTTCAATTCCATCCGGCGACGGATGATGGCGTTGACATCATCGCTCATGTACGGGGAGAACATGTTCTCCCGTACCCACTCGCGATTGATCTGCTGCGTGAACTTGATCAGTTTGTTATTAGCCTGAATGTCGGTGACGGCCATGGCCGTGTGCCCTTTCTGCTATGACCGCACCCAACAAAAAACCCGCCAGAGGCGGGTGCTTCGTGTCGGACGAGCGGCCGGTTTACTTGGTGGCGAAATCGTAGAGGCTCGATGAACTCAGATCGCCGCCGTTGTCCATGCGGCCGGATGATGACCGGACCGACGACAGTGATGGCGGCAGTTGAACGTTGGGCGGATTACCCTTTTGAGCACCTAGACGCTTCGCACGCATCTGCATGACATAGTCCTGGACCTTTTCGTTCTCGGCCCATGTCTGCTGCTGCTGACGCAACCATGCTTGCGGATCGGCGCCGATCGCTTGTTGCGTTCGCACCGTCCTGTGCCATTTGACCAACTCGCCGTAGGGATGCCCGCTCTGCATGATCTGCTGAAACACGAAGTTGCCTTGCGGGCTTTGCCGGATGCGGCCGATGTCAACCAATGCGGCGTTCACTTCCTGCTCGCCGAATTGCATGTTGGCTTGCGTGCGGCTGACATCATCCTTGATCTTCATCATGTACATCTGCCCCTCTTGCCTTAAGGGCTGCATGACATGTTGATCCAAGTACGCTCTTGGATCGTCAAAGATGGTTTCCGGTCCTTGCGGCTGCTGCGGTGCTTGCTGGGGATCGAGGCGCCGTTGCAGGTCCATCACCGCACGCGTTAACTCCTGCGCGTGCGCTTCCAAACGCTGCCGTGCGTCGCGTTCTTTCAGCAATTCCGCCAGCGGCACGTTGTGCTGCTGCCCCTGTTGTCCCTGCGGCTTGGGCGCGAACTTTCCTTGCTGATCGCGCGGTTGGCCGGGCGTCTGTGCACCCTGCTGCAGATCGGGCCGCGTCGATGCCGGCTGCTCGGACGCTTGCGCGCCTTGCGACGGTGCCGATGACGGCTCCGATGACGGCGGCGACGTAGAAGGTGCCGGCGTCGGATCGGGGGAGCTTATGGCGTGGTCAAATAGCTGCCGATCAGTGATGGTGTTGGTATCCGTGCTGTTACCGCTGATCGTACCGCCTGCTGGTTCTGTGCTCATAGGTTCTCCTTCGGCCGTGTCGTGGCCGCGCTACGTGACGCCCAATGTCGCTTGGACGGATGCGATGCGGACCCTTGGTGCGCGGCCCGTGCGCCTGCCTGTGTCGTCGGCAGCTACGAAAGCAATTCGAGCAGCAGCGCGATCTCGTCCTCTTCCTCATCAACGTGAGGCGGGAGCGGCTTACGCACCGGCATGACCATGTCGGCCAGCAGGCCGGGTTGCGGTGGCAACAAATCCGGTGGCTTCGGCCCCGGCGCTGGCGGTGCCAGGTCCGGCGGATACGGTGATAACGGCGGTGCCTCTAGGTCCAGTTCACCGGGCTTGCGGCGGCGGATCATCCGGCCGCGACCGTGCCGGCCGGCACCGCCGCCCGCATAGCCTCCCACCGCTGTCGGCGGCTCCACCGGCGGCTCGATCGGCGGCTCGGTGAGAATGCTTGGGCGCGTCAACGCCAGCAACAGCCCGATCGGCGTGCGCCCATTAGCCGGCGGCGCTACCTCGGCACCCCGTCGTGTCAGTGCTAGCAGCAAGCCGATCGGCGTGCGGTTGGTGGATGGTGTAGGCCCGCTGCTGCCCGTGCTGAATGCATTGAGGGCGAGCAGCATGGGCTACCTCAAGGGCGCCTATGCATGCAGGCGCAGGCGCATCGTGAGCATCAGCGGCACAGTGGTGACGGGGCCACCGCCGCCGCCGCCGTCGCCGGTGTCATTGGCATCGTTGTATTCGCCCATCGCAGTCCACGTCAGATTGAGCCCTGCACCCTCAACGCCGCCGAGCCAGGTGTTTTGATTGGGGCGATTGTAGCCCCAGCGGTCATTAGTGACCTGAATATAGATGGCGGGATGATAGTGGTGGGCGAGGGCTCCAATGGACGTGAAGAACGCTTTTTGCTCTGCCGCCCACGCCGCACTGTTCTGAACGGCAGTCAGGAAATCCCTCTTGTCGGTGGTGTCAACGACGCCACCGAGGGTGGTTTGCCAATTATAGCCGCCTTCGTATTGGATGGTGGAGCGACCGACGCCCCCCAGCACTGTGTTGAATTGACCGCCAAAGGTTACAAAATGGGTGGTTCCGGCACTAGCATCCGGTCGAATGCCGTTGACGATCCAAGCCGCACAGACGGCTTCCTTGGCAGCGGCTCCAACGGCGGCCACCCAATTGGCCGTATATGTGGGCAAGTTGGCGTACCAAGCGAAACCGCTGGCCTCCGCATCGAAGTAAGGGGCGTATGCAAAGGTTTCAAATTTCGTATAAGGTTGAGTACCGCCCACGTTCCAGGCATCGGTCAGAACATTTACATTGGCATCCATCACGCGGGGCTCGTTCACACCAGTGCCGCCCACCGCTATTCCATAAGCCGCGTGCCCAGCAGCCACGCGGACCAATCTACCGGATGCAATCTGGGTGGGATACGCGGTAGCAAGATCCTGACACATCACGATTGAGCGGATGACGGAGAACGAATTAAGGTCATCGGTGCCGAGCGTAAATGGTGTGTTTCCGGTTCCTCCGGTGGGATTGTAGCGAAGCTGGGTACAGCGCGACATATACCCGGTTCCGGTGAATCCGCCCGCCGTGTTCCATGTTTCGTTCGAGAACTCGACCAGAAGGGCCGCGCTGGAAGTCAGTCCCGCCCAGCCACCGCCGCCATTCAGGCAAATATCGACTGCTTTGACAGGAAAATTCTCAGCAGAACTATAATCGGGGTCCACCGACATCAGGGATTTTGGGGGAACGGTAATCCACAAATTGATGGCACCGCCGGTGCCCTTCATCGCATTCAATTCATTGACAAGAGCGGTACATATTTCCAGAGGCACACCGGGTTGGTAAGGCACATAATCGGAAGATGTGGCGTTCGCGTTCGCCATACATAACCATGCGCCCGGTCCCGTATCCCTGTTGCCGACGATATATTTGTCGAAGACAAAGTGTATATACCCACCCGATAATAGTTGTTGGCCGTCGAAGCCGGGCGGATACCCGCCCGCATTGACCACGGGGTATTCCCCCCTCGCCCCAACATTCATGCTGATGTATTCACTAACGACAGCCCCGGGATAGTAGCCGGGGGCTGTAAATGTGCTGAAACTACTTGTATTAAGCCCTGATAGTTCGAACGTGTCGGTGGTTTTGTTGGCGACGGTGCAGACCTTCCAATGCAGCTGATGCATTGAGTCTATACCCTGCCCGATCTGAAACACCACTTTCTGCCCATTGACGAGGCCGTGCCCTGCCGATGTAACAACGCCGGGATTGGCTTTGGTAATGGCAGTGACGGTGCGACGCCCATTGGTAACGAGGGCCGAACCCCCGAGTTTGAACGCGGCCACCTCGCCATGTGTCATCGACACTGGCATCCCCGTGGCGCTGGCCACTGTGATGACATTGGTGCCGGTGCTCTGGGGATAATTCACCAGATTGGCATAACAATGCACATAAGAAATATAATCTGGCGGTATGCGGTTTGACCATCTGGTTTGCATCCCGGCAGAACCGCCCGTCCAGTTCAAAGGACGGATGCACCCGGGATTGAGGTCGAGGATCGTCTGCTTCCAGCCAGCACGAAAGACCTTACCCGCATTTAGGTCGGCCTCATCAGCGAGGCGATAGAATTTCAAATTGCGGACGTAGTTGTTGGTGTTATCCGGGTCCGTTGCCGTCAAAAAGAGTGTGAGTAACCCCCCCGTGAAGGCAGTCAGACTTACAACAATATACGCATTGGTGCCGCTATATTGGCCGTTCGATATCTCAGAGTAGCCGCTGCTTAGTCCCGCATTGACTGTCCATGTCCCCAAATTTAACAAAACCGTTCCCTTGCCCGTCCACGCCAAGACATAGGGTCCGGTAGTATTTGAAGACGCCGGTAGCTGTAGCTGTGAAAACGGATTTATCCCGCTCACTTGCGAATTATCAATCGGATATCCCTGCGCATCCAATTGATCGAGGTCAACACCCGCGCCCTGAATAAATCCTCCAGGCTTGATAAAATTGATGAACGCATTGTCCCCCGCGCCGCCGAGCAGGATATTCATATTCAGGACGGAGCGTTTGTTCAGTCCCGGCATTACGGGATGCTCCACTTCGTAGCAAGATAGCTTTCGGCGTTGGTCATATCGGTGGTGGAGTTGGTGGGGATGATAAAGAACTCCAGCCAGTAGCCGGGAAACCCGTCGGCAGAGGCCCAGGCCCCTAACATGCCAGATAAAGACCCACTAATTCCGCCCGATGTGATGGTGTTGGACGTGCTGACTTGAGTGCCATTCTTTCGCATCTTCGATGAAGCCCCATCAAAGACGCAACTAAAATAATAGGGAGTGTTGTTTGAGAGCACACTTCCGCCCTTGGCTGCTTGAGTGCTGGCTGTGAGCATGGCTTGGTGGTCGCCAGAACCGTCTTCATTATCGGCAAACACAATTACTCTATTGCCCGACATGCTTACTACGTCATTGTCATAAAGGGCCGCATATTGCGAAGTGAAGAGGGTAGTGATCTTCACAGCGAAGAACATCATGAATGGCATATTGCGGGTGAAGGAAGGGATTTGCATGAAGCTAGCATTCCCGCTTCCATCCTCGCGAATGCTTAAAAGGCCGTGCTTGCCATTCTGAACGGATGCGGTGTCGGTGAATTTATAGATGTTGTTGGATTGAGTGGCGTGGCGAGCGTTGCCGGAAAGGTCGTTCCACTGACTGACAAGACCGCCCGACGATGTGATCGTCGCGGCGTTGGATGCGTCGTACCAAACGTCGGTTGATACACTCGCGGGCGTCCAGCCACCACCAGCCGCGACGAAGGGGCGCCGCGAAGCGGCAATGAGAGCACGACGACTGTGGAACATCAGGTGAAATTCCCGGTCGCGATGACGCTGACGCCAGCGGCAGTGGTCACCTTCCAGGCTCCTGCCAGGCTCACCAGTCCGATGGGAATGGGATAGGTGCCAACGCCTGCGCCGACCGCATTGGGCAGCACGGTAATGGCAGAACCGGACCCGTCCTTGATCTGCACCTGCGAGGTTGCGGCGGTCGCCACCACACATAACAGGCTTTCGAGATAGTCGCCGGTGGCACCGGTCGCCCCGAGCGACTGATCGGTTTGCGAGGCAGCAACGGTTTCCCATTCAGTGCCACCAGACACGCAGGGAACGCCGCCCGCGACGAGCGAGCCGACCTGGCCGGTGTCGATGGTTACCCGCTGCGTGGTGGAGGTGGAGGCCCCAGCCCCGAATTGCACCGGCAGCGTCGTGATGCTGCCGATGTTCCATGTGCCGCTTTGCGTTGCGGCAACAGTGCCGCTTACTGGTTGCGTACCGGTGCCGACATTGGCGGTAACGGTGCCGGAAACTGGCAGCGGGTTGGCCCCCGATATGACAGTTGCCGCGCCATCTGCCCCGGTCGCAATCTTGATCACCTGATATTGGATGCCGCCAACATCATCGGTTGCGACGGGAACGGCGCCAACGCCAGTACCGGGATCGACATTGATATTGTCTACCATCTTAATCCTCCGTTACTGACGATGCGCCGATCACCTTGCCGGTTTTCGGATCACGGTGAATGGTCGCCTTGCGCGGCTTGCTCACCGCCGCCAGCACGCCCTGGTGTGATTGCGCGATCGCCGCGGCCAAGGCGGACAAAGCGGCATCGGTCTGATTGATGCGGCGTTCCTCGGCCTTGCTGCGCTCGCTCTCGCGCTTGCGCTCAAACTCCAGCCCCTGGCGATAGTGCAGCGCCTGCTGGGTTACCTCGTCGTCGGGCGGCCCGAAATCAAACGCTGGCTGCTGCTGTTGCTGTGCAACCGCCGCTTTCTGCCGCAACTCCACGTCTGCCTTGGCAATTGCCAATTGCGTCTGCTGCTCGGCCTTGAACTTCTCGATCTCCATCTGCGCGTACGCCTTTTCGCGCTCGATCTGGATATCGTTGGCCGACCTGTTTTTCTCGATCTCCAACTCGATCATTGCGGCCTTTTCCTTGTGCGCGTTTTCGGCCTGCATCTTCTCGCGCTCCACCGCAATCTTGGCCTGCGCTTCAGCTTGCTGCAGGGCGAGCTTGGCCTGCGCTTCCTGCATCTTCGGATCGGGCTGTTGCCCTTCCTGCTCGCCGGCGTCGCGGAATGTCTTCTTCACATCGGCCGGCAGCGGGCTGGTTTCGATCAGCACCCGCATGACCGCGGTGGCTTGGCCGGGGGTGAGCATCGGTGCCACCGCCGGCAGCGCCTGCGAGATTGCCTCGTAGGTGTCCTGCATCAGCGTGATGGTGTCGGGGCCCTCATCCAGGATGATGTCGACATCCAACTCGCCGATCGCATTGCGCATCATGCCTGATGGCTGGCCGTCCGGGCCGTTGATCATTTCGTTGATCAGCACGAACTGCGGCTCGCCCTCGGCGTCGGTCACCCGGATATAGCGTTGGTTGGTCCAATATTTCTGCGCCGCATTGAATAGCGCGCGATACACTCGGACCTTCCACCCCCTGAGATTGAACATATACGGGCCGAGCCCGGCCAGACCGGCCTGCTGTAAGAGCGCAATGGCACGTCCGCTCGATCCGCCGCTCGCCGCATCGCCGCCGATCATCGCTGAATTCGGGCCGAAGGTTTCGATCTCCTGCTTGGCATCCTGCATGAACTGCAGTTGCCCCATCACCGCGGCTTGCTTGGCCTGATCGTCAAATCGGATGTCATCAAGCGAGGTGTTGACCAGCACGATGCCGTCGCTGCGCGCTGCCTCGCGGCGCAAGGCCTCGACGTTGTTGTCGGCAATCGCCGACTTGGTGGCGATGATGCGGCGGTTATTTAGCTCATGTAGCGCCTTCGATCGGCGCTGATTAACTTCGTCCTGCGGCGACATAAGATTGCGCGGGAAACCATAGCGATCGCCGTCATGATCCACCGCGGCCGAAAACATGATGTATTTTGCAATTGGCTGGTCGTGCTCGTCCACGAACGGCGACTCGCCCTGCATAAGTATCTTAGAGCCCGTGAACAGCGTCCACTTCCATCCGCCCTTTGACTTGTACCAAATATCAACCAATCGAATTTGCTTGAAGTCGCCATTGGTCGCGAACCACCTGTTGTCCCGGTCGCTGTTGCTCATCAATTCGGTGTTGGCATCGCACGCCGCCTTGATCTCCTCCTCCATGCCGGGCAGCATTTCAACGAGTTGTTCCTCGTCGACGAACTTGCCCATACCGAGATAGCGTGCGTCCTCGAAGTCGTGCTTGAACGAGCGCGGGTCATAAAAAAACCCGTCGTTGTCGACGGGCTTGAACATCACATCATAGTCCGGTTGTTGCTGTGGACTACCGCCGTCCGGCGGCACCGTCTTGAGATCGAGCTCGATGCCAGCCAAACCGTCCACCGCGGCGCTCTCGGTCACCACCGGCGTGACCGCATCCCATCGGTTATTGTCCATCAGATAGCGCAGCACCGCGGTCGCCAGATCGGCACCAGCCTGATGCGCGGGCGTGCGCGGGAACGCCTTGGGGTCTTGCTTCAATCTCTCAACGGTGCCGACGATACCGTCGATTTTCTGGCCTATTTTATTATATGTAACAACAGGTTGTTTCCGGTCGTTAAAGGTCTTTATCTGCTCGTTCGTCCACTGCGCACCGTGCCGATAGCGCCGCGAAATCTGTTGCTCCTCGATCTCCAGCCGCTTGCTGTCGAGGTAGGTGGTGTAAGCCTTGACGCACTTTTCCAATTCCCAAAAGCCGTCCTTCCCGTCCTGCGGGTCGAGATCGGCCGGCCCGCGGCCATGCGAGCCGCCACCGCCGGTCTGGCTGTAGCCGGTGAAGTTGACGACGTTGGTGACCGCCATATCAGTACGCCTTATTCCCGATCTGCGTGGGCGGCATCGGCGGCCGGCCCATCAGCCCGGCGGGCTGCAGGCCGGGCATCTGCGGCGGCGGTGTAGGTTCTGGCCCAGGTGACATACCAGGGGGACTTGGTGGGGCGCCCGGGCCAGCGTCGCCCCCGGGAGGTGGGGGCGGCAATGCTGCAGCAGGGCCGGCATTGCTTGGTCCTTGCATGCCGGCACCGAGATTGCTCTGCATGAACGAGATCATCATCGGCATGACCGCGCCGGTTTCCTCCGGCGACAACGAGCCGACGAACGCGGCGAACTTTTCCACCACTGACATGACAATATTCCTAATTTTGGCTGGTTGGCTGGCCAATTGGCCAATTGGCTAGAACTGCCGCCAATCCTCGGCCGCGGTGCTCTTGCGGTAGACCTCGTAGCCGGACACATCAGCCGGCTTTTGCGGCTCTTTCACCGCAATCCACGGTCGGCTCATGCAGGCGTAACGGCACTCGTCACCGGCGTGGTCCTCGCTGTCGGTCATCACGTCTTCATGCCGATCGGGATCGTGTTGCAGGAATGGCACGGTCCTAATGAAATCCCGGCAGGTCGAGAACACCATCAGCATTGGCAGTCCGTCAGCGTTGCCGACCAGCCTGGCGCGCACCTGATCCCAGCCGCCGAGGTGCCCCATCACCCGCACCCGGTTGTTGTCGGCCTTCTTGAACCACACCTTGCCCGCCGTTTCAGTCCCCATCCGTTCGGCGATCGACGGCCCGCCATCCTGGGCGAACGCCGAGGGATCGAGCACGCCATAGGAGATTTCCTCGCCCTTTTCCCTCGACATAATTCCTAGGCCAACCTCGCCGGCATGCAGCTTCAGCCCGACATTGGGTTCATTGGGCCGCATGCCGTACCATTCGCGGTAGCGCACCATGGCGCCGCGCGGGATCACGCGCCCGTGAACCTGCCACTCGTCCGACGCCACCGCCCACCACCCCACCGAGAACGGCGAGGCCGAGCCCCAGTCCATCGAGCGAAACCGCATCCAATCTTTCGGAATTTCGAACGGCTCGATGACGTGCCGATCGGTGCTCCAGCAGTCGAAGAACGCGCCCAGCGTGACCGACCAGTCACCATCCAGCCACGCCTGCACCAATTCCTTTGAGCCCGATGACCGCAGTCGGCTCTTGTAGGCTTCCACGTCGATAAACTGGTTGTTGTCGACCTTCGACGGGATGAAAACGCGCTGCAGCCCGGTCACCGGATCGGTGAGCACCTTGTTGCCGAGCGGCGCCGGATCAATGTAGCGGGCCTTGATCCATTGGTGTCCAGGCCCACCAGGGTTGCCCGTCAATCTGATACCGACCGGCACGCCGGCACCAGAGCGCAGCGTCGCCAATAGCTTGAAGATCGGCACCGGCGAGGGGAAGTTTCCCGCCTCCTCGATGTAGAGCCGTGAGTAGCTGTGGCCCTGATAAAGCTCGGCGTCGGCGTCGCGCTCTAGATACGCGAACTTCAACCGCGCCCCCTGCGGATCGCGCCATGTCTTCTCCTGCTCGTTATAGGTCCACTTGAGCGGCCCGTAGATCATCCGGCTACGCTCGACCGTGTCCATCAATTCGGTGCGGGTTCGCCGCAGCATGATCCCGGAGGCATTAATCCCGTAGGCGTTGGCGTGAACCATCCATTCGCCTAGCATTCCGTCGGTTTTGCCGCCACCGCGCGCGCCACCGAAGAACACCTCGAACACCGGACATTCGAGCAGCGCCCACTGGGCGAAATTCCCGCCTGGGCTCCAGATCGTTTTGACTTGGTCAGTTTGTGCGTCCATTGCCGTTGCCACTAACCGAATTCGGTTTGGGTGTAACCGAATTCGGTAATGCCGTTAGCTCAAGTGTGTCAGGAACTCCGTACTTCTTGACCCACTCTTCCTTCGTCAGCACCTTGGGCAATTCGGCAACATAGCGCACGTTCACATCGGC
>Ga0207691_10006616_pt1 | contig 11190 bp, 10 predicted proteins | sample KBSM13metaG_FD_184327 | JGI IMG/M metagenome (GOLD analysis project Ga0207691, IMG submission 184327) | Miscanthus rhizosphere microbial communities from Kellogg Biological Station, Michigan, USA - KBS M1-3 metaG (SPAdes) (version 2) | ecosystem: Host-associated > Plants > Roots > Rhizosphere >...
TTCTACGAGGCGCTCGGCCTCGAGAAGCGGCGTGAGCTGCCGATCCGCGACGAGGCGATGAACTACTTCCTCGGCGTCCCCGGGAAGGAGCAGCCGGAGCTCGAGCTGACCTACAACTTCGGCGTCGACTCCTACGAGCTCGGCACCGCGTACGGGCACGTCGCGCTCACGATCGACTCGATGGAGGAGACGCTCGCCGCGCTCGCCGAGAAGGGGATCGAGCCGGAGCGAGCGCCGTACTCCGTCCGCGAGGGCGGGTCGCTGCTCTGCTTCGTGCGGGACCCCGACGGGTACCGCATCGAGCTGATCGAGCGCTCCGACTACTAGGGGGTCCGCGTGGCGTACACGATCTTCCATGCGCGCGAGCTCGAGTGGCATCCGCGCCGCGAGGGCGACCCGAGACTCGTCTCCGAGCTGTCGGAGTCGATGACGAGCTCGCGCGCGAACCTCTTCCGCTATCCGCCCGGGGCGATCGGCCGCCGCCACATCGACCCGGTGCAGGAGGAGGTGTTCGTCGTTCTCGACGGGACGCTCACGATCCACATGGGGGAAGGCGACGACCCCGCGCGCCACGAGCTCGAGCGCGGCAGCGTGCTGGTCGTGCAGCCGGGGACGGCGCTCCAGCTCTCGAATCGCGGTGAGGACGAGCTCCGGCTGTTCATCTACGGCGCTCCGCCCGAGCAGGGCCAGGCGACCTTCCTGCAGACGATCGAGTAGCGCTCAGGCGGCGAAGCGCGCGATCCGCCGGGCGATCTCCTCGCCCTTGTCCTCCTGGAGGAAGTGCCCCGCCCCGGCCACGATCTCGGCGGGGAGCGCGCCCGGGAGGTGCGCCGCCATCCGCTCGGCGTGCGCGGGGGAGAAGACGCGGTCGGAGTCGGAGAAGAGGACGAGCGCCGGCTTCTCCCAGCGGGCGAGCGCGTCGCGGACCTCGAGCATCGCGGCGGCGGACGGGTGGTCGGGCTCGGTCGGTACGAGCTCCGGGAAGGCGAGCGCGCCCGCCTTCGCCTCACCTGCCGGAAACGGCGCGTCGTAGCCGCGGACGGCCTCGTCGTCGAGCGGTGCGACGCACGCGACCTGCACGAGCCTGCTCGCGGTGAACCCCGCACCGACCTCGCGCACGAGCGCGCGGAAGCGGAGCCACGGCTCCGACGGCGCGCCGACGCCGACGCCGGTGTTGAGGATCACGAGCCGTGCGACGCGATCCGGGTGCGTCACGGCGAAGCGCAGCCCGATCGGCCCGCCCCAGTCGTGGACGACGATCGTCAGCTCTCGGAGGTCGAGCCCGAGGACGAACCGCTCGATCGAGCGGGCGTGCATGTCGTACGAGTACGCAGACTGGTCAACCGGCTTGTCCGAGCGGCCGAACCCGAAGAGATCCGGCACGACGACGCGCCCGGCGGCCGCGAGGACCGGGACCAGGCGCCGGTAGAGAAAGCCCCAGGTCGGCTCGCCGTGGAGCAGCAGAATCGGGTTCCCGGCGCCCTCCTCGACGTAGTGCATCCGCAGCCCGTCCTGTTCGACGTAGCGAGGGGCGAACGGCCAGCCGGGCAGGCCCTCGAAGCGCTCGTCCGGCGTCCGGTAGGCGGCCACCGGCCGACTCTACGCCGCCGCGCCCGTAGGGTCCTCGAATCGGCGACTCTCGCCCAATCCCGTCGCAACGACGGATCCTCACCGGCTACTTCACGCTCGCCGGGCTGTACACGCTGTCGGCGGCGTTGATCTGGGGGGTCAACACGCTCTTCCTGCTCGGCGCCGGTCTGTCGTTCTTCGAGGTGTTCGTCGCGAACGCCGCCTTCTCCGCGGGGATGGTGCTCTTCGAGGTGCCGACCGGCGTCGTCGCGGACACGCTCGGTCGGCGCGTCTCGTTCCTCCTCTCCCTGGTCGTGCTCTCGGCGACGACGCTGCTCTACGTCGCTCTCGCGGAGGTCGGGGCAGGCGTCGTCGCGTTCTCGGTCGTGTCGGTCGCGATGGGGCTCGGCTTCACCTTCTACTCCGGCGCGATGGAGGCATGGCTCGTCGACGCGCTCGCGGTGACGGGCTTCACGGGCGCGCTCGACTCGGTATTCGCGCGCGGCCAGCAGATCACCGGTGCGGCGATGCTCGTGGGCACGGTGGCCGGAGGGCTGCTCGGCCAGATCGACCTGTCGATCCCGTACGTCGTCCGGGCCGTCCTGCTCGTCGCGGTCTTCGCGGTCGCCTACGTCGTGATGCACGATCTCGGCTTCCAGCCGCGCCGCGTCACGCTCGGTGAGCTTCCCGGCGAGGTGGCGCTGAATGCCCGGGCGGGCGTCGCCTACGGATGGGGGCAGCGGCCGCTCCGGCTCCTGATGCTCGCGTCGTGCGTCCAGCTCGGCTTCTTCACGTGGGGGTTCTACGCCGCCCAGCCCTACCTGCTCGACCTGCTCTCGAGCGACGCGGTCTGGGTGGCGGGATTCGTCTCGGCGGGCATCGCCCTCTCGACGATCGGCGGGAACCAGCTCGTCGGCGTCCTCTCGCGCCGCTGTACCCGGCGGACGACGCTCCTGCTGGGAGCGGCGGCCGTCGAGACGTGCGCCGCCGTCGCGCTCGGGCTCGTCTCCTCGTTCTGGCTCGCGCTCCCGGCGCTGCTCCTGATCACCGCCGCGTCCGGCGTGACGAGCCCGGTCAGGCAGGCGTACCTGCACCAGGTCGTGCCGAGCGAGCAGCGGGCAACGGTCGTCTCCTTCGACTCGATGATCTCGAACGCCGGCGGGATCGGCGGCCAGCTCGGGCTCGGCGCGCTCGGCGAGACCCGCTCGATCGGCTCCGCCTTCGTCGTCGGCGGGCTCGCGACCGGGCTCGCCCTGCCGCTCCTCGCCCGCCTGCGCGCGATCGGCGGGGCTCCGGACCGGATCGGAGCCCGGACTGCGGGGGTGGAGAGCTCGTGCGCCGGGGCCGGCCTGCCCGACGTGGTCGCCGTCGAGACGGACGCCTACGCACGCGCCTAACGGAGTGGGAGAGCACCGTTTGACAGCATGTCGTGATCTGTTACGATATATCGCGATGCAACGAAAGGAGACATCTGTGACGGCACATGCCATCACCGGCCGGCGCTTTCACCGCGACGACCGGATCCACTTCATGACCGGGCCTCACGGCCGCCGCCGCGGCCGCCCCTTCGGGCCTGGCCACGCCTTCGGCCGGCGCGCGGGCCGCGGCGACATCCGCGCCGCGATCCTGGCGCTCCTCGTCGAGGAGCCGATGCACGGCTACCAGATCATCCAGGAGCTCGCCGAGCGGACGGGCGGCGTCTGGCGGCCGAGCCCGGGCTCGGTGTACCCGACGCTCCAGCAGCTCGAGGACGAGGAGCTCGTCCGCGAGAACGCCTCCGAGTCCGGCAAGCGCGTCTACGCGCTCACCGACGCCGGACGGGAGCAGGCCGCCGGAGCACCCGCCCCGTGGACCGCGGTCGCGGGCGAGAACGAGAGCGAGCTCATGACGCTGCGGGATCTCGCGCATCAGGTGCTCGCGGCGACGCGGCAGGTCGCCCATGCGGGCACCGCCACCCAGATCGAGGCGGCTCAGGCCGTCCTGCGCGACGCGCGCAAGGCGCTCTACCGGCTGCTCGCCGAGGACGAGGACGCGTCCTAGCGATCCAAGGAAAGGGCGGGGAAGCCGACCGGCTCCCCCGCCCTTCCCGTCCTCAGTCGATCGCGTGCTTCGCGCGGAAGACGCCGTCCGGGTCCAGCTCGGCCCGGATCTCGGTCAGCCGCTCGTAGACGCCTGCCGGGTAGAGGGAGCCGCCCTCGACGGCGCCCTCTGCGAAGTTGAAGTACGCGCTCCGTGAGAGCCACGGCGCGGCCGCGGAGCGGATCGCTGCGATGCGCTCCTGGGCCGCCCGAGCGGCTGCGGGGACGGGCGCCACACCGATGGAGTACATGACGTACGGCGCCTCGAAGTGCGAGAGGACGCCACCGTTCGGGTCGGGCCGGCCGAGCGCGCCCTCGAGGTGCCTGACCTCGACCGAGATCAGCGGCGCGGTGCCGTCCATCGCGGCAGCCCGGACGATCTCCTCCGCCGCGGCCGCGTCGAACGCGTCGAGCATCCAGCCCTCGCCGCTTCCGGGAACCGGCCCGGGCGGGTCCTGGTGGAGCTGCGTGAGCGCGGCCGCCGGCACCGTGGCGAACGTGTCGAGCTCCGGCTCGAGATCGCGCAGCGGGCGGAGCAGCTCGCGTCCCTCGTCCTCGCTGCCGAGGAACGCGGCCTCGACGACCACGACCTGCCGTCCGCGGAGCGGCTCGGGCATCTCGGGGATCGGCGGGATCTGGAGCATCCGGCCGACCGACGTGACCTCCTCCGGTGCGTCCTTCGTCCACTCGGCCCACGCGCCGAGCACCTCGGCCGCGCGCTCCATCGGCCAGACGAGCCAGCCGGCGTACGCCTCGGCGACTGGGAAGAGGGCGATCTCGACCTCGGTGACGATCCCGAAGCTGCCACCGCCTCCGCGCAGCGCCCAGAAGAGGTCGGCGTTCGTCTCGCGATCGGCGCGGAGAACCTCGCCCTCGGCGGTCACGACCTGGGCGGAGAGGACGCTCGACGACGAGAGGCCGTGCTTCCGCCCGAGCCAGCCGATGCCGCCGCCGAGCGAGTAGCCGACGACGCCGACGTCGTGCGCCGAGCCGTGCAGCGCCGTCAGCCCGTGCGGGACGGCGGCGTCGACGACGTCCGCCCAGATCGTCCCTGCGGCGACCCGGGCCGTGCGGCCCTTCGGGTCGACCTCGACGCCCGTCATCCGTGCGGTGTTGACGAGCATCGTCCCGTCGAGCGGCGTGTGCGGCGCGCCGTGGCCCGTGCCCTGCACCGCGATCCTGAGCCCGAGCGTGCGGGCGTAGTCGACTGCGTCGACGACGTCGTCGACGCTCCGCGGGAGCGCAACGACGGCGGGGCGCTGGTCGACGGCGAGGTTCCAGGCGCGGCGGGCGTCGTCCCAGCCGGCGTCGGTCGGGAAGACGAGCACGTCGGACGACGCGGCGGTGCGGAGGGTGTCGCGGACGTCGGTGAGCTGTGGCATGGGGGTCTCCTGTGCGGTTCGATGTCGTGCACCGAGACTGGCGCCCGAGCGACGCGCGCACGGTGCGGTTCCCCGCACGGCCCGCGGGCGCCAACCGGCTTTCAGACGGTGCGGGCGAGCGCCGCTGCCGCGTCGGCGGCGAGGCGTCCGGCGTCCCCGAGCGCGGCCTCGAGCGAGCCGCCGAGCTCGATCAGCGTCAGGCACTCGACGTTCTTCGGGAGCGTTGCGCGCTCGGCATCACCCGCCACGATCGCGACGGGGACGTCGAGCCCGCGCCCCTCGCGGAGGACGTGGCCCACGACCTTTCCGGCGAACGAGGTGGCGTCGACGCGGCCCTCGCCGGTGAGGACGAGCGACGCGTCCCGCACCGCGTCGCGCAGGCCGACGACGTCCGCGACGAGCGCAGCGCCGGGGACGAGCCGTGCGCCGTGGGCGGCGAGGCCGCCGGCGAGACCGCCCGCCGCGCCCGCGCCGGGCAGGTCGCGGACGTCGACCCCGCGTTCGTCGCGGTAGCGGTCAGCGAGACGCTCGAGCCGCCGCTCGAGCTCGGCGACGGCCGCGGCGCCGGCGCCCTTCTGCGGGCCGAAGACCCGTGCCGCCTCGACGAAGGGCGTCGTCACGTCGCACGCGACCACGACCTCGGCGCCGCGCAGGTCGAAGTCGAGGGCCTCGAGCGCGCCGAGCCCGCCGTCGACCGTCGCGGAACCGCCGACCGCGACGACGGCGCGGCGCACGCCGGCGACGAGCGCAGCCCGCAGGAGCTCGCCCGTGCCGAACGTGGTTGCGCGCAGCGGGTCGTTGCTCCCTCCGACCAGCGCGAGCCCGCTTGCGCGTGCCATCTCGATCACCCCGGTGTCGCCGCGCAGCCCCCACTCGGCGTCGACGGGCTCGCCGAGCGGTCCCGTCACGCGCAGCCGGCGCCGGTCGGCGGCCGCCGGGCAGAGGACGTCGAGCGTCCCCTCGCCGCCGTCGGCGAGCGGGAGGCGCACCGCGTCGCGCCCTTCCCGCTCCACGCCGTCGGCTAGGGCCTCGGCGGCCTCGTTCGCGGTCAGGCTGCCGCGGAACTTGTCGGGGCAGCAGAGAACGGGGGCGCCGCCGGTCACGCGGCGCGCATCAGCTCCGCGGCCCGCTCCGCGACCATGACGGTCGGCCAGTTCGTGTGGCCGCGCGGCAGCGCCGGGATCACGGATGCGTCGACGATCCGCAGCCCGTCGATCCCGCGCACGCGCAGCTCCGGCGTCACCACCGCAGCCTCGTCCTCGCCCATGCGGCAGGTTCCCACCGGGTGGTAGAGCGTCTGGGAGCGGGCGCGGACGTGCGCGTCGAGTGCCTCGTCGTCGATCGCGTCGGCGCCTGGGAGCAGCTCCTCCGTCACATGGCGCGCGAGGGGACTCTCGGCGAGCACTCGGCGTGCGAGGCGCACGCCCTCCCGAAGCGTCCTGGCGTCGTGCCCGTCCGGATCCGTCAGGTAGCGCGGGTCGATCTCCGGCGGAGCGAGCGGGTCGGCCGACGAGAGCCGTACTTCGCCGGCGCTTCGTGGCTGGAGAAGCACGGCCGCCACTGTGACGCCGTCGCGCGAGGGCGGGACCGTCCCTTCCTCCTCGAAGAGCACGGGCGCGAAGATCAGCTCGAGGTCGGGCGACGTCGCATCCGGACCGATGCGGACGAACGCCGCCGCCTCGGCGACATTGGATGTCAGCGGCCCCCGGCCGGCGACGAGCCACGCGAGCAGATGCCTCAGGCGTTCGGCGGTGTAGAGCGTCTTCGCGTCGACCGCGGCGAGGACGCCGTTGGCCAGGTGGTCGCGGAGATTTCGGCCGACGCCGGGGGATACCTGGACGACGGCGATGCCGTGCCGGGAGAGCTCGTCCTCTGGACCGATCCCGGAGAGCAGGAGCAGCCTCGGTGTGTCGACCGCCCCAGCGGCGAGGACGACCTCGCGGTCGGCGTGCGCCTCCTCCTCGTGCACCGCTCCGCCCTGGAGGTACGCGACGCCGCGTGCGCGGCCGCGCTCGACGACGAGCCGGGTGGCGCGTGCCCCCGTCACGACCGTCAGATTGGGGCGGTGGAGAGCCGGCCGCAGGTAGCCGTCGACGACGCTGAAGCGCCGCCCTCGGCGGATCGAAACCGGCGTGAGTCCCGCGCCCTCGATGTCCGCGCCGTTCAGGTCGGCGACGCGAGGGATTCCCGCCGCCGCGGCCGAGTCGAGGAAGTCGCGCGTGAGCGGGCTCGGGCTGCGTTGCGCGGCACGCGGGAACGGCACGTCGCTGCGGCCGTACGCGCCTGCGACGTCGTCCCACGTCCAGCCGGCCGGCCAGGCGTCGTGGTCGGCGCGACGGCCGCGAATCGCCATCATCGCGTTGATCGACGCCGAGCCGCCGAGCACCTTTCCGCGCGGAAAGACGATCCGGCGGCCGTCGAGCTCCCCCTGCGGCACGGTGTCGTACCCCCAGTCGAGCGGCGAGCGGAAGAGCTTCGAGAACGCCGCGGGGACGCGGACGTGCAGCTTCCGGTCGCGCGGGCCGGCCTCCAGGAGCAGCACGCTCGTCTCCGGGTCCTCGGAGAGCCGCGACGCGAGCACACAGCCCGCCGACCCGGCGCCGACGATCACGACGTCGTGCACGCCGCCAAGCATACGACCGCTCTCTTCGAGTGAGCGGCGTTCAGGCGCCGCCTTCGAGCACCCTCTTGAGCCGCTCGAAGTCGCCTCGGGCCCTGCGCTCGGCCGCCTTGCGGAGCAGCGGGCCGCCGAGGCCGAGGAGCTTGCCGGCGTCCGCGTCCGCCTCGACGCGGACGAGCGTGCCCTCGCCGGCGGGCTCCAGCAGATGGCGGATCGTCACGTGTACCGGCCCGGACACCGTCCGCAGGGAGAGCTGCCGGCCCGGCTCGGCGACGGTCGCCTCGAGCGTCGACTCGGCGCGCTTGCCGAGGAACGACCGCACCTCGGTGAACGCGCCTCCCACGGCCAGCGGACCGCCGGGCGCGTCGCGCACCTCCTCGACGTCCTGCTGCCACTCGCGCAGGTGCGTCGGATCGGCGAGGTAGGCGTAGACCTCGGCCGGCGGCCGGGCGATCTCGATCGCGAGCTCGTACCGGATCGGGCGGCTCCCGCTCAATGCAGCGCCGGGACGATGCTCTGCGCGAACCGGAAGACGTTGTGCGGGTCGTACTGGCGCTTCACCTGGCGAAGCCGGGCGTAGTTCGAGCCGTAGTACGCGAGCCCCCAGCGCGGCAGCTCGCGGTCGATGTAGTTCTGGTACGCGAGCCCGGACACGTACGGGCGCATCGTCGCATAGGTGCTCCGAAGCCACGACGCCGCCGCCAGCGCGCCCGCGTCACCGCTCGCCGGGCTCCAGCCGGCGATGTACTGCAGGGAGAACGACGCGTCGCGATGCACGAACGCCGTCGACGCCTTGGGGATGCGATTGATGGCGCCGCCGTAGGCGTCCAGCAGCACCGATCCCGCTGCGGGCGCGGCGGCACGTGCCTCCACGGCCCCGACGAGCGCGTCGATTCCCGCGGTCGACAGCTGACCGTTGACATAGTCGGACTTGGCGGCGAACGTCGAGCGACCGACGCCGTCGCCGAGCCGACAGTGGAGAGCGTCCGAGCAGCCGGCCCAGAGCAGCATCGCGTCGAGGTACGGCAGGGTGCGGACCTCGAGCGTGTCCGGCGCCGTGCCCGCGGCGAAGAACGACGCAAGCAGCGCCTGGAGCTGTGCCTCCGTGCCGAAGAGCTGACCGCTCGACCCGACGCGGATCGACCCGGAGCCCGACGCCTCCAGGTCGAGCAGTGAGAACAGCTCGTCGGGCGCCCCCGGCGCCCACCGCTGCCACGCGTCGGCCACGCGGGCCGCATCGGACCAGGGCCAACCTGCCCGGTAGATCGCCACGGTGGCGACGGGATGGGTCGTGAGCGTGAAGCGCGTTGCGACTCCGAAGTTGCCGCCGCCGCCGCCGCGACCGGCCCAGAAGAGATTCGGGTTCCGCTGGGCGTGGCACGGCCGTACCACCCCGTCGGCCGTGACCATCGTGAAGCTCCGGACGTTGTCGCACGTCAGGCCGAGCTTGCGGCCGGAGAACCCGACGCCCCCACCGAGCGCGAGGCCGGCGATACCCACGGACGGGCACGAGCCGCCCGGGATCGCGAGGCCGTGCGCGGCGAGTTCGCGGTAGACGTCCATCAGCCGGGCGCCCGCGCCGATCCCCACCGTGCCCGCCGCCGCGTTGACGGTGACGGAGTCGAGCCTCGACACGTCGATCACGACGCCCGGGGTCGTCGAGTAGCCGGCGTAGCTGTGCCCTCCGCTGCGGGCGGCGATCCGCACGCCGTTCTCGCGCGCCCAGAGAATCGTCCGGGAGACGTCGATCGCACTCTGGCAGTAGACGACCGCCAGCGGCATGACCGCGTCGAACCGCGGGCTGTAGAGGAGTCGCGCGGCGTCGTAGCCCGGGGCGCCGCGGGGCACGACGGTGCCGCTGAGGCGCGCCTGCAGGGCGGCGAGGTCCGGCGTGGCCCCGCTCCGTCGGATCGCGGCCGGCGCCACGCCCGCGGCGACGGCGAGCCGCCCGACTCGCTCGAGCAGCCCGCGGCGGTCGAATCGTGGTTCCTGGACGCGCGTCGTTCGCCCAGTCTACGAGCGGGCGATCACGGCCGCCGCTCCGTGCCTCGACGCGCGGCCGTCCAGTCGATCGTCTTCGAGGCGAGTCGGTCGAGCGCGGCGACGGAGAGCTCGAGGTGCTCGGGCTTCGTGTCCTCGAGCTTCGTGTGCGAGAGGCCCAGCAGGCTCTGGACGAAGACCATCACCGTCGGGACGCCGCCGCGCGAGACCTCCGCCGCGTCGTGGAGCGGCCCCGAGGGGAGGCGGTGCGACGTCCCGGCGACCTCGCGGATCGCCTCGTCCGCGAACCCGATCAGCGTCTCGTCGAAGAGGATCGGCTCGATCGACCAGATCCGCTCCCACGCGACGTCGACGTTCTCCTCCGCGGCGAACCCGTGTGACAGCTCCTTCGCGCGCGAGAGCATCGCCGCGAGCTTCCCGGCGTCGAGGTGGCGCTGGTCGAGGAGCTGCTCCGCCGTCTCGACGACCGACGTGACGATGCCCGGCTTGCAGACGACGCCGCCCGAGGTGCACACCGCGCCGTCGCCGGTCTCGCGCGCGACGTCGCGGATCGCGAGGGCGAGCTTCGCCGCCCCGGCGAGCGCGTCGCGGCGCTTGTCCATCGGGGTCGAGCCCGCGTGCGCCGCCTGTCCCGTCCAGGTGATCCGGTGGCGCTCCACGCCGAAGGTGCCGAGCACGACGCCGAGCGGCAGGTCGAGCGACTCGAGCACAGGGCCCTGCTCGATGTGGAGCTCGAGGTAGGCGGCCGCGCTCGCGAGCCCCGCGTGGGCGTCGAGCGCCCGGTCGAGGTCGACCCCGTAGGCGCCGACAGCCTCGGGGAGCGAGACGCCGTCGCGATCGGTCAGCTTGCGCAGCTCGTCCTGGTCGGCCATCGAGCCTGCGGCGGCCGACGAGCCGAAGAGCGAGCGGCCGAAGCGCGCGCCCTCCTCGTCCGCCCAGTCGACGAGCCGGACGGTGACGGGCGGCGTCCCGTCCTCCGCGATTCGGCGGAGAACCTCCGCGCCTGCGAGGACGTTGAGGCAGCCGTCGAGCCAGCCGCCGTTCGGGACGGAGTCCATGTGACCGCCGATCAGGACGGCCCGGTCGGTATCGCCGCGCAGCGTGTACCAGTCGTTCCCGGCCGCGTCGCGCTCGACCTCGAGCGGCAGGTCGGCCAGCGACTCGGCGAGCCAGGCGCGCCCCTTCGCCCAGGTGTCCGTCCACGCGACGCGCTGCTCGCCGTTCTCGTCGCCGGTCAGCGTTCGCAGCTCCCGAAGCCGCGTGACGACGCGTGCGGGGTCGAGCGGCATGGCGCGAGCTTAACCCCGTGACGCCGTTCGGCGTGTGCTGGAATGCCCCCGAACATGGCGACGGCGACGGTCGAGCAGCGCGAGTGGAAGGTCGTCCCGGCCTTCTCGAAGCTCGCGACCTACGCGATCGTGATCTTCGCCCTCTGCGCGCTCTGGCAGGGCTACAAGTGGCTCTGGGAGACGACCGGCTGGACGTGGCCGTTCCTCGTCGACGACACGACGATGCCCAACCTCTGGGACATCTTCGCGGC
>Ga0207691_10006618_pt1 | contig 11185 bp, 8 predicted proteins | sample KBSM13metaG_FD_184327 | JGI IMG/M metagenome (GOLD analysis project Ga0207691, IMG submission 184327) | Miscanthus rhizosphere microbial communities from Kellogg Biological Station, Michigan, USA - KBS M1-3 metaG (SPAdes) (version 2) | ecosystem: Host-associated > Plants > Roots > Rhizosphere >...
GAGAGCAACTTTCAATGCCTGGAAGCTTACGGTTGCCAGCGCAATCAGCATAGCGAGAATGCCCACGGCCATAAATATCCACAGACTCATCGACGCACGGTACTCATATTGCTGGAGCCATTGGTTCAGAAACCACCAGGCAAGAGGAAAGGCTATAGCGCAGGAATATCCGATAAGACGGAGAAAATCCGCAGACAGGAGTCTGGCGAGTCCGGCCGCGCTTGCTCCCAACACCTTGCGGATGCCGAATTCCTTCACTCTTCTTTCTGCCGTATAAGCAGCCAGGCCGAACAGCCCGAGGCAGGAAATTCCGATAGCCAGTATAGCAAATACAGAAGCCAGCTTTCCGGTCAGTGTTTCCGTTTTAAATAACTGGTTGAATTCCTGATCGGCAAACCTGAAGTCTGCCGGATAACCCGGATTATTTGCGCGGAAGATTTCCTCTATCCGGGCAAGGCTGCTTTGCAGTGGCCGGCCGTTTTTCAGACGCACGCTGACAGTCCTCGTACCTTGCGGATGGTTAAAGAATATGAGTGGAGCGCCCGGTTGATACATTGAATTGTACACATAATTTTCCAGGATCCCGATAATTTGGACCGGTCTGCTGCCGTCCCGGATAATGCCGCCCAGATGACCCTGGCTGCCCATCTGGCTGGCCAGCGCTTCGTTGATGATAACATGGTTGCTGTCGGTTTCCCAGGCCGGAGAAAAGTCTCTTCCTGCTTTAAGCTTCATCTGCATGGTGGAAATAAAAGATGAGTTGACGTTTTGCCAGCTTACCAGCACATTCTTCGAAGCATCTTTACCTTCCCAGGTGTAGTTGTCGGTATTCGTCCATAGTTCGAGCACCGGATAGTCGCTCAGGGAAGCATTCTCCACCAGTCCGCTTCCTAGGAGCTCATGATGAATCGTGTTAAAATTTTTCACCAGGTCGCCCTGGATTTCCATATAGATCAGATTGTTTTTATTATATCCCAGCTCCCGTGATTTCACGTGTTGTATCTGACGGAATATGATGGCTGTGGAGATCATGAAGATGATCGACAATGAAAACTGCATCACCACGAGGCTTTTTCTTATAAAACCCGAGCCCGCGCTGGAGCGGATCTTTATACTTTTCAATACAGCCACCGGATTAAATGAAGAAAGGTAAAACGCAGGATAACTGCCGGCGACCAGTCCCGTAACGGTTCCAATTATAAAAAGGTAAAGCAGGTGTACAGGACTGAACAGATGCGCCTTAAGATTCTTCTCTACCAAAAGATTAAAGGAAGGCAATGCGAGATAAATCAGACCTATGGCAAACACAACGGAGACAAAGGAAATAAATATGGCTTCCCCGATAAACTGAACCTGCAGCCGGGCCCTGCTTGCTCCCATTACTTTGCGAACACCCACTTCACGGGCTCTCTGTTCTGAGCGGGCCGTGGACAGGTTCATAAAATTTATACAGGCGATCAGCAGGATGACCCATGCAATCGCCGTAAAAAGACGTACATACTGAATCTTGCCACCGTCCGGCTTCCCGCTGGTGAAATGATTGTGCAGGTTCCAGTCGTTCATGCTAAAAAGAAAACATTCCGTTTTATTTGTTTCATTTTTAGTGGACAGATAGTGTTTCATCTTCCTGTCGACCGATGCCGGATTCGTGCCCGGATCAAGTTCCACATAGGTCTGGGTCCAGTTGGCGCTCCAGTCGTTCATCCAGGGTTGAGAACCTTCTATATTCTGAATGGGTGCTATCCAGTGGAAATGAAAGCTCGAATTCTCCGGCAAGTCCCTGAACACCGCTTTAATGGTAAAAGCTTTATCGTTATTCACTTTCAGTGTCCGGCCGACAGGATCTGTATCCCCAAAAAATTTCTTAGCCATGGTCTCACTGATCATCAGCGAGTGAATATCATGGAAAGAACCCGCACTGTTGCCATAAGCGAGCGGAATGTCCAGCATAGCTATCAGGCCGGAATCTACATAACTGCCGGTTTCATTGAAGGATTTTTCCCCAAGCGTAAAAAGCTGCTGGCCTTCACCTGCAGAGCGGGCGGCAATTTTAATTCCGGGAATATCAATGGGTAAGGATTTTGCCATCGGTCCGGGCGTGGCGTTGAAAGTCGAAACCTTACCCTCATAGGTCTGGTTTTCCAGTATCCGGTAAATCAGGTTTCGCCGGGCAAAATGGTGATTGTATGAAATTTCATCTTCCACCCATAAAAAGATCAGGGATGCGCAGGCAATGCCTATCGCCAGGCCGGAGATATTGAGAAAACTATAAGTTCTTTTTTTAAGGAGGCTGCGAAAGGCGGACTTCAGATAGCTTCTCAGCATGGCTGTTTTTTTGGTAAAGACGGGCGAATTCCCGGAATGTTGCAGGCCCAATTCCATGCCAATGACTTAGGAATTTGAATGTCAGTTTTTTAAGGAAAAAAAACAGGATCAGGCTGTACGCTTTTGATACTTTCACTGTTCAGGATCATACGGCGGATCCGCAACCTGATTCCGCCGTATGATGTTCTCCGGATCAGGCCACCAGGGTATGGGTCAGCTTGTTGAGAAGGACATCCAGCTTTTCATGTGAATCCACAATTCCCTTTTCCATGCCTGATTTTACCATTCCGTCGCGGTCTGCCACAGATTGAAAAACGGAATGGATGGTTACCCGGGTTCTTTCCCCGGGCAGGGGTTCAAACCTGCTTGTTTCCAACACAACATGTCCTCTTTCCGGCAGGCCTTCAAATTCGAAAGTCTGGATGATGCGTTCCGGTGTCGTGTGTTCATGACAAACCCCATGGAATCCAAATTCCATCCCGTCGCATGAACCACTGATGAACCGGTAAGACCCACCCTCTCGGGGTTCAAATTTTTCGTACCGGATGCTGAGGTCTTTGGGACCTACCCATTGTTCCAAATATTCCTTTTCGGAAAATACCCTGAAAACGAGTTCCCTCGGTGCATCGAATTCGCGGATGACAAACAGTTCCTGTTTCCCGGCTTCCGCCACAATCCGGGTAAGATTGGTACTACCCATTTTTTTTTGTTTTTAGCTTGTGAAGAATATCGTCCACGCGGCCAAACCGTCCTTCCCAGGTTCTCCGGTAAGGTTCAATCCAGTCGGCGATCTCCGCTAACTTTTTTGGCTCAATACTGCAAAACCTCTCCCTCCCCTGCTGTTTTATGGTGATCAGTCCGCATTCACTCATGATCTTGATATGGAGAGAAACTGCCTGCCGGCTCATATCGAAATTTTCTGCAATGGCGTTCAGGTTCATAGGCTGAAAAGCGATCAGACGCACGATCTCCCTCCTCGAAGGATCGGCGATCGCCTGAAATATATCTCTCCTGGATTCCATTCTTATGCAAGTATTTACTTGCGAATATAAGAGCAAGTATTTGCTTGCGCAAATTTATTTTTCCGGACCAGCGGTGGATGGTCCGTTTTTATGTCCCGGTGAGTAGAATTGCTTATTCCCTGCCGAAGGATCAGCGAATTTTTTTAACTTCAGTGGTCAGTTATGACAGATTCATGAAATCTCATCTTTTACGGAGCACCGGCGCTATCCTGGCAGGTTTTCTCTTCGTTGTCGTGACGTCCATCCTGACAGATTTCATTTTAAGTAAAACAGGCATTATGAAGGAACCCTTCCATGCGAACCCTTCATGGTTCATCGGCCTTGTGATTTTATACCGTTGTCTGTACGGAGTGATGGGATCCTACCTGACGGCGAAACTGGCTCCAGGCAAACCCATGCAGCATGCGATGACGGGCGGACTGATCGGCCTTGCCATCAGCCTTCTCGGCGCCATTACCATGTGGGACATTCCACCTCACTGGTATCCTGTCGCTTTAGTTATAACCGTACTCCCCACTGCCTGGCTTGGAGGTTATTTGTTTATCCGCAAATCCCGGACACGATAAACACAGGCCTGGCGACAATTATTATTTCAGGAATAAATTTTTTTCGTCGTCTAAACGGGTCCGCGGAATTGCATAACTTTCATTAGACCTGCGCATACATCTGATCATCCGAAAAAACTTTTCTTATGTTAAAAAAACTGAATATCCTGCTCGTCCATGGAGCCTGGGCTGACGGTTCCTGCTGGAGCAAAGTAATCCCCATCCTGAAAGAAGCCGGACATACCGTTATCGCAACCCAGCAAAAACTTTCTTCACTGGAAGACGACGCCGAAACCGTGCGCCGTGCCGCAGAGACCCTCCAGGGCCCTGTTCTTTTGGTCGGGCATTCTTATGGCGGTGCCGTAATTACGGAAGCTGTACACCTTTGCAGAAATGTAAAAGGAATGGTTTACCTCGCTGGTTTTGCCCCTGACAAAGGCGAAAGTCTTGCGATACTTGCTGCCAGCGGACCCGTGACGCCACCGGGCGCCGCGGCCATCCGGCCGGATAAATACGGATTCCTCTGGATTGACCGGGAAATGTTCGCCGATAATTTCTGCCAGGATGTAGATAAGTCCGAAGCCCTGGTAATGTCTGTTACCCAAAAACCACTTTCAGTAAATGCCTTTGAAGGAAAACTAAGTCATGCCGGATGGAAAGGAATGCCCTGCTGGTACCAGGTATCTTCGAATGACCGGATGATTCCTCCGGAAGCTGAACAGTTCATGGCCCAGCGGATCAACGCGAAGACCATCAGGCTGCCCGCAAGCCATGCATCGATGGTATCGCATCCGAAAGAAGTCTGCGATTTTATTCTCGACGCCGCGAAGTCAGTGGCTGAGATGTACGTCGAAGAAGGCGCTCACGCGTAAATTTTTTCTTTTTTTTTGAACGAACGGGTTGTCATGGTGCAGCCCGTTTTATTTGAGCGGCCAGCCGGCATACGAATCCCCCGCCGGGCGCCATCCTGATCCGCAGCCTTTCGCCCCGCTTAAGATTTTTTTGAGTCAGTGTATAGTCTGACGCATACCGGTCGGCGTTAACCCCATCTTCGCATAGGGTTGCCCGATAGTCTGCCGGTCCGAGGAAGGAAAGGTCCATTTCCAGTTCGCGTGCGGTCCAGTTTGTCATGGCACCGATATACCAGTCAGCTCCTTTTTTCCTGGCGGTTACAATATATTCTCCGATTTTCCCGTCCATAACAATGGTTGTGTCCCATACCGTTGGGAGACTCCCCAGGAATTTCATAAACTCCGGCTCTTTGAGGCCCTGTGAGGGGTTGCCGGAGAAAATCTGTATGGGACTTTCATATACCACGAACATGGCGGCCTGATGGGTCCGGGTTCCGGACGACATAACATTTTCCTGGACTGGCCGGAACCCACTCTTCGTGGCGTTGTTCAGCAATCCCGGTTCATAGTCCATCGGGCCTGCTGTCATTCGAATATACGGCAGCAGCAGGTTGTGATCGGGCGTGGGCTTATCACTCCAGATATTGTATTCCGATCCCAGCACACTTTCGCGGGTTATGGCGTTGGGATAGGTTCGTCCGAAGCCTGCCGGTGGAAAAGCTCCATGAAACATAATCATAAGATGATGCCGGGCGCAGGCTTCCGCCATGCGGAAATAAAACCTGACCATCTCCTGATCATTCCGGTCCATGAAATCGGTCATAATGAAATCCACTCTCCATTTATTGAATTGTGCCAGTGCGGGTTCCAGTTGCTTGTCGAGCGTCATGGCCAGGGTCCACATGCTCAGTTTAATATGCTTCTCACGGGCATAGGCAGCCAGGGTATCCATATTGATCGCAGGATTGATCTTAAAAAGATCACGTGTGTCGCTCCATCCGGCATCCAACATGATCCGGTCAAATCCAAATTTTTTGGCGAAATCAATGTAATATTTATAAGTGGCTGTGTTAATCCCCGATTTAAACGGCACATTGAACAGGTTCTCGCTGACGATCCATTCGTCCGTCCCCTTCCCCGGATGAATCCAGGAAATATCGGGGAGCCTGGATGGGCTGGCCAGGCGATAGACCAGGTCATTCGCCGGCAATTCCCTGTCCTTCTCCGCTATCAGAAAAACCCGCCAGGGGAATTTTCTGCTGCCTGCCGTCCTGGCGATGTAATCCTTTCGCCTGGTAACGATCACCTGTGGATATTCTCCATCGGCGACCCTTTCTTCAGCAGGAACCCCCGGGAAAATCCCTGAAAGTGTGGTACTGTTGGTCCCCGAAATAAACATACCCGGATAATCTTCCAGATCGGATTCCGTAATCACCACTTTCGGACCGCCTTCCGTAAGGACAAGGACCGGACTAAAACTTATGGACCCTGCCCTGAGGCTGTCCAGTGGTTTGTACCGGTACAGTTCTTCAAAACTGGTATGAAAAATATCCGCATTATCCCTTTTCGTGATTTCAGGGAAATATCCCGTGGAGGACGGCGGAAACCTGAATACCGCTATTTCGTTTTTTATGATAATACTGTCCTGAAAAAAACTCACCCAGCGATAAGCAACCCCGTCATCATATACACGAAAAATTAAACCGGTGGGTTGATTGAACCGGATGGTCAGCTCATTGTAGTTGTCGGGGATACGGGCTCTCTTCTCGGGGAACGGAGAGACAATCACGGACCGGATTTTCTCCTGCGTGGCTTTATTAAAACTCATTCCCCTGGAGACACCCGTATTAACATCCGGTTGCAGGCCTATCTCTGAAGGAAAAATCAGCGGTCGGTTATCAAAACTTATGGAAAAATTCAGCTCCTTTCCGCTTTCCACCTGCACCCGTATTCTGCCGTTGGGAGAATAAATGCTGACAGAGTCGGACGCATGCAACGCAGAAGAGCAGACACACAAAAAAACAAACAACAGTTTTCTCACCATGGTTTATTTTTTTGATGACCGCGGGCGCCGGAATCAGATATTTTATTACTAGTTGAACAGCAAGGTGCCGAAACGTTCATAATCATGAAAATTTGTCCTCGTCAGTTGCCATGACCATTCTGAAAATTTCTGGTGATCATAATCCATCCGGTAAAAATTTGCTCTCCACCGGGTTCCTTTTACAGGGGGAATATTGGTCAGGGGTTTCAGCAGCTTATAGGGAATAAAAAACTCAGCCGTCCATGCCGAAATTCCTTTATTGTTTTTAACAATGCGCGTCGCATGTATTGTTTTCCGGCTGCCTTCATAGTGCCATGGGCGCCAGCCCAGGAAATAACCCTTGTGATTGGGTACCAGGATGGGCAATTCATAGTTGAAGGGAGAAAGTTCGTATTCAAAATAGATCGGCGTGTTTTCATCCGTCCAGAAAAAAGCTTCTACCACGTCTTCGTCAAACAGGTCCGCAAAATCTTCTTTCAGTGTGGAAGTGATGACTGTATCCCCGCAATAGAATAAACAATAGATTCCTGAGTCGGAATACAGAATTTTCATTTTCGTCTCGTAGCTGTTCCCGCCGGAATTTCTCTTAGGCAGTACGAGCCATTTTTCGCCGGACCAGGGTGCCGAAGAACCGTCACCGGTCACCGTAAAATCCGCGGATCTGTTTACTACCAGGAGCGTTGTATCTGCTGATTGGGCAGAAAGCTTTTCAGTGGCAATAAGCAGGACGATTAGTACGATTATATTTTTACCGGAACTTTTCATATCAGACTGGGCAGCCGTTTACTGGCCGAGCATCGGAAACAATCTTTTTATTTCTGTATCAGAAGGCTGTGCACCATACTCGCAGACTTCAAAACATTCCACTTCTTTCACTTTGGACGCGCGTTCCTTTCCATACCATTTTTCCAGGGAAGCCATCGTTTGGGCATTGATCGGCCTCGAAGTCCTGGCGGTAAGCCATTGAATGCGTTCCTCTTTCCCTTTAGGGACTTCCTCGTAATAACCACCTATCCAGGGCAGCCATTCATACATCTGTGATACGTGCGCATCGAGGCAGGCTATTTTTTTGTCGTATACCGGTGTAATGTCTACCACCACATCCGGCCTGAAAGGGTTTGGTCTTTGAAAGTGATCTTCATAATAAAGGAAGACCGGATTCTTTCTCAGTGCCGGCACCTCGGGTTCAATATCGGGTACAGCCACCATATAGGCTGCATCCTGTACAAGAACGCCGGTATAACGGTGATCGGGATGGTAATCATTGGGCCGCGGAGCAAGCACCACGTCAGCATTCCATTCACGGATTTTTTTTATGATCTCCAGCCTCACTTCCAGCGTGGGCATCAATAATCCGTCGTGGTTGTCGAGTACGTCGTAACTAATGCCCAGTCTTTTCGCGGACTCCTGCGTTTCAGCATATCTTCTTTTGGCCAGTTCTTTTCCTTTCATGGACTGGTGTCCGGCATCGCCATTGGTTACTGAAACAAATTTTACGGCATATCCCATACGCGCAAATAGTGCCGCCGTTCCTCCACTGCGTTCGTCGCAGTCGTCGGGATGCGCGCCGAACATGATGATGCGGATTTTACCGGTATCCTTTTGTGCAAAGGGCGATACCGCGAATAGGGTCATCAGACCCAGGGTCATTAAAAAACGCAGGCTGATTGTTTTCATGTCAGTTTTATTTTGTGATCAGAGAATCAGAAGAAGATACCATCCTCGCTGAAAGATCCGGATCCCTGTCAAAATGATCGAGGGGAAACATCGGTCTCTCAATGCGATGGTATGGCAGATGTTCAATATCCTGGTCCACGCCACCCGGCGTGAGCGCCATAAGCCATCCTTTTTGCATGGCATACAGTTCCGGTTCCAGGTACCCAATCTTAACCACCACAATATCCGTTTGCCTGGGATGAAGTCCCAGTTTTGTGAAATCCATTTCGTGGTGATACGGTTTTCGTTTTTTTGTAACGATCACGTGCACTCTGCCGACAAGGATCGAGGTTTCCACTTCAGCGTCCTTGTCGCCGTAGACGATGGACTCAACTTTGCCCCTGATATGTACCGGGGGCGCAAACCTTGAATCCACGGTGGCACCCGCCCATCCGTCAACCATACCCCCCTTTCCTACTTTGATGGCCTGTTCAATCAGTCCGGGCCCGGGGATTGATGCATAGATCAGCGACGGACCCTGCGGCCATTGAAATTCTTTTCGCTCCAGTATCCGGGTAAGCGTCCAGCTTACATCACCCGCACCACCGGCTGTCGGATTATCTCCCATATCACTGATAAAAAAAGGATGTTGCCGGCTTTTCAATGCACTGTCCAGGCATTCCTCCCAGTGACGGGTCGGCGCTACAAAAACAAATCCGTTCCTGGACTCCCAGAAGCGGCGTGCAAGGATTTCGGCCGTCTCCACCACTTTTTTCCGGTCATCTCCTGTAACCATCACAACGGCGCGATTGCGCGGCTCGTCAGCCCAGGCATAACCGATCCATATAGCTGCATCAATTATGCCTGGTTGCGAAGCGGCTGGCCCGACTGCCTGATACAATGATTTCGCGGGCTCGATGCGTGTACTGGTCTTTTCACCCGGTAAGAGGATGGGAACCGGGATCCAAACTTTGTAAGCCGGCTTACCTTTTCCGCTTTCTATCCTGCTCAACAGGTTTTTTGCCGCTCTTTCTTTTGTCTCCATGGCATCTTCATGAGGCGCCATGCGGTAGCAGGTGATCAGGTCGGTTTGTTCCGCCAGGCGGAGAGAAACATTTCCATGCAGGTCCATCGTGGTGGAAATAAGGGTCGAAGGACCGACGACCGCGCGAATGCGGGTAATAAAATCACCTTCCGGATCGTCAAGTCCCACCACGCTCATAGCGCCGTGAATATCGAAGAGCAGTCCGTCATAAGGTCCGTTTTTCCTGAGAGAATCCAGGGTTTTATCTACCAGCGATTCATATGCCTCGCGGGTGACGGCTCCGCCCGGGAGTGCATGTCCGGTTATGGCGGGTATCCAAATTGCCCGACGTCGCAAAGGCGAATCTGCAGACAGGAAGGGATAATTGGAAAAAATCTTTAGTCCATGGTCGGCATGAAAGGCTTCTTCGTCGGTCGTTGCCGGTGAAAAAGTACTGGATTCAATGCCCAGACCGGCAATGGCAATGCGGGGCGGCCGCCCCTGCTGGGCATCGATCCTGAGACTACTGAACTGGAAGAAAATAATCAATATGGCAAAAAATCGCTTCAATAGACAGTTTATCCCTTAAATATATATCATGCCTCTGGGATGAGTATGAATTTTTATCGTCCGAACGACACGGCTACACCGGGACGAATCTCATTGCGCTTGTAGATGGAGCCGGAATTCTAAAAAAATGACTACCTGAATAACCGGCCCATGTAAGGATCATTAAATATCATTCTCCTTAGCAGTTCCGGGTCTGTCAGGCCCTGTTTTGAAAAAACAATCTTGCCGCCGGGTTCCACCAGGATGGTATAGGGGAGTTTCTCCCCGCTGAGAGAAGAGAGGGGTTTTATTTTTTCCAGTTCCTCTGTGTAAAGTTTATTATCACCGGCGGATTGTTGTTTCACAAGGAAGGCCAGCACGCTCTGGAATTTTGTTGAATCACCTGCACATATGGTCACCAGCTCAAACTCCCGTTCCTGATAAATTCTTGCAAGTTTTACATATCCCGGAAGTGCGGTTTCACAGGCTTTGCATCCTTCAGACCAGAAATAGATCAGCCTGAGATTACCGGAAGTGGCGTTTTTCAATGCTGCGTCTACGCCCGCCGGATCCGCAATGTCCAGTTTAACTGCTTTTTTCGCCCATGCTTCATCTGCCTTTGCCAGCCAGTCACTTTTTGATTTCCATTTTATCGAACATCCGAAGGTCCTGGTGGTCTGTACCGGTACAGGCTGGTTTTGCAGAAGGGCTTCTATCGCGTTGCGGGCGTCCTGACTATGCACCGGTTTACGGAAATTTTCTTCGTCATCAATACGCCCTGTATATCGAAGTATTCTGTTTTGGTCAAAAATAAAAACATGTGGCGTGGAGACGGGGCCGTATTTCAAAGCGGTTTCTTCTGTATCTCCGTCATACAGGTAGGGGAAATTGAAAGCCCTGTCCTTTGCCCTTCTTTTCATGCCTTCGAAATCATCCGGCTCATCGCTCCAGCCCAGTTCGTCATAGCGGAGGGAGCCTGCATAGTTTGGCATGATGGCGACGAGCTCTACCTTCCTGTCTTTGTAGTCCGTCACCAGGCTTTTCATGCGTTCCTCATAAGCCTGTGCCGTGGGACAATGATTGCATGTAAACACAACGACCAGCACTTTCGCGTTCGTAAAACTTTGCAGGGAATACATTTTACCGTCAATGCCCTCCAGGTTAAAATC
>Ga0207691_10006620_pt1 | contig 11183 bp, 9 predicted proteins | sample KBSM13metaG_FD_184327 | JGI IMG/M metagenome (GOLD analysis project Ga0207691, IMG submission 184327) | Miscanthus rhizosphere microbial communities from Kellogg Biological Station, Michigan, USA - KBS M1-3 metaG (SPAdes) (version 2) | ecosystem: Host-associated > Plants > Roots > Rhizosphere >...
CATCCGAGGCCAATGATTCGATCGTCCGCCGTCCGCACATCCCGCATGACGCGTTGGTCGTGACCTGCCGGCGGCCGGCGAGCAGCCGATCGATCGCCTCGTCGGTGGTGGCCGCCAGCGTGACGTTGACGACGTTCTCGGGGTGCTCGGCGCCGGCGTCGGCGCAGTGCGCGATCGTGCCGAGGCCTCGAGCGGCGCGGAGGAGATGTCCGCCGCGGCGGGAGGGCGGCGGCGGCGCGGGCTCCTGCTCGTTGCGGCCGTCGGCGTGCTTGCGGCGGGAGTCGCCGCCGTGTGGGGAATCGCTCACGGTCTCGCGAAGGGAAGCGCTCCCGCCCCGTCGTTCAAGCGCTTGACCTTCCGTCAGCTTCCGATCGGAACCGCGCGCTTCGCTCCGGACGGTCAGACCATCGTCTACAGTTCCGGCGCCCGCCTCTACATGACTCGGCCGCAGAGCCCCGAGTCCAACCTGCTCGCGTTTCCCGGGGACCTCCTGTCGATCTCCCGTTCCGGGGAGCTCGCGATCCTTCAGAATCTGAGGCCCGTCGGCCGCGGCATTCTCGCCACGGTTCCCATGGCGGGAGGCGCCCCGCGGCAGGTTCTGAGTGAGGTTCCCTACGGGGGAGCCGATTGGTCTCCGGATGGCAAGAGCCTGACCGTGATTCACCTCACCGGCGAGAAGTTGGGGCTGGAGTCTCCCATCGGGAAGGTGCTCGCGGTCGGCGACCTCGGCTCTCCGCGCTTTTCGGCCGATGGCGGCAAGATCGCCTTCTGGGAGACGAGTGGCCCCTCGAGTTCGGTCGGTGTGATCGACCGGCTCGGCAAGGCGAAGAAGATCCTGTCGGCAGGCTGGACGGAGACCGCCGGCGTGCCGTGCTGGGCCGCGAAAGATCGCGAGATCTGGTTCACGGCGGGTAAGGCGGGGGAGAGGCCCGCTCTCTGGAAGGTAGACCTGTCGGGAAAGCTCCGTCTCGCGATTCGCGTGCCGGGAATCCTCGAGCTCGACGACATCTCCGCGGACGGCCGCGTCTTGCTCGCGCACAGCACGGTCCTGCAGAGCGTTCGAGGGCTCGGGCCCGGACAGTCGGTGGAGAGCGATCTCTCCTGGTTGGACGGCCCGATGCCCGCCGACCTCTCCCAGGACGGCTCGATGCTGCTCCTGAACGAGAACGGCGAGGGGACTGGCGCGAGATCGACGATCTACCTTCGAGGCATGGACGGCAGTCCCGCGCTGCGGCTCTCCGAAGGCATGGGCATGGCGCTCTCGCCCGACAAGCAGTGGGTATTGGCTGGCCTTCCCGCAGCGGCGGGAAAGCCGGCGCGCCTCGTCCTTCTTCCTACCGGCCCGGGCGAGCCCAGAGACCTCCCGATCGAAAAGCTCGAGCCGGGTTGGGGCGCATTCACTCCGGACGGGAAGCGCGTCGTCTTTTTCGCCGAGAGCCCGAATGGCCAGGAACGGCTCTACGTTCAGGACATCGCGGCGGGCATGGCTCGTGTCATCGGTCCGGACGACGTCTACCTGATGGATTACACGAGCCCGCTCTCGCCCGACGGTCGGTCCGTGATCGGATATCTGAAGGGATTGCCCTCGGTCTACCCGATCGATGGCGGCGGCGAGGGACGCGCCGTGCCGGGGGTAGAGCGGGCCGATCGAGTCGTTCAGTGGAGTGCGGACTCCCGGAGCGTTTACGTCTTCAGTCCTCGAGAGCGGCCGCTGAAGGTCTTCCTCCTCGATCTCGAGACCGGCCAGAAGCGCCTGTGGAAAGAGCTCCCGCTGGACGAATCGGTCGGGAGAATCCGCGTGCGCGTGACGCCGGACGGCCGCTTCTACGTCTACGGCACGACCGCCGTCCGCTCCGAGCTCTATCTCGTCGACGCGCTGCGCTGAGAGCCGGGGGTTCCTCTCGGCGTACTCCTTGCGGGTCGCCGACTCCCATCGGCGATCGAAGAAGGCGTGGCGGTCTACTTTCGCAGGCGGTTCTCGAGCGCCTCCGCGCGCCTCTGCGCCTCCGCGAGCGCCTGCTCGGCCGGCGTGTGCTCACGGCGCCCGAACTCGGCGTTCGCGAACGCCACCCACTCCGGCATCTCGACCGCGAACGCCTCGATGTCGGGCTCGCTCATCAGCTCGACCGAGAAGCTGCGGCCGTTCCAGTGCAGGTCCCGGGCGCGGATCGTCTGCGTGCCGAACGGCGCGTCGCGCAGGAGCTCGATCCAGTGCGCCGGAGGCGTGGGCGAGGGCTCCCACGCCACCAGGAAGCTCGTGACGAAGTCGTCGGCGGCCGGCTTCCCGGTCCCCTTCGTCATCGGTACGACGTGGGGCCGAACGCGCGGATGTCCCATCCGGACGTGTACCTCCACGGGCTCTCCCTCCTCATCTTCGCCGCGAAACGGTTTCTCATCGAGGGGCATCGGCGTCCTCCTTGCCGTGGTTTCCGAGAAGTCTATCGAGAGTCGAGGCGTCCCCGCGCTCCATGGCGTGCTCCGCACGGAGCGAATCCACGTCCCGGTTGAGGGTGACGACGGCCAGGATCTTCCCGGCCTTGCGGTAGGCGACCAGGGCGTCCCGCCGCGAGAGCTCGCCCGCAATCCGGACTTCGTCCCACTCCTCGGCGTGCCCGACGTAATTGAGCGCGACGTCGTAGTGCTGGCTCCAGAAGAACGGCACGGAGGTGTATCGCTCCTCGGCGCCGAGCATGTTCCGGGCGGCGGTCTGGCCCTGGCGCTCCGCGACGACCCAGTGCTCGACGCGGATCGGCCGGCCCGAGTACGGATCGGGCCAGCGCGCGATGTCGCCGGCCGCCCAGATTCCCTCCGCGCTGGTCCGGAGCTGGGCGTCGACCAGGACGCCGCGGTCCGTCCGCAGGCCCGCGTTCTCCGCCAGCGACAGCTGGGGGCGCACCCCGATGCCGAAGACGACCAGCCCGGCCTCGATCCGGCTCTCGTCGTTCAGGATCACCGAATCCTCGCGAATCTCCGCGACCGTGTGGCCCAGATGGAACTCGACGCCGTTGCTCTCGTGGAGTCCCCGGACGAACAGGCCGACCTCGCGGCCGAGGACGCGCTCCATCGGCACGGAGTCCGGAGCCACGACGTGGACCCCGAGCCCGCGCTTCACGAGCGAGGCCGCGACCTCGAGCCCGATGAAGCTCGCGCCCACGACGACCGCCGTGCGCGCGGACCCGGAGGCGGCGATGATCGCGCGGCTGTCGGAGAGCGTTCGGAGCGGCCGCACGTGCGGCAGCCCGGCGCCGGGAACGCCGAGGGGCACGGGCGAGGCGCCGGTCGCGAGCAGCAGCGCGCCGTACCGGAGCGAGGTGCCGTCCTCCAGCCCGACGCGACGCTCCGACGGCGTGAGCATGCGCACCCGGCCCTTCGCGCCGAGGCGGACCTCGATCCTCTTGTCGCGGTACCAGTCCTCTCCGCGCAGCGGCATCCACTCCTCGGGCGCGGTCCCGGCGAGGTAGTCCTTCGACGCGTTGGGGCGGTCGTAGGGGCGGGCCTCGTCGGCGGAGAGGAGCGTGATCGGCTTGGCGTAGCCCTCTCGGCGGAGCATCTCCGCGGCGGCGAAGCCGGCCGCGCCTCCGCCGACGATGATGACCGAGTCCGGCTGCGGTCCGCGCGCGATGGAGGGCGCCGCCATGGTGAGCACGCCGGTCACGTACGCGCGGTCCCCGCGGATCTCCACGGAGTAGCCGGCGACGGGATCGAAGGCCGGAGCGTGAACGGCCTCCCCCGACTCGGCGCGGAAGCACGCGTGGTGCCACGGGCAGCGGACGAGGTCGCCGTCGAAGATTCCCTGGGCGAGCGGTCCCCCGTAGTGCGTGCACTTCGCGCCGATCGCGCGGACCAGGCCGCCCTCCCCCTTCCGGACGAGGAGCACCGGCACGCCCTCGAAGTGGCCCTCGAGCAAGTCGTTCGCGAAGTCCTTCAGCGCCGCGCCGTCGCGGGCGAGGTCCGGGCCCGGGAGCTTCTCAGGCGTTTCCATAGACGGGGATCGCGGCGCCGTGGATCAGGCGGGCTGCATCGCTGCAGAGGAACACGATCACGCGCGCGATGTCTTCGGGCTTGGGCCACTTCGAGAAGTCCGACTTCGGCATCGCCTTGCGGTTCGCCTCGGTGTCGATGACGCTCGGCAGGACGGCGTTCGCGCGGACGCCCGTCCCCCGGAGGTCGGCGGCCAGCGAATCCGTCAGGGCGAGGGCCGCGGCCTTGGAGGCGGCGTAGGCGGCCTGGCCGGCCTCGTGCACGAGAGCGGCGCGCGAGACGACGTGCACGATCGCGCCATTCTTTCGGGCGAGCATCCCCGGCGCCGCGGCCCGCGAGAGCGCCCAGCACGGAAGGAGGTTCGCCCCCACCATCTTCTCGAGCTCCCCCGAGCCCGCGTCCCAGAGCTTCGCGCCCCCGGCGAAGGCGCCCACCGCGTTGACCACGGCGTCGAGCCGCCCGCGCCGGGATTCGATCTGCGACACGAGCTCCTTTGCGGCCTTCTCGTCGCTCACGTCGGCCATGGCGCCCTCGAGGCGCGAGGCGGGCGCCGCCTCGCCGCGCAGGCGGTCCAGCTCCTCCTTGCGGCGATAGGTCGCGACGACCTCCGCTCCCTCCGCGAGGAACGCGAGGCTCACGGCGCCGCCCAGCGCGCCCGTGCCGCCCGCGACGAGCACGACCCGGCCGTCGAACGCGCTCATGTCCTCGATCTTCCGCTCACGCCGCCGCCTCGCGGAGCGCCGCCCGCGCGAGCAGGCGCGTCGAATCGAGGATGGGAAGCGACGAGTCCGCCTCGCCGATCAGGATCGGGATCTCGGTGCAGCAGAGGGCCGCCGCGTCGCAACCGTCGTCCCGGCCGCGGTCGATCACTTCCCGGAGGAATGCCCGCGCCGGCTCCTCGAAGCGGCCGTTGACGAGCTCGTCGAAGATGATCGTGTTGATCCGCTCGCGGTCCTTCGCCGGGGGCGTCTCGAAGTCGATGCCCTTCGCGGCGAGCTTCGGCGGGTAGACGGGACCCTCCATGAGGTAGCGCGTGCCGAGAAGCAAAAGCCGCCGGAAGCCGCGCGCCCCGGCGGCGGCCGCGACCTCCTCGGCGATGTGCAGCCAGGGCAGCGGCGAGCGCTCGCGCACGCGGTCGATCGCCTGGTGCGCGGTGTTGTCCGGGCAGATCAGGAAATCCGCGCCCGCGCTCCGGAGCCTCGCCGCCGAGCACAGCACGAGCTCGCCGGCCGCCCCCCAGTCGCCCGCCTCGATCGGGCGCATGTAGTCGGCGAGCGGAATCGTGTGCAGGGTCACCTCGGGGTGCCCGTGCCTCCCGAAGAGCGCCGCTCCCTCGACGCACAGCGTGCGGTAGCAGAGCGCCGCGCCCTCCGCGCTCACGCCCACGATGCCGACGTGCTTCGTCACGGCTTCCTCTTCTTCGTTCCGGCGGGGCGATCGGCGCCGGCGGACGCCGACTCCAGGAACGTCTCGGCCTCGACGCGGGAGGAGAAGACGCCGCTGCGCGTGAAGAGCCGCGCGGTCAGCGTCTCGAACGCGCGCGCCATGCCCGCGGCGTCGCGGCCGTCGGAGACGATGGCGATGGCGCCGAACCGGACCTTCCCTCCCGCCGCCGCCGCGCGATCCGCGGCCGACCGGAGCTGGCCGACGTTCGGGAGGGAGGTCATTCCCATCAGGTCGAGGAGCACGTCGGCGCCCCCGGGGACGCGGGGATCGCGCTCCAGCTCGTCGAAGTGGGCGAGCACCTCCGGCAGCGTCGTCTCGCCGGTGCAGCGGGTCAGGATCCGGCGGCGCCCCGGATCGATGCGGTAGGTCACGGGCATACGGGCGCGACCGATGATATCGAGGCGGGGCCGGTCAAGGCGCTCCCGGGAATCCGGCGCAAGCGGCGGAGGCTTCCCGAGTCTGCCGTCAGGCCTTCCCGAGCAGGCGTTCGACCAGCCGCGACGCGGACTCGCCTTCCTCGACGCCCTCGAGCGCCGGGATCGACCGGCGGAGCGCCGCGAGCCTCCCCGGGTCGTCCGTGAAGTCGTAGGCCAGGAGGACCGGAACCCCGGATGGGAGCGCGGGGGCGATCGCGGCCGCGACGTAGAAGCCCTGGCGCTCGGCGAGGGAAGCCCGATGTTCCGCCGGTCCGATGAGATCCTCCGGCGGAGTCCGGTCGAAGACGACGTCGAGGAAGACCGCGTCGACCCTGTGCCGATCCAGCAGGCGCAGCGCGGCCGCGGCGTTCGGGGCGTGCAGCCACTCGACGGAACCATCGGCGCCCTCGGGTGAGAGGCGGCGGAACGCGTCCCGATACTCCGTGCCGTCCTCGACGATCAGGACGCTCCTCGAGCGCGCCGTCACGCGGGCTCCTCGGCGGCCGGCAGGTCGAGCGCGATTCCCTTGGTGAACCCGGCGGCCGGAGCCGGCACGACCGCGACGGATCCCTCGCTCCGGCGCAGCAGCTCGACGACCACGCCGAGGCCGCGCTCGGCGCCGCGCTCCCGCAGCCGCGCCGCGTCGATCCCGCCCTCGAGGTCGTCGGCGAGGACCAGCCGCAGGCGCGCCTCGCCCGTGACCGGATCGCGCCGCGTCTGCGCGCACAGCCCGAGACGGACGCTCGCCGCGCCCCGCCGCTGCGCCTCCTCGAGCGCGTTGGCGAACAGGTTGCGCCAGACCGTCTGCCAGTCGAGGGCCGAGATTCGCACGGCCGGCAGCCCGCCCTCCGCGAGGTCGCCGACCAGCTCGAGCTCCGGCGCCGGCGCGCCGTGCTCCTCGGCGACGCCCGCGAGGAGCGCGCGCAGCGCGTCCGCCCGAACCGGAAGGACCGCGGCCCGCTCGATCGTCCGCGCGAGCTCCGGCCCCGAGGAGACCGCGAAGCACGCCGCGGCGCGGCGCAGCAGCCGGCGGGCGAGTGCCGCGTCCCAGGTGCGGGTCGGGCGCTCCGCCACGCGGCGGAGGCCGCGCCGCGCTCCGCGGAGGACGGCGAGGCCGCGCAGAAGCCAGGAGAAGACCGGATCGCGGTGGCGCAGGTTGAGCCGAACGCCGCTCTCCCGCGCGAGGGCGCGCAGCTGCGCGACCGCGGAGTCGGCCTCGTCGAGGAGGCCCCGCGCGCCGGAGTCTCCGTAGAGCCGCGCCGACAGCAGCTGCGCGGTCGCCCGGCGCGTCTCCGCGTCGCCGTCCTGGAGGCGCGCGGCCGCGTCCGAGAGCAGCATCCCTCCGTGCTTGAGCACCTCGTGGCGGAGCCGCCCGACGACCGGACGCGCGTCGCGCGCCTTGCCCGGATCGCGCGCGAGCCACTCGGCGAAGCTCACCCCGGCGCGCCGGCGCCAGACGAGCCAGAGCGCGGCGGCGGCCAGCGGCGCGAAGACGGAGGACACGGCGAGGACGGTCTTGCGCTCGCCGGCCTCGAGCCGCGCGGCGGACGCCGCGGCCTCGTCCGCTCCGGGACCCGCGGGCGCCTCGTTGCCGTAGCGCCTGTACAGGCGGAGGGCCTCGCGGGGCGATCCCGCGCGCTCCGCGGCGCGCGCCAGGCGGATGAGGGCCTCGGTCGAGCCGGCGGCCTCGGCCCCGCGCCAGGCCTCGAGCGCCTCGGCGCTTCGCTCCGGGAAACGATCCAGCAGACGCGCGAGCTGCTCGTGGTTGGCGACGCGGGACGGATCGAGCCGCACGGCTCGGCGCAGCGCCGCCTCCGCCTCCCGCCACTGCTCCCTCCGCAACGCGATCGAGGCCGCCAGCTCGGGAGCGCCGGCGAAGCGCGGATCGAGGCGCTCGGACTCCGCGAGGAGCCGGAGAGCCTCCTCGTCCGCACCGTCTCCTCCGCGCTGAAGGTAGACCTGCGCCTTCTTCCAGAGGTCGACCGCGGCGGAAGCGGTCTCTTCCGGAGAAGCGGGAGCCGGCGTCGGCTCCTCGGTCGCTCCGCGCACGCGCCGCGACAGCGCGTCGCGCAGCGCCTGGGCCTCCGCGCGCTCCGGCGGCGACGCCTGCTCCAGGAAACGGTCCAACCGCTCGAGCGCCTTGGGAGCGTCGCCGAACTCCGCCCAGCGATTGGCCGACAGTCGCAGAAGCGGCCGCAAGTCCGGCCGCAAGGCCGCGGCGCGGTCCAGCAGCCGCAGCGATTCCTCCTTCGTCCGCCGATCCGGCTCCTCCCACAGGAGGTTCGCGAGCGCGGTCAGCGCCTCGACGCGGTCGGGCTCGGCGGCGAGGGCGCCGCGGTACGCGCGTATCGCCGCCGCCGGCCGGTGCGAGCGCGTCTCGACCGCGCCGAGGGCGAGCAGCGCCTCCGTGTAGTCCGGCGAGGCGTCGAGCGCCGCGCGCAGGCTTTCCCGCGCCTCCTGCAGCCGGCCGGCCGCGAGCGCGCGCTTCCCGTCGGCCAGCGCGAGGCGCGCCTCGGCGGGCGGGCCCGCGGACGGAGGCGCGATCGCGTCGGCTCGCGCCTCGAGCTCGAGCTCTCGGACGCGGCCGGGAATCCAGTCCGCGGCCTCGCCGCCGGCCTCGAGCGCGCGGCCGAGGTCCTGGTAGCGCGCGATCGCCTCGCGCCAGCGGCGGCGTGCCTGGGCCCGGCGAGCGAGCAGCAGCAGCTCGGGCGGCGAGAGCCGGGCCGCGTCCCGCTCCGCGGCGGCCGCGAGGAGATCCGCTCCCTCCTCCTCGTCGCCCGCGGCGAACGCGACGTCGGCGGAGGAGAGCATCAAGGCGGCATCGGACGATCCCTTGCGCGCGCGGCGCAGGAGGTCGCGGGCGCGCCGCAGCGTGGCGGCATCGGGAGCGGCGCCCGCGTCCTCGAGAAGGGAGCGCGCCTGGGCGGCGAGCGCGGCGGGATCCGACGAGCAGTCTCCGGCCGCGGGCGCCGGAGCCTCCGGAGCGGGCGCGGCGTCCTGAGACGCCGTGAAGGCGAGCGCGGCGAGAAGAGCCTCGAGGATCATTTCTCGTCGCGCGCCGAGAGGCCGAGCTTGTTGAAGCGCAGCCGCACCGCGCGCGCCTCCTTCGCCGATGCGGAGCCGGTCATCCGCTCCGCCATGCGCGCGAAGTCGCCGCCCGCCTCCCGGAAGAGGGCGCGCAGCGCCGAGCGTTCGAGCTCGCGGCGGAAGCCCGCCACCGAGGAGGCGCGCGGCCGCTCGGAGCCGGAGCCGAATCCGGCGAATCCGCTGAAACCTGCGCCGGACGGCGGCGGCTCGGAGGCGCGCGCGCCGGCGAGCAGGTCGAAGAGCATGCGCGGGTCGAGCGGAATCCGGACGCGGCCGCCCCGGTCCAGCGAGGCGCCCGGCCCGGCGTAGACGGCGGCCGCGAGCGAATCGGCCAGGATCATCTCGAACTGCCGGAGGTTTCCCGGCCAGGGGTGCCGCTGCATCGCCGCCCAGGCCTTCCCGGGCAGGACGAACACGACCGCGGAGGCGGAGTCGCGCGCCTCCCGCTCCGAGACGGCCAGAGTGAAGGCGTCGGCGGGCTCGGGGTCGGGTCCGCCGGCGGCGCGGACGAGCGATGCGATCGCGCGCCGGTGCCGCGGGTTGTCCCAGAACGCGGAGGCGGTCAGGCGCGCGAGCTCGGGCAGGTCCTCCCGCCTCTGTGACAGGGGCGGGAGCTCGAGCGCGAGGGACGGGTTCAGCCGCATCAGGAGGTCCGACCGGAAGCTCCCCTCCGCCGTCCGGCGCCCGAGCGCCGCGTTGGACGCGGCATGAGTCAGCGCCGCGTTGGACGCGGCATGAGCCAGCGCCGCGTTGGACGCGGCATGAGTCAGCGCCGCGTTGGACGCGGCGACCACGCGCGCCGTGTGCGGCGTCTCCGCGGCGCTGCCGAGACGGCGGATCGTCCCGTCGTTCAATGCCGTCAGCAGCATCTTCTGCGCGTCCGGCGCGAGGTTCTCGATCTCGTCGAGGAAGAGCGTCCCGTCCGCCGCGGCCTCGAAGACCCCGGGCCGGTCCGCGACCGCCCCCGTGAAGGAGCCGCGCAGCGCGCCGAAGAGCGCCGCCTGGAGGAGGCCCTCGGGCACCGTCGCGCAGTCGAAGGCGACGAAGGCGCCCGGGCGACCCGAGAGAGGGTGGATCACGTCGCGGACGAGAAGGCTCTTGCCCGTCCCCGTCGGCCCCGTCACGAGCAGCGGCATCGGCGTCGGCGCGAGCGCGGAGACCTTGCGGCGCAGCTCCCGCATCGCGGCGCTCGTTCCCCAGAAGAACCGGCCCGTGCGCTGCGGGGCGGCGCGCTCCTCCAGGATCCGCCGCAGGCGGGAGACGAGGAGGCGGCCCGAGCCCGACTCCTCCTCGGCGGCCGCGTACGTGAAGGCGTCCGCCTTGAGCTCCAGCGCCTCCTGCTCGAACGGAATCTCCTCGTACGCGGTCGTCAGCAGGACCGCGATCTCGGGGCGGCGGCGCCGGAGCCGCTCGAGGATGAACAGGCCCTGGCGGTCCCGGCGCTCCCGCCGCAGCCGGCGCGCCGCGGCCGACTCGCCGAGCGGACGCTCGTCGGGGAGCAGCTGCTCGTCCGGCAGATCGAAGCGAAGGTCGAGGACGACCACGTCGGGAGGACGGCGGCCCTCGAGAACCGGCGCCGCCTCGCGCCACGACCGCGCGTGCGCCCGCGCCTCGCCGCCGGAGCGTACGGTCTGGATCTCGAGCTCGGGCGCCTCCCGCGCGAGCAGCTCCGCGGTCCTGGGCTGGTCGTCGATCACCAGGACGCGGGCGCGCGGCCGGGTCCGCGCGCTCATCGTCGCGAGTCCCGCCGCGCCTCGCTCGCCAGCGCGCGGCACTCCGAGGCGACGCGTCGCGTCAGGGCGTCGAGCCTCTCGAGCTCCGGCCGCGAAAGCGACGGCAGCCGGACGGTCAGCCCGCGGACCTCCTCGATCGCCGAGGCGATGTCGTCCACCCGCCGTCCGAGCGCGCCGGCGAAATGCCGTCCCTCCTCGAGTCGCCAGGCGTCGAAGACCTCGGCCGCGGATTGACTGCCCGAATCATCCCGCCGGGTCGTCGCCACGTCGGCGTGGAGGCGCTCGCGCAGCGCCTCGGTCTCCGTCTCCGGGACCTCCGGCGCCGAGAAGCGGATCGCCTTCGCCAGATCGTGCCTGAGACGCTCCGCCGCCTCCGAGACTCCCATGGCGGCCCAAGCATACGGCGCGGGCGGGCGGGCAGGCAAACCGAAATCTCCGATTTGGGACCAGGTACTCCAAATCGGAGCACAAAGAGCTCGAAATCGCCCGTTTTTCAGGGCACGCGGCTTGAAGTGGCAAC
>Ga0207691_10006623_pt1 | contig 11181 bp, 14 predicted proteins | sample KBSM13metaG_FD_184327 | JGI IMG/M metagenome (GOLD analysis project Ga0207691, IMG submission 184327) | Miscanthus rhizosphere microbial communities from Kellogg Biological Station, Michigan, USA - KBS M1-3 metaG (SPAdes) (version 2) | ecosystem: Host-associated > Plants > Roots > Rhizosphere >...
CGATGGAGCGTGGATGCAAAGTCGGAATCCGGCCGTTTTGCAGTTCATCCGCCCAATCGCGGTTCCCACCGAGCCCCGCCGCGGACAACTCTACGCCATGATACCGCGAGCCAGCGCGCGACGCTTCGTCCAGTAGTACACCATCACTCCGACTGCCAGGATCGCCGTGCCTAACAACGACGTTCGGAGCGATGACACGTAGGCGCTGACGATCCCGATGATCGCCGCCACCACGAAAAAGCCGGGGACGATCGGGTAACCCCACGCGCGGTATGGGCGCGGAGCATCCGGCCTCGATCGCCGTAACGCGAAAACACTCGCCGCCCCCAACCCGAAGAAGATCCAGTCCGCGAACACCACGCCGCTCAACAACGGGCCGATCTCGCCGCCCGTGATCAGGAGCAGTGCGATCGCCCACACGCCCATGATGATCACCGAGATGTGCGGCGACCCGAATCGCGGATGCACGCGAGCCGCGGCCTGCAGGAACACGCCATCGCGCGCCATCGCGAAAAAGATCCGTGGCGTCGCCAGGATCACGACATTCACGAATCCGAGAATCGAGAGCATCGCCGCAACGGTGATGAAGGTCGCCCCGGTCGGCCCTACGAGCCGCGTTGCCGTGTCCGCTGCGACCGCACTGCTCGCCGCGAGACCATCCCGACCTAACGCGTGCAGGTACACGGCGTTCGCGCCGAGATAGCACGCGATCACGATGCCGATCCCGAGCGCCAGCGCGCGCGGGATCGTCCGCGCCGGATCCTTGATCTCGCCCGCCACCATGTTCATCTGCTGCCAGCCGCCGATCGTGAACAGCACCGCGACGAACGCCGTCGCCAACCCTGACGCGAGCGACGCGCGCGGCGGCGGCGCGTTCGGCACCGGCAGCGGAGCGCCGAGCTTCGTCCATAACGCGAAGCCGCCCACGATCAGGGCGGCGAGTGCCGCGATCTTCGCCACCGCGAAGACGTTCTGCAGGAAGGCCCCAGGCTTGATGCCGAAATAGTTCGTCGCCGTGAGAACCGCGATCGTCGCCGCCGCCACGCCGAGGGGCCCGCCAAACGGGGCCAGGTTCATGAACCGCCCGGCGTAGCCCGCGAAGCCTAACGCGACCGCGGCGAGGGCACCGGTACCGATGCTCAACAGCGCCATCCACCCATACAGAAACGCGGGCAGACCGCCGAACCCTTCGCGGATGTAGACGTACGCGCCACCGGCGTCAGGCATCATGGCACCGAGCTCCGCGTACGTCAGCGCTCCCGCGAGCGCGACGACGCCGCCCACCGCCCACACCAGGAACACGAGCCCCGCACTCGGCAGCGCCCGTGCCGTCTCCGCCGGCGTGAAGAAGATGCCGCTCCCGATGATCCCGCCGACGACGAGCAACGCCGCGGAAAAGAGCCCGAGCTCTCGGCGGAGTGACGACTGTGAACTGGGGACCGCTCGCTCGGGGTTTGGCAGTTAGCAGTTAGCTGATAGCTGTTAGCTGATAGCTGATAGCTGGCGTCACACGATCATCATGTCGCGTTGGTACTCGACCGGCGTGACGACCAACTCACCGTCGCCGACGTACGCGTTGACCTCGGAGCGGATCCCGATCTCGCCCGGAATGTAGACGCCAGGCTCGATCGAGAATGCGACGCCCGGCACGAGCAACCGCTCCTCCCGCGTCTCGAGATTGTCGAGGTGCGGCCCCGACCCATGCAGGTCGCGCGAGTCGATCGAGTGCCCCGTGCGATGCACGAAGCGATCGCCAAAGCCCGCGGTCTTGATGACGTTCCGCGCCGCATCGTCTGCTTCACCGCCGCGTATCGTCACGCGACCATTCACGCGCTCACGAAGCAGCGCGATCGCCGCGTCGCGTGCATCGCGCACCGCGGCCCACACCTGCACGGCGCGCGGTGACGGCTCGCCGACCGACGCCATCCACGTCTGATCCGCCCAGATGCCTCCCGGCTCGTGCGCAAAAAGATCCACGAGCAGCAGATCGCCGACGCCGATGTTGACCGGCTTGGTCGCGCTCGGCGAGTAGTGCGGATTCGCCGCGTTAGGCCCGATGGCGACGATCGGCGGGTGATCCGTCTCGAGCCCCGCCTTCGTGAACTCGGATACGATGTGCTGCTGTAGCGAGTACTCGGTCATCGGACGGCCCGCGCGCGCTTCGGCGCCCGCGTGGCGCATCGCCTGCCGCGCGATCTCGGCGACGCGCTCGGCGGTACGCCGATGCACCACGAGCTCGTCCGCCGTCCACGTCGCGTAGAACGTCGTCACCAGCTCGGCTGACGTCACGACGGTGGCTCCGGTGGCTCGCACCATCTCGAGCACTCCCGCCGGCACGCGATCGAGATACGGCACCGCGTCGCCCGGCGAGTACTCCATCGCGACGCGCTTGCCGCCCACGAGTGCCGCGAGTTGCTCCTCGAGCGACCGCCATGAGCTGTAGACCTTCCTGTTCCAGGCCGACGGCCAATGCTCCCAGGGTCCCTGCTCTATCGCATGCGTAATCGCCGTCGGAACGCCGGTCGCGGGAATGAGCGCGAAGATGCGGCGCGTCATGAGCCCACCGGTGAGACCGAGCATTGCCGGCGCGACGGGATTCAGCCCGTGAAAGTCGTAGATCAGCCAGCCGTCGAGACCAGCGTCGGCCAGGGCGCGTTGAACGCGCGGAAGCATGCGATCGTCGAGCATTCGGAGGGGATCAGGAGAGCGGGCGCCACTCGGCGCGCCAACTACAGGAACCTTCACCGCGCGCGATGCAGCGGACGTGTTCGACGGCGCCACCGCCGTTGATGAGCAATCGCAGCAGCTCCGCGAGTCCCGCCTCGTAATACGCGCACCCGATGGACTTGGGCGCCGAATCGATCGTGACGGATGCCGGAACGTCCAGTACGACCGACGAGCCGACGCGCGAGACGCTGCCGTTGAAATAGCGGGTGACGATACGGCTCGCGTGGCGCAGCGCTATGGGCCGTGCGATGAACGACGGCAGCGTGAGTATGATGCGCCGAGTCATTGGCGAGATGCTCTGATACGCCTCGTTCGCGAGGTAGCGACCGGCTGCACGAAAGACCGCCTCAGCGTCGGGACGACGCCCGATCAGACGAGCCAACGCCACTGCTTCGTCGCGAACGGTCCGCTGACTACGTTTCACCGCGTCGGAATAACGGCGGATCTGCGCGTAGACGGTGTCGCTCAATCCGAGCCGCTTGTTGCGCAGCTCGGCGACGAGTTCAGTGTCGGGGTCGTCGTCAGGCGTGTCGACGTTGCGGACGGCTTCCAGAAAACTGAGCGGGAGAAGCGAGTCGACCGTCGGTGACATGGATCACTAGAAACGTGGAAGCGAAAGTAACGGCGCGCAGAACGGCGTTCAAGCGGCTTGCGCCGGGCACGATTCGCACAGGGCACAACGAATGATGACCCGCGCGCTCGCTGGATTCATCCTGGCGAGCGCGATCGCCCTTGGCGGACACCGTGCCCGATCGCTCTCGGTGGGCGGCGCCATCACCGCGGTCGCCGTGGGCACGGCGGCGGCCATCGCTGGCTGGACGTGGGCGGTGGTTCTCATCGTCTTCTTCGTCACGTCGAGCGCCCTCTCCCGATTCCGCCGAGCTACGCGCGAGGCGCGCATAGCGGGAATCGTCGAAAAGGGTGACGAGCGGGACACCTGGCAGGTGCTCGCGAACGGAGGCGTGTTCGCCGTCGCTGCGCTATTCGCGGCAAGCGGGCGCGTACCAGGGTGGGACTGGGCCGTGGTGGCCTTCGGCGCGCTGGCCGCCGCGACGTCTGATACGTGGGCAACAGAGATCGGCACGCTAGCCGCCCGTCCTCCCCGGTCGATAGTTTCCCTGAAGGTGCTTCCGCCGGGAACGTCGGGTGGGATCACCTTTCCCGGGCTCGCGGCTTCGGTTGTCGGCGCGGGGTTCATTGCGCTCGTGAGCTCTTCGCTCGGAGCTATTGGCAATCCAGCGGCTATCGTGGCCGGCGGTGTCGCCGGGTCGCTCGCCGATTCGATCGTAGGGGCCACGGTGCAGGAGCGACGGTGGTGCGACCGTTGCTCCCAGTCCACCGAACGGCGCGTTCACAGCTGCGGGGAGCAAACCCGCATCGTCGGCGGCGTGCCGGGCGCTCGGAACGACTTCGTGAACGTGGTATGTACGATGGTGGGCGGGATCGTTGCCGCGCTCGTCGCGCGATAGGGCGACAGCCGTGCGGGAGGTGGTCGGGTGATGCGTCGGTGCTGGACCGTTGTCGTGCTGGTAGCGCTTGCCGCTTGCGATAGCGGGCGATTGGGCGCGCCGCTCGGGACCATGGGCGGCACCACGGGCACGGGCGGAACTTCGATTGCGGCCGGCGTCGTAGGCACCTGGCGACGCATTCTCTACTTCCTCGCCGAGGACGGCTCCGCGAGCTCGAGCGAGACCACGTGGCGCTTCAACGCGAACGGCACCGCCAGCCGACTCTCGGTCACTCGTAATTACACCGCCGGCCTCGCGGACGCGCAGACCGTTGACGCGCGATGGGAAGCGCTCACGCAGTCGCTTCGCATCACCTACCTCCCGCCGAGCTCGGGAACCTTCGAGTTCTCCTATCGCATCAACCAGGACACGCTGTACTTGGCCTCCCAAGCGTACGTGCGTGTCGCGCCGTGAGCCCCGTGAGTGCAGTGCGTAGTCGCCGCGCGCAGGTTGTGATCGTCGGCGGGGGGCCGGCCGGCGCCGCCAGCGCGTATTTTCTGGCGCGCGCCGGCGTCGACGTGATGATCCTGGATCGCGCGCGGTTTCCGCGCGATAAGCCGTGCTCGGAGTACATGAGCCCGCAGGCATCGCGCATCCTCAACGACATGGGGCTGCTCTCGCGCGTCGAGAACGCGGGGGCCGCGCGTCTCGCGGGCATGCGTGTTCGCGCTCCCGACGGCACGACGTTCCACGGTCGCTTCGCCGACGTCGATGGCTATCACGGCTTTCGCGATCGCGGGCTCGCGCTTCGTCGCACGGTCCTCGACACCCTTCTCCTCGCACGCGCGCGCGAGGCAGGCGCGCACGTCGTCGAGGGGGCGCGCGTTACTTCCCTCGCGCGCGAGCAGAGCGGTCGCGTCATCGGCGTTGACCTCGTGGACCGCGGTGACTCGCAATCCACCGTGCTGGCCGCGATCGTCATCGGCGCCGACGGACTCCGCTCGATCGTGAGTCGCCGGCTCGGGCTCGCTGCGACGCGACGCGCGCAGCGCCGCCTCGCGCTCGTCACGCACTTCGTAGGCGTCGACGGCATCGGCGATAGCGGTGAGATGCACGTCGAGCATGATGGCTACGTCGGGTTGGCTGACGTGGGAGGCGGCGTATCGAACGTTGCCGTCGTTGTCCCGACGTCGCGCGCGCGCCGTGCGGCTGGCGACCCGGCCTCGTTCATGGACGACTGGATCCGCCGCCGACCGCACATCGCGCCGCGCTTCGCCAGAGCCATGCGTGTCTCGCCCGTGCTCGCGACGGGACCGTTCGCATCGGCATCCCGGCGCGCGTGGGCACCGGGCGCGGCACTCGTCGGCGACGCGGCCGATTTCTTCGATCCGTTTACCGGCGAAGGGATCTACGCCGCCCTCCGAGGCGCCGAGCTCCTCGCCCCGCACGTCGCGCGTGCGCTCTCGGCGACGTCCGCCATCGACGCCGACGCGGCTCTCAAAGCGTACGATCGCGAGCGTGTTCACGAGTTCAGCGGGAAGTGGGCGGTGGAGCGCCTCATCGGTGCCGCGGTTAGCTTCCCTCCCCTCATGAACATCGCCGCCCACTCTCTCGCGCTACGCCCGGCCATGGCCCACACGATGGTCGGCGTCACCGGAGACTTCGTTCCGGCGCGCGAAGTGCTTCGCCCCGGATATCTGTTGCGGCTGGTCGCGCCGTGGCTCCTGCGCGCGACTACCGCCACGCCAGCTCTCACCAACACCGATTAGTCGTGGCGATCGATCCTGACACATTCCGCAGCGTGCTCGGTCGGTTCGCGTCAGGCATCACCGTCGTCACCACGCGAGATGGCGAGGGCGGACACTGCGGCATGACCGTCAGTGCGTTCTGCTCGGTGAGCCTCGCTCCACCGCTCGTCCTCGTCTGCATCGATCTCGCGGCGTCCATGCATAACGCGATACTCGGCGCGTCGCATTTCGCCGTGAACATTCTGTCGGCCGAGCAGGAAGCGATCTCGCGCCGCTTCTCGAGGCTCGACGAGCACCACCGCTTCGACGGTCTGGGGTACGCGCCGGGCGTATCGGGAGCGGCGTTGCTCGACGACGCGCTCGCGCATATCGAGTGTCGGCGCGTCGCGCAGCATCGCGCAGGCGATCACACCATCGTCATCGGCGAAGTGGAGGCGGCGACTGCTCACGCCGAGCAGCCCCTCCTGTACTATCGCGGCGGCTACGCTCAGATCGATCGCTGAACCAGCGTGACCACACTCATCACGCCGCCACGCCGGCGCAGCTTCGAGTACCTCGACGCACCGAACGTCGATCCCAAGCTCGTTCGCCGATCGCTGGCGGATGTCGCGCTCGCGAATGCGCTGTTCGGCGGCACGCGTGCCGTGCTCCTCGAAATCGAAGACCTGCTGCCCGAATTGAATGGCAGTGCGACGCTGCTCGACGTCGGCAGTGGCGTCGGCGACATCGCGGCTCGCGCCCGCGCTCTCGCGCGTACTCGTGACATCGACCTCTCGCTCATCACGATCGACATGGCGGAGACGCTCGCCCTCGCCAGTCGCGCGCGAGCCGGTAACGCCGTGCGCGGAGACGCTACCGCGCTTCCGTTCGCCGACAAGTCCGTGGACATCGTGATGTGCTCGCAGACGCTGCATCACTTCGACGATGCGAGCGCAGCGAGCGTCCTCCGGGAGCTCGACCGCGTTGCGCGCGTGCGTGTCATCATCGCCGACCTGCGGCGAAGCTGGCTCGCTGCGGCAGGACTCTGGCTCGCGTCCTTCCCGCTCGGCTTTCATCCCGTGAGCCGGCATGACGGCATCGTCTCCATCATGCGCGGCTACACGAACGATGAGCTGCGCCGCCTCGTGACGGCGTCCATCGGACGAACGCCGGTCGTTAGGCGCCGCATCGGCTGGCGCGTGACGGCGACGTGGCGCCCCGGAACGGCCGTCGCGACGTGAGTCGGCCATCGATGCGGCCACCCTACCAGCTCGGCCCCATGCCGACCGGCCGCCGAATGGAAACAACCGACCGGCAGCTCGTACGGGCCGATGTGCGCGCGATGTTCGACGTCGCCCGGCGGGTCGAGGAATGGCCGAGGCACCTGTCGCACTACCGCTACGTGCGCGTCCGCGAGACGGCCACCGACGGTGGCGGACTCGTCGAGATGTCGGCCGACCGGCCCTTCGGGCCGCTCGCCTGGCCCACGTGGTGGTTGTCGGAGATGGAAGTCGACCACGCCACGCCGGCGATCCGATTCCGCCATATCGAGGGTATCACCAGTGGCATGGAAGTCGAATGGAGCTTCGCGCCGGCGGACGGCGGGACGCTCGTTCGCATCTTGCACGTGTGGGATGGGCCGGCCTGGCCGCTGATCGGGAATTTTTCAGCCACGACAGTGATCGGGCCTGTATTCATTCACGGAATCGCGTCCCGCACGCTCGCCGGCCTGGCTCGCGTTGCGGAGCGTCAGGGTAGTCTCACTCGTACCCCTCGACGCTGAACGCCCACTGTTCGGTCTCTCTCAGCTATGCGTCGTCGTCGAGTCGTCGTCACGGGAATAGGCGCCATCACCCCAATCGGCATCACCGCTCCGACCATGTGGGTCGGCGTGCGCGCCGAGCGCTCGGCGGTGCGATCTCTGACCCGCTTCGATCCGTCCATCTTTCGAAGCCACAATGCCGCCGAAGTCGATGACTTCGTCGCGACGGACCACCTGGAAGCGAAACGCGCCAAGCGCCTCGATCGGTTTGGGCAGTTCTCGGTCGTCGCCGCGAGGCAGGCGCTAGAGGATGCGCACCTGGATCTGGCCGTCGAAGATCGCGATCGCATCGGCTCGATGATGGGCACGGCGCTCGGTGGCGTGGGCTACGCGGAGGAACAGCTCGCGGTCTTTCTCACGCAGGGACTTCGCGGTGTAGAGCCGAATCTCGCGCTCACGGTGTTCGGCGGCGCGTCGAGCTGCAACATCGCGATCGAGTTCGGTGTTCGTGGCCCCAACTCCACGAACGCGATGAGCTGCGCGTCAGGCACCATCGCGATCGGCGAAGGGTTTCGTCAGATCCGCGATGGCTATGCAGACGTGATGATCAGCGGCGGCGCCGAAGCACCGCTCGCGCCGCTGTGTTTCGGCGCGTTCGCGCTCATCAGAGCGATGTCGACGCGCAACGATGATCCGACGTCCGCGTCGCGGCCGTTCGACCGCGATCGCGATGGGTTCGTGATGGGCGAAGGGTCAGCCGTGTTGATCCTGGAGGAGAGGACGCGCGCGATCGCGCGCGGCGCACCGATCTACGCCGAGATACTCGGCTACGGCATCACGAACGACGCGCATCACATGACGGCCCCGCTCCCCGACGGGTCGCAGGCCGCTCGCTCCATCTCGCTCGCGCTCACCGACGCCGACATTGCGCCCACTGACGTTGCCTACGTGAACGCGCACGGCAGCTCGACACCGCTGAACGACGCAACCGAAACCCTCGCCATCAAGCGTGTGTTCGGCGAGCACGCGTATCGGATGCCAGTGAGCAGCACGAAGGGCTACTACGGCCACGCGCTCGGCGCGTCGGGCGCGATCGAAGCCGCGATCTGCTCGCTCGCCCTGCGCAACCGCTGGATCCCGCCCACCGTGAATCTCCAGACGCCGGACGCCGCGTGTGATCTCGACTACGTGCCGGCTACGGGTCGTGCCGCCGACCTGGACGTCATTTTGAGCAACTCGTTCGGCTTCGGCGGGATCAACGCCGCACTCGTGATGCGCAGCGACAACTAGCGCGCTGGAGGGGTGGCGGCGGCCGAGCGGAATACCTAGCTTCGCCGCGCCAACCAACCGTCCTGGAGCCGTGTCATGAGAGATGCCATTCGGCATTTCACCGCCGAGTTCATCGGAATTTTCGCCCTGGTGTTCGTCGGGAGCGGCGCCATCATGATGGCGCGCCATACGAACTCCGCGACGCCGCTCATTCTGGCGGCCACCGCGCATGGATTGATTCTGGCAGTGATGGTGACCGCGACGATGCGGATTTCCGGCCACCTCAACCCGGCCGTCACGATCGGCTTTCTCGTCACTCGCCGCATCGAGCCCATGATGGCGGCGATCTACATCTGTGCCCAGGTGCTCGGTGCCATCACCGCCGCGTACGCACTGAAAGCGACCGTTCCCGCCGAGTTGTTCGCGGCGGCGCGCGGCGGCGGCCAATCGATCTCGCTCGATGTCACCGCAGCTCAGGGATTTTTCCTCGAGCTCATCGCGACGTTCTTCCTCACGTTCGTCGTCTTCGGCACGGCAGTCGATCCGAGCGCGCCGAAAGTCGGTGGCTTCGCGATCGGCCTGACGGTGGCGGCCGACATTCTCGCCATCGGGCCGCTCACCGGCGCGTCCATGAATCCTGCCCGCTCGTTAGGACCGGCAGTTGCCACCGGCGTGTTCGAGGGACAGGTCGTGTACTGGACTGGCCCGTTCGTCGGCGCGATGCTCGCCGCAGCGATCTACGACGCGCTCTTCCTGCGGCGCTCGCCCGAGCTGCCGTTGCATGGTGCCGTGCGCCCCGAGGAACCGGCAACGGCAACACCGCTGCCGCCGCCGAGGGGACGCAGAAAACATTGAGCATCGGACGCACAGCGTCCAACCCTCGCCGTGTCTACGGACCGACGCGCAGGTACTCGGCGGCGTAGCGCTCCATCGACGTCGCGATAACGCGCATGGCGGAATCGCTCTTCTCCCACCCCGCGATCTCCATGCGCTTTCCCTCCAGATCCTTGTAGATCAGGAAGAAGTGCTCGACCTCCTTGAGATAGTGCGAGGGGAGGTCTGCGATGTCGAAGTACTCGTTATGCTGCGGGTCGTGGCTCGGCACCGCGAGAATTTTGTCGTCCGGCTCTCCGCGATCGAGCATCTTCAGCACGCCGATCGGCCGCACGTCGATGAGACAACCGGGGAACGTCGGCTCACCGATGCGCACGAGGATGTCGAGCGGGTCCCCATCCTCGTGCAGCGTGCGCGGGATGAAGCCGTAGTCGCCCGGGTAGTGCACGGCCGAGTACAGCACTCGATCGAGCTTGAACATCCCGTGTTCTTTATCGAGCTCGTACTTGTTCCGGCTACCACGCGGAATTTCGATCACCGCGGTGACTTCTTCAGGCGGGTGTCGACCCGGTGGAAGGTCGCGCCACGGATGAATCATGGTCGTCGGTCGGGAGGAGGACGGTAAGGTCTACTGCGCGGCGATAATTCTACTCGACACACAACGTCGGCTGCAGCGCAAGAATGCGATCGGGCGCGGCGCCAACGTTGGCGCCGCGCCCGATCGCATTCATCCAGATGTTTTCGAGCACCGCGTGATCCGCGGTGAAAAGCAACTACCTCCTGCTAGACGGCCACGCCGGACAGCGCGAGCTCGCGCCGGTTCAGCCGGCGCTCGAGCGCCCGGCGTTCCATAACGTGTGGCTGCGTACGCTCGATCTCTGCCTCGATGGCGGCCAACTCCTCCCGGGAGCCAGCACCGTCAATGCGGTCCGTCAGTCGGAAATAGATGCTTGCGTCCATGGCGTATTTGGGCTGTCGGCGAACGAAGACGTCAGCGGCGATTGCCGCTCGTGCCTGTAATCGAGGCAAAGATCGCGCCCAGTCGGGCCCCCTTCAATTGCCTTTACGGCGTATTCTCGCGGTTCACGTGTTGCGACGCCGCCGCACCCTGCAACACAATCTCAGCATGAGATCACCGCGCAACCCCCGAGTGCCCACCATTTTCACGACGACGCTCGCGGTCGCGCGCACGCCGGGTGCGGATCACGACAGAGACGATGTAGCCCCCGTAGATGACCGCTGCCGCGATGTACGCGGCGTGGTAGTAAACCGCATTGTCGGGCATCAGCGCACCGACTCGGCGCGAAGCGACGCAACTGGAGACTCCGCCATGTCCTCGTCCTCGAGTGCGTCCAGCGTTTCAGCAAGTCGGTAGCGGGCGCGGACCAGTGCCACGAACAGCAGTAACAACGAT
>Ga0207691_10006627_pt1 | contig 11177 bp, 12 predicted proteins | sample KBSM13metaG_FD_184327 | JGI IMG/M metagenome (GOLD analysis project Ga0207691, IMG submission 184327) | Miscanthus rhizosphere microbial communities from Kellogg Biological Station, Michigan, USA - KBS M1-3 metaG (SPAdes) (version 2) | ecosystem: Host-associated > Plants > Roots > Rhizosphere >...
CACTTAAAAATCATCAACCTGTATATCCTGCTTGCAAAAATAATCCAAGCCATCAACTAACCCTACCCGTGTGTTCAACGACAATTTATTCTTTCAAATAAAACAAATATTATGAACCAGAAAAACTTTGATTACCTGGACAAACAAATCTTTTACACCGGTTTTGGAGATGGGCATAGTGGTACATTAAAAGAAAAAATGATGGAAGGAAAGCCAGCGTTCGAGATACCTGTATTATTTACAAGCACATCAATTTTTCCAAATTTTTCAGTTGCAGCATTTACTCCTGTCTCAATTTCTTTTGAATCTGTAACATCCTACTTCGGCTATCCTCCCGGTAAAGTCGTGCACAATTTCAAATAAGTTGTAATCGCTGGTATTCCTTCGCCAAAAATTTACCGGATGTCTTAAACAAATATTTGACGTATTCGGTTTCCGCGTCAGAGGTTGAATGAAAAGTGCAGCGTTTTGCGAGGAACTTTTTGTATAGCCAAACTATCGGCCGCTTTCGACGGCGAGAGTAACTGAGCGCACGGTCGTCGAGTTCACCTCTGACCGAAACTACAATTTTTTTTTAAGCAGACACGATGCCGTGGCAGAAATTAAGGCTGTAGGAAAAAATATCGAGGAGACGTGGACGATGTCTGGCGAAAGGATATTTCTGAGAGATTGCCACGCAGCTCTGAGAGGAAATCGAAGCGACCGCGTCTTGATGTAAATAACCTTGCCGTCCTCGCTTTCGAACCATTTATTGCGCTCGACGTCCGGTTGAAGTCCCTTGTCGGTTGCGACAATAGTCGGTGAAAATCTCGATTTGTCCAGGTTCTTCGTTACGAAATGTACAGAATTGGCGACACCGCCGGCCTGTGAAGGATAAAAAACCTCGAGAGGATAAAGGATCTTCATCGAATTAGAATTTATTGGTTTCGAGCCAGTCTGTCAAAACGACTAAATGCCAGAGCTCTGACCAGCGTACATTTCCCTGTCCGCTGCTGAACTTTTTCCATTTTTCAGTCAGCGTGTCGGCATTGAAGATGCCTCGATCAGCAAGTTGCTGGATCCGAGTATCGCAAAATTCTTTCAGCTCGCCCCGCATCCATTTTTCAAAAGGAAACACGAAACCCATCTTTTTACGATCGACGATCGACCGCGGGAGCATGTCACCGAGTGCTTCGACCAAGAGGCATTTTGGGGTGTCCGAGAGTTTGTATTTGTCAGGCACCTGAAGCATGTATTCCACGAGATGATGATCAAAGAAAGGCTCTCGCACCTCTAACGCCGACGCCATGCTGAATTGGTCGACATCCTTCAGCAGAACATTTTGCGTATAGCCAAGAAGGTCCGCTATCGAAAGCTGGCTGAGCAAAGGAAATCGCGAAATGTCGTCGGACCTTTCAGAAAGCAGCTTTTGGATCGTGTCAGCGGAATTGCCATTTTTCCCGTACGACTTGGCGACTGACTCGGACATGACCTGCCGCATGGTCGGATACACTTCGTCCAGATCAAAACTTTCGGATGAGAGAATGTCTGCCATCCGCTGAAACCGTGAATTGTTTGCAGCGGCCATCGCTGTGGCCGCAAGCCTTCGGCCAAGGCGAGGAACTTTTGGCAACAATCCATTTTTCAGATCAAGCCATTTGCGAAAATAATGATATCCGGCAAATATCTCATCGCCGCCCAGTCCCGAGAGAGCGACCTTGATACCCGAATTCTTAGCCGCTTTGGAAACTACGTATGTGTTAAGACCGTCGCCGCTCGGCGCGTCCATCGCGGAAAGTGCATGAGGCAGCTCCGCAAGTAGATCAGTGGCTGTAAGCCGTATGTTCGAATGGTCGGTCTTATATTTTTCGGCGATCGCATTTGAATGTTCCGATTCGTCGTATTCTCTCTCGCCGAACGTAACTGAAAATGTGCTGATCTGCCGTCCTGAAACCTCGCACATCATTGCAACGACGGCACTTGAATCAATCCCGCCGGAGAGAAAGGCACCGACAGGCACGTCACTCACCATTCGCCGCTCGATGGACTTTGCAAACAGCTTACGAATATCGCGAACGATGGAAAGTTTATCGCCTGCCGGCTGTACGTCGCCGGTCTTTTCGATCTGCCAATATGGTTTGATCGTGAATTTTCCGTCGCGAAAGATCCCAAATGAGCCGGCAGGCAGCTGATATATGCCCTCAACGATCGTTTGAGGAGCATAGACCGACTGATACATCAGGTAGTCGAAAAGTGCGGGCTTGCTGAGATTCCGTGGGACAAGATCAGACGCAAGGATCGACCTGATCTCTGATGCAAAAAGAAAGGTGCCATCAGCGGTAAGTGAATAATAAAGCGGCTTTACACCTAAACGATCACGAGCAACAAACAACTCTTTCTTCTCGTCGTCCCAGATCGCAAACGCGAACATACCGTTGAGAAGTGATAGGCAATCAGGCCCGTGCTTGATATACGCCGCAAGGATGACTTCGCTGTCGCCGTGCGTTTGCCACGGATATCCCTCGAGACGGTCGCGTATCTCCTTATAGTTATAGATCTCGCCGTTGAGAATGACGGCATATCTGCGGGTGCTGTCGTAGACAGGCTGGTTTGCTGCTTCGGACAGGTCGATGATCGAGAGGCGTCGATGTCCCAAGGCTGAAGCATTGCCAAGAAAATAGCCTTCGGCGTCGGGACCGCGATGGCTCAGCCGGTCCGTCATTTTCCGGATCGCGGTCTCGAGGGTGTTTTTATCTGGCAGGCCGGCGATGCCGGCGATCCCGCACATGAAAGCAGTGTAGCAGTTTTGATTTCTGCGGAAAAAAGCTGCACCCTGTTCGAGTTTGCTTCTCGACCCACAGACCTAAGGCCTCAATATGACAACAAGATCGTCGATATTTCGATGGGCAGCTGTGATCCTTGCCGGCGTTCTCATCGCACTGATACCGCCGCCGGAAGGGGTGGACCAGCGAGCATGGAACCTGTTGGCGATCTTCACAGCGACGATCATCGGCTCGATCATCCAGCCGATGACGGGAAGCGCCATTGTTTTGATAGGCGTCATCGCGACGGCACTGTTTCGAACTTTGCCGATCGAAAAAGCACTCTCAGGATATGCAGACAAGTATGTTTGGCTCGTCCTCGCAGCGTTTTTTATTTCGAGAGCAATGATCAAAACAGGTCTGGGCCATCGCGTCGCATTGCTTTTCATCAGGCTGATCGGGCGAAAGACCATTGGCCTTGGATACTCGCTCGTTATCACCGACTTTTTTCTTGCCGCAGCCATACCGTCGACCGGCGCTCGTTCGGGCGGCATAATTCTGCCGATCGCACGCAGCGTTGCTGAGACCTATGATTCGCGGCCCGGCGACGGAACGGAAGCAAGACTCGGCACATTCCTGATGACATTGCTTTATCAATGCGAGGTCATTTTGTGCGCGACATTCCTGACGGGCCAGGCCTCAAACGCGATCATCAAGAGTTTTGCTGCGCAGCATGCAGGCCTCGATCTGACCTATTCGCGTTGGCTGATCGCGGCGATCGTACCGGCGATCGTTTCATTGATCGCTGTGCCTCTATTCATTTATCGGTTTTATCCACCCGAAATAAAGGAAACGCCTGAAGCTGTCACGTTTGCGAATAGCGAACTAAAAAAGCTCGGGCCGGCCACGTTTTCTGAGAAAATTCTACTGTCGGTTTTCGTGGCGATAATCACTCTGTGGATAACGGCGCCGTTTCATGGAATCGACGCAACGATAATTGCACTTGTCGGCATTGCCGTACTACTGGTCACAAAGATCCTGACGTGGGATGACATCCTGAACGAGCGCCACGCGTGGGAAGTTTTTATCTGGTACGGCGGACTTGTAATGATGGCGTCAGCCCTTGGCGAAACGAACATCACAAAAATATTTGCAGAATCTGTCGCGGGAACAACGGCAGGATGGACCTGGCCGATAGCCCTGGCGGTTTTATGCCTCGTTTATTTTTATGCGGCGTACGGTTTCGCCAGCATAACAGCCCACGTCTCGGCGATGTTCATCCCGTTTCTGGCTGTAATGGTCGCGGTCGGCGCTCCGGTCGGGCTTACAGTATTACTGCTCGCGTATCTTTCGAACCTAAGTGCCGGATTAACGCATTACGGGACGACGCCTGGGCCTGTTTATTTTGGACTTGGCTATGTTACGCAGCGGCGATGGTGGACGGTGGGATTGGCCGCGTCGCTGATAAATTTGTTGATCTGGTCGACCGTCGGCCTCGGATGGTGGAAGCTGCTTGGCTGGTGGTAGCGAAAGTTGGAGAAAAAGAAAGCCCGCCAAAAAACTTTCGGCGGGCCTTTTATCTATAGCTCGAATGACCTATTGTTCCGGCTCTTCTCCGAGAGGCAGGTCGTTGCTGTCCAGTTTCGCGATGGCGTCAGGATAAAGAACGATCTTGCCGTCGGTCTCATATTGACGACGCGTTGCAGCTAGAAAGTCCTGGAATACATTTCCGCGTTTTTGCTGCAGCATCTGCTCAAACAACTGATCACGCTGCTTGGCAAATTCGTCCATACTCGCGTCTTCACGGGTCTTGACGCCGACCACGACATAACCATCGCCCAGCTTGACCGGCGTTTTCGTAACGTCGCCCGGCTTCATTGCAAACAAGGCATCTTCTAACGCTTCGTTGGTAGAAGCTGATGGGCCCTGTCCGAGCGGCGATCCGAGAATGAATGATTTCTGGTCTTGCGCCTTTAAGCCTTTTGCCGATGCCAACGCCGACAAAGCATCGGGCGAGGCAGCGCCAGACGCGATCTGGTTTGCTATCTCCTCCAACTGCGCCCGGGCTTTCTCAAGCTTTACGACCTCGACGATCTGATCTTTGACCTCGTCAAACTCCGCATCGCGAGGCTCTTTTTTATCGACCAGCATTGGAATTGCAAACCCATCAGGCACAGGCGTCTTGTCGCCTACATCCTGCGGATTTTCGAGTCCCGCGATCCCCTCCTCGAATTGCTGAGAAATGCCGATCTTGTCTATGTTATCGCCCGGCTTAACATAACCCGTTTCGCGGACCATGTCGGCCGCGCTCATGTTTGCCTGTCCGGCAAAATCCGACACCGTTTTTTGTACGTCTTTATTTTGCTTGAGCTCCTCTGCGATCTTGCCAGCGAGTTCAGCAGCGACGCTGTAAGCCTTACGGTTTCTCAAACTGACCTCAAGCTCTTTCTTTGCATCTTCGAAAGATTTCGGGACATCTTCGCCGCGGCGAAGAATGAAATAACGTCCCTGATACAGGATCGGTTCAGTCACTTCACCTGGTACCATTTTCAAAAGACGCTGATATGGATCATCCGATTTGGTCGGATTTTCCCGAACCGGACCGGGAAGCTTGCCGCCGTTTTGCGCCGTTCCGGGATTCTCTGAAAAGCCCTTGGCGACGGTGGCAAATGTTTCTTCGGAAACATTAGTGCCATCCTTTTTCAAACGCTGCTCGATATCGGCCGCTTTTGTGGCGACCTGGGATTCAAACTCCGGTTTGGCAACGCGAAGTACGATCTCCTGGCCAAGAACACCGGCCTTCTTTTTGTCGGCGGGCAGCTTGTCATATTCGGCCCTGAGGTCGGCGTCCGCTATCGGAAGCTTTTCGCCGATCTTTGCTGTATTCACGAAAATGTATTTGATCTTTTTCTGCGGAACGCTGATGTAATACGAAGCCTTGTTCTGTTCGAAATATTGCCTCAGGTCCTCGTCACTTGGCTTGATCGTCTGAGCGAGGTCCGCCGGGTTGATCGTCACATAGGTGAGGTCAAATTTCGTGTTTTTCTTTTTGAAATCGTTGAGGACCTCTTCTTCGGAAACCGAAACGCCTGAGGTGATGTAAGCCTCGAGCTTCCGTGCACTGACCTCATCGCGAACGTTTTCTTCGTAAGCGGCGACACTGCCAAACTGAGAGGCAACATTTTCCTCGTATTTAGCCTGGTCGAATTGTGTGCCGGACGATTTGAACTGGTCGCGGATCGACGCAGCCACCTCGGCGTCAGACGCTGTAAGTCCCAACCGTGCGGCCTCGAGGCGAACAATACGGCTGCCGATCAGGCTGTTTAACAGCATTTTCGCAGGGAAACTGCGCCCCTGTGCGAACTGGCTATATTGTTCCTTTTGGCGGAAAAGCTCACCCACCGTGATCTTTTCGCCTGAGACCTTTGCCGCTGTTTCCTCACTGCGAGAAAGATTTGTCTCGACGCCGCGCTGAGTCGGGGCGTAAAACAATACAAGACTGCCGACCATTAGGATCGCGAATACGAGAAGAACGAAGTTACGCGTCTTTTCCAGACGGTTGAAAAACTTTAACATCTGTAATTACCTGTTCAATTGAAAATTGGCCGAAGAGACAAACCGCGATTTTAGCAAAAAAGGCCGGTTTTACCAATTAGACGCACGTGTTTCCCATAAGGTTTCTTGCACCCTGCAGGGCTTGATGTTTAAAGGGAATTCGCCGATTATTGAGGCGGCTAAATGTCAGAGAAGAGAACAATTAAACGTGTCGGGATCGTCGTCAAGCAATATCACGACGAGGCGTTGCGGACGGCCCATGAGCTGACCGAGTGGCTGGAAAAACGCGGCATTGACCCGACCGGCGGCCCATACAGCGAAACCCACGAAGAGCAAATTTTCGATCCGACGGTCGATCTCGTCGTCGTTCTGGGCGGTGACGGAACGATGATATCGACCGCCCGGTTGGTCGATGAACATGATCCGTTGGTGCTCGGGATCAACTATGGCAGCCTCGGTTACCTCACCGAATTTCGCATTGAAGAGATGGTGCCGGCATTGGAAATGGTGCTTACGGATGGGTACGAGGTCGACCATCGGGTAATGCTCAAGGCTGACCACGTTCGGGACGGTGAGGTGATCGCCAGCGGACGTGTGCTGAACGATGTCGTCATTAACAAGGCCGCACTGGCGCGCATCATTGAGATCGAGGTAAAACTAGACGAACTGTTTGTCAATTCGTTTCGCTCGGACGGACTTATCGTGGCGACGCCGACCGGTTCGACGGCCTACAATCTTTCTGCCGGCGGCCCGATCATCTATCCGTCAATGAACGCGATAGTCGTTACGCCGATCTGCCCCTTCACGCTGAGCAACCGTCCGATCGTCGTGCCCGACGAGGCCGAGATCGAACTACGTTTGCTGAATGAGAATGAGGGTGTCGTCCTTACCCTCGACGGCCAAACCGGGTACACGATGAAGGCCGATGATCGCGTTCTGATATGCAAGAGCCCGACGACGTTTAATCTCGTTCGTCCGGCAAATCGGAACTATTTCGATGTTTTGAGAAACAAATTGAAGTGGGGCAAATGATCATCGACGCTTGCGAGTTCGTTGTAATAGACTAGACTTCCTGTCCTCTGTATCAGCTCCGCCCGGCGCCCACAGAACTAAATTCAGGTCGCATCGGCCTTTGTCATCGAACTTCACGCCTTCAGATTCTAAGATCGCCTGCTGCAAATTGACCGGCAGCGTCAACTTGCCGGTCGAACACTTACCCTGAGCATTGATGACCCGCTGCCAGGGGAAATTTTCCGCATCGGCACCGTGCATGACATAGCCGACCGTTCGGGGAGTGTATCCCTCACCGAGGATCTCCGCGATCTGGCCGTACGTCATCACGCGTCCTTTCGGAATGCGCTTTACAAGCTTATAGACTCTCTGTCGATAACCTTGCTCATCTGCCTTTTTCATTTACCGATCTAGCCGCTTTTTGAATTTGCCTTCCCGCATCCGGAACCATTCGCGCCATTCGTCGATCGCCTTTTCGCGTTCCTCCGGCGGACCCGCCGGTTTGAAATTCAATCAGGTCGAGGTCGCATCGCGGAGTGCCATCTCCGCAAAAAAGCGCGTTTGGAGGCTTTCGCTGGAAAGCAATTCGAGCAATTCAGAAACGCGCTTACAGGCGAACTTTCGTCTAGTTAGATTGAATTCCGTTTTCGTCATCTAACGCTGGATCAGGACGACCCGGGCTGGCGCGCCGTCGCCCTCGCCGCCGACGTATTTGAGCGGAAGGCAGATCAACTCGTAATCGCCAGCCTGGACCTCGCGAAGATCCAGGCCCTCGAGGATAACGATCTCTTTTGAGAGAAAGGCTTTATGAACAGCGTGATTGCCCGAGTGAAATCGTTCGATGGAAAGGTAATCGATGCCCACGAGCTTAACCCCATTTGAAACCAGCGCGTCTGCTGCTGCTGGCGATAAGTGTGCAAAATCGGAGTGAAACTCAGATTCATTCCAAAAGGCGGAGTTCTTTGTCTTAAAAAGAACGCGCTCGATACCCTCAATATCGCCCAAATGATCGGGCTCGATCGTTTGCACATCGTCGGCAACCCGCACGACCCGGCACGGGCCGATCAGTTTGTTCAGATCGAGCTGGTCTACTCGTCTTGTACCCTGGATGAAATGATTGGGCGCATCCACGTGCGTTCCCGTATGTGCCCCAAATGCGAGTTTCGACACGTTTGAGGAGTCGCCGCCCGCAAGGCGTTTTGCGCTTTCAACCAATGCCGGCGGGTCGCCTGCATAGATCGGCGTCTGAGCACCTATAGCTATCGTCACGTCGTATATTCTCATCAATAGTTAGCATAGGTTACGAAACATCTGTCGGCAACGTTTGTAAAAACGAACATTCGTTTGCTGTAATAGAGCTATGCAGATTCAACGGGATGAACATGGGCGCCGCGGCGCATTTTTTATCGAACAAGACGGCGAGTGGATCGCCGAAATGTCTTATACCAAAGTAAGGCCAGACGTAATAGTTATAGATCACACAGAGATCGACAAGAGTCTTCGCGGGCAGGGCATCGGCCAGCAGCTCGTACGCGAGGCTGTAGATTTCGCCCGGAAAAACAATCTTAAGATCAGGGCCAGGTGTCCGTACGTGCGAAACGTCCTCGACGAAACGGCCGAATACAACGACATAATCATTTAACCGGCAGAGCTTCCCACCCCCTTCCACAAAAGGCATTTAGTGACCAAACGGATCTCAGCGTCGAGCTACCTCAACACCGCTCCGCTGGTTTGGTCATTCCTTTATGGGCAAAACCACGGCAAGGTCGAGCTCATACTCGATAACGCACCGGCGCGTTCCGCCGAGCTGCTGTCACAGAAGCGGGTCGACGCTGCTCTTGTGCCGGTCTTTGCCTATCAGTCAATAGACGACATCTATCTTGTACCGGATGTTTGCGTCGGCGCACATGACCGGGTTCGAAGCGTGTGCCTTGTCACAAAAGGCGAAGATCTCTCAGAGGTAACGAGCGTAGCTCTCGACTCTTCATCAAGAACGTCTGTCGCACTGACCAAAATAATCTTTCGCGAATTCCTCGGCGTTGAGCCCGAATGGAAAGAGGCAGAACCGAATATCGATGCGATGCTGGCCGCTTCCGATTGCGCTCTTTTGATCGGAGACCCCGCATTGCGACTGGCTCAAACCGATTATCGCGTTTTCGACCTCGCCGAGGTTTGGAACAAATTCACCGGACTGGGATTTGTATTTGCGATGTGGATGTCCCGCAGCTCTCAGCAATCTATAGATTTTGCAGCGTCGAGAAACGAGGGCCTGGCTCACGTCGAAGAGATCATTGGAAATTACTTATCCGAGGTCTCGTTGACGCGGGAAGATATCAGAAGTTATTTAACAGCGAATATTTCTTATTCAGTTGATGAGAATATGCGTGAGGGTATGGAACTTTACTTCAAGCTGGCGCTCAAGCACCAGCTTGTGAGTAAGAATAAGCCATTGATCTTTGCGGACTGATCATTTGCCAAGGTGGAATAAAAACAACCACGCAGTCGTTACTACCAGCACGAAAAGCCCGATGTCATAGCCGCCAAGTTGATCTTCCTGATTCCTCATTACGCCGTCCTATCTGCAACTATCGTTCCACTTTATACTCGCGTAATTTCGAGGCGGTTTGTATCACATTCGGGCATGATGATCGATCGACCCGGTCAACAAGCAGGTCGATCCTACGCCTCCGCCAGTATCGAATAAACTTCTTTTCGTGCCTTGTTAACTACGTCGTTGATACGCTTGAGCGTCTCGGCATCTGTTCCACGCGCACCGTCGACAACGGCGCCGGCCAGCTTTCGCAGAGATTCTCGAAGTTCAACAGCCGGATGTGGTCCCTCAGTATCTTCCGGATGGCGTTCACCACGCTCGGCAAGAAGTTTTAAACCTGACTCAGTGATCGTGTAAACCTTTTTACCGTCGACCTCCTGGCCGGTAACGAAGCCGCCTTCTTCAAGCATTTGCAGCGTAGGATAGATCGAACCGGGACTCGGCCGATAGCCGCGAAATCTATTTTCGAGCTCGCTGATGACCTCATAGCCGTGCCGCGGCCCTTCTTTCAAAACATCCAAAATTAAAAACTTCATATCGCCGCGTCGCATTCGGGGAAATTCACATCCCGCCATCTTTGCCCAGCCGCGGCCAAATCTAAAACCGTGCCTTCCGTACATATATTTACCTCTAGAACTAATAGAATCTAATCGATCTTATTCGATGTACAATAACCTATCACGATATATCGTTATATGTCAATTATTGCCTTTCAATAGGAAAGACGTCCGGTTTTATGAGTTTTTTACGTTAGTAAAATTTGAATGAAGATTAGGAGGCGTTAACGAAATTATCTATATGAAAAACATGGTCGCATTGATATGTCAGCTTGTAGGCTTCTTTCTTGTCCTGGCGTTCTTTTTCTCGCTGGCGAACTATTTTTTTGGCTGGCACCTTGGAATGAAAGGACAGGAGGTTCCCGCAGATCCGCGAGCGGCCGCGGTATTTCTGGCTGTCGGATTGGTCTCGGGCGGCTCCGCTTACCTGCTAAGCCGTAAGAAATGAGCTTGTCAACCACCTTATAAGATCGGGCGCTTTAACTCGACATTCAGCTTGGTATAGATGATCTTCCCGTCGTTGTTCTTGAGGTGCTCGACAACGATCAGCGACATGTGGATGCGGCGGTCGATATCCTTTTGCTTACCGATGTAATAAAGGATCGTTCGCTGTTTTCCCGCTGTTAACGAGTGGAAAAGCTTGTTACCGTCGCGATCCTGCTTTAGGACCTCTTTGAGTTCGTTTGGCATCGGAAGTCCGTATTTGCTTTCATCTTTTTGCAGGACGACCTTTACCTTGCTGCCATGGGCGAGGCCCAGCTT
>Ga0207691_10006628_pt1 | contig 11176 bp, 9 predicted proteins | sample KBSM13metaG_FD_184327 | JGI IMG/M metagenome (GOLD analysis project Ga0207691, IMG submission 184327) | Miscanthus rhizosphere microbial communities from Kellogg Biological Station, Michigan, USA - KBS M1-3 metaG (SPAdes) (version 2) | ecosystem: Host-associated > Plants > Roots > Rhizosphere >...
CCCCGAGCATCGTGGCCTCGGTCGAGACCCAGTGCTGATTCACTGTTTCCGGCCAGACGATGAGATCGACGTCCTCCTGCACCGTCGCAGACAGCTGACGGTACTTCTCCAGATTGATGTCGAAGTACTTGACGTTGTCTTTCTCCTTGATGCTGACATTTCCTTGCACGAGGGCCACGCGTGCCGCCGGAGCATCCGCCATCGTTCGTTCTATCTGGGGCAGGCGCCAGAGCACGCTGGCGATCGTCCAGGATCGTCCCTGTCAGCGTGACCCTGCCGTTCACGACCTCGACTCCGATCGATCCCGGCGCCCAGGGCTGCCGCTCCAGTTCACGGAGCAGATGATCACGAATGGTCCGGTCGTCGCCAATCTCGGGATGGTCCGCCACGCTCTGGCCGACAAGCGCGAGCAGCAAATCTCGGCGCGTAATCATGCCCACAACCTGCGAACCACGGACGACCGGGACCCGGTTGATGCGCTGCCGCTCCATCAGGTCGACAATGTTGTCGAGCGACGTGTCCTCGGCCACGGTCGTGACGTCGGGTGTCATCACTTCCCTCACCACCCGTCCGGCAGCGTGCGTGTATTCCTCGGCAAGCCGTCCGGCTCCAAGCAGAAACTCGAGCCAAGGCGGCCGAGACCGCATGGTGCCGGTTTCGACGCGGCGCAGAAAATCACCCTCGGTCACGATGCCGACAAGCGCGCCGGACGCATCCACCACCGGCAATCCGCTGAACTTGCGTTGCAGCATCAAATGCGCGGCCTGGAGTATCGTCGCATCCGGCCCGACCGTTGTGACATTGCGCGACATGACATCGATGGCTTTCATCGTTGCTCTCCAAGGTTATGATAACTCAAGGATACGATCCGGCGGAACGCAGCATCTTGAGCCAGATCAACAAGTACTGAATCACTGGACGCTCGATGATCCGTCGCCCTCAATGCGCCATCAGCGTCGGAACGGTCATCGTGCCGAGAACGCCACTCGTAGCGCCGCTTAAAACAAACTCGCGCAGCCGCGTGTGGCCATAGCCGCCCATCACGATGAGATCTGCTGAAGTGTCCGCGGCGTGGGACAAGATGGCGTCCGCGACACCGAGGTCTGCGGACACAATCGGCTTGAGCTCAACGTTGAGACCATGCCGCGCCAGGTGCGTGGCGATGTTCGCAGCGGCCAACTCGTTACGTCGTTCCCGGTCCTCAACCGTCACGACATCGATCGCACCGGCGCGCCGCAGAAGCGGCATCGCATCGCCGATCGCCCGCGCGGCATTACGGCTTCCGTCCCAGCAAACGATCACGCGATCGAGCTTCAGGCCCGTTGATTGGATATAAGGCACCACCAGCACCGGCCGACCCGAGCCAAACAACGCACCTTCAATCGACAGGCTCTCGGCGATGTCGTAATCAGGCTGAGCCTGTGCCAGGATCGAAAGATCGTAATCTCGCGCGCACTGTCCAAACTTGTCCGCCGCCCCGCTCGCAGTCGCGGAGACGACGAACGAGTCGGTCGAGACCCCGGCACGGCGTGCATTTTCGTCAAAAGCTTTCTTTGCGCGATCCGCTTCCGCCTGGCTTTCCGCGCGGAATTGGTCGATGGCCGACACCGACGCGCCCGGGAAGGTCACTCCGCCGATGACGGGCTCGTAAGCACAAGCAACTGCCGACAAATGCGCGGCAAACGCCGAGGCGACCGAGATCGCATAGTCGCCGGCGACATCGCGCGGCTTGCCGACGGAGAGATTCACAACGATGTCCTTGATCATGGCGTTTCTACCTCTCAGCTGCGGGTCATACTGGATGCCGTGGTCACGCGCGGCCGCCAACACGCGATTCCCGAGCGGATAGAGCCAGAACCTCCGAAGCGTCGCTTTGACCTATCTCAACCCCCACCGTGTTCTGCCGTACGCCCAAGCTGAATGCGCCGTTCGGGCCGACACCGATGTTCGTTATCGAGAGCCGCTCCTATCTTTGATCTGCGTCAACGCAACCGCGCGCTTTCGAGCAAACAATGCCAAGGCGGCCAAGAACCGCGGGGGAGGCTCATCATGGCTTTTGCAGAGCAGAGGTCGCACGCAGCAACCATCACGGAGGTCAAGCAGCCAAGCTGGATCGGCAGAAACTGGGGTCTCTTGTTGGCGATCGCTGCGCTCATCGGAGTGCTGCTGCTACCTACGCCCGAGAGTTTGCCCGTTGCAGGCCATCGGATGCTCGCCATTCTCGTGTTCGCGGTCATCGTTTGGATGACCGAAGCGCTCGACTATGCGGTGTCCGCCGTCGTCATCGCCGCACTGATGGCTTTTCTGCTGGGATTTCGCCCAACCCGGCAAATCCCAAGGCCTTGATGGGCACAAGCGCCGGTCTCACGCTGGCGTTCAGCGGATTTGCCATTACCGCCCTCGTGCTGGTGGCATCGGCGTTGTTTCTTGCTGCTGCGATGACGGCGACCGGCCTCGACAAGCGGATTGCACTTAGCATTCTATCGCGGGTCGGCGTGGAAACGCGGAATGTCGTGGTCGGCACGATTCTTGTCGGCTTCGTGATTGCATTCCTCGTGCCGTCGACAACGGCGCGTGTTGCCTGCCTCGTTCCGATCACACTCGGAATCATTGCGGCCTTCGGCGTTAACAAGAAGAGCGCCTTCGCCAGCATGCTGATGATCACGACGGTGCAAACCGCCAGCATCTGGAATGTCGGAATCAAGACCGCCGCAGCGCAGAACATGGTTGCAATCGGCTTCATCGAGAAGGCATTCGGCAAGACGATCACGTGGCTTGAATGGCTGATCGCTGCGGCACCGTTCGGCGTCCTGATGTCGGTCGCGCTCTATTTCGTCATGACTCGCATGATGCCGCCCGAGGTGACCTAGGTGCTCGGCGGGCGCGGCGCAATCCGCAAGTCTCTAACCGATCTCGGCCCCATGAAGGGTTCAGAAAAGAAGCTCCTGGCGATCTCGCTCACCTTGCTCGCGTTCTGGGCGACCGAGGGGGTGCTGCACAGGTTCGATACCAGCACGACCACGATCACGGCGGTCGCACTGATGTTCTTGCCAGGAATCGGCATCATGACCTGGAAGGAGGCTCAGCCGAAGATCCCGTGGGGGACGGTCGTTCTGTTCGGCATCGGCATCAGTCTCGGCACGGCACTGCTGCAGACCAAGGGTGCTATCTGGCTCGCTGACATTGTGGTCGCTGAATTCGGCCTCAAGCATGCCACCACGATGTTCATCCTCGGCGTCATGACGCTGTTCCTGATCGTGATCCATCTGGGATTTGCCAGCGCGACGGCTTTGGCTTCGGCGATGATCCCGATCGTCATTGCAGTCCTGCAAGGCATCGCGACGCCCAACATCAACGTGGTCGGCATGACCATGCTGCTGCAGTTCGTCGTCAGTTTCGGGTTCATTCTCGTCGTCAACGCACCTCAGAACATGGTTGCCTACGGCACCGACACGTTCGAGGCGCGCGATTTCGTGCGCACCGGCTTGGTACTGACGTTGATCGCGTTCAGCCTAGTCATGTTGCTGGGTGCTACTTACTGGCGTTGGCTCGGTTATGTTTGAGCGAGACCGGCGATCTCGAACCTAATCCTTGAGCGCTCTCAGCGCATTGAGGATGACCACCACGTCGATGGCCTCCTGCGCGAGTGCGCCCTGAACCGGCGAGATATACCCCAGCGCGGCGGCAAGCATTCCGATAACCGAAAGCCCGATCCCCGCATACACACTCTGCAGTGCAATGAAGCGCGACTGCGACGCAATCTCGATCGCCGGCACGATGCGATCGAGATGATCAACCAGAAGAACGACGTCCGCCGCTTCGGCGGAAGCCGCCGCCCCGCGTGCGCCCATCGCAACGCCAATGTCCGCAGCCGCAAGAGCGGGCGCGTCGTTGACGCCATCGCCGATCATCATCACCGGCCCATTCTTGCGTTCCGACAGCACGACCATCACTTTCTGGTCGGGCGTCAGGTCCGAACGTACGGCGCTGAACGGCAATCCCGCGGTGATCGCCTCAGCGACTTCCCGCCGGTCGCCGGTTGCGAGCACGATGCGCTCGATTCCCATGCGCTTGAGTTTCTTCAGCAGTGCATCGGTGCCGGGGCGAATTGTATCCGCCAGCAGGATTGTCCCGGCCGACCTACCGTCGATCGCCACGGCCACGATGACGGCTCCCGGCATATGGGCGTGTTGATCGACAGGTTCCGTCGGCGCAGGAAGTCGCGACGTCACGAAATGGAGGCCGCCAACGATTGCGACCCGTCCTTCGACGATGCCCTCTACCCCTTCACCGGGCGTTTCGACCACCTCGGCAGGCACCGCAAGATCGAGATTGCGGTCATGGGCTTCGGACACAATCGCTTGCGCAATAACATGCTTGGATGCTTGGTCGAGCGAAGCGGCCATCCGCACGAGTTCGTCAGACGTTGCGTCTGACGTGCTGCGGACCGACACAACCCTCGCGCGGCCGTCGGTCAGGGTCCCGGTTTTGTCGAAGACGATCGAACGTATACGCGCCAGGTTTTCCAGCGCCTTGCCGCCCTTGATCAGGACGCCATGCTTGGCGGCTCGCGACAGTCCAGAGATGATGGCGACCGGAACGGCCAGAATGAGCGGGCAAGGCGTGGCCACCACGAGGACGGCGACGGCGCGAATGGGATCGCCGGCCCAAAGCCATGCCGCGCCCGCAATAACAACGGTCAAGCCGAGAAACACCAGCGCAAGCCGGTCGGCGAGCCGGGACATTGGCGCCTTCGAGCGTTGCGCCGCCTCGACCAGGCGAACGATTCCCGCATAGGTGCTCTCGACCGCGCGTCTTGATGCGATCAGATCGAATGCATCGCCTGCATTGGTCGACCCGCTCATGACGGCGCCGCCCGCAGGCTGTTGCACGGGGATCGATTCACCGGTCAAGGCCGATTGATCAAGCACCGCAACGCCGCTGACGACCGCTCCGTCGACCGGCACAACGTCGCCTCGCCGTATCAACAGACGATCGCCCGGTTCGACAAGATCCAGGTCAATCTCTTCAAGCGCATTGTTGCGTTGTCGGACAGCTGTCCGTGGCGTTCGGGACAGGAGAGCCGTCATTTCGCGACGGGCGCGGCCCTCCGCGAAGCTCTCGAGGTATTGCCCGCCGGCATACATCAGCGCGACCACGGCCGCGGCCAGATATTCCCCGAACATCAAGGCGGCGGTCATCGACAACGCTGCGACGATGTCGAGGCCTACATCGCCACGGCGCAAGCTGGTGACGATCTGGACGATCAGCACCAGGAGCACCGGCCCGGCGCAAGCAGCCCAGATCCATCCAGACCACGCGCCCTGTCCGACTGCAGCAAGAGCAAAGCCGAGCGCCAATCCCACAGCCGGGAACGCAATCAAAAAAGGCCGCAGGAGAAAGTCCGATGGGGCATTCATCTTATGAACGCGCTGGCAATCATGGCGATGCAGGTCGCCAGTCCCGCGGCCGGGACCCAGAGTGGCACCCTGACGTGCGGCCCGCTCGACCGCAGCCTTCGGTGGCGAAGACGGAGCAGCGACAGGTTCACCAGCGCAAACACCACGAGCGTCGCCAATGATGTGCTCTCCGCCAGCCGTTCGAATGGGACGGATAGTGCCAAGGCGATCACCAGCAGGGCGATGAGCCCAGTGGCGACGAGCGGCGTTGCGGTTCGAGCGTGCACACGGCCAGCTATTCTCGGCAAATCGCCGTGCCGCGACATGCCATAGACGACCCGGGCCGCCATGGTGATCTGGGCCAGAATAGTGTTCAGCGTTGCCACGATGGCCACGATGCTGATCGTGACCGGATTGATGCCTGCTACTTCCCGGAAAACAAGGCTTAGCGGCGCCGAAGACGAGGAGAGCCGCTCGATTGAAACGGCGCTGACGGCGATTGCCGCAATAGCGACGTAAAGGATCGTCGAGATCAGGAGTGTAAGAACCATCGCACGTGGGATATCGCGATGAGGAACCTTGGCCTCTTCCACCACATTTGCCAAATCCTCAAATCCGATGAAGGCAAAGAACGCGAGCAGACTGGCGAATCCGATGCCGGATAGAGTGCTGGCATCAAGCGGCAGCGGCTGCACAAGTGTAGAGGCTATCGGCACATTCCCGTAGAACGCCGCCACAACAATCGCCAGCAGTCCACCGACTTCAATCAGGGTGAAAAGACTCGCGAGCAGCACCGATTCCAGGATACCCCACGCGGCAACCCCGCCGAGTGCAGCCACGACGGCGATCACGACAAGCCACTGCGGCATGTTTGTGAATTGTTTGATGTAACCCGCAGACCCAATGGTCACCGTGGACGCGGATATCACTCCGATCACGATCGTCAAGAGTCCGGTCGCTATCGAGAACGGCCGTGAGTTGAACGCCGCCTTCACATATGCGGCCTCTCCGGCACTAACTGGGATGCGGGTCGATAGCTCGGCGTAGGAACCGACGGTAAGGCTCATGACCACCGCGGACAGCACGAACGCCCATGGAGCATGGGCCCCCGCATGGCCGGCCACCGCGCCGATCAAAACGTAGATGCCCGCACCGATCGTAATACCGGTGCCGTAAAGGACCAGCAGCGGCAGCCCAAGCTTGCGCCGCAGTGTCAGGGGCAGTTCGCTTGCCAAGCTAGGCGGCTGTTTTGACAAGTCTCACCACCGCTGTGATTGCGTACACCTCATGGGGAGAACGCTAGTACATTGGGCTCGACCGAGCTTGATCAGGATCAAATGGTGGCACCACGGCGGGGCGCAGATGCAATCCTGCGTCGATCGTTTACCTGTAATGTTCACTCATTGTGGGGGTATTCGACGGCGGATGATTGGCTCGATCAAATCTAAAGTTTTGTCCATGTGCTTGCCGGTGATGGAGCTGATGACCTACATGGTTATTTATGCGCACACACGGGAGAGGCTTGCTCCGCACGGCGATCGCCGTGGTGTTCGGATTCATGAGCCTCGTGCATGGCCCGGTGATGACATTCGCAAAGGGCGCTCCGGCGCCCGCGCATCATGTCATGAATGCAGGCGGGCCGCATCATGGGATCAATCACGACCATCACGCCGCGCCTGTCGATAGCCCGTCGCCGACGGAGCCGGCGTCCGCTCCGGTCTGTTACGCCTTCGGCTGCTTCATCGGGCTCGATGCCGTCGCGCTAAGCGCACCCGCCGCAAGTCTTAGCCGGATCGGCACGCTGCTTCCCGCTCCCGCGGCCGCACTGCTCGCGGGAGACATCGAGCCTGCCGTTCCTCCTCCCCGTCTCCACGCCTGAGCTGTCGAACCATCACCTTGAACTTCGGCATCGGCGCAATCATGCGCGTGCCGACACCCTTAAACGTGGAGAAATGCAATGAAGAAAGCGATCGTTGTTGCGGTGGCCGGGCTCACACTCGCCTCCGCCGTGGCCTACGCCCAGATGCAGCATGGTTCGGGCGACATGCGGCAAGGCGGCGGGCACATGATGGGCGGCATGCCCATGATGCGCGGCGCCGCGATGCAGGGCGGCATGCACGGCATGATGTCGGGCGGCCAGCACGGCGGCATGTCGGCACAGCCCAAGGGCGACACCGGGCCTTCCAGTCTCGCGTTCCATGGCATCAACATGAAGATGCATGGCGCCATGGACATTGCCTTCACAGGCAACGCCGATGTCGACTTCCTCAAAGGCATGATTCCGCATCATGCCGGCGCCGTCGACATGGCGAAGACGGTGCTCGCCTTCGGCAAGGATCCTGAAGTGAGGAAGCTCGCCGAAGAGATCGTCAAGGCGCAGGAGAGCGAGATCGCACTGATGCAAGCCTGGCTGAACAAGATCGGACAGTAAGTCCGCGTTCGGCGGGACCGCGCATGTGGTCCCGCCGGATCTCTTATCGCACGTCTTTCACGCGGCAGTCGCTGCGCGTGCAATCGGAACGCGCAGAAAAATGATGCGAAGAACACCGGCAGCGTCACGAAGATGGCGTGGCGATTGTAAGTCTGACGAGTGAAGCGCTGGGCTCCTCCGGATCAGGGACGATGCTGAAGCCGAGCTCCCGGCACATTGCCATCATTGTCGCATTCTCACGCAGAACCTGACCTTCGATTGTCCGCAGTCCCTCGGCTCGTGCATATTCGATGAGCGTCTGCATCAGCAGCCAACCAAGCCCGCGTCCTTTCAAGTCCGAGCGAACGAGAACCGCATACTCGCCGCTGTCGTAGGTCGCATTGGCATGCAGGCGCACGACGCCGAGCATCTGCCCGGTCGCTTCCTCGATCGCGATGAAGGCCATCGCGCGCGCATAATCGATCTGCGTGAGGCGTGCGACGAATGCTTGGCTGAATTCCTTGACGAGTGCGAAAAAGCGCAAGCGCAAATCCTGATCGGTCACACCGTCGAAGAATTGATCGTAAAGGCGTGCGTCTTCCGGCCGTATCGGGCGAACGAAGATCGCCGTGCCGTCGCTCAGCGTGACGTGTCTTTCCCATTCCTTGGGATAGGGTCGCACGGCAAAGCGCGGATGGCCGCGCGCACCGCGCGGTGCCGCTTCGAGCGGTCGGATCGCGACGCGGGCATCGACTGCGATGACCCCGTTTTCGTCGGCGAGAAGCGGGTTGAGATCAAGCTCGCGGATCTCGGGAACGTCTGCGGCCAATTGCGCGACCTTGACCAGGACGAGCGCTATGCCATCCTCATCCGCCGCTGGAACGTTGCGATAGGCTTTGAGGACGCGCGCAATCCGCGTGCGTGCGACAAGATCTCGTGCAAGCTGCACGTCAAGCGGCGGCAGAGCCAACGCCTTGTCACTGATGACTTCAACGGCGGTGCCGCCTGCGCCGAACACGACCACCGAACCGAAGGTCGGATCGTCGGCAAGCCCGGCGATCAGTTCGCGGGCCTTGGGCCGCAGGATCATGGGATGGATCGTCACGCCGGTGATGCGAGCATCGGGCCTTGCCGCTCGCGCTCGCGCAAGAATCTCCGACGTCGCTTCCGAGACAGCGCGCGCACTGGTCAAGTTCAGCCGCACGCCGCCCACTTCCGATTTGTGTACGAGGTCCGGCGAGAGGATCTTCACGACGACCGTTTGGCCGCCGGCAAGTAACGGTCCGGCGAGCTCGGCAGCTTCGTCGGCATCGCGGGCGAGAGCTACGGCCGCAACTGGAATCCCGTAAGCGGTCAGGAGTTGCGTGATCTCGATCGGATCGAGCCACGTGTTGCCGGCCTGCAAGGCCTTCTGCACGACAGCGCGCGCCGCATCCACATCGGGCACGAAATCCGTCGGGAGGCTAGGCGGGGTCGCCATCAAAGTATGCTGTGCCTCGCGGTAGCGCACGAGATGCATGAAGCCTTCGACAGCGTTCGATTCATCGTTGAAGTGCGGAATGCCGGCGGTCTCGAATGCGTCCGCTGCAGCATCGTCCGCTCCGATCCACACCGCCAGCGTCGGCTTGGATGGAACGGGCGCTGCCAGACGGGCCTGTGTCACCTTGGCGACGGTGGTCGCGGCCTCAGTTGGCGAGGCAAGCGCGGTCGGGACGTTCATCACCAAAACTGCGTCGTTTGCCGGATCGTCCAGCAAGGCCTCGAGCGCTGTCGCATAGCGGTCGGCGCCGGAGTCGCCGCCGATATCGACCGGATTGGCTCTCGACCACGGCGGTGGCATCGCGTCATCGAGACGCGCCAGCGTGTCAGGAGATACTCCCGCAAGGGTGCCGCCGAGATCGATCAGTCGATCAACCGCGAGCACGCCGATGCCGCCACCATTGGTGAGAATCGCAAGGCGCTTGCCGGGAAACGGCTTGATTCGGCCGAGCGTTTCGGCTGCCGCAAAAAGTTCTTCAAGCCCGTGCACGCGCAACAGCCCGGCGCGGCGGAAGGCGGCATCGTATACGGCGTCCGATCCCGCCAGTGCGCCGGTGTGGGTTGCAGCTGCGCGGGCACCCTGCGCATGCCGGCCGGATTTGACGACGACCACGGGCTTTGCGCGCGCGGCGGCCCGCGCCGCCGACATGAACTTGCGCGCATCGCCGACCGACTCGACATAGAGCAGGATCGCTCGCGTAGCCCGGTCGAGAGCGAAGTAATCGAGACAATCGCCAAGGTCGACGTCGATCTGGTCGCCGAGCGATACGACGCCGGAGAACCCGACAGCGCGCTTGGCCGCCCACTCCACCATGCCCGCAGCAATCGCTCCGGATTGAGACACCAGAGCAAGGTCTCCGGCACGAGGCATGCGCGCCGCGAAGCTCGCGTTAAGTCTGGCGCCCGGCATCATGACGCCGAGGCAGTTGGGACCAATCAGCCGAAGTCTGTACTGTCGTGCAGCATCCGCGGCAGCTCGGGACAACGAGCCGGCGCCGTGGCCGAGCCCTGCCGTGATGACAACGGCACCCAAGCATCCTTTCGCTCCCGCTTCCGCGATCAGTCCGGGTACTACGGCGGGAGGAGCCGCAATGACGGCGAGTTCGGGAATTTCTGACAACTGATCGAAGCTCGCGAGCGCTGCGAGACCGTCTATCTCCCGGTAACGCGGATTCACGAGAGAAATCGGGCCGTCGAAGCCCGCCGTGCGAAGATTGTGCAGGATTTTCCGACCGACCGAGTTGTCGCGCGGGCTCGCGCCCACAAGAGCAATCGAGCGCGGCGCCAGAAGCTTCTCAAGTCGATATGTGCTCATGCGCAATCATAGTGGAAAGCGCACGGCAGGAGTCTGATTCTCGGCGCCGCTTGCGACTGTGGAAGCGACATCAAACGCGACGGCCCAATAGCGCGATGGCCGCGACGGGATGAGATACCGAGTGTTGCGGCGGTGATCAAAAGGGGGCCGAGCTTTCCGGCGACCATTGTCGGCCGCATGGAAGCGATCGAGAAACGGCTTAACGGCAAGCTGCAGGCATTGAAGACGGTCCGCCCTGCCTGGAAGCTTTCTACGCAACACTCGGAGAACAGAAAGCCAATCTCGCCGGCCGCCGGTGTACCGGGCGGTTCTGGCACTGGCTCGACCGCTGGCAGGCGGTTAGTCTTGGATGCTGAGTGGCTCACCGACATCCATCGTGGCGCGCGACGCCACGCCGACAATGGTCGCCAACAAAGACCCCAACTGCGGCTGTTGTTCAGGTTGGGTAGAGCATGTGAGAGCAGCCGGCTTCTATACACGCGTTAACGAAGTCAGTGATCTTGCGCCTCTTAA
>Ga0207691_10006630_pt1 | contig 11172 bp, 9 predicted proteins | sample KBSM13metaG_FD_184327 | JGI IMG/M metagenome (GOLD analysis project Ga0207691, IMG submission 184327) | Miscanthus rhizosphere microbial communities from Kellogg Biological Station, Michigan, USA - KBS M1-3 metaG (SPAdes) (version 2) | ecosystem: Host-associated > Plants > Roots > Rhizosphere >...
CGGCGCAAGCCTGCCGGTGACGTTGATCGCAAAAGTCTTCGCACGACGTTGCAGCAGACACTGCGTCGCGAGCACATGCCCGACTTCCGTCGTGCCGATACCGAAGGCGAGGGCGCCGAAAGCGCCGTGTGTCGAGGTGTGACTGTCGCCGCACACAATCGTCTTGCCCGGCTGCGTTATCCCAAGCTCGGGCCCGATGATGTGCACGATGCCGCGGCGGCTGTCCTGCAGATTGAACAACTCGACTCCGAACTCCTGTGCGTTGATCTCGAGCTGGCGGACCTGCTTCGCCGCCGAGTCCACTGCGATCGGCACGCCGCCGAACACCTGTTCGGTGCGCGTGGGCGTGGAATGATCCATGGTCGCGAGCGTGAGATCAGGCCGGCGCAGTTTCAACCCGCGCTCACGCAGCTCGGTGTACGCCTGGGGCGTGGTCACTTCGTGCGTGAGGTGAAGGTCGATGAAGAGGACTGCGGGCGTATCAGCGGTCTCGGGCACGACCACGTGGTCGTCCCAGACCTTTTCGAACATTGTCTTTGGTTGGCTATTCACTGATTCGTCTTGTGAAGAATGGGGTCAGGCACCATTTTTCGAAGACGAAAAATGGAGCCAGACCCCTAACTATTAACCGGCTACGGCCGCTCGCGGGGCGTTCATGTCGACGTAGTCGAGCCAGCCGCGAGGATCCTGAGTCTTGCCCTGCACGAGGCCGAAGTAGGCCGCCTGCAGCTTTGCAGTTACCGGTCCCCGCTTGCCATTGCCAATCTGAATTGCATCGACGGAGCGGATGGCGGCGACCTCGGTGGCCGTGCCTGTGAAAAACAGTTCATCGGCCATGTAGAGCATTTCGCGCGGGATAGCGATCTCGCGCACTTCGATACCGGCATCTTTCGCGAGCGTGAGAACGGTGTGGCGCGTGATGCCCGCGAGCAGCGAATGCGCGACGCCCGGCGTGTACAACACACCATCCTTCACGAGGAACAGGTTTTCGCCCGCACCTTCGCTCACGGTGCCGTCAGTCGAGAGCCCGATGCCTTCGACGAACCCCAGGCGCTTCGCCTCGAGCCCGATGAGCTGGCTCGAAAGGTAATTGCCGCCGGCTTTCGCCATCGCCGGAATCGTGTTCGGCGCCACGCGCTGCCAGGAGGAGACACACACGTCGACGCCTTCATCTTCAGCGGCGCCAAGATATCGGGCCCATTCCCAGGCGGCGATCGCCACTTCAATGGGCGGATCGATCTTCGGCACCACGCCGGCTTCGCCATAGCCGCGAAACGCGACCGGGCGCAGGTAGGCGCCGCGCGCGAGCCCGTTCTGCGAGATGACCTCGCGGCAGGCGTGATTGATCTGGTCTTCGTTGAACGGAACGTTGATGCGGTACACCTTGGCCGAGTCGAACAACCGGCGCGTGTGATCGCGCAGCCGGAAGATCGCAGGTCCCCGCGGCGTCTCGTAGGCACGCACGCCTTCGAACACCGAGGAGCCGTAGTGCAGGGCGTGCGAGAGCACGTGCACCGTGGCTTTTTCCCAGGGGACGAGTTTGCCGTTGAACCAGATGTACTTCGTTGCAGGAATGGGCATGAGGAAACTCCGGATTCTTTTAGACCACGGCCTGCGCAACGCGCGCGGCACCAGTCCGTTCCTCGCGCGTGCGGGACATGCCCTGCGCGAGTTCGATGCGATTGATGACTTCGAGGAAGGCCTGCGTTGCCGACTCGACGATGTTCGTGCTGACGCTCGAGCCGCGATAAGTGCGCTGATTGTACTCCACGTAGACCAGCGCCTCGCCCTGGGCGTCTTCGCCTGCCGAAACACTGCGTACCTCGAACTTGCGTAGTACGACCTGTAAGCCGGTCGCTCGTTCGATGGCCTTCAACGCCGCGTCCACCGGACCGTCACCGGTGGCGTGCATCTCGATCTCGCGGCCGTCGCTGTGGCGCAGCTTCACGGTGGCGTCGGCACTCTTTGCACTGTCGGACGCGGTGCGAAGGTTCACCAGCGACCACGGGCCGGCGGCCGAATGCTCGGCCTGCAACACCATCGCCTCGATGTCGCCGTCGTAGAGCTCTTTCTTTTTGTCGGCCAGCGCCTTGAATTCTTCGAACACGCGTGCGAATTCGACCTCGTCGAGTTCAAAGCCGAGTTCCTTGACACGTTCGCGCAGGGCGTGACGACCGCTGTGTTTGCCCAGAATCAGTGCGGAGCGCGACAGGCCCACGTCCTGAGGCCGCATGATCTCGTAAGTCGAGTGATGCTTGAGCATGCCGTGCTGGTGAATGCCCGATTCGTGGGCGAACGCGTTCTCGCCGACCACCGCCTTGTTGCGCGGAATCGGCACGCCCACGATGTTCGACAGCAGTCTCGAGGTCGGATAGAGGCGAGTGGTGTTGATGCCCGTCTCGAGATTGAAGAACGCATCGCGCGTCTTCAGCGCCATGACAACTTCCTCGAGCGAGCAGTTGCCGGCGCGTTCGCCAATTCCGTTGATGGTGCACTCGATCTGGCGCGCACCCGCGACCACCGCGGTGAGACTGTTGGCCACCGCCATCCCCAGGTCATCGTGGCAGTGCACCGACAAGCGGATCTTGTCGATACCACGCACGTTCTTGCGCAGGTAGCGGAACAACTCGGCGAACTCATCGGGCACCGTGTAACCGACCGTGTCCGGGATGTTCACGGTAGTCGCCCCGGCTTCGATGACGGCTTCGACAACCTGCGTGAGGAAATCGAGCTCGGTGCGCGAGGCGTCTTCGGGTGAGAACTCCACGTCTTCGGCCAGGTCGCGCGCGATCCGCACGCCCTCGACCGCGGTGCGGATGATTTCATCCTGCGCCATGTTCAGCTTGTACTGCCGATGGATGGCGCTGGTGGCGAGGAACACGTGGATGCGCTTCTTCGCTGCCGGTTTCACAGCCTTCGCGACGAGTTCGATGTCGTCGCGATTGCAACGCGCGAGGCCACAGATGATCGGTCCCTGTACCTCGCGCGCCACCGCGTTCACGCTCTCCCAATCGCCGCGCGAGGCGGCGGGGAAACCCGCTTCGATCACGTCCACCCCAAGCTCGCCAAGCGCGCGCGCCACCCGAAGTTTCTCGGGCTGCGCCATGCTGCACCCCGGCGATTGCTCGCCGTCGCGCAGCGTCGTGTCGAAGATCATGACTCGTTCACGATGGGGCATGGGACTCCTCCAGTTACGGCAGGTTGTTAGCCGCGGCCTTGTTCCAGCCACGGCATGCGGGCGCGCAGCTGCGCGCCGACCTTCTCGAGCTGATGGTCGAGATCGGCCTGCATGAGTGCGTTGTAGTTCGGACGGCCGTTGGCGTTCTCGGCGATCCACTGCTTGGCAAACTTACCCTTCTGGATTTCCTTGAGGATCTTGTTCATCTCCTTCTTCGTCTTGTCGTTGACGATGCGCGGTCCGCGCGTCAGGTCACCGTACTTGGCCGTGTCGGAGATGAACTTGTGCATCTTGGTGAGGCCGCCTTCGTGCAGCAGGTCGACGATGAGCTTCAGCTCGTGCAGGCACTCGTAATAGGCCACTTCGGGCTGATAGCCGGCTTCGACCAGCGTTTCGAAACCCTTGAGCACGAGGTCACTGGTACCGCCGCAGAGCACGGCCTGTTCGCCGAACAGATCGGTTTCAGTTTCTTCCGCGAAGGTGGTCTCGAGAACACCACCGCGCGTGCCGCCGATGCCGTGACCGTAGGCGAGCGCCTTGGCGAACGCATTGCCGGTCGCGTCCTGGTAGACGGCGATCAATGAAGGAACGCCACGGCCTTGCTGGTACTGACGGCGCACGAGATCGCCGGGGCCCTTGGGCGCGATCAGCGACACATCAAGATCCTTGCGCGGCTTGATCTGCTTGAAGTGGATGTTGAAGCCGTGCGCGAACAGCAGTGTTGCGCCTTTCTTCAACGACTTCTCCACGGCGGCGTAGAGGTCTTTCTGCGCAAGGTCCGGAACCAGCATCGCAACGAGATCGGCGCCGGCAGCGGCGTCGGCCGGTTCGGCGACCTTGAGGCCGTCCTTCTTGGCCTTTTTCCAGCTGACGCCGTTCTTGCGGACGCCCACGACCACGTCGTGGCCACTGTCCTTGAGGTTGAGCGCGTGAGCGCGTCCCTGGCTGCCGTAGCCCAGGATGGCGATCCGGGCTTTCTTGAGCGCCTTCTTGTCTACGTCTTTGCCCGAGTACAACTTCGTCATTGTCAGCTCCATATCTCTTTAATCGACGATCATAAGAAAAACCCCGCATCGGCTTGGTGGCCGGTGCGGGGTTTGTTGGTGTTTGCTTGTCCGTGTATTAGCGAATCAGCAGGCGTCCCGCACCGAGCTCCTGATAAGGAGCAGGGGGAGGGAAAGAAGTACTACGCCGTCGAGCGCGACCGACGCGCTACGGAAAGAGACGGCGAACTTCGAGGTATAGGCCTGCATACAATGCGCGCGATAGCACCACAGCCAGTCGCCCCTTGTCAATGAAAACGGCCTCCTGGGAACGCTTTGTGCATGAGCGCGCAGGGCATGCAATCGCTTAAACTTTTTGCGTGAGTTCCCACCTCCTCAACGAAACAGAAGCGGCTGGAAGCCGGCCCATCTGGCTGGTCAGCGAACAAGGTCTCGGGTCCTGGCTCGAAGTGCAGACTCCTGCAGTGCGATCCTGGGCCCGCGCTCACGGATTCGCGGCAGAGAAGCAGAAACTCCTGCTGATTCCGACTTCCTCCGGGGATGGCATCGCGGGCGCAGCGCTGGGGTTGGGGCCGGTCCCCGACTTGAGCGAACCCACCCTGTGGACCTCCGCAGGCTTGCCGGATCGATTACCTGCGGGGCGCTATCGGTTTGCCGGCACTTTCAGCGTGGTCGGGGCGACCCAGCTGACTCTCGGGTGGGAATACGGTTCGTACCGTTTCACGCGCTATCGCAAGACGCTGGCGGAAGTTCCGGCGTTGGTGGCACCGGCCGGTACCGATCTCGAATATGTGCGCCTCGCCAGCGAAGCACTGTCCGAGGCGCGCGACCTCATCAATACGCCCGCTAACGATCTCGGCCCCGCCGAGCTCGGTGAAGCCGTCCAGCGCCTTGCGCTGCAACACGAGGCCGAATGCCGGATCCTCGTTGGCGAGGATCTGCTGCGGCAAAACTATCCACTTATCTATGAGGTGGGCAAGGGCAGTGCCCGCGAACCGCGGCTCATCGACATGCGGTGGGGTAAGCGAAGCAATCCGCTGGTGACGCTGGTGGGCAAGGGCGTGTGCTTCGACACCGGCGGACTCGACATCAAACCGGGCAGCGGCATGATCCTCATGAAAAAGGACATGGGCGGCGCGGCGCTGGTGTTGGCGTTGGCGCGCATGCTCATGGGCGCGGATGCTCCCGTGCAGCTTCGCCTGCTGATTCCCGCTGTCGAAAACTCAGTGTCGGGGCGCTCGTATCGCCCGAGCGACGTGCTGCGTTCGCGTCAGGGCCTGACGATTGAAATTGGCAACACCGACGCCGAAGGGCGCCTGGTGCTCGCCGACGCGCTGGCGGAGGCCGATACCGAACAGCCCGCGTTGTTGATCGACCTGGCGACTCTGACCGGTGCCGCGCGAGTCGCGCTGGGTCCGGAACTGCCTGCTATCTACTCCACGCCGCCCGACCTCGCCGATCAATTGCGCCAGGTGGGCGAGCGCGAAGCCGATCCCATGTGGTCCATGCCCCTGTGGCACGGTTACGACGAGGATCTCGGCAGTCGCGTGGCCGACCTTAATAATGTGTCGACCACGCAATTCGCCGGATCGATCATCGCCGCACTGTTCCTCAAGCGCTTCGTCACGCGCACGCGCAACTGGTTGCACGGCGATGTGTACGCCTGGAATCCCAAGGAGCGCCCGGGCCGGCCACTCGGTGCCGACCCGCACACGGTTCGCGCGCTGTACCGGTTGATCCGGCAGCGGTTTGGTTGAACGGGTGGCGTTGATGCCCGATCGCGGCGCGCCGGCGGAATCGCTGACCGCGGAAGCAGCGTTCAGACGTGAGATCGCACCGTGGGCTTTGTTAGGTCTCACGCTCGGCCTGGTCGAAGGCGCGACCGCAGCGGTGCTCATCAAGAAGACGTTTGCGCATGCCGCCGACCCGTGGCTGGTGAATCTTGCCGTTGCGTTCGTCAGCGGCGCACCGGCACTCTCAAACGTGGTGAGCTTCGTGTGGGCGAACCTGGCGCACGGGCGGGCTCGCATCAATCTCATGGTGGGGTTGCAGGCAGGATTTGCGCTGCTGGTAGGGTTGTTAGGCTTGGCGCCACGCGCGCTGGGCGGATTGGCGTTTGCGGTCGCGTCTATCCTGGTGGCGCGCGTGGTGTGGACGGGCATCCTCACGGTGCGCGCCGCCGTCTGGAGCGCCAACTATCCACGCGCATCGATTGGACGCTACACCGGACGCATCGTCATCGTGAGCTCGCTCGCAGTAGCGACCGCGGCGACGTTGGCGGCCTGGACGCTGGAACGGCAACGCGTGGATTCGCGCTGGCTGTTCGGCGCCGGCGCCGCCGCGGGTCTTCTCGCGGCCTGGTTATATCGCCGGGCTCGAGTGCGCCGTGAGTTCGTGCTGCTTGCCGAGGAGAACGCGGCGGTCGGGCGCGCCGAGCCCTTCAGCCTCGGGATGCTGCTCGAGATCCTGAGCAAGGATCCGCACTTCCGCGAATACATGTTCTGGATGGGAATCTACGGTGGCGGCAATCTGATGCTCACCTCCCAGCTGGTCGTGATTTTCAGCGAGCATCTTCACCTGTCGCCGGGACTTCAGATCGCGTTGCTGTCGGTGGTGCCGCTGGGCACGCTGCCGCTGTTCGTGCCGTTCTGGGCGCGCATGTTCGATCAGGGCCATATCGTCGAATACCGGGCGCGCCAGGGGTGGTCGCTGGTGCTTGCGGTCCTGACGTTGTGCCTCGGTACTTGGCTCGCCTCGATTCCCATGTTGTGGTTTGGCGCGTTGCTGCTGGGCGTCGCGTACGCCGGCTCCAACCTCGGGTGGAATCTCGGGCACAATGACTTCGCCTCGGTCGGCCGTGCGCAACACTACATGGGCGTGCACGTGACGCTCACCGGCGTGCGGGGAGCGATCGGGCCGCCCGCCGGTATCCTGATCTACCAGTGGCTCGAATCATGGCGGCCGGGCTTCGGGCTCTATTCGCTGGTGCTGCCCCTCATATTCGTGACGGTGGGCGCAGCAGGATTTTCGCACATGCGGCGCGTGATGCGGGCCGCAAGCTAGTTAGAGGACACAGCAGATGAAGCGCAAGAAGAGTGGGGCGGTGGATTTGAGGAAATACTCGCGGCTGGTGGTCGACGGTGCGAAACAATCGCCGTCGCGCGCGATGCTGAGAGCGGTGGGATTCCAGGATGCGGACTTCCAGAAGCCGCAGATCGGCGTCGCGTCGACCTGGGCGAGCCTCACGCCCTGCAATATCCACATCAACGATCTGGCGACCGAAGCGCTCGCCGGCGCCGATGCGGCCGGCGGCAAGGGCGTGTTGTTCAACACCATCACCGTGTCGGACGGCATCTCGATGGGTTCTCCAGGAATGCGCTATTCGCTGGTGTCGCGCGAGGTGATTGCCGACTCGATCGAGACTGTGGTGGGTGCCGAAGGTTTCGACGGTTTTGTGGCCATCGGCGGCTGCGACAAAAACATCCCGGGCTGTGCGATGGCGATCGCAAGGCTCAATCGCCCTGCGGTGTTCGTCTATGGCGGCACCATCAAGCCCGGCGCGAAGCGCCGCGATATCGTCTCGGTGTTCGAAGCGGTGGGTGGCCATGCCGCCGGCCGTGTAAGCGACGCGGAACTGCTGGAAGTCGAGCGCACGGCGATTCCGGGACCGGGAAGCTGCGGCGGCATGTACACGGCCAACACCATGGCATCGGCCATCGAGGCGTTGGGTCTGTCGCTGCCTAACAGTTCGGCGCAGGAAGCGGTCGGGAGCGCGAAGCTCGACGACTGCCGCCGCGCAGGTGCGGCGGTGGTGGAGCTGGTCCGTGCGGGCATCACGCCGGCGGACATCCTTACAAAAAAGGCATTCGAGAACGCGATCACCGTGACCATCGCGCTTGGCGGCAGCACCAATGCCGTGTTGCACCTGTTGGCGATCGCGCACGCCGCGAGGGTCAGACTGGGACTACAGGACTTCACGCGGATCGGAAAACGCGTCCCGTTGCTCGCCGACGTTCGTCCGAGCGGTCGTTACCTAATGTCGGAACTCATAGCCATTGGCGGAATTCAGCCCCTGATGAAAAGGTTGTTAGACGCGAAATTGCTGCACGGAGAGTGCCTCACGGTGACCGGACGCACGCTCGCGGAAAACCTGCGCGACGTCGCCGACTACCCGCCAGGGCAGGACATCGTGCGGCCGCTGTCGGACCCGATCAAAAAGGACAGTCACCTCGTGGTGATGTACGGCAACCTCGCGCCGGAAGGCGCGGTGGCAAAAATTTCCGGCAAGGAAGGCTTGCGATTCGCCGGCACCGCGAGAGTTTTTGATGGTGAAGAACGCGCCACCACCGCGATCCTCGCAGGCAAAGTGAAGCCGGGCGATGTCGTGGTGATTCGCAACGAAGGACCGCGCGGCGGCCCCGGAATGCGGGAGATGCTGAGCCCGACAGGCGCCATCATGGGGCGCGGACTGGGCGACAAAGTCGCGCTCATCACCGACGGAAGATTTTCCGGTGGCAGTCACGGCTTCGTGGTTGGACATATCTCCCCGGAGGCAGCCCTCGGCGGGCCTATCGGCCTACTTAGGGACGGAGACCGTATCGCGATCGATGCAATCAAACGCACGCTGGAGATCGAATTGAGTGCCGCTGAACTGCGCAGACGCCGCGCGAAATGGACTGCGCCGAAGCCCTATGCGACGAAAGGGGTATTGGCAAAGTACGCACGCATCGTGTCAAGCGCATCGCTCGGCGCAGTGACGGATTGACAATGAACGCGCGCTTTACCGATAGCGTTGTGCAGAGCCTGTCCAACATACAGTTGTTGTCAGGCTTGGCCGCTGCGGGTAGAGTTCGCCGGCTTCGGACCGGCGCCGAAGCTAAAAACGTCAATCTGAATATTTTTTGTTGGTAGGCCATGCTCGCGCGCACGGAGCAGGCTTGGGGACGGAACGAACGAACGGTTGCACTGGTGGGAAAGCTTCGTTACTTTCCGCCACCCCGTTTTGACGCGCCGAACGTTTCACTCGCGACCACGGGAACACATGGCCGCTCAAGTACATGATTCGAGTTTCTTCACCCGCCGCGGCATTGTTGCCGCCGCGATCATTGGACTGCACATTCTGATGGCATGGGCGCTGGCCACCGGCCTCGCGCACAAGGTCATCGAAGTGCTGGCTCCGCCCATCGAGGCCGACATCGTCGAAGAAGCCAAGGACGACGAGCCTCCGCCGCCACCGCCGCCACCAGAGATGGAGCGTCCGCCGGTGGAAGTGCCGCCGCCTGAAGTGGCCATCGATCTGCCGATGGAAACCAATACGACGGCCATCCAGGACGTCACGGACAAGGCGCCGCCGGCTCCGCCGCCGCCAGTGCCGCGTGCCGCGGGTACTCCCGCCAAGATGAGAAGCACGGCGGACCCAGACCAGTTTTATCCGCCGGGAGCCAAGCGCCGCGAGGAGCAGGGGTCTCCGGTCGTCATGGCTTGCGTAGGAGCCAGTGGAAAACTCGTTCGCGAGCCTGTGGTCACCGACACTTCCGGTTTCCCGGAACTCGACGGTGCCGCCGTCAAAGTGGCCAAGGCAAATCGCTATTTGCCCGGCACTGATGGTGGCCAGCCGATGGCCGAGTCTTGCGTCAAGTTCAAGGTCAAGTTCGTAATCAAGGCCGAATAAATTTCACGGCGACGCGGCGCTAATAAGCGCCGCTTCGCTTTTTTGTCATCGAGGAAATCATGGAAAACGCTGCTGCTGACGCTGTTGTTGTCGATAATCCGTACGGCATTGAGGCGATGTGGGCCCAGGGTGACGGTGTCACTCGTGGCACTCTGATCATTCTGTTGATCATGTCCGCCGTGTCTTGGTACATCATCTTTTCGAAGCTGTGGGATCAGCGCCGACTGAAGGCCGGTGCCAAGGTCGTCGAAAAGCAGTTCTGGAGCTCGGGCTCCCTGAAGGAAGCGGTTGACCGCCTCCCGAAGGACAACGACTTCCGCGCCGTGGCCGAAGATGGTCTGCGCGCTTCCGCACACCATGAAGGTCGCCTCACCGATCGCATCGATCTGCACGAGTGGGTCACCATGTCGCTGCAGCGTTCGGTCGACTCGGTCAACAGCAAGATGAGCAATGGCCTCGCCTTCCTCGCGACCGTCGGCTCTACTTCGCCGTTCGTCGGACTGTTCGGTACGGTGTGGGGCATCCTGCACGCGCTCGTGTCCATCGGCGTCAGCGGCCAGGCCAGCATCGACAAGGTTGCCGGCCCCGTCGGTGAAGCTCTGATCATGACGGCGCTCGGTCTCGCGACCGCGGTTCCGGCGGTTATCGGCTACAACTGGCTGCTGCGTCGTAACAAGAACATCAGCGAGAGCCTGCGCAATTTCGCGTCGGATCTGCATGCCTACCTCGTGGGCGGCGCCCGCGTGTCACAGGGCACTCCCGTCGCAGGTGTGAAGAAGTAAAGACCTGGACCGCCAGGCTTTGCGTTTCACATTTAGAGGTATCACGACATGGCAATGAGTGTCGGTCAGGCAGAGGAAGAGGGCAGTTCCATAGCGGAGATCAACACGACTCCGCTCGTGGACATCATGCTCGTGCTGTTGATCATCTTCCTGATCACGGTTCCCGTGATCCAGGACATGAAGAAGGTCGAGATTCCGAAGGCCGTGAACATTCCCACGCAGACCAAGCCGGAGAACATCACCATCTCGGTGGATGCAGCGGGGCAGGTCTACTGGAATGCCGCGGCGATGCCGGACAAGCAGGTGTTCTTCCAGCGAATCGTATCTGCAGCCCGCGTCGTGCCGCAGCCCGAGTTCCACATCCGTGGCGACAGGAACGCACGTTACGAAGCTATCGGCCGGGTGATCTTCAACCTGCAACGCGGTGGCATCGTAAAGGTCGGCTTCATCACGGAACCGGACAAGGGTTCGATTCGCGTCACGCGCTAACGCTTCGAGGTAGTTCGTAATGTCAATGACAGTAGGCAGCTCCGAGTC
>Ga0207691_10006631_pt1 | contig 11172 bp, 11 predicted proteins | sample KBSM13metaG_FD_184327 | JGI IMG/M metagenome (GOLD analysis project Ga0207691, IMG submission 184327) | Miscanthus rhizosphere microbial communities from Kellogg Biological Station, Michigan, USA - KBS M1-3 metaG (SPAdes) (version 2) | ecosystem: Host-associated > Plants > Roots > Rhizosphere >...
CTTCGTCACGCGCACCGAGCCGGGCGCCGGCGCGCTGGCAGCCGGCAGCGCGCTCTACCTCGCCGGCTGCCTCGGCGTGACGATGGCCTGCAACGTGCCGCGCAACGAGCGCCTCGCCCGCACCGAGCCGGCCTCGGCCGCCGAGGCGCGCGCCTGGCGCGAGGACCTGCGCGGCTGGACGCGCTGGAACCACGTGCGCACCGCCGCCAGCCTCGCCGCCGCGCTATCGTTCGCGCTCGCCGCCTGGCAGCGCGCCGCGGCCGCCTGAGGGTCGCCCCGTGACCGACGCGCCGGCGACGCGCAGACGACGCACACCGAGGAGACCCGGCATGACCGCCACCCCCGAACCCGGCATCGACCCGGAGGACCCGCGCGCCGCGATCACGTCGCGCCGCCTCGCATGGCCGCCGGCGGCCGTGTTCGCGGCGATCGCCGACCCGGCGCGTCTCGCGCGCTGGTGGGGCCCGGCGGGCTTCCGCAGCAGCTTCGAGCAGTTCGACTTCCGCCCCGGCGGAAGCTGGCGCTTCGTGCTGCACGGTCCCGACGGCCACGACTATCCGAACGAGATGCAGTTCGCCGCGATCGAGGCGCCGCACCGGGTCGTGATGAAACACTTCAACGGTCACCTGTTCGAGCTGACGATCACGCTCGACGACGATGGCGCCGGCGGCACGCGCCTGGGCTGGCGGCAGCGCTTCGAATCGGCCGAGCACTGCGCGCGCGTCGCGCCGATCGTCGTGCCGGCCAACGAGCAGAACCTCGACCGGCTGGAGGCCGAGCTCGCGCGCGGCGCGCCGGCGGAGGGCATGGCATGAGCGACAAGACCAGCTCCGCCAACGCCGACGGCGTGTTCGAGCCCTTCCACGTCGACGCCGTGCCGTGGCAGGAGGTGCTGCGCGGCCGCCGCTTCGGCATGCGTTACCAGCACCTGAGCTCCTACGGCGGCGGGACGCAGATCAGCGTGTCGATGGAGGTGCTGCCGCCCGGCCGGCAGGCCAACCCGGCGCACTACCACCTGCTGGAGGAGGAGCACGTGTTCGTGCTGGAGGGACGGCTGACGGTGGAGCTCGGCGCGCGCCGCCACGAGCTCGGGCCCGGCCACTACGTCTGCTTCCCGGCCGGCCAGGCCGTGGGCCACGCGCTGGTCAACCGGAGCACCGAGCCCTGCCGCTACCTGGTGCTCGGCAATCCGCAGGCGCACGACGTGGCCGTGTTCCCCGACACCAAGCGGGTCGACGTCAAGCTGATGCGGCGCGGCTACCGCGACTCGGCGTCGATCGACTACTGGGAGGGCCTCGATGTCGATCGCGAGGCCTGAGCCGCGCGAGGCCCGCAGGCCGCGCGCCGCGCCGGGGCCGCGATGAGCGTGCGCATCGTCCGTCTCGGCAGCCCGCGCGCGAGGGGCGAGGGGATGCGCATCGGCACCGTACGACGGCCGCCGCGCGGCGTGCCGAAGGCCGAGTTCGCGAAGCGCGATTGGTACGACGTCTGGTTCCCCACCCTGGCGCCGAGCGTGGAGACGATGAAGCTCGCCCAGCAGGCGCGCAGCGACGCCGACTGGGCCGCCTTCACCCGCCGCTACCGCGCCGAGATGGCGGCGCCCGAGGCCAGGCACGCGATCGGGCTGCTGGCCGCGCTGTCGCAGCACGCCGACTTCTCGGTCGGCTGCTACTGCGAGGACGAGTCGCGCTGCCATCGGAGCCTGCTGCGCGCGCTGCTGGCCGAGCAGGGCGCGCGCGTCGTGCCGTCGTGAGCCGCGCGCCGCGCACGGAGGCCGGGGAGGCCCGCACGATCGAGGTCAAGGTGCGGCCGCGGTCCGCCGTGCAGCGACTGGAGGGGCCCGACGCCGAGGGCGTGTGGCACGCCTGGCTGAAGTCGCCACCCATCGAGGGGCGCGCCAACGAGGAGCTGATCGCGCTGGTCGCCGAGCGGCTCGGCTGCCGCCGGTCGGCGGTGTCGATCCGCAGCGGCGCCGCGTCGCGGCTCAAGCGGGTGCGGATCGAGGGCGGCTGAGCGCTCGGGGGCGTCCGAACGGCGGACGACGTGCAGGGGCGCCTCGCGGCCGCCGTGCGTCATGACGCGGCCCACGCCGGGCCGGCGCGGCCACGCGGCCGCCGTCAGCCGCGCCGTACCTTGCCGAGCGCCATCGCCGCGGCCGCGGTGCGCGTCTCGACGCCGAGCTTGGCGAACACGTGCTCCAGGTGCTTGTGCACCGTGCGCGGGCTGGTGCCGAGGATGTCGCCGATGTCGCGATTGGTCTTGCCCTGCACCACCCAGTGCAGCACCTCGGCCTCGCGGGTGGTGAGGCGAAAGGCGAGGCCCAGCGCCTCGATCGTCGCGCGGTCGTTCGACTCGGTCAGCACGACCAGCCACTCGTCCTCGCCGGTGGCCTCGTGCAGCGCGAAGCTCACGCGCCGGCCGTCGCGCGCCAGCACCAGCGGATGGCCGAGCGCGTCCGGCAGACCGCCGACCGCGAGCACTGCCTGCGCCTGCAGCCAGTCGAGCAGCGACTCGGACAGCACCGGCCCGCGCGTGCCGGCGTCGCGCGTGGCGTCGACCGCCTGCAGCAGCTCGCGCGCCAGCGGCGTCTGCCACAGCAGGCGGCCGTCGCCGGCGCGCACGGTGATCACGGCGTGGCCGAAGGCGTCGAGCGCGTTGCGCGCCTGGCGCGCCTGGCGCGCGCCCTTCACGTGCGCGGCGATGCGCGCGATCACCTCGCGCGGCCGGATCGGCTTGGTCACGTAGTCCACGCCGCCGGCCTCGAAGGCCGCCTCCACGTGCTCGGTCTCGGCGAGGCCGGTCATGAAGACGATCGGGATGTGCGCGGTGGCCGGGTCGCGCTTCAGGCGCCGCGCCACCTCGAAGCCGTCGAGGCCCGGCATCACGGCGTCGAGCAGCACGACGTCGGGCCGCGCCTGCGCGGCCCGTTCCAGCGCGCCCTCGCCGCTGGTCGCCACCAGCACGGTGTAGCCCGACTCGTCGAGCGCGTCGTGCAGCAGCGCGACGTTGTCCGGCACGTCGTCGACGATCAGCACGACGTCGCTGCGCTCGGGGGCGGCCGGGGCGCGCGGCTCAGGCGAGGGCGTCGGCACGGTCGGAGGCCTCGTCGCCGGCGGCCGGCGGGGTCGGATTCGGGGCGACGGCCGCGCGCGCGGTCTGCGCGGTCTGCAGGGGCTGCGCGGTCTGCGCGGTCTGCGCCGCGTGCGCGATCCGTGACGGCCGTGGGGGTCGGGCGGGCGGCACGTCCTGCGGGGGTGTGCCGTCCGGGACACGGCCCTCGACCGCGGCGCCCTCCGACGACACCGCGTCGCCGTCCGTCCGTGCCGCCAGCGTGCGCAGCGCGTCGAAGCGGAACTGGCGCGCCAGCGCGCGCAGCGGCGCGGTCCAGGGCGCGGCCCGCGGATCCTCCGCATCGAGCCGCTGCAGCGCGTCGAGCACGCCGCGCAGGTGGCCGAGCCGCGCCGGCTCGTCGAGCGCGGCGAGGCGCGCGCGCAGCGCGGCGGGCGGCTCGCCCGGCCAGCGCGGCGCCTGCGCGGCCACGGGCGCCCGCACGGCATCCGCCGGCCCCGGGCCGGCCTCGATCCACTGCAGCGCGAGGCGCCGGCCGAGCCAGTCGAGCAGCTCGGCCACGCGCACCGGCTTGACGAAGAAGTCGCCCGGCGTGACGCCGGCGTCGTTGTCGAGGGCGCGGTCGAAGGCGTTGGCGGACACGATCGCCACCGCCGCCTCGCCGAGCCCGGCCTCGCGCAGGCGGCGGATCGTGGCCCAGCCGTCGAGGCCCGGCATCGCCAGGTCCATCAGCACCGCGTCGGGCGGCCCCTCTGCGCGCAGGCGCGCGAGCGCGGCCTCGCCGGAGGCAGCCTGGCGCACGTCGAAGCCGAGCGGCTCCAGCACGCTCGCCAGCAGGCCGCGGTCGGCCTCCTCGTTGTCCACCACCAGCACGCTCCGCCGGGGTCCGGCGTAGCCACCGCGGCGCGCGGCGCGCGCGGCCGGCGCGGCGGCGGCCTCGCTGGCCTGCGGCAGGAACAGGCGGATCGTGAATGCGGTGCCCTGCCCCGGCGTGCTGCGCACCGTCATCTCGCCGCCCATCAGATCGGTCAGCATGCGCGCGATCGTGAGGCCCAGCCCGGTGCCGCCGCCCGCGCCCTCGCTGGCCGCCGAGGCGCCGCGCTCGAAGGGCTCGAACACGCGCGCCAGCTCCTCGGGCGTCATGCCCGGCCCCGAGTCCTCGATCTCGAAGCGGGCGATCTCGCGCGCGTAGCGCATGCGGAACACGATCGTGCCGCGCGCGGTGAACTTCACGGCGTTGCCGAGCAGGTTGATGAGGATCTGGCGCAGCCGACGCTCGTCGGCGCGCACCAGCTCGGGCCCCTCGATCTCGTGGCGGAACTGCAGGCCCCGGGCCTCGGCCTGCAGCTCGAACATCCGCGCGAGCTCCCCCATCGCGTCGCGCAGCCGCAGCGGGCGCGGCTCGAGCGTCACGCGGCCGCTCTCGATGCGGGCCAGGTCCAGCGTGTCCTCGATCAGGCTCGCCAGATGGTCTCCGCCGCGCCGGATCACGCGCACGGCCTGCGCGCGCGCCGGCGGCATCGAATCGTCCTCCTCCAGCAGCTGCGCGTAGCCGAGGATGCTGTTGAGCGGCGTGCGCAGCTCGTGGCTGATGGCGGTGATGTAGCGGCTCTTGGCGCGGTTGGCGCGCTCGGCCTCCAGCTTGGCCTGCTGCAGCTGGGCGTCGGTGCGGCGGTGCGAGTCGATCTCGCGCTGCAGCGCGGCGGTCTGGCGCTGCAGCGCCGCGGTCTGGCGGTTGGACTCCTGCTGCGCCACCTGGCGGCTCTTGTGCGTCAGCACCACCCACCACGCGATGGTGCCGGCCACCAGCAGCAGCGCCGAGAAGGCCTTCAGGAAGCCCAGCCACAGCGCGTCGGCGAAGGCGGGCGGCAGCGGCACGCCGGCGGCCGCCAGCGTGCGCAGCTCCTGCTGGTGGATCAGCAGGAACAGCCCGGCCAGCAGCGGCACCAGCACCGCCATCAGCAGCAGGTAGTGGCCGAGGCCGGTGTCGATGTAGGGCCAGGCCGCGCGCGGCAGCAGCCGGCGCAGCAGCGCCGACCACTGCACCGCGAGCTGCGCCTCGCGCGGCTTGCACAGGTCGTTGCAGCGCGCGTCGAGCGTGCAGCACAGCGAGCAGATCGGTCCGCCGTAGGCCGGACAGCCGGCCATGTCGTCGGGCTCGTACTCGCGCTCGCAGATGCAGCAGCGCGCCAGCCGCGCATAGGGGCCGGCGCCGGCCTCCGCGCGCGCCGGCTCGACGCGCCGCGCGAGGTAGTAGCGCCCTCGCGTGGCCCAGGCGATCGCCGGCGAGGCGACGAAGGCGGTGACCAGCGCGATCGCCGCCGACCAGGCCTGCGCCATGGGGCCGAACAGGCCCAGGTGCGCGGCGATCGCCAGCACCGAGGCGATGCCCATCGCGCCGACGCCGACCGGGTTGACGTCGTACAGGTAGGCGCGCCGGAACTCGATGCCGGGCGGGCTCCAGCCCATCGGCTTGTTGACCACCAGGTCGGCCACCACCGCCATCATCCACGCGATGGCGACGTTGCTGTACAGGCCGAGCACGCTGCCGATGGCCTGGAACACGTCGAGCTCCATCAGCATCAGCGCGATGGCGGTGTTGAACAGCACCCACACGACGCGGCCCGGGTGGCTGTGCGTGAGCCGCGCGAAGAAGTTGCTCCACGCCAGCGAGCCGGCGTAGGCGTTCGTGACGTTGATCTTGAGCTGCGAAATCACCACGAACAGCGCGGTGGCCGCCACCGCGAGACCGTAGTGCGGAAACACGTGCTCGTAGGCCGCCAGGTACATCTGGTTGGGATCCACCGCGCGGTCGGCCGGCACCATCAGGCTGATCGCGAGCCAGGCGAGCAGCGTGCCGCCCAGCATCTTGAGCACGCCCGGCAGCACCCAGCCCGGACCGCCCAGCAGCACGCCGGCCCACCAGCTCGCGGCGGCGCCGCGCCGGCGCTCGGGCATGAAGCGCAGGTAGTCGGCCTGCTCGCCCATCTGCGTGATGAGTGCGATGCCGACCGTGGTGGCGGCGCCGAAGTGCAGCCACGAGAAGCCCGCGACCTGCGCCTCGCCGCCGTAGCCGACCAGGCCCTGCAGCACCCCCGGGTTCTCGGCGAACACGTAGGCGTAGGGCGCGACCAGCATCGCCAGCCACAGCGGTTGCGTCCAGACCTGCAGCCGGCTGATCGCGGTGACGCCGTGGGTCACGAGCGGGATCACGACCGCGGCGCACAGCAGGTAGCCCCAGGCCGGCGGGATGTCGAAGGCCAGCTCCAGCGCATAGGCCATCACCGCCGCCTCGAGGGCGAAGAAGATGAAGGTGAAGCTGGCGTAGATCAGCGAGGTGAGGGTCGAGCCGATGTAGCCGAAGCCGGCGCCGCGCGTCAGCAGGTCCATGTCGACCCCGTGGCGCGCGGCGTACACGCTGACCGGCAGGCCGGCCAGGAAGATCACCAGCCCGGTGGCGAGGATGGCCAGCGCGGCATTGACGAAGCCGTGCTGCACCAGCAGCGTGGCGCCGACCGCCTCCAGCACCAGGAAGGAGGCGGCGCCGCCGAGCGCGGTGTTGGCGACGCGCCAGGCCGACCACTTGCGGAAGGCGCGGGGCGTGAAGCGCAGCGCGTAGTCCTCCATCGTCTCGCGCGCGACCCAGGCGTTGTAGTCACGGCGGATCTTGATGACGCGCTGTGGGGCGTCGCCGCCCGGCTGGGGCGGCGGTGCGTCGCCGTGCGGTGGCGCATCGGCGGCCTCGGCGTGCGGCGCCGCGTTCGTGCCCGTCCGGGACGCCTCGCCCGGCCGCGTGGGCGCGCGAGCGAAGGCAGGGTCGGCGGGAGCGGCGGCGTCCATCGAAGCGGGAACCGCAAGTTCGATGCCGCCCGGGGCGGCGGTTCGGTGTGCATCGGCGCACCAGCTCGGCGCATCGGTGCACACGAAGCGGGCATCGCGTCCCGCAGTCCGCGACGGTGGGCCGCGATCGCGGCGACGGCAGGCGCAACGGCCACGCCCCGCGTCCGCGCCGTCGCGCCTCGGCTCGGGCGGCGCCGCGCCGCCCCGGTACGGCCTCAGGCCGCCGCGGCCTCGCGGTACAGCTGCAGGTAGCGCGCCGCCGAGGCGTCCCAGCCGAGGTCCTGCGCCATCGCGCGGCGCTGCACGCGCCGCCACTCCGCCGGCCGCGCCCACAGCGCGAAGGCGCGCCGCACCGCGCGCCCGAAGGAGGCGTCGTCGAAGCGGTCGAACACGAAGCCGGTGGCGCGCTCCTCGGCCAGCTCCTCCAGCGCGCAGTCGACCACCGTGTCGGCGAGGCCGCCGACCCGATGCACGAGCGGCAGGCTGCCGTACTTGAGGCCGTACATCTGCGTCAGGCCGCAGGGCTCGAAGCGCGAGGGCACCAGCGTCACGTCGCCGCCGGCGAACAGGCGGTGCGACAGCGCCTCGTCGTAGCCGACGCGCACCGCCGCCGCGTCGGGCCGCTCGGCGGCCAGGGCGCGGAAGGCCGCCTCCAGCGCCGGCTCGCCGCTGCCCAGCAGGGCCAGCTGGCCGCCGCGCCGCAGCAGCTCGGCGGCACCGTGCGCCAGCAGGTGCAGGCCCTTCTGCTCGGTCAGCCGGCTCACCACCGTGAACAGCGGCGCCTCCGGCCGCTCGGCCAGGCCCAGCTCGCGTTGCAGCGCGAGCTTGCAGGCGGCCTTGCCGGACGGCTTGCGCGCCGTGTAGCGCTCGGCGATCAGCGCGTCGGTGGCCGGGTCCCAGACCGCCGTGTCGACGCCGTTGAGGATGCCGGCGAGGCGCGCCGCGCGCTCGCGCAGCAGGCCGTCCAGCCCGCAGCCCTGCTCCGGCGTGGTGATCTCGCGCGCATAGGTCGGGCTCACGGTGCTCAGCCGGTCGGCGTAGGACAGTCCGGCCTTCATGAAGGACAGCTGGCCGTGGAACTCCAGGCCGTGCAGGCCGTAGGCCTCGGCTGGCAGGCCCAGCTCGCCGAAGCGCTCGGCCGGGAACAGGCCCTGGTAGGCCAGGTTGTGCACGGTGAAGACCCCAAGCGCGCCGGTCTCGCCGCGCCGCCGCGCGAAGGCCAGGTAGGCCGGCGCCAGGCCCGCGTGCCAGTCGTGACCGTGCACCACCTGCGGCCGCCAGTCCGGGTCCAGGCCGCAGGCCAGCCGCGCCGCGGCCCACCCCAGCCACGCGAAGCGGCGGTGGTTGTCGGCATAGGCGATGCCGGCCGCGTCGGCATAGGGCCCGCCGGCGCGCGCATAGGACGGGGCGTGCTCGATCACCCAGGCCGGCAGGTCGAGCGGCGCCAGGCGCCCGCGACGCAGGCGGGCGGTCTCGCCCCACGGCGCCGCCAGCTCGGCCGGCGCGGCGTCGTCGGGCTCCAGCGCATCGAGGATCGCCGGGTAGCCCGGCAGCAGCAGACGCACGTCGGCGCCGGCGCGGCGCAGCGCGCCGGGCAGCGCGCCGGCCACGTCGGCGAGCCCGCCGGTCTTCACGAGCGGGTAGATCTCGGCGCTCGCCTGCAGGACCCGCAGCGGCTCGGCCGCCGGATCGCCCGCCGCGGCGGCCATCAGACCGCGCGCGCCGGGGGCGCCAGGCGGTCGAGCATCGGCTGCGTGATCAGCACCACGCCGCCCTCGCTGCGCTCGAAGCGCTTGGCGTCGAGCGCGGCGTCCTCGCCGATGACGAGGCCCTCGGGCAGCACGCAGCCGCGGTCGATCACCACCTTGCGAAGGCGGCAGTTGCGCGGGATGGTCACGCCGGGCAGCACCACCGCGTCCTGGATGTGGCAGAAGGAATGCACCCGCACGTCGGAGAAGAACACCGTGTTGGCGACGTGCGAGCCGCTGATGATGCAGCCGCCCGAGACGATGGTGTTGACCGTCATGCCATGCATGCCGTTGCGGTCGGGAATGAACTTGGCCGGCGGCAGCTGGCGCTGGTAGGTCCAGATCGGCCAGTCGGTGTCGTAGATGTCGAGCTCGGGGTTGATCGAGGCGAGGTCCAGGTTGGCCGACCAGAACGCATCGATCGTGCCGACGTCGCGCCAGTAGGGCGGCGCGCCGTTGGCGTTGGCGATGCACGACATGCCGAAGGGGTGCGCGAGCGCGCGACCTTCCTGCACGACGCGCGGCACGACGTTGCGGCCGAAGTCGTGGTCCGACTTCTCGTCGGCGATGTCCTCCTCCAGCAGGCCGTAGAGGTAGTCGGCGTCGAACACGTAGATGCCCATGCTGGCCAAGGCGATGTCGGGCTTGCCCGGCATGGCCGGCGGGTCGGCCGGCTTCTCGACGAAGGCGGTGACCTGGCGGTCGGTGTCGACCGCCATCACGCCGAAGGCGGTGGCCTCCATGCGCGGCACCTCGATGCAGCCGACCGTGCAGCCGGCGCGATGCTCGACGTGGTCCATCAGCATCAGCGAGTAGTCCATCTTGTAGACGTGATCGCCGGCCAGCACGACGATGTACTCGGGGCCGGTGGCGCGGATGATGTCGAGGTTCTGGTACACGGCGTCGGCCGTGCCGCGGTACCAGTGCTCCTCGTCCACCCGCTGCTGCGCCGGCATCAGGTCGACCATCTCGTTGAGCTCGGCGCGCAGGAAGCTCCAGCCGCGCTGCAGGTGGCGCAGCAGCGAGTGGCTCTTGTACTGGGTGACGACGCCGATGCGGCGGATGCCGGAGTTCACGCAGTTCGACAGCGCGAAGTCGATGATGCGGAACTTGCCGCCGAAGTAGACCGCCGGCTTGGCACGCCGGTCGGTGAGCTGCTTCAGGCGCGAGCCGCGGCCGCCCGCGAGCACCAGCGCCACGGTGCGTCGCACCAGCTGATGAGGTTGCAGCTGCGACGACGACGGAACGGTTGCGGACGGATCCACGGTGTCTCCTGGTTCGTGCGCCTCGGGCGTCCGCGGGGGCGCACCATCAGGGTGCGGTCACGCGACGCTCTGGCTGGTCCGGTGCATTCTGAGGCATGCTCCGCGCCGGCGGAACCTCGACCCGGATGGCATTGGTATTGCATGGTGCCCCCGACCACCGAGAACGCCCCCGGCATGGACCTGACCCCCCGCGAAAAGGACAAGCTGCTGCTCTTCACCGCCGCCCTGCTGGCCGAGCGCCGGCGCGCGCGTGGCCTCAAGCTGAACGTGCCGGAGGCGGTGGCGCTGATCAGCGCGGCCATCCTCGAGGGCGCGCGCGACGGCAAGACGGTCGCCCAGCTGATGAGCGAGGGGCAGCGCGTGCTCGGCCGCGAGGACGTCATGGACGGCGTGGCCGAGCTGATCCCCGACATCCAGGTGGAGGCCACCTTCCCCGACGGCACGAAGCTGGTGACGGTGCACCAGCCGATCCAGTGAGCCGCGCCGACCCCACCGTTTCCGGAGACCCGATGGCCCCGCCGCGTCCCGCCCGCCTTCCCGCCGCCCTCGCCCTGCTCGCCCCCTTGGGTGCGCTCGCGCACCCCGGCCACGGCCTCGACGCGCCGCTGCACTGGCACGCCAGCGACGCCTGGGGCTACGCGCTGCTGGCCGCGATCGTCCTCGCCGGCCTGTGGCTCGGGAGGCGCAAGTGACGCCCGGGGAGCTGTGGGTCGAGCCCGGCGAGCACCTGCTGAATCCCGGCCGGCGCACGGCGACGCTGGTGGTCGAGAACACCGGCGACCGGCCCATCCAGGTCGGCTCCCACTACCACTTCGCCGAGGCCAACGCGGCGCTGCGCTTCGACCGCGCCGCGGCGCGCGGCATGCGGCTGAACATCGCCTCCGGCACGGCGGTGCGCTTCGAGCCCGGCCAGCAGCGCACCGTCGAGCTGGTCGACTATGCCGGCGACCGCCAGGCCTGGGGCTTCCGCGGCCTGGTGCAGGGCGCGCTCTGAGCCGCGGGCCGAGCCCGCACACCACGAAAGGACCGCATGGCCACCCTCGGGCGACGCGCCTATGCCGAGATGTTCGGCCCCACCGTCGGCGACCGCGTGCGCCTGGCCGACACCGAGCTCGTGATCGAGGTCGAGGCCGACTACACGCTGCGCGCCGGCGGCTACGGCGAGGAGGTGAAGTTCGGCGGCGGCAAGACGATCCGCGACGGCATGGGCCAGGGCCAGCGCGTCTCGGCCGAGGTCGCCGACACCGTCA
>Ga0207691_10006634_pt1 | contig 11168 bp, 12 predicted proteins | sample KBSM13metaG_FD_184327 | JGI IMG/M metagenome (GOLD analysis project Ga0207691, IMG submission 184327) | Miscanthus rhizosphere microbial communities from Kellogg Biological Station, Michigan, USA - KBS M1-3 metaG (SPAdes) (version 2) | ecosystem: Host-associated > Plants > Roots > Rhizosphere >...
ATGCAAGTGTCGATTTCTTCTACAACAACTACGCCAATTTCAGCGGGCAGGTGCTGAGTGCCATACGCGCAGAAACCTTCGGCCAGGACATAGGGCAGAACAGCTGGCTGACAGTCGATGAGTACGACCGCTTCATCGAATGGCTGGACATCACCTCCGGTTCGCACGTGCTCGAAGTCGCGAGCGGCTCTGGCGGGCCGGCGCTGTACCTGGCGCGCAAGGCCGGCTGCGAAATCACCGGCGTGGATATCAATCCCTACGGCATCTCCGCCGCGGGGAACAAGGTGACGAGCTGCGGCGACGCGCCGCGGGTGCGTTTCCGAATGGCCGATGCCAATTCGACGCTGCCGTTCCCCGACAACCGGTTCGACGCGCTGCTGTGCATCGACTCGATGAATCACTTTCCGAAGCGACTGGAGACCCTGAAGGAATGGTGGCGCGTTCTAAAGTCAGGAGCCCGCGCAGTGTTTACCGATCCGGTAACCATCACCGGCCTGGTGACCAACGATGAGCTGGCGCAACGCAGCTCGATCGGGCTGTTCGTTTTCACGTCACGGGCGACGAACGAGGAACTGATCGTGAAAGCCGGATTCAGGATCGTGAGTCAGCTCGATGCGACCGAGAACGCGGCGTTGGTTTCGCGCCGCTGGCGTGAGGCCCGGCAGCGCTTCCGCGATGACCTGTTGCGCATCGAAGGCCAGGAACGTTTTGATGGCGTTCAGAAATTCCTCGGCGCCGTGCACCAGTTGTCGAGCGAGCGCCGGTTGTCGCGCATCGCCTACGTGGTGGAGAAGTAGCTTTCCGCCTGCCGGAATCCGACTCTCGGTCCTACGTCCGGCGGATTTTGAGCCACGCACACTGCGCGTGGACTCAACCGATGGAGGCAGCCATGCAAGTCAAGGAAGTCATGACCCGGGACGTCCAGTCCCTCGGTCCGAATGCAACGCTGGTCGAAGTGGCGAAATTGATGTGCGAGAAAGACATCGGTTCAGTGATCATCGCGGACGGGCCCGACCTGGTCGGTGTCGTCACCGATCGCGATATCGTGATTCGCGCCATCGCGGAGGGCCGGGAGCCGGGCATGGTCCGGGCGCGCGATGTGATGTCGGACGCGGTGTTCTGCTGCACCGAGGACACACCGGTCGACGCCGTACTCGCTGAAATGGCCGACGAACAGATACGCCGCGTGCCGGTGGTCAATGGCGCGCGTCACCTCGTGGGCGTGGTGTCGCTCGGTGACCTCAGCCAGGCGAAGTCGAAGCGTGCCGGAGACGCGTTGCGCGAAATTTCGCAGCCGCCGCAGTGACGCGGGCGGCCGCCGGTCGGCGACCGCCCTGCATCTGTGGGGCCTATTAGTGTCTGCTGTAGTACTCGTCGGCGCGTGAGGCGTATGTAGCCGCGCCGTCCTGGCGTGTGAGCATGTCGAGCGAGTCAGCCGGTGCCGCCTGGAGCTGCTCCTTGGTGAAGGGCACCACGTAGCTGTCTTCGCTCTCCACGTAGTCGAGTGCCGACCACGGCACGGGGTGGAACTTCTCGTTCATGCCGAGGAACCCCCCGAAGCCGACGACGGCGAAGATGATCTTGTTCGACGTTTTGTCGAGCACGATGTCTTCGACCTGGCCAATCTTCTCACCGGCAGAGTTCTTGACCGTGGTGCCGATGACCTTTTTGGCGCGAATTGCCGAAGTGTGTCCGGATGCGGTCGTCATTTGCGATCTCCTTATGCTGTATGCGCGTCCATGTATCCGATTTTATGAATGGCAATGATAAGGACGGCGCCGGCGGCGGCTGCATCGGAGAACGGTGTGCGCTGCTGTCAGCAGGCGCGGGCGTCGGCATGCGGCGCGCGGGCGTGGCATGCAATCTGCAGCACCTCTGTGAGGCCATCACTGCGTGATTCGACCTGCTCCTGCGTCGGAAGCGACCCGTAGGCAATCCCGAATCGCGCATTGGCCGTGAACATTTTTTCAAGCCAAGGAGGCTGCCATGCCTGAACGAGAAACACTGCAACGCGCGCGTCGCGACAAGCGCCAGGGAAAAGCTGCGAGCACCCAGGCGGGAGAGTTCATCAGGGAAGAGATTCACCACATCCGCGAGGGCAAACACGGCGCGCGCTCGACGAAGCAGGCGATCGCCATCGGCCTCTCCAAGGCGCGGCGCTCAGGCGTGGACTTGCCGACTCCCGACAAGGGCAAGGTGTCGGCGAAGACCCGCAAGAGCGCGCAGCGCGCCTACCAGCTCGGCCACGGCGCGCCTCGACGGCAGCGTGCCACCGCGAAACGCGCACACGCCAGCGAAGCTGCTCTGCGCCGCGAGCCACGAGCCGCGGCCTCGCACCGTGCGCTGGCCCGGCAGGCGAGCTCCGCGGCGCATCGGCGCAGTGGTGCTCAACGATCTGCCGCGGCCCGCAAGGCGGCGCGCACCCGAAAATCACCCGCGCATGGCTGAGGCGCAAGGAGACCGGAATGAACACCTGCGAAGTTTGCGGTAACAAGTACGACAAGGCCTTCGAAGTCACGCTCGCGACCGGCGAAAAACATGTGTTCGACAGTTTTGAATGCGCCATTCATGCGCTGGCGCCGGAATGCAGCCACTGTGGGTGTCGCATCGTCGGCCATGGCATGGAATCCGGCGGCGAATTCTTCTGCTGTGCGCATTGCGCCAGCCACCGTGGCGTGGGCCAGATGCAGGATCGCGCGGAGGGCCAGCGACTGGCCTGACGACTCGCTCCTGCGCCGCCCGCTCACGGAGCGACGACCACCTGGTCACGGAACGAAGTGAACATCACCAGCGGGAAGACGGTCGACCACTCGAGATCCGGCACGACCGCGTCGTCCAAGCCATCACCATTGGTGTCCACCGCCGCGAGAACGGTGTCTGGATCGGCGAGCGCGCTGCCTTCTTCAGAGAGTCGGGCGCGCGAGTTCCCGCTGCCCGTGGCCACCAGTTGGCCAGCGGAGGGATATTCGCCCAGCACACCGGTGAAGGCCTCGGTGGTTTCGAAGTTGAACTGACCGTCGAGGAAGGCGCTGTCGACACTGCCGCTCAATGAGTAGCGATACGTGTTTGTGGCGTAGTCCTGCAGGAGATCCACCGACAGCATTTCAAGGCCGTCTTCCCCGATGGACGCGCCGGATCGATAGGTGGCCGCGGCGAGCACATAGCGATCCGAAGTCGTCGTGCGTGTGTAGCGGATCGGCAGCACGAAGTTCAGCGTGATCGGAAGCGCGCCAGGAGTGGTGGTGGTGACGTGGAATCCGACCGTGGTCACGGTGAGCGCGATCTCCCGACCGTCGGCCAGCGGGACGAGGTCGTTCAGGTCCACGCGCATCAGGCCATCGAGGGTCAGCTGGCCGGAATTGCAGTTGTCCCATTGCATGAGGACCGCATCATTCTTGTCCAGCAGCCCGTTCAAATTCTGATCGGTGAACTGGGATGCAATGCTGCCCGAGACGGGGCAGGGCGTGGGACCCAGGTCGGGAGGAATCACCTCCAGGCTGGCCACCTGGAGCACGCCGATGCGCGCGTTGCTGAATGCCGAGAGGGCCGAGCCGAACGAGAGCTTGAGCGCGTTCTGGTAGTTTGACGTCGTGAGCGCAGTACCAGAGGGAGGCGGGGGCGGCGGCGCCGGGGACGGTGCGCGTGAACTGCCTTCACCGCCACAAGCCGTCAACAACAGGCCTGCGATCAGCGAAGCGGAACCATTCGCCAGTCGGTTCATAGGGCTCAGAGTAGTTCGGCCGGGTGGTTAGTGCAATCCGCGCGCATCACACTCTCGAGTTAACGGAATCCCGGCAGCCGGGGAGCTGCAATCGTCAGTCCCGGGCGAAGGGAAAATCCAGCGCCTCTTCGTCGGAGGCCTGTTTGAGCACGCGCAGGAAATAGCTGCCGGCGTCGAGCTGCTCGCCATCGACCATGACTTCGAGCGTGACGGGAGAGGTCGGATGCTGGCCATAGAGCGTCGCGACGGTGGCGATGTTCTGGGCTGGCCCGATGCGATCGAGTGCGATCGTGTAGTGAAAACCGGGATCGAACAGGCCGACGATTTCGACTCGCACCGCACCGGCCGGCAGGTGCGGCATGCTGTCGGCGCCACGCACCAGCGCGAGCCGCATCGAGGTTCCCTGGCGCTGTTCCTCGGTCGCCACTGCAGCAAGAATCTGGGAATGCGCACCGGGCAGGTGTTTCCAGAACCACACGCCGGCGCCAACACACAGCAAAACGCTGGCCGCGATGGCCAGCTTCCAGGGCGTCTGGCTTTCGGAGCGCACGAACTCGGCCGTCGAGCCACTCGCAACCAGTGTGAGCCCGGCCTTCAGCCGCTGCTCGAGTTCCACCTGGCGTGCGAGCTCAGGATTCGCGACGCAGGAGACTTCGAAAGCATCGGCTTCCGCCTCGCTCATCTTCCCGGCGACATATTGTTCAATGAGATGCTGATTCATGGTCCGAGGTTCAGGAGGTCGCGTTTCGTGAAACCGCGCTCGTCCAGGATCTGCCTGAATCGGCGGCGTGCGCGACTCAGGGCCTGGTTGAATGCCGCCTCGCTCAACTGCATCTCCTGGCAAATGACTTCCTTGTCATGATCCTCAAGATAGAAGCGCTTGAGCATCAGGCGATCCCTAGACTGCGGCAGCTCACGCAACAACGCGCGCACTGCCATGGCGGCCTCGAAGTCCTCGGCGAGTGCTTCTACCCCGCGCGAAGAATCCGCGTTCCTTTCGGTGACCGCGCTGTCAACATCTGTCTTCTGTCGTTCAGTCTTTCTTAGTGACGCGATGGACAGATTTCGCGCTGTTTGTGCCGCGAATGCGGCCAGCTTCTCGGGATCTTCGATCCCTCTTCCGCGTAGGCGCTGGATGACAATGAGCAGAGTTTCCTGCACCAGGTCCTGAAGCAGGCCATGGTCGCCGCCCGTCCGGCGGCGTAACAGGACGCGCAGGCCGGGCTCGAATTGCCGGATGAGCTCGCTCTCAGCCGAGACATCACCCTCGCGTATACGGCGCGTGAGCTCGCCGCCCGGAACAAAATCCATACCCTGTTCGACCCCGACACCCTGCATTTTTTGGAATACTTGCCGCGGGATTCTGCCATGTCCGACGCGGGCGTATCCTGCCGACCAGCGCAGACAGGGAAAAAAGAATGCAAAAGACCTACCACGGTTCCTGCCATTGCGGCGCGGTGCGCTTTGAAGCGGACCTCGACCTGGCCCAACCGACCTATCGCTGCAACTGCTCAATCTGCAAGCGCAACCGGTTCTGGGCCGCGGTGGTCAAGCCGGCGCAATTCCGCGTGATTGCCGGGCGCGACGAGCTCAAGCAGTACCTGTTCAATTCCATGCAGAACGAGCATTACTTCTGCAAAACATGCGGCGTGCGTCCCTTTGGGCTGGGCCACAGCCCCGAAGTGGGTGAGGTCGTGGGTGTGAACATAGGCTGCCTGGAAAACACCTCGCCCGAAGAGCTTGCGGCCGCGCCGATCCGCTACTGCGACGGCAAGAACGACAACTGGCAGCATCCGCCTCCGATTACGAGTTATCTCTAGCTTCTAGACCGATCTGTGGAGCGGCAGGCGCACGTGGAAGGTCGTGCCCTTGCCGATATCGCTCACGAAATCGAGCTCACCTCCGTGACCTTTTACGATCGCATTGCGTGCGATCGAAAGCCCTTGGCCCGTGCCGCGGCCCACTTCCTTGGTGGTGAAGAACGGATCGAAGATGCGCGCCTGGATGCCCTCGGGGATGCCCCCGCCGGTATCGGTAATCGTGATCACCGCGAATTCACCTTCCACGGAAGTCTTGACGGAGATCCTGCCGCGCCCGCCCTGCTTCTTCACGAGATCGTCGATGGCATGCGCGGAATTGACCACCAGGTTCAACACCACCTGGTTGATCTGGCCCGCGTGACAGGTGATCGGTGGCAGCGTCCCGTAGTCGGTCTCGAGGTCGGCGCAGTCCCGGTACTCGCTGCGCGCGATCACCAGCGTGCTGGCGATCGAGGCATTCAGGTCGACCTGGCTCATTTCGTGCTGATCCGCGTGCGAGAAATGCTTCATCGAGCGCACGATCTCGGCGATGCGCGTGAGGCCTTCGGCCACGCGTGTCAGCGCGGGCGGCAACTCCTCGCGCAGGTATTCGACATCTTCGTTTTCTTCGGGCTGCCCGGCATTCTGCGGCATGGCCGCGTGCAACTTGTCGATGTAGGCCAGCAGTTCACCGACGCCTTCGCGAATGAACGACACGCTGTCATTGAGGTATTGGATCGGCGTGTTGATTTCGTGCGCGACGCCGGCGGCGAGACGGCCGATGGATTCGAGCCGGTCGCTCGAGGCCATGCGTTCTTCGGCCGCCTTGCGCTCCGTGATGTCGAAGCCGGTGCCGACGAATCCAGTCAGGTTGCCGTTGGCATCGTGCAGCGGGATCTTGGACGTGACGATGACGCGGGTGGTGCCAGAGACGGTGTCCAGGCCGGCTTCTTCGCAATCGAGCAATGGCCTGCCGGATTTGAGCAGCGCCTGCTCGTCGGAAAAAAACTTCTCCGCCATCTCGCGCGGATAGAAATCGAAATCGGTCTTGCCAATGGCCTCTTCGGGCGTGACGCCCATGCGGGCGGCCACCATCTTGTTACAGGCGGTGAAGCGGCTCTGGGCGTCCTTGGCGTAGATGAAAGCCGGTATCAGGTCGATCATGGTCCGCAGCACATTGCGCTCGTGCGCGAGCGCGTCCTGCAGGCTGCGGCGCTCGCCAGTGACGTTCGAGCTCTCGCAGTCGGGGACCGCTTCGGTCGGGACTTTTGGAAGGCTGCTCACATCGCCGATAACGGCGAAAACCACTAAAACTGAAGGAAAAGCAGGCTTCGGCGGACTTGGCGCACAGGGCGCGGCACAGGCCCGCGCCTGTTAGCGCAACCACGTTTCGAATAACAAAAAAAACTGTGAACTCAGGGCTTGTAGAGCCGCAAATCGTCGAATGTCGCCTCGAACCCGGGCCCTTCTGGTGCCGCACACATGACGCCGACCTGGACCTCCACGAAGGCCGGAAAGTAGCCCTGGCGGATGGTGGTGAACTTCTGACCGTCCTTCGAATACTGTGCCTCGATCGAGTCTTTCTTTCGTTCCACGCGCCAGAACACCGGCTCCGACTGGGACAGGTCCTCGGTGGTGGACCAGTCCGAGAAATCATGCGTGAAGACCACGCTCGCCCAGCGTTTGCCGTCGACGAACTCCGATCCGCATTTCATCCATTGCTTCTCGTCGAGCCGCACCATGAGTCCGGCCTGGTCATAGAGCGCCGCGTATTTGCCGCTGACGCGCGCCTGGAACGTGAACTCGCCGAACACCGGAATGCGGAAGAAGTGGCCGTTGTCGGTGACATAGCCGTAGAAAGTCTTGCGCCAGAAGTCGGTCCTGGGCCGTGACTTCACCGTGATCGCGCCTGCCTCGTGGGAAACGCTGGCCGGCGGATTGAACCACTCCAGCTTGGCCACGAGATCGCCGCCTTCGAGCCAGGGCTTCGGTGGCGGCTTTTCCGGAGTGACGCCCTGTTGTGCGCCGGCCTGTCCGGCATTGGCGAGCAGCGCGGCGGCGAGTGACTGTTGCATAAAGGTTCGGCGCGAGGCGCTCATGCGGGCTCCGTGCGGTCAGAGAGAAATGTTCGGTAGATAGGCGCGCAGCTCGGCCCGGCACGCCTCGGGTGTGGTGAACTGTATGGCGTGCAGCCCGGATTCGCGGGCGGCGATCACGTTGCGTGGCAGGTCGTCGATGAACACGCTCTCGGCAGGCACTATGCCGGTGGCCTCCACGAGATGCCGGTAGATCGCCGGCTCGGGCTTGAGCAGCAGGATCCTGCCGGAGATGACATGGTGCCGGAAGTGGCCGAAGAATCCATATCGTTCAACGAGAACGTTGAACGTGGCGTCGGGCATGTTGGACAGCAGGTAGAGATGAACCCCGCCCGCGGCCAGCTCCTCGAGAAGCTGAATGGTGGCATCAATGGGGCGCAGCGATTCCGCGGTGGCGCGCAGGATCCGGCGCACTTCCTCGGGCGTGCGGCCCGAGAGCTTCGCGAAATGCGCGGGCGCGCCCGATTCAGTAATGGTGCCGCGATCGTACTCGTGCCAGTCGGGGTGCTCGAAGATGTACTGGCGGATTTCGGCCTGGACCGTGGGGTCCGGGTACAGCTCTGCGATCACACGCGGCGGGTTCCACTCGAGCAGCACACCACCGGCATCAAACACGACGTTTCGGATCATGACCAGAGATTAAATGGGGACGGTCCCCATTTGCCAGCAATTGGGGACTGTCCCCATTTTCAGGTCTTCATCGGCATCGGTACTGGCATGTCACGCGTCGGCATGGGCGCAACCACTGGCGATGACAGGCCGGTGACGAGATCTTCGATTTTCACCGCCCCGCCGCTGATGAAACTCTTGTTGGCCGAGGCGCCGATCAGGCAGGAATAGAGGCCGGCGCGCTCGTCGGCGGCGCGCTTGTACTTGTCCGGCTCGGCCGTGCCGAACACCTCCGCCAGCATGACGTTGTCGCCGCCGCCATGGCCGCCGGCGCCGGTCCACGGCTCGATGTCTTCCGGCTTGCCACGCAGCGGGATGACGCGCGTGAGAACCGCGTCGCTTTCCTCGCCCTGGTAGTTAGTGGCGCCGGCGGAGGTCGCGCCGCCTTCGACGATGCGGTGCTCGAGACGGCCCTTGGTGCCGTTGAACGCGATCGTGTAACCCTCCCAGGCATTGAACGCGTTCAGTGAATAGGAGAGCGTCGCGCCGGTCTTGTACTTCACGATGACATTCATCGTGTCCTCGATGCTGATGTCCGGGCGGAACACACAGCGGTCGCGGAAATAGCCGTCGTGCTTCTCGTTGTCCAGGTACAGGTCCTTGAAGTTCGCGTCGGCCCCGATGTCCAGGTAGAAGCTGCACTTTTCCTTCTCGGGACAGGTGCGGCAGCGCTCGTGATAGCTCTGCAGCCCAAAGCGCTGCGCCATCTTCGGCGTGTAGAACTCGCGCTTGCCGTAGGCCTGCACGATCTCGGGCTCGGTACCCAGCCACCAGTTCACCAGGTCGAAGTGATGCGTGGCCTTGTGGATCATCAGGCCGCCGGAGATGTCCTTGTTGCTGTGCCAGCGGCGGAAGTAGTCCGCGCCATGCAGCGTGTTCAGCATCCAGTGGAAATCCACGGACATGATGTCGCCGATGGCATTGCTCATCAGCAGGTCCTTGACCTGCGTGCGCGGCGGCGAGTAGCGGTAGTTGAACAGCACGCGCAGGTGCTTGTTGTTGCGCTTGCAGGCGTCGACGATCTGTTGCGCCTTCGCGGGCGTGGTCGTCAGCGGCTTCTCGGTGAGCACGTCGCAGCCGGCGTCGAGCGCGCGCACGATGTACTCGTGATGGAAGCCATCGGGGCAGGTGACGATGACGCAGTCCGGGCGCGTCTCCTTGATCATCTTGTCGAAGTCGGCCGCGATGTATTTCTTCGGCGGCTTGCCCCCATTGGGCGCGACGAACCTGAGCGCCGTGTCGAGCCGTCCCGGGTTGGTGTCACAGACCGCGACCAGCTCGTTGTCCTTGGCAAAGGTCTTGGTGATCGCCGTGAGGTACATGCGCGATCGCGAACCCACGCCGACGTTCGCGTACTTGCGCCGGCCTGTGACGGCTTGGGCGAGGGCGGAGAAAGCTACCGCGGCGGCTCCCGCAGTTTTCAGCAGCGCGCGCCGGTCGATTGTCGATTCACTCATCTATGTATCCCCCGTCTGATCCATCGCCGGCAAAGATACCTCAAATCCAATCAAGCTCGCTCACCGGCGCGCACACCTCACGGCGTTTGCTTCATACTCTGCCGCGATGCTTTCACGCGTAATCCTCGTTTGTTTGATGGCATTGGCTGCGGCCGCGCGCGCGAATGCGCAGGCGCACAAGCCCATCGATCGCCATGCTTTGGTGACGCGCCACAATCCAACCCTCACGCGCGTCGACAGCACCTCGCCCTTCATGGTGGGCAACGGCAACTTCGCCTTCACTGCTGACATCACGGGGCTGCAGACCTTCCCCGAGCAGTATTCGCCGCTGGTGCCGTTGATGACGCAGGCGCAGTGGTCGTGGCACAGCTTCCCGAATCCCCACGGCTACCGGCTCGAAGACGCACTGAAGCCCATCAAGGTGGGCAAGAAGAAGCGCAACTACGCCGCGCTGAGCAATTGGGACGAGGCCAAGCAGGAAAACATCCAGTGGCTGCGCGAGAACCCGCATCGCTTCTCGCTGGGGCGCCTGGCGCTGCGCCTGAAAAATTCGCAGGGCCGCGCCGCGACGTTCGCCGATCTCTCCGCCACGTCTCAGTCCCTCGACATGTGGAGCGGCAGGCTCACGAGCATTTTCACTTTTGACGGCGCCCCCGTCGAAGTGGAAACCTCGGTGCATCCCGAGCGCGACATCCTCATCGTGCGGATCCGCTCGCAACTGCTGTTCGATGGCCGGCTCGGCGTCGATCTCAGATTCCCCGGCGTCTCACGCAACCTGAATCCTGATCCTGCGGACTGGGAACATCCCGAGGCGCACTCCACGCAGGAAGTGACGCGCAGTCCCGGCGGTCTGACGCTGACACGCACCCTCGATGACACACACTACTCGGTGAAGCTGGTCTCCGACCGCGAGCTCGACATCGATGCGCCCGCGCCGCACACCTGGCGCCTCGCCGCGCCGGGTTCCACGCAGATCACTTTGTTGGTCGAGTTCACCGAGGGTCCCGCCGCCGAGCATCTGCCCGATGCCGAGGTCGCGCGCACTGCGGTCGCCAACTGGTGGCAGGACTACTGGATGAAAGGCGGGGTGGTCGACTTCACCGGCAGCAAGCATCCCAAGGCCAGCGAGCTCGAGCGGCGCATCGTCCTCTCGCAGTACCTCACCGCTGTGAACTCGGCCGGCAGGTACCCGCCACAGGAGGAGGGCCTGTTCTCCAATAGCTGGAATGGCAAGTTTCACCTGGAGATGCATGCCTGGCATTCCGCGCACTTTGCCGTCTGGGGCAGGCCCGAGCTGCTCGAGCGCAGCATGCCGTGGTATTTCACCCATCTCGAGGAGGCAAAGGCGCGCGCAAAGTCCATGGGAGTGAAGGGCGCCTGGTGGCCCAAGATGGTGGGGCCCGAAGGGCGCGAGAGCCCGAGCACG
>Ga0207691_10006635_pt1 | contig 11168 bp, 8 predicted proteins | sample KBSM13metaG_FD_184327 | JGI IMG/M metagenome (GOLD analysis project Ga0207691, IMG submission 184327) | Miscanthus rhizosphere microbial communities from Kellogg Biological Station, Michigan, USA - KBS M1-3 metaG (SPAdes) (version 2) | ecosystem: Host-associated > Plants > Roots > Rhizosphere >...
GCGATGCTGCCCTCACTCGGAGATCATGCGACCAGCTGCCTTCCTACAGAATGCACTCCTCGGTGCGAGCGCGCTGCTCATCGCGGGCGCCTACTTCGCCCCGAAGCCCGACCACAACGGACCCGTGCTCCAGGCCGCCGTCAACTTCGTCGGTGGTGAGATCGATGATACGAGTGCTGCCAACGTAGCTGACTCTACCGTAGTGGGTACGACTACGCTTGCCTCGCTGACGCGGTCGGCTTTGTCGGCCTTCACGGGGCTGGTGAAGCCGCTGAGCCGCCCCGAGGCGCTCGAATCGGCGTTCCGCAGCTACTTCGCGTTCAAGGCGGCGCATCCGGAGCAGGTGCGCAAGCCGCTCCTGTACTTCGTGGACTACGGCCAGCCGAACACCGCCAAGCGCGGCTACGTGTTCGACATGGAGCGCATGCGCGTCGTCGACGGCCCGTTCACGGTCGCCGCCGGTCGCGGCTCGGCGGAGCGGAACGGCGTGCCGACCAGGTTCGCGAACGGATCGGGCAGCCATGCGACGTCGCTCGGCCTGTACGTCGCCAAGTCGCTCTACGACTTCAGCGGCCACGCTTCGGGCCGGCGCTACAGCTCGGTCGGGCTCCGACTGATGGGCGTGTCGACGGGGTTCAACGACAAGGCATTCGCTCGTGGCGTCGTGGCGCACGGCGCGCCGTACGTCACGCCGAGCAAGGCGGGTCGGAGTCAGGGCTGCCCGGCGATGGAGCCGGACCGCGCCGAGCGACTGCTGCCGAAGCTCGCCGAAGGCGGATTGGTGTTCCTGTTCGCGCCGGACCAGAAGTGGCTCTCCAGCGATCCCTGGGTGACGGGCAGCTCGAGCTGAGACGCGAGCATCGGACATGACGAAACGGGCGGGCCATCTGGCCCGCCCGTTTCGTTTCGCGTCGCTCCGCCGATCGCTCGCGCGACCCCAGTGAGGCGACGCTTCGAGGACTTACTTGAGACCCGCCTTGATGCTCTGGGCCTTCGTGAGGTGCTCCTGGACCTTCGCGGTCGCCTTGGTGAGCGCGGCCGTGACGGTCGTGTCGGCGTTGTTCTTCACCGCGTCCTGAAGCTTGTCGAGCACGCGCTGGTGCATGTCGATCTGGCTCTCGATGTAGTTCTTGTCCCAGTCGGCGCCCTTCTCCTTGTCGGTCAGCTCCTTGAGCTTCTCGGTGCCGTCGCCGGCGAGATCCTTCGCGTCGTCCCAGGTGGAATCGACCATCGCGTTGACCTTACCCATCAGCGCATGAGCATCCTTCATCATGGCCTGGTGGTCCTTGACCATCTGCGAGCCGAACGACTTCACGACGGAGTTCGTCGCCTTGGTGGAGGCGAGCTTGCCGAGCGCGATCTCGCCGTTGTTGGCGTTGTGGACGTAGCCGAAGATGTGATCGTTGGTCCACGAGCTCGACGTGGTCGCGTGGTTGGTGGAGTCGTGAGCCATCGCGCTCGTGGCCGAGTCGACGCGACCCGCCGCGCTATCGGTGCGCGCCGCTGCAGTGTCGGCGGCCCGATCTGCCTTGCTGCAGGCGCCGAGCGCGACCACGCACAGCGCGAGTGAGAGCTTGGTGAATCGAAGTGCTTGGCCAGTCATGTTCCGTCTCCAATGCATGGGGGGCTTGCCGGGTAGCCGCTGTCACGCCATCGGGGCCGATGGCGGAGGCGACTTGGAGTAGGGTGGCAAGCGACGGACCAGTAGGGAGGCGAAGCCGGGAGAACTTGCCGTTCGCGATGGCGGGCTGAACGATGTCGTCCAGCCTGATGCACGGCGCGTCACACGCCTCGTGTGACGCGAGAGCGCATTGCGCGATGCGCTGTGCGCGATGCGCGACGGCCTCGGGAGGCATTGGCTTCCCGAGGCCGTTCTGCTGTAGCTCACAGCGCAATGCGCAAAGCGCACCCGCACTACCTACTCATCCGATACGCCTCCATGATCGTCCCGTACTTCACGAGCATGTTCGGCACCTCCCACTCCGGCAGCTTCCCTTCGCGGAGATAGCGGAGGAAGTCCGACGTCACCTGGGCGAAGTGCGATTCGTGCCCGACGTCGTACTTCGCCGGCACGTCGACGGCGAAGTGGTCGCCCTCGCGGCGCACCGCCACGCCGGGCCACTTCCCCTGGAGACGCTCCACGGCGGCGTTGAGCGCGGCCTCGTGCGCGGCCGGCGTGACCGCCGGATTGCGCTCGACGTACAGCACCGGCTTGTACTTCTGCTCCGCGCCCTGGCGGATGACGAGGTTCGCCTTCGTGCCGCGCATGATCGAGAAGTGCGTGTCGCCGCTTCCCTGCGGCCCCTCGAACTGCCAGGCGTCCGACACCTTCACGTGGATGCCGCGCAGCGTGTAGTTCATCTCGCCGTTCGAGTACACCTGGAGCACGCCGTTCTTCATGTCGCGCTTCAGGAAATCCGGGAAGCTGTCGGCGCCGGTGACCTTCTTGAACTGCGCGAGCGAGATCGGCGTCGGCCAGCGGCGCGCGCTGAGCATCTGCACGTCGCTCTGCTTCAGCGTCTGCCCGGGGAACGCCTCCCACTGGACGAGATCGACGAGGTGCGTCGTGACGTCGACGATCCCCTCGCCCTGCTGCCGCACGTCGAAGAACCACTGCGGGCGCTTGAGCGGCGATCCGGCGACGATCTTCGAGTAGTTGTGCACGCTCACCTTCGTGATCGCCGGCTCCTTCGTCGTCCCCTTCACGAGGGTGCCGAACAGCGCGGGCTGCATCGACAGCTCGCGCTGCAGCGCCGTCGTGACCTCGTTGCGCTCGGTCATGATGTCGTACAGCAACACCTTCTTCTGCGCGGCGGTCCTGAACGCCTGGCGGAGCTTCACCAGATCGTCAGGCGTACGGACCATCGGCTTGTCAGCCAGTACGTTGAGCCCCGCGTCGATCGACCGGACGATGTATTCGGTCTTGCGCGCGTTGTTGCCGGCGATCACGACGACGTTCCCCGCGCGGTCGGCGATCATCCGCTCGAGGTAGTCGGGGCTGGTGTGGATCTTCTCGACCCAGTGCGTCGGCTGCTCCTCACGCGTGTTGAAGCTCCTGATGCGCGCGAGATGCTGCTCCAGATCGTCGCCCCCCGCCGAGTAGACGTGCACGACGCTGTCGACGCCCGGATACATGAACTTCTGGACGAGCGACGCGTGGAAATGGCCGGGATCGAGCGTGATGAGATGGAAGCGCGCCGAGTCGGCGCGTGCGCCCTGCTGCGCGACCTGCTGCGCCGACGCTGAGCCGGTGGCGGCCATGACGAGGGACGCCGCGAGGGCGGAGAGGGCGCGGCGACGCGCGCGAAGGGTGGGATGCATGCTAGCGGGTGGCGGTCTTGGTTTGGGCGAGCCTGGTCGCGCCGTACGGTGCGCGCTCGGGGCGCGAGAGCATCGCGTTGGCCTCCGGGTCGTTCACGAACTTCTCGGCCTTCGCGTCCCAGGTGAGCGGACGGTTCAGCTTCATGGCGATCCAGCTGAGGATGCACGCCGTGTTGCTGCGATGGGCGATCGGCGCGGGTGCGAGCGGCGTCTTCCGCGACTGCACGCACTCGAGCCAGTTCCGGTGGTGCGACAGGCTGTGCGGGAGTTGCACCTTCACGCCGTTCGGATCGAGCAGCCGCGGATCGCTCGCGTCGAGCGACTTGAGCGAGGTGGCCCGTCCCGACGGATCGCTCGCCGTCTGTGAGGCGTCGCGCGAGACGAAGATCCAGCCGTCGTCGCCGATGAACTTGATGCCGTTCGGCAGCTCGTCGGACACGGTCATCTTCACGTTGCCCGGGTAGGTGAGCTCGACGTGATACTTGCCGTGCACGTTCCAGATCTTGTTCGGCGGAAACTCTCCGCGGCCCTCGATGCGCGACGGACCGGTGAGCTCCATGTCCATCCCCCAGTGCGCCGTGTCGAAGTGGTGCGCGCCCCACCCGGTGATCATGCCGAGCGAGTAGTTCTCGTTGCGCAGCCAGCCCGGACGCGACTGGACGTCGGGGCCGCCGTCGCGCCCCGTACCCTGCGGATGCACGCGCTGCTCGGTGTAGTAGACCACCGGGGTGGGGCCGAGCCACATGTCGTAGTTGAGGTTCGGCGGCACCGGCTGCTCCGGATCGTCCGGCGCGGTGGGATCGATCGGCAGGCCGATCTCCACGCGTCGCAGCTGGCCGACACGCCCACTGCGCACGAACTCCACCGCCTTGCGGAACTGCTCGTTCGGCCCCCACGAGCGCTGCTGGCTTCCGACCTGGAGGATGCGGCCCGTGCGCGCGACGGCTTCGCGCAGGATGATCCCTTCGGCGTGGGTCATCGTGAACGGCTTCTGCAGATACACGTCCTTCCCCGCGTACAGCGCGCGCAGCGCCACCTCGGCGTGCTGGTGGTCGGGCAGGCTGATCGTCACCGCGTCGATGTCGGAGCGCGCGAGCAACTCCTTGTAGTCCTGATACACGGCGATCGTCGGATTCGGCGCGTTGCGCGTCGAGAAGAGCCGCTCGACGCGCGTCTTCCCGCTCGCCGCGCGGCGCGAGTCGAGGTCCGCGACGGCGAGGACGTCGGCGAGGTCCGACGCGCCGGCGACACCGACCATGTCGTGCCCCTGCGCGATGCGGCCCGCACCGATGTGTCCTACGCGCACGCGATTGCTCGGCGCGTTCTTGCCGAGCAGCCGCGACGGGATGACGAGCGGAGCGCCGAGCACGGCCGCCGTGGTGCCGGTGCGCTGGAGGAAGGAGCGTCGGGAGATCGATTCCGGGGGTACGGTTGGCTTCTTGGACACGGTCGACTCTCTCAGATAGGGGGAGCGGGCGCTCGTCTTCAGTATGTAGTGCGGAATGGCGAAGTGGTTAGGTCGATCCCCTGCCGTGGCGGGCAGAACGAGCAAGGTGCCTTTCAATGACGGAACGCGGATCTGAACGGATCTTGCGGACACGGCCGGATCGACTCCTCGCCGGTCGAGCTGCTCGAACCGGAGCAACGCTCTCCTCCATCCACGACTTTCAAAGTCTTTGACGGCCCGGAGCGGAGTCTCTCCGCCAGCACCGAGCGATCCGGCCTTTTCCGTCAGATCGCCGTCAAAGATCCGCGTTCCGTCGTTCAGCAGTTTCGAGGGGTCAGACTCCTTGAAAAAAGCACCTACTCCTCATAGCCGGCTTTCAACGACTCTGACCCCTTGATCCGGCCGTCGTTGAACGGCGCCGCCTCCGACGGATCGGCGCCGAAAAGCTACGGCGCCAGATGGCGGGGCGTTGCGGCGCGCTTGGGCTCGGGGGCGACGATCCCCGCGATGAGGAGGCCGGCGACGAGCGATACCGCCGTGAGCACCATCGTGAACGCGGTGTCGATCCCGGCGACGGTGTTGCGCTCCATGAGCGACGACATGCTCAGGTAGCCGATGCTCCCCGGGACGAGGAGGAGGATGCCGGGCACGAGCACGACCGGGGCGGGCCGGTTCCGCCAGCGCTCGTACGCGGCGCTCGCCATCGCCACACCGAACGCGGCGACGAACATGCCGAGCTCCAGGCCGAGCTTCGCCGCGCCGAGCCGGCCGGAGAGCACGCCGAGCACTCCCGCCGCCACGATCCAGGGTGCGTCGCGCGGATCCGCGCGCAGGATCACGACCGACGACGCGGACGCGAGCACGATGGCGACATAGGGCGCCCATCCCGGGAGCCCCACGGGGATCGCGCTCGCGGGGTCGCCGAACAGCATCGCGCCGAGCCTGGAACCGAGCGCCACACCGAAGACGATCCCGAGCAACGTCATGAACGCGCTGCTCAACCGCAGCGTACCCGACGCGAGATGCCGCGTGGCGAGCTCGGTGATCGCCGTCGTGAGGAGCAGTCCGGGCATGAGCACGATCAGACCGGCGAGCGTCGCGACGAACACGGAGATGGGGCCGACGAGTCGCGCCAGGCCGATCGCCGCGGTGCTGATGAGGAACGCGGCGAGCGACTCGAACACGCGGCCGACGCGCGCGTGGCTCGCGGCGTAGATCGCCAACAGTCCCAGGCCGAGGCCCAGCACCGTGGCGACGACGATCTCGCGCCACCCTCCGCCGAGGAACTGGCAGACCGTGCCCGAGAGAACGCCGTGCGCCAGCGTCACGACGGCGGGGCCGTACGGCGACGGCGCGGCGACGATGCGCTCGATGCGCTCCATCCCTTCCTCGGGCGACGCGCGCCCCTGCGCGACGTCGAGCGAAACCTGCTCCAGCGCCGCGACCTTGCCGAGGTTCACCTCGCCCGGCTCGACGCGCAGCAGGTGCGTGCGCTGCCGATCCTCGGGTCCGAACGCGGCCATGATCTGCGTCGGCATGGAGAAGAAGCGATGGCCGGCGAGGCCGAGCCGGTCGGCGGTGGCGGCGAGGATGTCCTCGAGCCGCGCCGCGGAGTAGCCGTACGCGTGCAGCGCGCGGGCGAGCCTCAGCACGAAGCCGACGGCGAATGGGTCCGGATCGTCGCCGCGCTCGAGCGGCGGTGGTGCCACGCTATCCTTCGATGAGCCGCCCGTCACTGCCGATGTCGTTTCGGATCACCACCTCGGCAGAGCTCATCGTCACGCGTCCGGTGAAGCGCACGACGCTCGCGATCTTGCTGCTCTCCGCCCAGCTCGCCGCGCGTGGATGCCGCCGGTACTCGAAGGAGCCGAGCACGGCGCTGACGTGATCCTCGACTCCGACGTTCCACGGCAAGTGGATCTCGATGTTGCCCATGAACGCGTGCAGCGTGATCTCCGTGACGCCGGCGGCGAAGCTCGCGTGCGTGAGGTCCAGCTCGACGTTGCCGAGCACGGTGCGCACGTCGAGCGCGCGCGGCACCGCGTGCATGTCGCGCACGATGCTTCCGAGGACGACGCCGACGTTCATGGCGGGCAGGCTCGCCCGCATGGCAGGCACCTCACCGCCGGGAAGATCGGCCGTGAGCGCGGCGAGCTCGTCGGGGGTCCGCGCGGCGTAGGCCGCAGCGGCTCGGCGCTCGAACTCGTCGAGCGAGAGGTGGTCCTGCGCGTAGCGCTCGGTCAGCAGCGCGATGACTCGCTCGCGGGAAGCGGGCGAGACCGATTGCGCCAATGTCGGCGCGAGTGGGTCAACCGGGGGGTCGGTCGTCATCCGTCAGAATGCATCCCCGGGGTCCGCGGCGAAAGAGCCTGTGCGCGGTCGACGGCGGCGATCCGGCGTTCCGCCTCTCCCCACTCGATCACCGGGGCGACTTCCTCGTCGGCGAGCCGCATCGACTCGACGGCCCGCTGGACGACGGGCGCTCCGTCGGGAACGGCGAGCCCGAAGTCGAGCTCGGCCCGGCGACAGATCCGCTCGTGGCGCGCCCGCGCCTGGGCGAATGGGGTGACGCCGTACTCCTGGGACAACCGGTCGAGCCGCGCGTGCATCCCCTCGTGGACGAGCGACGCGGCGACCTGGGAGTCGGAGAACTGCTCGTTCGCCATGAAGGTGAGCTCGAGCATGCACGCCCGCGTGTCGGGGAAGTAGGCTGCCCGGCAGGCGTAGCGGATGACGACGATGCCCGCGATGTCGCGCCGGATGTGGGCCAGCCGCCAGGGCTGATACTGGCGCACCCGTTCGATCACCGCTTCGGCGCGCCGGAACACGCGCTCGGTGCTCAGGTCCGCGCGCGTGTTCAGGACGTCGACGCGGATACCCTGGATGACACGCGTCTCGGGCTGCGGATCGGGCGGGGAGCGCTTGAGCCAGGAGAACATGATGAACCGGTGAGTGAGTTGGTTGGATGGTGAGATCGTGAGTCGACTGCACGGACCGCTCGAGCGCGGTCGAGCCACTGTCATCTTCGCGCTTGGCTGCTCCCGAAGCCGTGCATCCACCACCTCACCGCCGAACGAACCAACTCACCGCTTCACGGTTCAGTCCCGAATCGATACACCGTTCTCGTCCGATAGGTCTCACCCGGCCGCAGGATCGTCGACGGGAAGCTCGGCTGGTTGGGCGAGTCGGGATAATGGTGCGTTTCGAGCGCGAGGCCGTACCGGAACTTGTAGGCGCGACCGCGCTTTCCCACGGCGGTGCCGTCGAGGAAGTTGCCCGTGTAGAACTGCACGCCGGGCTCGGTCGTGTAGATGTCGAGCGTGCGGCCGGTCGTCGGCTCGGCGACGTGCGCGGCGTGGGCGAGCCCGTCCTGGCGGGCGCCGTCGAGCACCCAGGTGTGGTCGTAGCCCTTGCCGTAGCGGATCTGCTGGTGCGCATCCTCGATCCGCTTCCCGATCGCCGTCGGTGTGCGGAAGTCGAACGGCGTGCCGGCGACCGGCATGAGCTTGCCGGTCGGGATCAGCGTCGAGTCGACGGGCACGATCGCGCTCGACTCGAGCGTGAGGACGTGGCCGAGGATGTCGCGCGTCCCGTCGCCGGCGAGGTTCCAGTACGTGTGGTTGGTGAGGTTGACCGGCGTCGCCTTGTCGGTCGTCGCCTCGTAGTCGATCGCGAGCTCGTCGTGGTCGGTGAGCGTGTACGTCACCTTCGCGTGCAGGGTACCGGGATAGCCCTCGTCGCCGTCGGGGCTCGTGTGGGTGAGGACGAGGCCGACACCGCTGTCGCTTTTGAACTCCTTCGCCGCCCACACGACCTTGTCGAACCCCTTGATCCCTCCGTGGAGCGCGTTCGGTCCGTTGTTGACCGCGAGCTTGTACGTCTTCCCATCCAGCGTGAAGCGCCCGCGCGCGATGCGATTGCCGTAGCGGCCGACGATCGCGCCGAAGTACGGGGAGCTCTTCACGTACCCCGCCATGTCGTCGAAGCCGAGCACGATGTCGTCGAGCTTCCCGGCCTTGTCGGGCGTCTCGAGCATCTGCACGATGCCGCCGTAGGTGAGGATGCGCACGCGGACGCCATGGGCGTTCACGAGCGTGTAGACGTCCACCGGCGTGCTGTCCGGTGCGACGCCGAAGGAGGCACGGGTGACGCTGGCGGCCGGCTTCGCCGCGGCGGGGGTGCTGTCCTTCGCTGGGCGGTCCTGCGAGCAGGCCACCAGCAGCATCGCGAATGCGGCAAGGCCGGCGGCGGTCGCGCGGCGTCGTGCGAGGGTCATGCGCGGTCTCTCGGGGGAACGGGTCCGGCGCGGCGCGTCAGCGCGCCGTGAGCGGGCGGTGAAGATGTGGCGACCGCCCCGAGTTGGCGAGTGACGCGCGCCGACGCGAGCTATGCCGCGATCGACCGATCGAGCAGCTCGGCGAGCAGGCCGGCCGTGCCTTCGGGTCCCGTCACGTCGAGCGTGAGCGCGCTGCCGCCGATCCCGAGCCCGATGCGGAACTCGAGAAAGGGACAGCACTCGCGCTCGCGCCGGACGACGGCGTCGATCTGACGCATCCGCGCCGCGGTCGCCGGAAAGTGCAGCCGCACGCCGCTCGGCAGCGCGGTGCGCTGGACGGCGTGGCCGGCCAGGCCGGGCAGCAGCGTCTCGCGCTGTGCGGCGAGCTGGCCGGCGGAGAGGGAGCAGGCGATGGGAAGCGTCGTTGGCATGGTGCGCTCGCGGTTGCCCGACGAATACGTCGTGCGTCGAGTTCGATCCCGTTGCCGCGTGGTGCGCACTGCGCATTGCGCGCTGCGTGCTGACCTGGCGCGCTCGGCCGAGCCACACCGAACCCGAGTGTGACGTACGTACTTGACACTCTCGAACCGCGCGCCAGCGTACTCGACGTGAGGCGGCACGACTTCCCGGAGACGCGAGCGACTCGAGCATGGAGCAGCGGGAGATGACGCCGGTCACCCGGCCAGAGGGACGCGCGATGCGCGCACCGCGGGCCGAAGCGGCGAGGCTCACCGCTGCGTGCGCGCTCGGAACGTTTGGATTCGGCGTCGCCAATCTCGTCGGCTGGACGCTCGGCATCGATGCGATGCAGCGTGTCGGTCTCGGCACGATCCACATGCTGCCGATCACCGCGGTGACGTTCGTCCTCGCGTCGGTGTCGCTGTGGATGCAGCGCGTGACGGCGCGCGAGATCGGATACCAGTCGCTCGTGGCGCGTGGGCTCGCGCTGCTCGTGCTCACGATCGGGATCGTCACGCTCGCCGAGCGCATGTGGGGATGGGACGCCGGGATCGACACGCTGTTCTTCCACGAGACGCTGGTCCGGCTGCCGTATCAGCCGATCGGGCGGATGGCGACGAACACCGGCGTCGCCTTCGCGCTGGTGGGGGCCGCGCTCTTTCTGCTCGACGGGCAGACGCGGCGCGTCCGCCAGATCGCGCACTGGTTCTCGACGCTCGGGATCGTCATCGCGGCGCTCGCGCTGATCGGACACCTGTACGGCGCGCCGGCGCTGTTCAAGTTCGACGTCACGGCGGCGATGGCGGTGTCCACGGCGTGCGCGTTCTTCACGCTGTCGGTCGGGATCCTCAGCGCGCGCCCCAACGCCTCGTGGGCGGGGCGCATCGTGTCACGCACGGGGACGGGCATGCTCGCGCGGCGGCTGCTCCTCGCCCTGACGATCGTGCCCGTGGTGCTCGGCTGGCTCTTCATCCTGGCGCGAGAGAATTCTCTGGTGAGCCGCGAGGTCGGCATCGCGATCCTCGTCGTCGTGATGATGTCGATCCAGCTCACCGTGCTGCTTCGCGCCGCGGCGATCGTGCAGAAAGGCGAGCGCGCGCAGGCGCTGGCGCTCGAGCACGCGGCCGCGGCGCGCGACGAGGCGCAGCGCGCGAACAGTGCGAAGAACGACTTCCTCGCCGTGATGTCGCACGAGCTGCGCACGCCGCTGAACGCGATCATCGGCTACGGCAGCCTGCTGCGCGACGGCATTCCCGATCCGGTGACGCAGGGGCAGCGCCAGCAGATCGAGCGCATCGGCGCGAGCGCGAAGCACCTGCTCGCGTTGATCGACGAGGTGCTGACGCTCTCGCGGCTCGATCTCGGGCGCGAGCGCATCACGCCGACGTCGATCGGCGTCGCCGGCCTCGTCGAGGAGGCGGCGGCGATGATGGAGCCGGAGGCGCGCAAGAAGGGACTCGCGCTGTCCCTCGTGCTGCCCGATCAGGAGGTCTCGATGGTGACCGACGCGGGGAAGCTGCGCCAGGCGCTCGTGAACCTGCTCGGCAACGCGGTGAAGTTCACCGATCAGGGCGAGGTGTGCATCCGCGCGCGCTACGAGGGGGAGAGCGAGGAGGTCGTGTTCGAGGTCGAGGACACGGGCATCGGCATCGCGCCGCAGCATCT
>Ga0207691_10006637_pt1 | contig 11167 bp, 11 predicted proteins | sample KBSM13metaG_FD_184327 | JGI IMG/M metagenome (GOLD analysis project Ga0207691, IMG submission 184327) | Miscanthus rhizosphere microbial communities from Kellogg Biological Station, Michigan, USA - KBS M1-3 metaG (SPAdes) (version 2) | ecosystem: Host-associated > Plants > Roots > Rhizosphere >...
AGAGAGCAAGCTGGTTAAGTTGGATATCCTCGTCTCCGGTGAACCAGTCGATGCGCTATCGCTAATTCTCCACACTGATACGGCGACGGCGAAGGGACGTTTGTTGACCGCGAAAATGAAAGAGCTGATCCCACGGCAGCTTTTCGAAGTGCCAATCCAAGCTGCGATCGGCAACAAAGTCATCGCCCGTGAGACCGTAAAAGCCATGGGTAAAAACGTCATTGCAAAATGCTACGGCGGCGACATCTCGCGTAAACGCAAGTTGCTCGAAAAGCAAAAAGAGGGGAAAAAGCGAATGAAAAAAGTCGGCCGCGTTGAGATCCCTCAAGAGGCGTTTTTGGCTGTTTTGAAAGTTAACGAAGGCTAATTTTTCGTTGGAAGGTTTCCAAACGTCAGACGATTGATTGACCGTACTTCAACAATCTAAACATTCGGCACAGTCCCCTCGTATATCAAAGTGTTCCCATGCATTTGCTTTCTCAAAAGGCATTCCTATTAATACTTGGTTTGTTGATCGTGCAGATTCCTGCGTCGGCTCAGATGAAACGGACTGTCTCGGATGTCGATAGTCGAACTGCCATTGACAATGTGATCGACGAGCAGGCGGGAAGTGGCTTCACCGGTTCAGTGCTTGTTGCGCGTGACGGCAAGCTGATCGTGGATCGATATGCCGGTAAAGAGTTTGAGGGTGATGACCGGCCGTCGTTCTGGCTGGCTTCTAATTCAAAGCCAATAACGGCGATAGCTATATTTAAGCTCAAAGAACAAGGCCGCTTGTCGTTGACTGACCCCATCACTAAATTCTTCAAAAACGTTCCGACAGACAAGTCGCAGATAACCATAAGCGACCTCTTGACTCACACTTCCGGATTTCCGCATGTCTATGTTGCCGAGGGAATCGTCGACCGTGACGCTGCCGTGAAAAAGGCGTTCGAAACTCCTTTGCAATACAAGACAGTCGACGGCTGGCACTACGCAAACCTGAATTTCACGCTGCTAGCGGCTATCGTCGAGGTCGCTTCCGGAAGATCTTTTGAGGACTACGTGCGGCGAGAGATTTTTGGACCAGCGGCAATGAAAGAGTCAGGCTTTTGGGGTTATCAGGGAGATGCGAAATTAGCAAGATCGCCAAATCCGATGATGCTGATGAATATGAACCCAAAGGTTTATTCTGGCGGGAAAAGCGTGGCAAACTGGGGATATCGAGGTGCTACCGGACTCTACAGTACAGTGGATGATCTTTATCGGTTGGTGAAAGCGTTGCGCGAGGGAAAGATCTTAAAGCGATCGTCTCTAGATGAAATGTGGTCGCCTGCTGTTTTCATCCGAAACGATCCGGGAACGAGTGTTTATTCGGGCTATGGCTGGTACGTAGTGATGAAAGATGGAAGGCGCATTGGAGTCAGGCACTCCGGCAGTGAAGATGTCATTGGACACAACGGGGTGATCTGGATCTACGAAAACGGCGACGTTTCGATCGTACTTTCAAACGCCGGAGAAGTTAACGGCCAAGGGCGAAGCTCTGCCGTCAGCAGCGCGATTAACAAAGTGTTGTCGACTCAGTGATCAGTTATGCGTAAGAGCCCAGAGCGTATTGGTGAGGACTATCACCCCAAACACGACTACCCAAAACGTAATGCTGTGAACTACCTTGCGTAGTTTGTAAACCATGATCTCCTCCCAGATTTAAAGCGCACCGCAGGAGCGCCTGCCCTCTGACTTAATATCCGTTGTTGTAGAAATAGGAAACTGTTAATTTTGCCAGTCTTCCAAAAAAATTCTGGTCAGATTGTTCTTATAAAAAGGGCTCGAGTTATCGAGCCCGCTTACGGTCCAGATTCACGTTGTGTTTAGTCTTTTGACCTTCGGTAACAAGTCTCGCCTTCGCTGCTAGTCAAACAAAGAAGCAAGTTGCCATAGTCGTCGGTCTTTCTCTGAAACTCGACCGTTTTGCGTGTCGGCGTTTTCATCACTTCCTTGTTGCCGCTTGGTGCACACGAATTAGTGCTTCGCCAAAAATCGCGACTCGGATCAAGCTCGATCGTATTCCCATCGATCGAATATTTACCAGTTACCTGGTTGAAATAGGAAGTCGTGCAGCTGTACATATTGAATTCCATCAGGCCGACGAATTCATAGTTACCGTTTGGCAGGAATTTATACGCAAAGTAGCTGCTTCGGCCGTTGCGAAGCGCCCCGGTTACCTGATTTTGATATTGGATCAGCCCGACGTTGCCGTTATCCCATTTGCCCACAACAGCCGACGCCTGGCCAAATGTGGAATAACCCTCAACAGCGATGATGGCAAAGAATACAAAAAGCCAGAATGATAATGCCGAGATTTTCCTCATATAAATGCTCTCGCTCCTCGAAATTTCGGCCTGTTTTCGGGCCGTCAATCGAATACGCGAAGTGCTCATGAGAAAAGTATCAGCGGCTAGGAAATCAGTGCGTCTACCCGTTGCTCGACAATGCCGCGTATCTCATCCAGATGTTCCTGAGAATCGGCCTCGAATCTAAGTACCAGTATGGCTTGTGTATTGGAGGCACGGACCAAACCCCAGCCGTGGTCAAAGATTATCCGAGCTCCGTCGATGGTGATGACTTTATTGGTATTTGAAAATTCGTCGGCGATCTTTTGGACCACGTCAAACTTGGTTTCATCCGCGCATGGAACGCGAAGTTCAGGTGTCGAAAACGTTGGTGACAGATCTGCGAGCAGCTCAGATAGCTTCTTGTCTGTATTAGATAGGATCTCGAGAACGCGAGCTCCGGCGTACGTTGCGTCATCAAAACCGTAAAACCGGTCGGCAAAGAACATGTGGCCGCTCATCTCGCCGGCAAGGACGGCACCGGTCTCTTTCATTTTTGACTTGATCAGCGAATGGCCTGCCTTCCACATAACGGCGTTTCCGCCATGGTTTTCTATGTCGTCAAACAGTCGCTGTGAGCATTTCACCTCGGCAATTATGGTTGAACCCGGCCGCTCACTCAGTATCGATCGTGAAAACAGGACCATCAGTTCATCACCCCAGATAATGCGTCCCGTTTCATCGACAACACCGATGCGGTCTGCATCGCCGTCAAACGCGATGCCAATGTCGGCCTCGAATGCTGTCACGGCCTCGATAGTGTCAAGCAGGTTTTCTGTAACCGTCGGGTCGGGGTGATGATTTGGAAACGTGGAGTCCGGTTCGGTATAGAGCTTTGTCAGATCGATCCCAAGTTTTTCGTAAACCGGAACCGCCGTTACCCCGCCCATTCCGTTTCCGGCATCGACGACAGCTTTCAATTTTCTCGGCCCGATCTGGATTCTCGAGGTGATGTCGGCGATGTAATCGTCAAGAACGCTAATGGTCTCGATCTTCCCCTGTCCAGATGAGAATTCAGCCGATAAAGCGATCTGCTTTATCTCTTGTATCTGTGAGCCAAAAAGGGTCTGCTTGCCCAAACAGATCTTGAAGCCATTGTGATCAGGAGGGTTATGCGAGCCCGTTATCATCACGCCGCCGTCAACCGGTTTGGTGAAAACCGTGTGATAGAGAACGGGTGTCGGGACCATCCCGATAAGCACTGCGTCGATACCACATGAATTAAATCCGTTTGAAAGCAGTTCGAAAAAGCCTGGCGAGCTTTCTCGGGCGTCGTATCCAACGGCGATGCGTCGAGCGCCGTTGCGGGCAAAAAAAGTACCGATCGCACGACCAAGTAAGGCTACTGTATGGTCCGTTAGCTGTTCGCCGACAATGCCGCGAATGTCATATTCGCGAAAGATGTTCTCATTCATATTGAAACTTAGATTTTGGCTGAATTCGTTTCAGTCTGCAAAGTAATGGGCCAAATCGAATAAAATGGCGAATTTTGCAGTATTTGATATACTTTCGAGTTCTGGTTCGGGGCAACAATTTGACTGTGCCCACGCATCAAAAAACTGCCTCGCCCAGGCTTTACTCTTTCGATTCCATTTATGTTCAAGGTGAGATCAATCGTTCCAGGTTTGTTGGCTTTAGGCCTTTTGTTTGTATCGAACACATTGGCACAGCGGCCTGCCGCAACGCCTCCGCCCACCGATGAGGGGCCTGTAAAGACATTTGAGGTTCGGCTCCCGGTGACCGTGACTCGTAAAAAAGAGCTCGTTACCGGCCTGACAAAAAACGATTTTGCGGTGTTCGAAGATGGCGTCCAACAGGAAGTAACTTTCTTTACCAATGAAAGCAATAATCCGCCGATCTACGTCGGTGTTCTCATGGACACCTCGCCATCGACGGCCGGAAAGATCGGATTTTCAAAAGAGGCAGCTAAGAACTTCATTTATACGGTCACGCGTTTGAGAAAGGACAAGGCTGCGTTCATGACCTTTGATAACGAGGTCGTACTGAGGCAGGACTTTACCGACAAACTCGACCTGCTTGACCGCGCTGTTGACCAGGTAAAAAAGACCGGTTCGCAAACAGCACTTTACGACGCGGTCTGGCAGTTCTCAGATGAAAAGCTAAGGAATGTGCCTGGCCGCCGGGTGATAGTAATTATCACGGACGGCGACGATACGTTTAGCCGCGCGGACCTCAAAGATGCCGTCGATATCGCCCAGCGGACGGAAACGACTGTCTTTGCTATCTCGACGAAAGCAGGTTTCCTAGGTACGGTACCCGGCGTTGAAGCTGGCCAGGTAAAGGACAAAGGCGATAAATTTTTGGTCGAGCTCTGTGAAAAGACAGGCGGCGAGGCTTTTTTCACCGGCGATATGCTTGAGCTTGAAAAAGCTTTCAAAAAGATCTCTGAGGAACTGCGAACACAGTACATCCTTACTTATCAGCCCAAAAATCAGAATTACGACGGGCGTGAACGCAAGGTCGAGGTTCGGCTGACGGATTCCGGCAAAGACAAGGATTTTAAGATCAGGACAAAGTCGAGCTACCGGCAGGTCAGAGACTCACTGAAATAGGAATATTAATGGCAATGAGAAAGTGGTTTTTTGTTTGTTCTGCACTATTGGCTTTCGGCGTGTCGATGCTGTTTGTTTCTGACCGCGCAAGCGCGCAGGACTCTAAACCGGCTGCTCCAGCCGCTAAGCCGACGCCTCCGCCCTCTGAAGACGACGAAGTGATCAAGGTCGAGACCGAAGCGGTGAATGTTCTTTTCACAGCGCAAGACCGAAACCGTCGTCTGCTTACGAATTTAAAACCCGAGGATGTTCGAGTCCTTGAAAACGGCCAGCCGCAATCGATCGTCTCGTTTAATCGACAGGTCGATCTACCCTTGAGCCTCGCGATTTTGATTGACACTAGTGCATCCCAGATGCGAACGCTGCCCGAGGAAAAGGAAGCCGCGATCTCATTTATCGAATCGGTCGTCCGGCCGACCAAGGACGAGGTTTCCGTAATTTCGTTTACAGGCGACTCGACTCTCGAACAGAGCATGACCAGTAATATCGTCAGGCTTCGCAGGGCGATCGAACGTGTACAGTTCGTCCCGCCGACTGGTTATATCGGGGGTGGAGTAGTAGCCGGCACGCCGCCGATATCGGGTTCAAATCAGGCGGTCGCCGGTTCGACGGCGATCTGGGACAGTATTTATGCCACATCTGAAGAGGTTCTCGGGCCGGCCCCTGAAAAAACCCGCCGGGCTATCATTCTTTTGACTGACGGATATGACACGTTCAGCCAAAAGAAGCTCGATGAGGCAGCTCGCGCGGCTCAAAAGGCAGAAGCGATTATTTATTCGGTAGGCATCGGCGACAAGTTTTACGACGGTGTTAACAAAGGGGCGCTGGAAAAGATCTCTGATAAGACTGGCGGCCGTGCTTACTTCCCGCGAGATGAGGTCGAGCTTCGCGACGCTTTCAAACAGATTCAGGATGAGATGCGGTCCCAATACTTGCTCGCATACGAGCCGGTAAACTCGGTAAAGGACGGGTCCTACAGAACGATCAAGATCGAATTGGTGAACCCGCAAATGCAGAAGGATAAGATCAAGCTAACCCACCGCGAAGGCTACTTCGCTAAGTCGGAAGCCAAGAAGAAGTAACGCGACATCGTCATCACATTAAACAAAGAACCGCAGCTAACTGCGGTTCTTTGTTTTTGCAGGCGAACGCTTTTTCTTTGGTTTTTTCTGCGGTTCGAGAACAGGCTCAATGACCCAATCCTCATCAGCGAAATTGTCTTTATGCTTTATCAATAGCCAGTTTTCTTCCTGATTAGCCATTCGGACCAAAGCAAACTCACCACGAAGTTTCAATCCAAAAAAAGTAACGACTATCTTTCCCTTTTTGAACTGAGTTTCCGGTTCGATATCGGTTTCGTATTTACCGTTATCCCAGATGCGGACCTCACCGGCACCATAGCTGCCCTCGGGCAATGTGCCTTCGAATGAGCCGTATTCGATCGAATGATCAGGCTGTAGGACTGCGAGTCGCTTGTCTGCCGGATTAAATGAAGGTCCTTTCGGCACGGCCCACGATTTATAAACGCCCGCCATCTCTATCCTGAGGTCCCAATGCAGGCGTGTGGCGTGGTGCTCATGAACAACAAATCGCTTCCTGATCGTCGGCATATACCCAGTTTACTGAATGCCGAACAGCCGGAAAAGATTTTTTTCGCTACGTTAGTAATCGAGAATTTCTACCTTGGTGGCCTTTCCATTTTTCATTTTTATGAGCCAGATCACCGAGTACTCGGGATCTTGCAGATTTTTGAAAAGGTCTTTGCCTGTAATCAGGTTAGCCAGAGGGGGTATTGTATTTGAGTGGCCGACGATGACAAATCGTTTTGTTTTGCTCGCTTTTATCGAGTTGATGAGGTCCTGCGGCTTGGCGGGATCATAGATCTCCACGGTCTTGTTTCGTTTTTTGGCGAGCGGCGCGACAGTGTCGCGGGTACGCTTATAATTAGTTGAGTAGAATGCTCCGGGCCTGTATTTTCCGATCTTTTTTACCAGCCGCTCGGCCCTTTCTTTACCGGCAGCTGTGAGCGGCGGGTCGTTGGCATCCACCATCTCGGCAGTCTCTTTTTCTGCGTGACGAATGAGGATGATCGTTTTTTTTGCCTGCGCCGTCGCGAAGCTGGCTGAACCAAACAACAGTAAAAGTATTGGAATTATCAGAACTGCTTTTTTCATTCTTTATTTGAGTGATGCGAATAAATTTCTTTCTGCCATCCTTAATTTATACACGGGATCGGTCTCTGCGGCAGCGTTTTTGGGCATGATGACATTTGTGTTGAATACCATAACGGCCGCGGCCTTTTTCGCCGGCTCGATATCAATGTAGCTGATAAAGCCGTTCTGATCGCCGCCATGGCCGATGTGAAGAGTTGGAAGGCGCTGATCGAGAAAGAATATCAATCCGATATCGGTTGTGAAGCCGCCGTTTCCGTTAGAGTCTACGTCCGCTTTTATCTGCGGCCGCCACATTTCCTCAAGCGATGAGCGCTTGAGGATCGCATCATAAACGCCCTGCTTTGCGGTATCGCCGACCAGGAAATTCAAATACTTGGCCATGTCGGAAAGCGGCGAGTTTAAGCCGCTGTTCGAAACCGTGATCCCGGTATTGGCGTCAAACCGGGCCTCGGTGCGCTTGCCACCTTCTATGTAGTACGAATGTGACCGGTACTTGAGCAGATGATAAGGCGTCGTATCAAAATACGTGTGATACATCTCTAATGGTTTCAGAATGTTCTTGTCGATATAGACTTCGTAATCGTCCTCGCTCAGCTTTTCGATTATCTTACCGAGAAAGATCACTCCCGGGTTCGAATAGCTGAACCGGCTGCCGGGTTTGAACAGGATCTCGGTATACGGAAACATTGCGACGAGCTGTGAATACTCGGTCGGTTCAAACGGTTCCCACGGCTCACCCTTATCCCAGGGCCAGGTCGGATTCCTAAACCCGGCTGAATGCGTCATCAGATGCCTGATCGTGATCTCGTCCATCGAACCAAATTGGTTATGGACATTTCTCAGCTCGGGCAAGTATTTAGTTATAGGATCATCCAGCTTCAGCAAGCCGTGGTCACGCAGCTGCATTATGGCGATGCCCGTAAAGGGCTTGGTATTTGAAGCCCAATGAAAGATCGTATTTTCATCGACGGCGTCGCTCGATGCGGCGTTCAGCAAACCATAATATTCGGTCGCCGCGATCTTATTGCCTTTTAAAAAAACGAAGCCGCTGCCGACGATGCCGGCATTTTTCGATTCCTGCCGAAATTTATTCAGGAATTCGGAATAACTGTCTGATGCTGTCTGTCCGATAAGTGAGTTTCCAACGGCGATCAACGTTATGAGCGCCGCGGCCAGGGTTTTGTAGCTGCCTAAAGCTGACATATTATCACTTCGCAATATTTCAGATGTCCTATTTTCACCTTATATTCGGCGTTCTGCTATTCGCGGTATTTACCATTACGGGCCAATATATGCGCGCCGATTTTCCGGACAAGACGGAGATCGACCAGACGCTTCGCATACTGATGCGGTCGAGACACATTTATATCCTGCTTTCGAGTCTCATCCACATGTCCCTTGGAGTTTATCTTCAGTTAAGACCGCAGTTGATCCGGAAAGTGATTCAAATTACCGGATCGGTTGTACTTGTTATATCCAGCCTGATGATGTGCTGGGCCTTCGTACTCGAAACGTATTATCTTCAGGGTTATTCGAGCTATAGCCGAAATGCACTATACCTTTCACTCGCCGGCGTCATCCTGCATATTATCGGCGGCCTCGACCTTCCAGATTCTCGACAATAGCCATCAGACAACGACGCGATAGATCTCGCGAAAACCGCTATCGACAAACTCCATATAGCCGCTCATAGCTTCCTGCACTTCTTTATCTTTGCCTCGTTCCTGCAAGAGTCGTTCGAATTCAGCAAGATCTTCCGTTTCTGTTTCAATTATGACAGTCCAAAAACTGGCCACCTGGTCGACCAGAATACGATGTTTCGCGATCTCCTGCATGATCGGCATCGCGGCCTTAAATTTTTCGATAACATTCTTTGCCTGACCCGGTTTACAGCGGAACACGTTACGTACGATGTACATATAAGTACCTCCAGATTGTTTTTGCGCAGTATTCTGTTCCAGTAACAAAGGACTGTCAAACGCCGACCGAGGTCGTTTTTCTAACAGTCAGCATTTATAATAAATGTTTCTCTATGAGCGTTTACGCTGAAATGACAGAATCGCAGCAGTTCGCTTGCCGCGTTATCGCTGACCACGCGAGAGCTACGGCATTTGCGATCGCTGACGGCATATTGCCGGGCAACGAAGGCCGTAATTACGTATTGCGTAAGATCATGCGCCGCGCGATCTATCACGGCCGCGAACACCTTGGATTCAAAGAAATGTTTTTCTACAAGGTGTGCGACTTTGTCATTGAACAAATGCGACAGGCCTACCCGGAACTTGAAGCGCAGCGAGAGTTCATTGGAAAAATGGTCCGTCTCGAGGAGGAACGCTTTAGTAACACATTGACGGTTGGACTTGGAAAACTAGAGGATCTCGACCTTTCGGACAAGAATGCTCTCTTTACAGATATAGCCCGTCTTTACGATACATTTGGAACGCCAAGAGACCTGATCCGGGTTTTTCTTGAGGAGAAAGGCGTCGAGTTTAGTGAGGACGAATACAACAAGAAGTTTGACGCTGCGTTGCAAGAATTGCAGAAACAGTCCGGGGTTGGCCACACCGAAAGAAAGGCTCAGATCAGCCCAGTGTTCGCTGAGATATTGGACCGCATCGGGCCCAATAAGTTTCACGGTTATGAAACAACGCAGCTTGAAGGACCAAGCGTAGCGGCGTTGCTTGATGGCGATAAACCGATCCATTCGTTGAGCGAGGGGCAGCAGGGCAGTATCGTCCTAAACGAAACGCCTTTTTATGCCGAGTCCGGTGGTCAGGTCGGTGACACTGGACGAATAGTCTCGGCCAATGCGAGTTTGAAAGTTTCTGATACATACTCGCCGCTTCAGGGACTCATTGTTCATAAGGTCACCGTCGAGAAGGGAACGATAAAGGTGGGCGACGAAGTCGTCGCAAGCGTCGATGCTGAAAAGCGTGATGCTACTCGGCGAAATCACACCGCGACACATTTGGTTCATGCCGCCCTTAAAGAGGTGCTCGGTGGACACGTAAAACAGGCAGGATCCGTCGTCGCTCCGAATTACTTGCGGTTTGACTTTACGCATTACCAGGCGATGACGGCCGAAGAGACGACTGAGGTCGAAGACTTGGTCAACCGCTACATTCTCGAAAATGAGCCGGTAAACACAACCGTGATGGCGATCGAGGAAGCTATGAAATCGGGAGCTGTTGCCCTGTTCGGCGAAAAATACGGCTCGGATGTGAGGGTTTTGAGCGTCGGCGAAGGCACGTTTTCCAAAGAGCTCTGCGGCGGCACTCATGTTCGAGCTACCGGCGATATCGGCTGTTTCAAAATAACAGCGGACGAAGCGATCGCATCCGGCGTCCGCCGCATTCGCGCGATCACAGGCGTCGACGCATTTGAACGCTTTCGCGAGGATGAGCGATTGATCGATCGGTCGCTTTCGGCATTAAAGACGCAGCGCGACCAATTGCCGAATGCGATCGAGCGGCTGCAGGAAGAACTGAAGAAAACCCGAAAGGAATTCGACGAACTGAAGCTCAAAGTCGCAACCGGCTCTGTCGGCGGATCTCAAACCTCAACGAACGGTGACGAAGCAACCGAAGTTGCAGGCGTCAAAGTACTGGCTAAAACCGTCGAGGGCCTCGATGCTAATGCCGGCCGGCAGCTTTCCGATACTTTGCTTGCCCGGCTGAAATCGGGCGTTGTTGTTCTCGGCAGAAAGGACGATGGAAAAGTCGGCATAATAGTTCGTGTTTCGGAGGATCTCACTGATCGTGTTAAAGCGGGCAACATCATCCGAGAAATTGCTCCCATCGTCGGTGGCAAGGGCGGCGGAAAACCCGATATGGCAGAGGGCGGCGGTACACTCCCCGAAAAGTTGGACGAAGCAATTTCAACCAGCCTTAAAGTAATTGAAAACTTTCTCACCTCGTGAAACGTTTAATAGATCGAGGGCATCTACACTAGCAAACCCTGCTTTCCAGATTTTTGTAACATTTTCCATTTAGGCGGTGTCCTATAAGCAGGGAGTAGTGTCGGTAGTTTTAGGCGATGCTTGCAGGTC
>Ga0207691_10006641_pt1 | contig 11164 bp, 4 predicted proteins | sample KBSM13metaG_FD_184327 | JGI IMG/M metagenome (GOLD analysis project Ga0207691, IMG submission 184327) | Miscanthus rhizosphere microbial communities from Kellogg Biological Station, Michigan, USA - KBS M1-3 metaG (SPAdes) (version 2) | ecosystem: Host-associated > Plants > Roots > Rhizosphere >...
AATCCCTAATCCCTAATCCCTAATCCCTAATCCCTAATCCCTAATCCCTAATCCCGACTGCGCTTTGACACCCGCGTCCGCGCGAGCGTAGTTCGCCAGCAGCGCGCGATAGTGGCGGCGCGACGCCTCCGCCTGTCCCGCCGCCGCCGTCGCGCGAGCAAGCCCAAGCAGCGACAGCGACCGATTCGCGTGTCGCTTCAGCGCGGCCTCGAAAAAGGGAATCGCCTCGGCCGGCCGGCCGAGTTCGACGAGCACTTCACCGAGCAGTTCGGGCGCCGGCTTGATCGGCGTCGGCAACCCGAGCGGCGCCGGCAGCTGGCTCTCAGCGCGCGCGGCGGCGCGAAGCGCCTCGACGGCCTCGCCGGAGCGTCCCTCGACGAGTGCGAGGATCGCGGCGACCTCCTGCTGCATGATGGCGATGGCCGGCCGCAGGTCGCCTTCGCGCGGATCCTGCGCGCGCTGACCGAGCGCCTGCACGACGCGCGAAGCCACATCCCGATTGCGGCTGCGCGCCGCGCTCATGCCGATGGCAAACAGCTCGTACGCGTTGCCGAAGTTGCTCTCCGTAGCCAGTAGCGGCCAGCTCGCGGTTTCGATCACATAGCGGGCGCGCATCGACGACAGGTCGCTGAGGAGCGTGACGTTGCCCGTTGCCTTGACAACCGGGGCGAGCTCGTCGATGGTCGCCCGCGCCTCGCGATAGCGCCCGAGCTGCAGCAGCTCGTACTGAAGCCACTGCAGCGCGTGGTAGTTGCGCATCGCCGGCGGCAGTCCCTTGCGGGCGATCCACGCATCGGACGCGGCGACCGCGCTGCGGTCCGCGGCGGCGGCATCCGACCAACGTCCGAGCTGGAGAAAGATGTGCGCCGGCATGTGACGGGCGTGGCTCGAATCGGGCGCGAGCCGTGTCAGCGTGCGAGCCGCCTCCAACGCCAGCCGCGCGTGCGCCGGATCGTCGTCGTTGTGAATGACGTAGTGGAGCGCTCCCAGATGCTGCGGGTGCGCGCGCAGGACGCGGCCGAGAATCTCTTCGACGCGCTTCTGGGTGTCGCTCCCGGCCAGCGCCTGGCTGTGCCCTTCGTGCGCGTCGGCCGTGCCAATGAGACTGCGGCTCATCGTCCCGAGCAGCGCCAGCGCGTAGAACGAGGCGACGTCCGGATCCTCCGGATGGCGCGCGTGGAGCTGACCCATCGCTTCGGCATACTGCTGACGTCGCGCCGCGCGGTCGCCCTCGCCGAACAGCACATCTGCCGCGGCGAGGAGTCCCTGGTCGCGAGGTGTCTGCGCCTTGGCCTCACGCGCGGCTGCCGTGGGACCGAGCCGGCCCAATGCCTGCCGTCCGGCCGCAACGTCCTCGTGGCCCCACAGCGTCTGGTGATACGTCATCGCTTCGCCCCAGTACGCGAGCGCGAGCTCCGGATTCAGCTGGCGGGCCTGTCGAAAGAGCTCGTTGGCCTGTTCGTACTCGAACAAGTGGAGCGCAGTGATCCCTCTGGTGAGCACGGATTCGGCTTGCGACTGGGCGGCTGGTCGAGGAGTGAGCAGCGCCAGCATCGCGCCGAGCACCATCGCCGTGAAACAAATATGTCGTTTTCGTTGCGTCTGCGTGACGCTCCTCCTAGAATGGCGACTCTCGAATTACATCCGCTGCCTGCGGGCGGCGATCTGAAGTTTACCTGGGAGGACGGTCATGGCACATCGGTTCGTGCGTGTGTTGGCGTGTTTGTGGCTCTTGATGATCTGGATCGCTCCGGCCGGTGCGCAGCAGTTCACCGGCGGAGTACGAGGTGCGGTGCGCGACGCCAACGGCGTCGTCCCCGGCGTCGCGGTGACGATGACCAACGAGGCGACGAACATCGCGCGCGAGGTTGTCACGAACGACGTCGGGCAGTACAACTTTCCCGCGGTGCCGCCCGGCACCTACACGGTGAAAGTGCAGCTCTCGGGATTCAAGACCTACGAATCGAAAGGGATCATTGTCGGGACGCAGCAGTTCGTCACGCTCGACGTGACGCTCGAGGTCGGGGCGATCGAAGAGAACGTGACCGTCACCGGTCAAACGCCGCTGATCGACACGGCGAGCGCGTCGACGGGCGGCGTGCTTGACAAGGCGACCCTCGACGCGCTGCCGGCGCCCGGCCGCAACGCCTTCTTGATCGGCATCACGGTCCCGACGTTCACGCCGACCGGCGACCCGCAGTTCAACCGGCAGCAGGACCAGTCCAACGCCTCGATTGTCTCGCTCGGCGGCGGCGGCATGCGCGCCAACAACTACATCGTCGACGGCGTGCCGATCACCGAACTGCGCGGACGCGCGGTGCTCAACCCGACGATCGAAGCCGTCGAGGAAGTGAAGGTACAGGTTCACACCTACGACTGGAAATGGGCCGCACCGGCGGCGGCGTGTTCAACGTGACCGCAAAGTCGGGCACGAACAATTATCACGGGTCCGGTTTCTACCAGACTCGTCCCGTCTGGGGCCAGTCGCTCAATTACTTTGACGCGCAGACGCCGGGCAAGACCAAGGAGAACACCGGCCTGGCGGACGCCTACTACCGGCTCTATGGCGGCGGCGCCGGCGGTCCCATCGTCAAGGATCGAACCTTCTTCTGGGTGGCCACCGAAGGCTACCGATCGGGCACGACGCGCGGTCTGTCGGAGATCTGGCCGACGCTGAATCAGCGCAACGGCGACTTCTCCCGCTCGACCATCGGCGGCCGGCCGGTGGTGCTCTACAACCCGTGGTGCCGCGGTGGTGTGGCCAGCGCGAGGTGCCCGGCCACCGGCACCGGATCGATTGCGACCGGCGGATTGTTCACGAACGCGATCATCCCGCTGAACCATCCCGCGGTCAGCCAGACGGGCCTCAATATTCTCAAGCAGTGGCCGACCGAGACCATCAATGGGCCGATCTCGTCGAACGAGGACTTCAACACCAACGCGGTCGGCACCGGATTCCTGGTCGACAAAGCTGACATGTACACGTTCAAGGGCGAGCACAAGTTCACGGACAAGTCGTCTTTGAGCGTGCTGTACATCTACAACAAGACCGACGAGCCCGGCACGACGCTCATGAAGCCGGACAAGTTGTTCATGGCGGATCAGGATCAGTGGTTCGGTCCGCTGCGCCGACGGCCGCACGTTCTCGTCGCGAACAGCACCAACGTCATCAACAACACGACGGTGCTGTCACTGCGGTACGGCTGGACGACGTGGCAGGACTCGTGCGACAGCCAGCCATTTTCTGCGGGCCTGCAGTCGCTCGGCTTCAGCCAGGCGTACACGAGTGCGCTCGCGCCAGGCGGCGCCAACATCTTTCCCTCGCTCACCTTCGACCAGGGCACCGAGGGCGTCGGCGGCTGGGGGCCTGGTCCGGTTCGCTGGAAGGGCCCGTACGCCATCAACGGCGCATTGACCAAGCTGGTTGGCACGCATAGCTTCAAGGTCGGTGCCGACCTTCGACGCCTTGGCGTGGCGCTGGCGACCGAAACTGCGCTCGGCGGCACGTTCAATTTCGCTCCGCAGTTCACCAGTTCGAACGGAGTCGGCGGACACGAAGTGGCCAGCCTGCTGCTGGGACTGCCGTCCACGGGATCGGCTCCCGAGTCCACAGGCGACGGCGAGTGGTACACCCGCTATTGGGGCGTCTACTTCCAGGACGACTGGCGCGTGAATTCGAAGCTGACGTTCAACTACGGCCTGCGTTTCGAGCACGAGGACGGATTGCGCGAGGTCGACAACCGGCAGACGGTAGGGTTCGACGAGAGCGTGACGAATCCGATTGACGCGATGGTGAACAAAACCGGGACGCTGCTCGCTGGCAAGACGCTGAAGGGCGGTCTCATATTCGCCGGTGTCAATGGCGCCAACGAGTACCAGGGCAACCCGAAGAAGATCAAGCCCGCTCCGCGCCTTGGCGTCACCTACGCCGTCAACCACGACACGGTGATTCGCGGCGGATACGGCTTGTTCTGGGCGCCGTGGAATTACGCCACAACCGCGCACGGATCCATCGGGTTCAAGCGGACGACCTCGATCATCCAGTCGAGCCCGGAGAACGCTGTGCCGTCGACGATCCTCGACAACCCGTTCCCGGGTGGCCTGCTCAAGCCGATTGGCTCCTCATCCGGCCTCCTGACGGGCGTCGGCGGAACCGTCCAATATGTGGATCAGACCAAAGGCTCGCCGAAGGTCCAGCAGTATTCCGTGGACATCCAACGCGAGCTGCCGGGCCATATGGCCATCACGATTGGCTATGTCGGCGCGACCGGCCGGGACATCGGCTTTGGCGGCACGCAGGAAGCCACGACCATCAACATCAATCAGATCGATCCGGCTCTCGCACGGCAGCTCTTCCCGCTCGGCAGCGGCTGGGATCCGGCGAAGCTGCGCGAGTCGATACCCAATCCGTTTTTCGGTATCGCGGCGGCAGGCGAGCTCGGCGGGGCAGCAACCATTCAGCGCGGGCAGCTTCTGCGTCCGTTCCCGGAATTTGGCGACGTGCTCAAACAGGAAACGACCACAGGAAGCCGCCGTCAGTATCACGCGGCGACGTTCATCCTCGAAAAGCGGACCGGTTCTGGCCTTTGGGGTGGGCGCTTGAGTTATACCTTCAGCAACTCGAAGGACAATCAGTTCGGGCAGCCCAACAACTACGCGTGGCGCGCTACACTGCCGCAGAACAATTACGACCTGGACGCCGAGTACGGCACCAGCATCTACGACTCGCCGCACCGGATCATCCTGGCGCCGCTCGTCAACTTCCCCTCGCCGAAGGACAAGAGCGGCATCGCCTACGCGTTGGCCGGTGGCTGGAACGCGTCCACCATCGTCGAACTCGTGAGCGGCGGGCCCTTGAACGCCGTCCTCAGTCAGGGCACGTCGGATGCCGATCTCGGTCTGTTTGGCGGCCGGCAGCGGCCCAACCTCGTCGGCGATCCGAACACGACGGGCTCCGACGCCGATCGCGCGGCATCGGCCGATCATCCAAGCGCGAGGTGGTTCACGTCGGCTGCGTATGCCAACCCGGGCCTCGGCGCCTATGGCAACGCCCCGCGCACGAATCCCGACGCGCGCTTCCAGTTCCGCAAGAACATCGACCTCGTGATGGCGAAATCGACGGCGCTCGGCCACGGACAGAGCGGCGAGATCCGCTTCGAGATTCTGAACCTCACCAATACGGTGAAGTACGGCAACCTCCCGACCAACAACGCGATCGATTCAGCATCCTTCGGGCGCGTTGACGTCCAGGCCGGGTTCAGCCGGATTTGGCAGCTCTCGTTCCGTTACCGGTTCTAAACCGGTAAAAGCTGATAGCTCTCAGCTTTCGGCTATCAGCTGAACTTATCGACCACACCGAGCGGCCATTTGGGGCCGCTCGTTGTGTTTCACGGGGCTGGCACCGGCTGGCCGGACCCGTTACAATTGCCAGGTTGCTCCTGTCTGTCCAGAGAGGGTCCATGAAGGTCAAGATTGCAGTGTCCGCACTGATTCCGTTTGCGGCGATTCTCGTGCTCCATTCCACGCTGCACGCTCAGCCGCCCACCAAGTCGGTGTGGGACGGCGTATATACGCAAGAGCAGGCGGACCGAGGCAAAGCGCTGTACTCAACTCAGTGCGCCTCGTGTCACGGCGCGGAGCTGACCGGCGGCGAGATGGCGCCCGGCCTGGCCGGCGGTGAGTTCATTTCAGGCTGGGACGGTCTGACGGTCGGCGATCTCTTCGAGCGCATCAGGATTTCGATGCCGCAGAACGCGCCGGGCAGTTTGAGCGGCCAGCAGAACGCGGACATCCTCGCGTTCATGTTCAGCGTCAACAAGTTCCCGACCGGCACCGCCGATCTGGCTAAAGAAGCCGGCATTCTGAAGCAGATCAAGTTCGAAGGCAAAAAGCCCTAACCGCGCTCGCGACACTTTCCCTCGACTCCCCAATACAGAAAAATGGACCACCAACGACCGGTGGTCCATTTTCGATAACTCACCTGTTGCAACCTCGGGTAGCGTCCCTCTAGAATCCCGTGGACGAGCGGTCCGTCCACCACAATTCGGAGGGAAACATGAGATTCCGGGCTGCGCTCCTGCTTGGAGCGTTCCTCGCGGCCGTAACTTCCAGCACTGCTTTCGGGCAGGGATTCCAGGGTGGCTTGCGCGGTGCCATCAAGGACTCCGGCGGCGTCATTCCCGGCGTTGAAGTTACGCTGACCAACGAACGGACCAACATCGGTCGCAACACGGTGACCAACGAACGCGGCGAATACGTGTTCACGAATATTGATCCCGGCAGCTATGTGCTGAAGGCGTCACTGGCGGGCTACAAGACGATCGAGCGCCGCGAAATCCCGATCGGCACGCAGCAGTTCCTGACGATGGACCTGACGATGGAGGTCGGTGCGATCGAGGAGAACATCACGGTGACGGGCCAGTCGCCGATCATCGAAACCTCGAACGCCTCGACCGGCACGGTGCTCGACTCGACGGCGCTGCAGGCGCTGCCGTCGCCCGGCCGCTCGGCGTTCCTCATCGGGACGACCGTTCCCACGGTCATCCCGTCGGGTGACGGGCAGTTCAACCGGCAGCAGGATCAGACCAACGCGTCGCTGCTGTCGCTCGGTGGTGGCACGCGCCGCGGCAACAACTACACGCTGGACGGCGTGCCGATCACCGACCTCACCAACCGCGCAGTCGCCAATCCGTCGATCGAAGCGCTGGACGATGTCAAGGTGCAGGTGCACACCTACGACGCGGAGATGGGCCGCACCGGCGGCGGTGTGTTCAACACGACGCTGAAGTCGGGCACGAACAGCTTCCGCGGTACGGCGTTCTTCCAGACGCGGCCGGTGTCGCTGGTGAAGAACAACTACTTCTCGGACATCGCCTTCAAGAACTGTGCGGCGGGCGACGCCCTGTGCGTCACCAAAAACCAGAAGCCCGACACCTCATGGTACGTCCCGGGTGGCGGCGTCGGCGGTCCGATCGTGAAGGACCGGACGTTCTTCTGGTTCGCGACCGAGGACTATCACAACGTCTCGACGCGCAACGGCGCGCTGACGCTGCCGACGGCGGCCGAGCGCAACGGCGATTTCTCGGCGACCACCAACGCCGCCGGCGTACAGATCAAGATTTACGACCCGTTTTCGCCGACGCGCGCGCAGTTCCCGAACAACGTCATTCCGAGGGAGCGTCTCAACCCGATCGCGTTGAAAATGTTGTCCTACATCCCGCTGCCGCAGACGAACATCGACAATGGCAACGCGAACTACAACGCCGTCGCGCAGATCGTCGACCAGTTCCAGCAGGAGTACAGCGGCAAGATCGAGCACAAGTTCACCGACAAGGTGACGTTGACCGGTTTCTACCTGTACAACCGCACCGACGAGCCATGCTCGAACTACTTCGAGCCGGGACTGAACGGCCCGAACCGCTTCGCGGATCCGGCCGATTACATCTTGAAACGCCGTCCGCAGATCCTCGCGATCAACAACACCTGGATCCCTAGCAACAACTCGACGCTCGCGTTGCGCTTCGGGTGGACGAATTTCCCGGACAAGCCGCAGCTCTCGATTGATTTCGATCCGGCGACGCTCGGCTTTTCGCAGAACTTCTTGAGCCAAATCGCGCAAACGCCCGTCGCCAAGTTCCCGCTCGTGACGTTCACACAGGGCGGTTACCGCGCGCTGGGAGCTCAGACCCCGGTGATCGATCGCACCTACAAGTCGATTGGCGGCAACGTCGCCTACTCGCGGTTCGTCGGAACGCACACGTATAAGATCGGCGCGGATTACCGGAAGATTGGCGTGAACCTGTACAACCCCGGCAGCTCGAGCGGGAACTTCCAGTTCGGTCGAGAGCTCACCTCGTCGACCGGCCTCGCCAATGGCGACGCGCTCAACGGCAACGCGATGGCGTCGTTCCTGCTCGGCCTTCCGAACGGCGATTTCCAGAGCACGCCGAGCACGTTCACGCTGACGACGCCGCTCAACATCTACACGAACTACTTCGGCGGCTACGTGCAGGACGACTGGCGCGTCAGCTCGAAGTTCACGTTGAATTACGGCCTCCGCCTCGAGCACGAAGGCGGCATGCGCGAGAAGGACAACAATTTCACTGTCGGGTTCGATCGCACGTCGCCGAACGGGCTTTCGTCAGTCGTCATTCCGGCCAGCGTCGATCCGAGCGGTGGCACGCCGGCGCGTTCGCCGCTCGGCGGCCTCATGTTCGCCGGCGTCAACGGCAATCCGGTCGAACAGGGGAATCCGCCCAAGGTCAAGGTGTCGCCGAGGATCGGCATCGTCTATTCGCTCGACTCGAAGACGGTACTGCGCGGCGGCTACGGACTCTACTGGTCGCCCTATAACTATCCGGCGCCGAGCCCGACGTCGAACAACGGCAACTTCGGCCAGATCGGCTTCACCAACAACACCTCGTCGCCGCAGCCGGCCGGCACCGCGATTCCGACCGTCACGCTCGCGAACCCGTTCCCGAACGGCGTCGTGCCGGCCTCGGGCAGTTCGCTGGGCCTGCTCGCCGGTGCTGGAACCGGCATCGCGTTCGTCGATCAGAACCGCGGCGCGCCCCGCGTCCAGCAGTATTCGGTCGATCTGCAGCGCGAGCTGGGTGGCGACATGGCCTTCACGGTCAGCTACGTCGGCGCGCGTGGCGATCAGCTGCCGCTCGGCGGCACGGTGGACACGCCGGTCAACATCAACCAGCTCGATCCGAAGTACCTCGCGCTGGGCGCGACGGCGCTCAGCACCCAAGTGCCCAATCCGTTCTTCGGCATCGCGGCTGCCGGGCCGTTCTCCAGACAGGCGAACATCGCGCGCAGCCAGCTGCTGCGGCCGTTCCCGCAGTACGGCGACATCAACATGCTGCAGGTCACCGAAGGCTACAACCGCTACAACGCGGCGGTCTTCGAGCTGAACAAGCGTCTTTCTCACGGGTGGGGCGGACGGTTCAGCTACACCTACAGCGTGCTCAAAGATAACCAGATGGGCGAGACGAACTTCTACTCGAACCGCGCCAACACCACGCCGGTGAACAACTACAACTTCATGTCGGTCGCCAACAACGGCAGCGCGGCGGTTGCCTGCCAGGCTGGCCAGCAGAACACCACCGCATGCTTCGACCCCACGTCGGAGTTCTCGTACGGCATTCTCGACGTCCCGCACCGGTTCATCGTCGCGCCGATCTTCCAGCTGCCGTTCGGCAAGGACCACAAGATCGGCAAGAGTGCCGTTGGCAACGCGTTGGCCGGCGGATGGATGATTGCAGCGGCGTTCAATTTCCAGAGCGGGTTCCCGATCGGCGTGTCCCAGAGCAACTCCGGCACCAACCTGCTCGGCAACGCGCTGCGCCCCAATATCACCGGGACGCCGACAGCTTGCTCGGGCGATCTCGCCTCGTGCCTGGGCTCCGCAGATCACCCGACGGTGAAGTGGCTCAGTGATTCGTTCATCAGCGCGGCACCGGCGGGAACGTTCGGCAACGCGCCGCGCATGATCACTGATGTCCGCACACCGCGGATCATCAACACCGATCTGTCGGCGTCGAAGAACTTCAACTTCACCGGCGGCAAGTCGGCTCAGATCAAGATCGAGATCGTGAACCTCTTCAATCGCGTGCAGTTGAACGGTCTCTCGACGACGACGCAGGGCAACTCGGCGTTCGGCGTCATCAACGCGCAGAGCGGGTTCATGCGTTTGACGCAGCTCATGTTCCGGTTCTCGTTCTAGGCTCGAAGAAGGAAGGATACAGAGGGGAACAGAGGACACAAAGGACGGCACGAAGGGCAGTCGGGACACGAACGTAGCCACGGCTGTAGAGCAATCAGGCCACAGGGGCGTCGCAGCACAGTAAACTTCAATGCTGTGCGTCGCGTCCTCTGTGGCCTTTGTCTTTGTGGGCTCTTGCCAGCCTTTGTGTCCTTGACCGCGAGCCCCCAAGTTTCTCTGGGGCGAGTCTCTTTTCCGACATCGGGCGCCGCAACGGCACAGCCCGCCTTCATCCGCGGCGTCTTGTTCCTGCACAGTTTCGAGTACGACGACGCGATCGAGGCCTTCCGGCAGGCGCAGAAGGCCGATCCCTCGTTCGCGATGGCGTACTGGGGCGAAGCGCTCGCCTATAACCAGCCGCTGTGGTTCAACGAGGATCTCGCCAAGGCCCGCGCGGCGTTGACGAAGCTGGGTGCCACGGCGTCCGCCCGCCAGACCAGGGCGCCGACCGAGCGTGAAAAGCTGTATCTCGACGCCGTGGAGAAACTGTACGGCGACGGCTCCAAGACCTCGCGCGACCGCGCCTACGCCGATCGCATGGGCGAGTTGAGCCGCCGCTTTCCAGACGACGACGAGGCGGCGGCGTTCCATGCGCTGGCGCTGCTGGCCACGATTCCGTCCGGCGGCCGCGATCAGGCGGTGTCGCTCAAGGCCGGCGGGATCGCGCTCGCCATTCTCAAGAAGAACCCGCAGCACCCCGGGGCCGCCCATTACGCGCTGCACGCCTTCGACGACGGCGAGCATGCGGCCATGGGGCTGGACGCGGCGCGCACCTACGCGCGCATCGCGCCGGCCTCGAGTCACGCCCGGCACATGCCGTCGCACGTGTTCCTCCCGCTTGGCATGTGGGACGAGGCGGTGGCGTCAGACGAGTCGGCATTCGCGGCGTCGATCGATCTCGCCAAGCGCAAGGGGCTGTCCGCTGCGCAGTACGACTTCCACAGCCTGTCGTGGCTTCAGTACGAGTACCTGCAACAGGGCCGGTTTACCAAGGCACGCGACGCGATGGCCGAAGTGCAGCGAGCACTCAACGCTCCAGGCGGTCCCGCCCCTCCAGCCCATCCCGCTCATGTCGAGAGTGAGATCGGCAGGGGCTTCAACCCGATGTCGCTCAAGAGCGAGCTGGCGTCGATGAAGGCGCGGCTCGTCGTCGAAAGCGGAGACTGGGCGCAAATGAAGGGGCAGGGCTCCTTCGACAACATCGACGAGCTGTTTGCGCTCGGGGCCGCCAGCGTGCGGCTGGGCGACAAGGGCCGCGCGGACGCGGCGCTCGAACACCTTGGCAACGCCGCGACCTCGATCCCGGATCGCGACGCGAAGGAGATCGCGCAGATCATGCGCGACGAGCTCGACGGCCTGATGCGGGAGGCGGCGAAGGACAAGGCGGGCAGTCTT
>Ga0207691_10006642_pt1 | contig 11163 bp, 9 predicted proteins | sample KBSM13metaG_FD_184327 | JGI IMG/M metagenome (GOLD analysis project Ga0207691, IMG submission 184327) | Miscanthus rhizosphere microbial communities from Kellogg Biological Station, Michigan, USA - KBS M1-3 metaG (SPAdes) (version 2) | ecosystem: Host-associated > Plants > Roots > Rhizosphere >...
ACAAATTAAATTAAAGCAAAACCCTTTTTCATTCGTCTACTTAATAAATTGTAGCACCAGATGGCGCAAACGGCCGCTCAAAACAATAATATCATTCAGACCATAGGTGAATACGGAAAACAACTTTTCGGATTCATCCGCGGACGTGTGAAGTCTGATGAAGACGCTGAAGATATTTTGCAGGATGTCTGGCAGCAGTTTATCAGTCTGCCGGAAAAAAATGCCATCGAAAGTGTAAGCGGATGGCTCCATCGAGTTGCCAGGAATAAGATCATCGACAGGGCAAGAAAAAAGAAAACCGGCCAGCTTGACGAACTGTATAATGAAGATGATGAGTTCCATTTTTCGATTCCGGGAATAATGATCGCAGAAAATGAATCACCGGAAGTGGAACAACTAAAACAATTATTCTGGGAAGAACTTTTTGCGGCACTGGAAGAATTACCGGAAAAACAAAAAAGCGCTTTTGTGAAAAATGAATTGGAAGATAAAACACTACAGGAAATAGCTGATGAGGAAGGAGAGAACCTGAAGACCATCATATCGCGAAAACGCTATGCAGTGCTTCATTTGAGAGATCGGTTGGAATATTTGTACGATGAATTTTTAATGGATTAATATAAAGTTTATGAAAAGAAGATTTGTTTTTGCAATCCCTTTTATGGTCCTGGCTTTTGTATTGTTAGGAGGATTGGCAGTAATGCTGCTTTGGAACGCCATCCTGCCAGCAGTCCTGGGTGTATCAGTATTGAATATCTGGCAGGCCATCGGTATCCTTGCGCTCAGCAGATTATTGTTTGGGGGATTCGGCGGCGGCCCATGGAGGGGTAGAAGAGGCGGACCTCCTCATTGGAAAAACCAATGGGTGAATATGACCGACGAAGAAAAAGAAAAGCTCAAAGAAGAAATGATCGCCCGCAAGGAAGCGTGGCGCAATAAGTTTCGTGGCGACGCATGATGAAACTCCTTGACGTCTCTGCGTCTCCTTTGCGTCTTTGCGTAGTATCCGCGTCTTGGCGTTTCCCCTGCGTCTTTGCGTAGTATCCGCGTCTTGGCGTTTTAAAGTATTTTCCCTTCTCCCACGTCTTCCTTATAGATGGCATATGTTCCATCATTATTTATTCACCTAAAAAAGGAAGACTATGTATTATCAATCATGCGCCGCAAAAGGTGCACAGTACGGATCAGGACAACGGCACCTGCATTACCGTCAAACTCAAAGAGCCGCGGTCAACATTTACAAAACGGAAACCAGCTATGAAATGCTGGTCTTTGCACCGGGACGAATTAAAGAAAACTTTGCTGTACAGGTAAAAGGAAACGAATTGCATGTTTCCTATACTCCACCGGAAGGTTTTCCAAAATCAGACTGGGTGTTGAGGGAATACAGCAGGGGCGGATTTCTCCGCATATTCAACCTGGATGAAACCATTGATGCGGGAAATATTTCCGCAAAATACATCGATGGTGTTTTACAGGTATCCCTACCCGTTATAGCTGGTGCGGCACCACAGGAAAAAAAGGTGAACGTTGACTGATCTTCATTAACATCAAAAACAAAAGGGCTGCGGAAATCCGCGCCCTTTTTTAGTAAAACCTCAAGAACCACAATCTGCTTCTGTCCTAAAGTTTTCTCAGTTCCCCATTAAGAGGAATATTTGTCATAGGTCATGACCAGCATCGAGTTTAAGATTCGGTCATATTTAGCTTGGTTGGGTGTAGCTGGGGCAAACCTTCCCTTTAACCTGCTTTTAACCTTTTTCCTGCAGCTTTTCCTGAACAAAGCTTCGATTCCTTCATCCAGTTTTGTACTTTACTTAGGGACAAAATATTGGGTGCTCACCCAACTAAACCATATAGGGCGCCATCTATGGAGGAAAGCCGTTATATATTTTTGGAGAACCTTAACCAACTGATAGAGGAGTGCATCAGCGGTAATCGGCTTGCCCAGAACCGGTTATATAACCTTTTTGCGCCTAAAATGTTCCTGGTTTGTCTTAGATATGCAGCCAGCCGGGATGAGGCAGAAGAAGCTTTGCAGGAAGGATTTATCCGGATCTACACTCACTTATCTCAATACCGGCACACTGGATCGTTTGAGGGCTGGGTAAGGAGAATAATGGTAAACGTATCCCTGCAACGCTACCGCGATAAAACAAGGCTTTACCCTGTGGTAAATCTTGAAGAACAACACTCTACGCATGCTGCTAATAACGAAACCTTATCAAGGCTTGGTGTGAAAGATCTCATCAACCTTGTCCATAAACTGCCACCCGCTTATCGGTTGGTGTTCAACTTATATGTATTTGAAGGAATGAAACATCGTGAAATTGCTGAACTATTGGGAATATCAGAAGGAACCTCTAAATCGAATCTTTCTGATGCCCGTACCATCCTGCAAAAGGAAATTATGAAACTCAACCAGGTATTTGACCAAAAACTAAACTTCTTATGAGTGGAGATCTACACCACATTGATGACCTTTTTAGATCAGGCCTTGAAGGAAAGGAGGAAAAGCCTGATGATAAAGTATGGACTTCTGTAGAACAGGAGCTCGATAAAAATTCATTTATTGCCATCCGGAAAAAATATGCCCGGCTCCGCCAGGTATCTGCTATTCTGCTGATACTATTGCTAGGCGTTACTATTTTTGCACTCAGAACTTCGTTCACATTTAACCTTGAAAATAATTCAGAACAAAAAGCATTACCCGCTCAGCAAAAATCAACTGATGCAAATAAAGCTGACAAAAAAAGTTCGGGTATAACCGTTGAAATTAAATCCACAAAAGATAAAGCCGATGGTTTAAATGGAAACAAAAACACCGAAGCGGCCAGTGGTTCAATAGATAATAAAAAATCTGAATCAAATGCCAGCGGAGTAATCGAAAATAAAAACGTTGATCCAGTCGCACCGGAATTAAACCCGAATAAAAATACTAATCCCGCAACAACGGAATTATCCTCAAATAAAAGCTCAAATCCCGCAACAACGGAATTACCCTCAAATAAAAACTCAAATCCTGCAGCAACGGAATTAACCAGGAATAGAAACGCTGAATCTACTGCCAGTGATTTGACCAGAAATAACAACGTTGGTTCCACAACCAGCGGTATAGCCAGAAATAAAAGCGTTAGATCAACTACCAGTGGAATAACCAGAAAGGCTGATGCTGGCAATGAACTAAACGGAAACAAAAACGCAATATCGACTCGAAATAACAAATCAAAAGCCGGGGCTAATTCATTAAGTGCCGATAATGCCGCCACACCTGGCTCCGATAATCTTATAACTGCACCCGCGGAATTGGCAACTGTGGATCTCAGTATCACCGGCCTGAGTATTTTTTCTGTGGATCAGTCAAAGATCTCGGCTGAAAACGAACTCTCAAAAATGACGTCCTCCAGTAACTCACAGGCATCCATACCTGTAAAAAATAAAAAGCATCAACCATTTTATTTGACCAGGTTCAGTATAACTCCAACTGCATCGATCAATTTTATTTCAAACTCGATCTCGGAAAATTCATCTCACTACCCAACAACAGGTAATACAGCAGATGATATTAAGAGGACTGAGGAGGAAAAACTTTCTTATACCTATAGTTTATTGTTTGATGTTAAAGTCGCACCCAGGATTACAATCCAGTCTGGTTTGGGCTACATGTTCAAAACAACTTATATAGAGCCGAAGGAAATTTCAGCAGTGAAAGTTAATGACAAAATAAAATATCAATTTGATTGTTCAGCCGGACGATATTATCTCAATCCTAAATATGGTACCTGGCCAAGGGTCGGCGATAACGCTTACACTATAGCATCTGCTAATGAATTGGAATATCTCACCGTACCAATAGCCGTTAAATATTATTTCGGAAATAATAAACTGAATTTTTACGCGCTTGCTGGCGGTGATGCAAATATTTTCCTTAAACAAAATCTTACTACCGGACTGTATGGTGCTTCTTACTATGGTAAAAAAACTTCAACGGAGCCAATCGGACTTAATAAGGTATATATGAATGCTATGATTGGTGGAGGTATTTATTATTCCTTCAACAGGAGAATTGCACTGAACCTGGCCCCTGCATTCCGGTTTGCCCTCAATCCTATAAACAAGGACATGCCGTTTAACGCATATCCGAAAAGTTTTAGTCTGGCTGGAGGTGTTAGAGTAAGTTTTTAGAATATGTCCTGTCTTCGAATACAACTATAATTCGTACTCCTGGAAAACGTTTTTTACATCGCAGCTTGCGATTTTAATTCGTAGTCCTAAAAAACGGCTTTTGGACGCAACATATGTTGCGATTTTAATCCGTACTCCTATCACACTTACCACATTTATCAAATTAACCACATTAACTTTAGAGGTTTCCTTTTTTCATTTCACTCATGGCATAATCAGCGGCCCTGGCGGTGAGTGCCATATAAGTAAGGGATGGATTTTGTGTTGACGTAGATGTCATACATGCGCCATCCGTAACAAAAACATTTTTGCAGGCATGGACCTGGTTCCATTTGTTTAGCATAGATGTTTTTGGATCGATGCCCATTCTTGCTCCACCCATTTCATGAATGTCGAGCCCGGGTGCCTGCTTGGAATCTCTTGTGGTGATGTCTTTAAACCCGGCCTTGGTATACATTTCAGTCATTTGTTCAAAATAATCCTTTACCATTTTTTCATCATTGTCGTCGTATTCAATATTAACCGACAACAACGGAACTCCCCAGGCATCTTTTTTATTTCCATCCAGCTTTACATAATTAGTTTCCTTCGGAATGGTTTCGCCCATCATATGAGAACCAACACGCCATGGTCCGAGATCTTTTTTCGCCAGGTTATTTTTCAGCGTTTCTCCATAACCGTCCTGATTTATATCGGTATACCTGTTGGCGCCAAATCCGGATGCATATCCCCTCAGAAAATCTGTCTCCTGTTTTTTTACATTTCTGAAACGTGGCAAATACGCGCTCGTCATAGTTCTTCCATCTGTTTTGAAATCCATAAATCCGTCATAACTCGCATTGATCTTTGCACGATAGTTATGGAAAGCAACATATTTCCCGAGGACACCACTATCATTGCCCAGTCCATTAGGAAAACGTGATGAGGTAGAATTCAATAATATGAGATTGGTATTGAGCGCCGCAGCATTTACAAAGATCACGCGGGCAAAATATTCAATTTGCTCTTTGGTATTAGTATCAATAACCCGGACCCCAATTGCCTTCCCTTTCTTTTCATCATAGATGATAGAATCAACAACAGAAAATGGCCTCAGGGTCATATTCCCGGTCTTCTCAGCCCATGGAATTGTGGTGGAATTACTATTGAAATATCCACCAAACGGACAACCACGCTGACAGAGATTTCTGTTCTGACACTGTCCCCTGCCCTGTTCCAAATGGATTGGTTTTGGTTCTGTCAGATGCGCACATCTTGCATAGATCACATGACGATCAGGATAATTTTTGGCAACAAAATCCTTGAAATAATTTTCGACACAACTCAATTCCAGCGGCGGTAAAAATTCACCATCTGGCAATATGTCAAGCCCGTCTTTATTTCCTGAAATGCCGGCAAAAGTTTCAACATAACTATACCAAGGTGCAAGATCTTTTGAACGGATGGGCCAGTCAACAGCAAAACCATCACGCGCCGGACCTTCAAAATCATATTCACTCCAGCGTTGTGTTTGCCTTGCCCATAAAATTGATTTGCCCCCAACCTGGTAACCGCGGATCCAATCGAAAGGCTTTTCCTGAACATATGGATGATCAGTGTCCTTAACCATGAAATGCATAGCATCTTCCCTGAAGGCATAACATCGGCTGACTACAGGGTTGTCTTTTTGAATTGCCATGGGCACTTCCCCGCGATGTTCAAACTCCCAGGGCATCATATTGGTTGTAGGATAATCTTTCAGATGTTTCACATCGCGCCCTCTTTCCAGTACAAGTGTTTTTAATCCCTTGCCTGTAAATTCTTTTGCGGCCCAGCCTCCACTGATCCCTGAACCAATTACGATCACGTCAAATGTCCGGTTATTATCACCCATGAAAGGAAATTAAATATTAAGCAGTTTTATTAACAGGCACACATCCATGCCAGCGTGAGGGAACCATTTCGTATACCTGTACATTGGTCAGGTAGAATTTAGAGCTGGTATACGCTTGAATAGTTAAGCTTTTAGTGGCATTGTAGTAAAATGTTTTATCATCATTCAAGCCTTTATTTTTTTCAAATTCCTCCAGCACAGCAAGCCTTTTGGTTACATCAGATTCAAGAAATGATTTGCCATTTTTTTCGTTGACAAATTTCTCAAACGTTTCCATTCCTTTTAGAAATTTTTTCTGTTCATCTTCACCTCCACAATCGTCCACCATTTTTAATACAAAAAGATGTGCATAGATGTCTTTTGCACCCGGTGTGGAAGTTTTTGGAATAATGCTTTCAGTAAGTTCTGCTAGCATTGCTTCCTGCTCAGTAGTGATGGAAAAATTCTTGAGGAGAATGGATGCTTTACTTCTGTCCTGCATACAGGAAGGGATCAGTAATAAACCTGCCGAAGTAAATACCATTTGCCTTAGCGCAGTGCGCCTCGATATAGACATAGCGATCAATTGAGTTTTTTAACGTTTACAAGTTACAACACTCTCACCATTTCCTAATTTTACTATCGCATTTACCACATTTTCCAAACTATCAAATTAGGCGCTTTAGCGCGATTATTCCTCAACGAAATCGAGCGCCTTTCCGTATGTTTCATCGATTTTCCAGGCCGCAGTGATAGCGATCACCATTAATATTATCCCGGTGATCCATGCTCCGGTCACATAACTGCCAGTGACATTGCGCATGCCTTTGAACATTAGTAAGATCAATGGAAGTGCTCCACGCACCATATTAGGTATTGTTACAGCCGCAGTAGCCCGGAGATTGGTACCGAACTGTTCAGCCGACATTGTTATATAGATCACCGAAAATCCTGTTCCAAATCCAAGCCCCGCACATAACCAATACATATTCTGGGCAGATCCACCTCCTTTTAATGCGAAATATAAAAACAGGAAGAGGGCAGTAATACCGTAAAAAATAAACAATGCTTTTTTTCTGCTCTTTAATCTTTTGCTTATCAGTCCGGCAGTGAGGTCACCAAATGCAATAGCCATGTATTGATACATGATTGCCTTTCCCGGATCCACATTTTCAATTCCGAATTCCCGCGCAAACTGGTCAGAAAAAGTCACCAACACACCAATGATATACCAGGCCGGAATCCCTATTAAAATACACCTGATATAAAGTATCGCTCTTTTTCGATTATTGAAAAACATCAGGAAGTCACCCCGACGTATATCCGATTTTTCAGCTATCGATGTAAACATCTTGCTTTCAAAAACTCTGGAGCGAAGCAGCAATAACATCAGACCCAAACCTCCCCCTATAAAATAACAGGTCCGCCAGTCAAACAGTTCCTTCATAATAAATGCCGTCACGGCACCAAGTATTCCGAAAGAAGCGATCATCGCAGAAGCAATTCCTCTTTTCTCCTTGGCAAGTAATTCACTTACTAATGTAATGCCGGCTCCAAGTTCTCCTGCCAGTCCAACTCCAGCTACAAAACGTAACACCGCATACTGACCAGTATTGGTAACAAACCCATTCAAAATATTAGCAATGGAATAAAGAAGTATTGACCCAAACAAAACACTCAGTCTGCCTTTCTTGTCACCTATCATTCCAAAAATGATTCCGCCCACCAACAGACCAATCATCTGAATGCTGATGATCATTTCACCCTGCTCTAAGACTTGCCGGGCATTCAATCCCAGGGAGATCAGGCTGGGTTTACGAATGATCCCAAACAAAAGGAGATCATATACATCTACAAAAAAACCGAGAGCACTAACGATGACGGATACATGAAATAATCCAACAGTCTTTACTCCTTTGTCTTCACCTGTTGTTATTACCATGCTGATTATTTAAGCAACTGGGCATCAAAAAGTTTCAATATCCTTTTGTATTCATCTGTCCAACTGCTTGGCTCAACAAATCCATGATCCTCTACCGGGTAAACTGCCAGTTCCCAATTGTTTTTCCCAAGTTCAATCAGTCTTTGTGATAACCTTACTGCGTCCTGGAAATGCACATTCACATCCACCATACCGTGACACATCAACAAATTGTTTTTAAGTCCGCCCGCAAAATTTATCGGCGATGATTTTGCATACGCCAGGCTATCCATTGCAGGCTCGTTGAGAATATTGGAAGTATAACCCTGGTTATAACCAGCCCAGTCGGTCACTGGTCTCAAAGCAGCCCCGGCTTTGAAAACTTCAGGTTTGGTAAACAATCCCATCAACGTAATAAATCCACCATAGCTTCCTCCATAGATCCCGATCTTGGTTGAGTCAACTCCGTATTGTGTTACCAGGAATTTTACAGCATCCAGGTGATCATCGAGATCTTTGCCACCCATCCACCTGTAAATACCTGTACGCCAGTCGCGGCCATATCCACTGCTCGCCCTGTAATCAATATCAATCACCGTATAGCCTTTATCAGCAAGCAGGTTATTGAACATATATTCCCGGAAATAACTGCTCCACCAATAATGTACATTCTGCAGGTAGCCGGCGCCGTGAACAAATATTACAGCAGCATTATTTTTCTTTCCTACTGCCGGTTCATAAACACGGGTATATACTTTCCCGCCATCTCTCGCTGTAAAACTCGTGATCTTGGTTTCCCTCCATGGATAGGCGGCAAACTCGGCACTGATCGCTTTATTCGTTACCTGCACTGGTTTTTTGGCAGGAAGATTTTCCTGTACGAATAATTCCCAGGGCTTGTTAATATAAGAATAGCGGTATGCAATATATTTTTCATCTGGCGACATCACCACTTCGTAACCACCCTCCATCGACGTTATTTTTTCTTTCTTTGTTCCATCTATATTGATCCTGCACCATTGCTGTTTGCCAGGATGTTCTTCATTGGTCAGCAGGTAAAAAACTTTTTTGCCTTTACTGAGCACCACATCCTGCACTTCATAGTGGCCTGATGTCAATGCCTTTTTTGTACCTGTTGACAGATCATAACTATATAAATGGGAATACCCTGTTACTTCACTTTGAAAATAGAATAGCTGGTCACTGATCCAACCTGTTTTGGCTCCAAAACTTCCTACACCCGGACCGCCGATCCATGCTTCATCGCGCTGTCTATCGATAAGTTTAAGTTTACCAGTTGACGGGTCCATTTGCATAAGCCATCTGTCCTTGTTGTCCTGTGACCTTATGTCAATGATGCCAACACTGCCCGACTCATTCCAGTAAGGACCGAAAACCATGACAGGTCTTGGTGAAACTTTGCGATAAGCAAATTTTGCAGGATAGTCTTTGTAAAAATCAGGAACATCGAGTATACCGGTAATTGAATCTGTATTTACCTGCAATATTTTTTCGCTGGACCTGTCGTAGACCCAGAATTCAAATTTTCCCTGTGGTGCTCCAACTTTTGTCCTTGAATTAATATCGGTTGTATAACCTGATTCAGTAACGTAGTCAGGTACAAATGCAATTTTGTTTCCTACCGGTGGTTGAAATAACCTGTAGGTTACAAACCTTCCATCCGGACTAACCTGGAGGTTCTGCAATATCTTATCCCCGATGCCGATAGCCTTAAGTGTGTCTCTATCATTATTGGCAGATAAAAATGCGTTGCGCTGGTTACGTTTATCTTTTCTCTCTTTTAATACTTCACTGGTTTCCAATTGTTCCTGGATCAGCCACTGTTCCTGCGTAAGTATTTTCGCTACACTGTCGTTTTTAGATTCTTTGCCGGATGGACGTGCTGTAGAAGCCGGATCAATTTTGGTAATATTGGTGATCTGCCTGATTAGACCATCACTCAAATTCCATATATAAAGATTTTGATTTCGTGTATAAGCTAGTGATACATCTTTATTTACAAAGACAGGATTCGTTTCAGCCTCTTCTGTTTTTGTAATTCTGATGGTAACTCCTGATTTTATGTTTAACAGAAATAGATCTCCCCGATAGGTATATGCCATCATTGTATAGCTGGAGTTATAAACCGGCCTTGAGGAAGCCATTTCCATTAACCCGGTTAGATAAGGAGTTTTCACAGGCGATGCAGCGCCAATGCTATATGAATAGACCGAATCCGAAATATTTTTATCAGGGTTCCAGTTGAAATACACCTTCTTGCTGTCTGCACTCCAGAACGTCCCCGAAGGAGAAGTTCCGATCCATTTAGGATCCTGCATAATCTTTTCAACAGTAAGAGATTGCGAAAAAGTAACTCCACTAAGCAACAGTAGGCCGGTTAGAAATCGAAACTTCATGTACTATAATTTATCAGTTAAAAATAGGGCAAATCAATTGATCATTGGGGTATAAAACGCAGAATCAGACTGCAAAAAACAATAGACGCAATTTTTTTTATTAATGGGCATCTAAACAGGCGGAGTTGTTTCCCTGATTGAAATTTCTGCGACTAATCAATTATCTAGGAGTAAATAATTGAGACAGATATAAATTTTCAGTCAGTTTTAGTTTGAAGATAATGCCAGGTAATGCGAACATTACCTGGCTTATTTTTTTGACTATATGATGTGATTCAAATCATATTCGCAAAATCTGGCTCACTTATTACCGATGCGATTCATAAGTCTTTGCAGGCAATGCCTCTCTAAGTTGAAGCATTTCAGACTCGGTTAGTAGATCTGTGTTCAGGTCCTGAACTATTTCCTCAAGTTGTTGTGTTCGGCTCGCACCAACAATTGCTGACGTGACCGCTGGATGATTCAATACAAAACCCACCGCAGTTTGAGCTACAGTTCTTTTTTTCCGGGACAAAAAATTAACGGTAATTCTTGCGCTATCAATTTCATCCCTGCTATGTCCAAGATATTCTTTAGCAGGTTTGCTTACCAGCAGACCCTGTCCCAGAGCACCCCTCACCAATACACCAATATTATTTTCATGTAACAGGTTAAGTGTTTCTTCTTCTGGTCTTCTATCGGCCAGACTATATTGCGTCATCACACTTGTAATATTGGAACGTTTAATATATTCCCGAATTACATTCGGGCGGATAGATGAGATCCCATAGTGCCTGATCTTTCCCTGG
>Ga0207691_10006643_pt1 | contig 11162 bp, 7 predicted proteins | sample KBSM13metaG_FD_184327 | JGI IMG/M metagenome (GOLD analysis project Ga0207691, IMG submission 184327) | Miscanthus rhizosphere microbial communities from Kellogg Biological Station, Michigan, USA - KBS M1-3 metaG (SPAdes) (version 2) | ecosystem: Host-associated > Plants > Roots > Rhizosphere >...
GGCTCGTCCGCACCCGGCGCGGCAAGCGAAGTGCCGCGCGTTGCCCGATGACCATGGCGGCCACTCTAGGCACGCCACTCGCAATAGACTAGGGCCTCTTTCATTGATGGATTGGCAAGGACCGCTTGCCTAATATCCGCCCGGAAACGTCATGCCGATCAACGAGCTCCGCTCGATCCAGACCTTCGTCAAGGCCGCCGAGCTCGGCAGCCTGCGTCGCGCCGCCGCGGCGCAGGGCATCACGCCGCAGGCGGCGAGCCAGGCGCTCGCGCAGCTCGAGCAGCACCTGGGCGTTCGCCTGTTCCACCGGACGACGCGCAGCCTCTCCCTTACCGACGAAGGCCAGCAGTTCCTCGACGCGGCGCAGCCGCCGCTGCTCGGCCTGCAGCGCGCCTTGCAGATTCCGCGGCGCGCGCGCGACGAGATCGCCGGACCCCTGCGCGTCGTCGGCCCGCGCTCGACCTTCCGCGCCGTGATCTGGTCGCTGCTCGCGGAGTTCTGCCGCAAGCATCCCGAGGTTCAGCCCGACGTGCAGCTCGACGACCGGATCGGCAACTGGGTCGAGGACCGCGCCGACGTGGGCTTTCGCGTCGGCCCGGCCGCGGCCGACGGCGTGATCGCGCGGCGGCTCTTTGGGTTGCAGTTGATCGTCTGCGCGGCGCCCGCCTATCTCGAGCGGCACGGCGCGCCTGACAGCCTCGCCGACCTCGCCGAGCACCGCTGCAGCGCCTTCCGGCTCCCGAACACGGGGCGCGTCATGCCGTGGCAGGTGAAGGACGAGGGCGCGATCGTCGATCTCGACGTCGTGCCGGCGTTCTGCACCAACGAGGAAGCGCTAGAGGTCGACGCGATCCTGGCGGGCGAGGTGATCGGCCAGGTCACCGGCGTCAGCGCCGCCGCGCATATCCGCGCCGGGCGACTCGTTCCGATCCTCGGCCGGCACGTCGCCGACCACATGGCGGTGCACGTCTACTACGGCAGCCGCTCGGCGCAGCCGGCGCGCGTTCGCGCGTTCCTCGACCTCGCGATCGAGCGCCTCGCCGACAGCCGCGAGTTCGTGCTGAGCTTCAAGGAGCTCGCGGCGGCGGAGGCGAAGGGGAGGAGGGCCTTTCGTCGCCGGTCCGCCCCGGCGGAGCCTTAGGCCGCGCTGGCTCCCACGACGACCAGGAGGACAGCCAGCGCGAGCATGATGGCCCAGCCGCGCGGCATTCCTTCTTCCTTCTCGTCGATCGAGCGGCGCGGGTCGTTGAAAGGTTCCATTCCACGACGATAAGGATGCCGTGTGAATGTCGTGTGTTCCTTTGTGTCTGTGCCTGAAGAGCTCGTGCTGCGACGCTACAGCAGGCGCGACAGGACCTCGGGATCTGGAGGCTTCAACAGATAGTGTTGGAAGCCCGCCTCATCGCCGCGCTGCCTGTCTTGCGTACTCATGCGCGTCGGCGAACCAGGCCATCTGCGAAGCGTCGGTTTCGAGCTCGACCGTAGCCGACCGGAGAAGCTTCACAGTCCTTTGTGCCGACGGAGCCGCTGGACAGCGACGGTACTCGTGGAACGAGGTATCTCTTGCCAAATGACTTAGCATCGACTCTCTCAGTCTCCTCACGAGGCAGGCATTGAGGCGAAGTGGGCATCCGACAACGCCTAGTGGCAATCCTGGCGGCCGACGCAGCCGGATACTCGCACCTCATGGCTCGCGAGGAGCTTGGCACGATCGCGGCGCTCGATGCCGGGCGTGACGTCTTCAAGATCGAGATCGAGTCACATCAGGGCCGCGTGATCGACATGGCCGGGGATTCGGTCCTCGCGTCGTTCGAAACCGCCATCGGAGCCGTGACCGCGGCGCTCCGGATTCAGCAGAGGCTGAGCGAGCTCGCTGCGCACCTTCCTGATGATCGTCAGATGCGTTTTCGCATCGGCGTGCATGTAGGAGACATCAGAGAAAAGGACGACGGCACGATCTATGGCGACGGCGTCAATATCGCCGCGCGGCTTCAAGGACTGGCTGAGCCGGGCGGTCTGACGATTTCGGGCGCGACCCAGGAGTCGGTATGTCACCGGCTAAACGCAACGTTCGAGGACCTGGGCGAGCAACGTGTAAAGAACATCCCGTATCTCGTGCGGGCGTTTCGCGTCGAGTGCCACTCCGTCGGCGAGGGGGTCGCCCTCGCTCCAGCCGCCGATCACATCGCCCGCCCACCGCGGCCGTCCGACCGCGAGCACGGCCCGAGTTCCACGGGACTCCATCGCACCCCAGCTCGCAGCGGCATCAGAGCGGGTTTGCGATGGAGGTTGACGGTCGGAGCTGCCCTTCTGCTCGGTCTCGGGTTTGCTGGCGCCGCCTGGCATTGGTATGCCGTGCGCCCCACCGTGGGTATCGATGCGGAGATCATGAACAGACGCGCGATCGCCTTGCTTGCCTTCAGTGACAAGCGCGGTATCGCCTTGGGTTCGACGCTCGGGGAGGACATGGCCGACTCGATCGCCGGACGCCTGGTGCGCGATGGCGGTCGGGTGATCGGACGCACGGCGACCGTTCGCCAGGACCCGGCGGCCCCCGAGTTCGAGCGCATCGGCCGGGAGCAAGGGGTTCGATTCGTGCTGGCAGGACGTGTGACACGCGCGAACACCCGCATCCTGGTCGACACCTACCTGACGGAGATCGCATCCGGCGCTGTCCACCGGTTGCACGAGGCCGCGTTCGGGAGCGATGAAGACGCCATCCGGTCCAACTATGCAAGCGCAGTCGCGATCGCCCTCAAGGTGCGGTTCCACGAGTTGGAGGCGATTCGGGCCAGACTTCCGGGCCGCGAAAAGAGTCCGGTCGACGCGCTAGCGCTCGGGTGGTACGAGCTGGATCGGAGCAACAGCAAGAGAGAACTGGAGAGCGCGCGTGCTCGTTTCGAGTTCGCTGCCGCCGCGGATCCCCGTTCGGTGGAGGCATCCGCGGGCCTGGGCCTCGCGCACTTGCTGGAGTTCGACGACTTTCACAGCGCCTCGCCCGCCGAGAAGTTGGACGTCGCCGAGAAGGCGCTCAAGCGTGCGTTGGAGCTCGGACCCGACGACCCCATGATTCTCGCGGCATGGGCCGACATGCTCCTTCTACGGCAAAAGCCCGACGAAGCATTCTGGGTCTGGCGCAAGGCACTCGAAATCAGCCCGGAACATGCGAATGCTCAGGTGCGGCTGGCAAGTGCTCTGGTCAAGCAGGGCCGCTTCAGCGAAGCGGAAGAGCACGTGGGCAAGGGCATCGACTTTCAGCCGTTCCAACTGCGCCGTCGGCAATGGCTCGCCCAAAGCTTGGCCGACTTGGCGTTCGCCCAGGGGAAGGACGACGAGGCCTACGAAATCCTCAAGAAATGGACCGCGGAGTCTCCCAACAACGGCAGGCCTTATCTGATGCTGGCAGCCATCGACGCATTGCACGGCCGGGATGCTGCCGCGGCCACCAACATGACGAAGCACCGTCAGATGCTGCCCATGAGCAGCATCTCCTATGTCGTCCTGGCCTACCCCTCGACGGATCCGACCTTTCTTGCGCAGCGCGCGCGCCTTGTCGACGGCTTGCGAAAGGCGCGTCTACCCGAGGGCGATCGATGACATCCGCAACACTATCCCCCGGGCCCCGTTCCTCGTTCGGCGCCGCCGTGGCGCTGGTTGTCACGGCGCTCGTTTCGATCGCCGCGCATTCGCAACCCGCCCTTCCCCGCGTCGGGGGCGGTGCGGGGGGCTACTTCGGGTCCTTGTCCGACATCCTTCGTGACATCCCGCTCACGCCTCAAGGGGGCCAGTCGGTCGCGTTCGCATCGCCGCAGCCGGAGGGGGGAACCCTCTCGGTCCCTGCAGTCCTCTTCAGGCCGACGGGCGTGGCCAAGGGTGCCGTGGTCGTCGTCAATGCGTCACCCGGCTGGAGCGATTTCCGCGAGGGTCATTACGGTCGCGCCTTGAGTTCCGCCGGCTATGCCGTACTGGCCATCGATACTTACGGGGCGCGACAGGTCACCTACGCAGAGCGGGACAACTCGAAGCTCAGCACCTACGCGCAAGCGCTGGACGCATTCGCCGCGAGGAAGTTCCTGATCTCCCTCGGCTACGCGCCGGACCGCATGGCCATCATGGGAACGGGGCGCGGCGGAACGATCGCCCTCCTCGCTGCGGATCGAACCTTCCTGCGAAGCGAAAAGGATCGCTTCGTCCTGGCAATGTCGATCAGCGCCGGATGCATCTTTCATCCGCGCAAGCCGAGTCCTGAGTCGAGGATATTCATGGCGATCGGCGAGAAGGATCAGATTTCGGGCGTGGAACCTTGTCGGAGCCTAGCGGAGAAATACGCCGCCGCTGGCGGCAAGGTCACCGTGAAGCTCTATCCAGGTGCTCCGAGCGGTTTCGACGGACACCCTGAGGTCGTGAAGCTCTACCACGACGCGTCGATGGAGACATTCGTGGACTGCACCGTGCTCGTGGATCCGGACGGCCGATCCACATATGTGGGTAAGACATTTGCCGAAAGCGACACGAAGGGCTTGATGGAGGAAATGCGCAAGTCCTGCATCAAGCGAGGCGGATCCGGATGGACGAACCTGACCCAAAAGGCCAATGTCACACTCGATCTGATCGAATTTCTCGACTCGAACTTCCGTTTCTAAGAGGGGCCGATCGACAGGCGCAGCTCCGGGGCAGCGGACCTGCCCTTCGGCGCTCGAAATCCATGCGCGGAAGACGCCGTGTTCACGTGAAATCCGCGAGTCGCCGCGCTATCAGTCGGGCGAAGGCACCGCGGCGCGCATGGGTTGTTCGATTGCGGCCTTGATCGCCCCCAACAGTTCGCCCACGTGTTCCGTCTTCGGAATGAAGGCGTCGTAGTCGCTGAATTGCTCCCGGATTTGCGACGCCGCCAGGCCGGTGTGGACCGCCAGGCGAAGGTGGGCCGTGCGCGGATCCGCTCGCAACCGCTTCGCCACCTGCGTGCCGTCGATGTCCGGCATGGCCATGTCCAGCAGGACCAGACTGACATCCTGTGAAGCAGCAAGCGACAGAGCCTCGGCTCCTCCCTTCGCCGTGCTGACCCGGTATCCGTCGTCTTCCAGGACGAACTGCAGCACCTCGAGCAGGTCCTCATCGTCTTCGACGATCAGAATGTGAGGTTCAGACGAAGCGCGCATCGTGGTTCCAGGGTCGGAGCGGGATGCGCAATCATCTGCGAGCGATGCAATCTGCCGAATAGGACGGGGGCAAGAGTGAGCGTAGGCGCCGACGCTGGGCACGATCCTCGAGCACGCCGAGCCCGACTGGCGATGGCAAGCGTGGTCAGTGCGGCCTTGCTGTGGGTTCTTTGGCCGTATATCGGCTCGATCTTCTGGAGCATCGTCCTGGCCATCGTGTTTGCGCCGTTGCATCGATCGATGCTCCGCGCGGTGGGCGGTCGAAAGGCCTGGGCCGGGCTGGCGACGCTGCTGTCGATCGTGCTCGGCGTGGGCATTCCGTTGACGCTGCTGACCACTGCGCTGCTGCGCCAGGCGGCCAATGTGTACGCCGGCATCGCGGCCGGACGGATCGACTTCGGCGCTTACGCGCAACGGATCGCCGAAGCGCTGCCGTCCTGGGTGCTCCAGGTCATGGATGAAAGCGGCGTCGGTGATCTGGCGTCGATCCGCGAAAAGCTGTCCGCGAGCGCCCTCGAGGCCAGCCGGCTGGTCGCAACCCACCTCTTCGGCATCGGCGTCAACGTGTTCGCTTTCGCGCTCGCCCTGGCCATCATGCTTTACTTGCTCTACGTGCTGCTCGGCGAGGGGAGCGCCCTGGCGACCCGGATTGCGCGCCTGAGTCCCTTGCCACCGGAGGAGACGCGGACTCTCGTCACGACCTTCACCACGGTCGTCCGTGCGACCGTCAGGGGCGGCGCGGTGATGGCCGCGAGCCAGGGTCTGCTGGGCGGCTTGATGCTGGGTTTTCTTGGAATTCAGGCGCCGCTGTTCTGGGGAGTCGTCTTCGGCTTGCTGTCGATGATCCCCGTCGTCGGCGCCGGGATCCTGTGGGCGCCGATCGCGCTCTACTTTCTGGTCACCGGCGCCCTCTGGAAAGGCGTGGTCCTGATCGTGTTCGGCACCGTCGTGCTTACCGCGGTGGACAACATCCTGCGGCCGCTTCTCGTGGGCCAACAGACGCACTTGCCCGGCTACCTGGTTCTACTCACCACGCTGGGCGGGATCGCCAACTTCGGTCCGAACGGCGTGATCATCGGTCCCATGCTGGCGGCGATGTTCGTTGCCATCTGGAAGCTGTTGAGCGTCGACATGGCGGTGCCGCGAACTTGACGTGCCGCTAGGCCTGGCCTCGCCACCCGGCGGCGACCGGAACCAGCCGCGGCTCGGCCGTCCCTCCATCGTCGACAGGGGACGACGGGGCGGGCAGCAGCTGTAGCGCCTCGACCACGAAGTTCGCCGGACGCGCGCGATCGAGCGCCTCGTGAACGCGAACGATCTCGCACATGAGCACGTAGTCCGCGCCGCGCAGCAGTCCGCGCTCGTTGAGCACCTTGCACCGGTACTCGTCGGCCGCCTCGTGGCGGGCCACGCTCAGCGTCTCGTACAGCCAGGGGTGGCGGTCTTGCAGCTGGCTGACGTAGAGGCCGAGCGTGCCGTAAGCGCGATCGAGCGGTGCGCCCGTGAACGAGGCGAGGTAGCGGGCGCTGAACGCCACCACGCCGATCACCAGCAGCGCGGTGCCGGCGATCCGCAGGAGCTGCGCAGCGGCGTTGCCGACCCGGGCGAGATACTCGGGCGCGGCGAACGCGCAACCGGCGAGAAGCAGAGCGGCGATGCCGAGCGGTATGGCGTCGCGCTGCCAGGCCGGCCGCGGCCGCGTCCGGCATCCGGCGAACTCGTTCTCCAGATGCGTCAGCTCGGCGTCGGTCAGGCCGGCGAGCTCACGGGCGCTCGCGATCTCGCTCTGCATGAGCGCGCGCTGCGCCCACTCGACCAGGCTTGATCCTGCGCCCGTGGGCAGGACATCGCGTCCCTCGGTCGGACGCGCTTCGAGCGGACGCTGGTCGCTGACGATGGGAACCTCGAGGCGATGGTGTGAGTCGGGGATGCGCCGGTCGGCACATCCGTCAGCGAAAGCTTGCCACGCCTGCCGCCGAACGACGTGTCGAGGCGTGAGCAAACGCGTGCGCATGACACGACGTCACGGGACTTTTCCACGAACCGATGGGTTTGCCGTCGCCGCCCAACCCCGAGCCGCCATGGCGGCCATGATTTCGGCGTTTTCGGCGATGCGCGCGAGGAAGCTCTCGCGCAGGGCGACATCGCTGATCGTCGCGGCCCGGCGCGCGACCGCCTCATGGGCGCGCTCCAGCAGTTGCCGCGCGCGCCCGTCGCCGGCTGCAGCCAACGCGCGATGGCACGTGTACAACACCAATCTCGCGTTGGCGCCGTCCATCGCCCCGTCGGCCGCGGCCAGCAACGGCTCCGTGCTCGCCAGTGCAGTTGCGACGTCGCCCCTCGCGAGCGCCACGCGCACGAGCCCGGCGCGCGCGTCGAGCGCCAGTCCGAGCCCGATCGCCCGCGCCTTCGCCTCCGCCTGTTCGTAGGCGGCCGCGGCCTCGACGTGATGTCCAAGGGCCAGCTCGGCGTCACCGACCCGGTACAGCAGCTTGGCCTCGAAATCCGGCGCCTGCATCTCGACCGCGATGTCGAGCGCCTCGCCTGCCAGCGCGAGCGCCTGCGCGGCATCGCCTTCGCGCAGCGCGACCTCCGACAGGTCGCCCAGCGGGCCGAGCTGCATGAAGCGCATGCCGATGGAGCGGCTGACGCCGAGTGAATCGCTCAAGTAGCGCCGCGCCTGTGCCAATTCGCCGAACCAGAGCCAGTCGCCGCCGATGTTGCCGAGCGCGACCGCCTCCCCCTGGAGGTCGCCCAGCTCCCGCCAGATCGGCAGGTCCTGCAGGTCGAGGGCGAGTCCCGTCACCTGGTCGTCCTGCTCGCTGGCGATGAACGAGAGCGTGTTGAGGAAGACGCCTTCGACGCGACGCAGCCCGAGCGCGCGAGCCTGCGTCAGCCCGTCCTTCGCGATCGCCGCGCCCTCGGCGTGCCGGCCCTGGGCGCCGAGCGCATCGGCGAGCAGGCGCTGCGCGTGCAGCTTGCACTCCCGGTCGCCGGCCCGGTCGGCGAGCTGCATCGCCGCCCGCGCCTCGACCTCCTGTGCGCGGTAGTCCGCCGTGCGCATGGCGACGTGGCTCCGCTTGCGAGCGACGAACGCGCGCTTCGCGTCGTCGTCCAGCGCGTCGGCCAGGTCTTGCATCGCGCAGAGCGCTTCTCGCTGCTCGTCGCGCCGGCCTTGCACATTGAGCGTGTACTCGCGCACGCTCAGGAGCCGCCAGCGCAGCTCGCGGGATTCGCCGTCGACGCGGCCTTGCTCGGCCCGGCGATCGAGCAGCGCGAGTCCCCGCTCGGTGAACGCGAGCGCCGAATCGTGTGCGTGACGCGCCCGGCCGTGCTCGGCGGCGCGGGTGAAGAAGACGCATGCCTGCGCCTCCTGGCCCGCCAGCTCGAAGTGCTCGGCCGTGGCGCCGAGGAAGTCGTTGGCGCGCGCGCCGGTGAGGCTCGAGAGCCAGGCCGCGGCACGGCCGTGCAGCACGCGCTTGGCGCGCTTCAGCAGAGTGTCGTAGGTGACGTGATGGAGGATCTGGTGGGCAAAGCCGTACTCGCGCACGTCGTCGAGCCCGGCCTCGAGCCGCGGCACGGTGAGCCCGCGCTCCACCAGTGCAGGAAGCGCCGTCGGAGCCTGCCGGTCGAGCGCGGCGAGCGCCTCATCCCAGAACACCTGGCCGATGACGCTGGCCTCTTGCAAGGCGAGCCGTTCGGCCTTGGGCAGTCGATCGAGCCGCGCCTGCAGCACGCCGGTGAGGGACGGCGGAATCTGCGTCACGGTCAGCTTGTCGGCGTGAACCCGCCAGCGCCCGCCCGAGATGTCGATCGTGCCCTGGTCGATCAGCATCTTGACCAGCTCTTCCATGTAGAAGGGGTTGCCTTCGCTGCGTCCGCAGATCAGCGCGTGCAACGCCTCGGGCACCGTCTCGAGACGTTGCAGCAGTTCGGCGGCGAGCTGCCGGCTGCTGCTGCCATCGAGCGGGGTGAGGTCGATGCGTCGGTGCGCGGCGGCCGCGCCCCAGTCGAGGCGGCGCTCGTAGAGCGTGGGGCGCGCCATGGCGAGCACGAGCAGCGGCACGTCGGCGTCGACTTCGGCCAGCCGACCCAGGAAGTCGAGCGTGCCGTCATCGGACCAGTGCAGGTCCTCGAGCTGCAGGACGATCACCTTGTCGCTCGTCTCGGCCAGCCTTCGCAGGATCTGGGCGGCGGTGTGGAAGGCCCGGCTCCTGATCTGGCGAGCGTCGTCGAGGATGCCGCGGAGATGCGGACTGTCGCTGAAGTCGATGCCGATCAGGTGCCCCAGAAGATGCGCGTGGCCGAGGGCTGCTCGCTCGCCTTGGTCATGGGTGAACAACGGCGCGACGAGCCTTTCGATCTTGGCGCGGGCGACCTGCACGGTGTCGTCGTCGGCGATCTGCGCATGCCTGGCGATGATGTCGCGCAGCAGCCCGTAGGGTTGTCGCTGGGTCTGCTCCGTCGCCCGCCCGCGCAGGGTCTGCGACGGCTGCGGCTGCAGCCGGTACCGGGCCTCGAATTCGCGCAGCAGGCGGCTCTTGCCGACGCCGGCCTCGGCGACGACCGTCACCAGCACGGCCCGGCGCTCGGCAGACAGCCGGTCGAAGGCGCCCTGCAGCATGGCCAGTTCGGCGTCGCGGCCGATCATGCGCGTGGCCACGCCCTCGATGCCGCGCGTGGAGACGCGAAACGAACGCGGCAGCGCACGCTGCACCAGGAAGCTGGACACCGGCGCATCCACGCCCTTGACGGACAGGGGGGCCTGCGCTTGCACCTCGAACAGGCCGCGCACCTGCGCGTAGGTGTCGTTGCTGATGCGAAGCGCGCCCGCCGGCGCCGTCTGTTCCATGCGCGCCGCGATGTTGACCGCGATGCCGCGGATCGTGCCGTCGCCATCCACCCCGCCGCCGAGCAGCACCGGGCCGGTATGGATGCCGATGCGCAGATCGAAGCCGGCGTGGCCGTGCGTCGCCAGCACTTCGGCGCCGAGCGCGCGGCCGAGTCCGAGGAGCGCCAGACCACAGCGCACGGCACGTTCAGCGTCGTCCTCCCGCGCCTCGTCGGCGCCGAAGACGGCGAGCAGGCTGTCGCCCGCGTACTGGAGCACCTTCCCCTGGTGCTCTGCGACGATGCGCGCGCCGCGGGCGAGCGCGCCGTCCATCACCGCGAGGATGTCTTCCGGATCGAGCCGTTGCGCAAGCGTGGTCGAGCCGACGACGTCGAGGAAGAGGATGCTCGCCTGGCGCAGTGCCTGCGCTGGCGCGGCAGTCGGTTCGGCCGAAGGCGTCAGCGCCGCGAGTCGCGCACGGAGGCCTGCGACCGACGCCTCCACGACGACGTCGCCGAGCACGGCGCGCTGGGCTTCGAGCGCGGCGATGCCGGACCTCAGCAGGTCTTCCTCCGACGACATGCGCCTAGCATAGCCAGCCGGCCGAGGCTGTTCGCGGCCTGCCTGCACCTGAACGCGTGCGCCCGGAGGCCATCCGGGACAGAGGGCTCGCAGCGACTTGCATGGTTCGGCCCGCAACGAACGAATCGGCCGCTCATGAAAGGCACACTGCAGATGACGACAAGCAGTTGCGCCGCAAGCAACGGATGTCGAGCCTGCCTCCCTCGATGCCGTTCCCCTACGTTGCGCAGTCGAACCGACGCGTCGCCACCGACCTCGCGTTGCTCGTGGTTCTCTCCGCGTTGTGGGGTGGCTCGTACCCGTTGATCCGGGTCGCGGTGGCGAGCATCCCGCCGCTGACGTTGATCGCCGCCCGCACGTGGATCGCCGGATTGCTTCTCCTGGCGTGGATCGTCGCTCGCGGAATAGCGATCCCTTGCGAACTCGCGACGTGGCGGCGCCTGCTCGTTCAGTCTCTGCTGAACAGCGTGGTGCCGTTCACGCTGATCGCCTGGGGCGAGCAGTTCGTCAGCGCAGGGGTCGCGACGATGTTGAACTCCGTTTCGCCGGTGTTGACCTTCATCGCGGCCTGCGGACTGACCGGGGAAGAG
>Ga0207691_10006644_pt1 | contig 11162 bp, 6 predicted proteins | sample KBSM13metaG_FD_184327 | JGI IMG/M metagenome (GOLD analysis project Ga0207691, IMG submission 184327) | Miscanthus rhizosphere microbial communities from Kellogg Biological Station, Michigan, USA - KBS M1-3 metaG (SPAdes) (version 2) | ecosystem: Host-associated > Plants > Roots > Rhizosphere >...
GTTGCCGTCCAACCGACTCGACGAACGTGCCGCTGGTATGCCGGGCGATCGGTCGCAGCGCCGCGCGCACGAACGGCGTCCACACGGGTTCCCGCAGCGCCTCAGGCGACGTAGACGCGAGGCGCTCGACGGCGCCAACGAATATCTCCGTGGCATTGACGCTGAGGCCACGCGGTCGCACGAACGCTTCGACAAACGTTCGGTTCGAGTGCGCCGACCCGTCGGCGTTCGAGAGCGACGCCGCGAGTTGGGAAAGATGCTCGGCGAGATCGCGTCCCGCCCTGAGCAGACCGGCGTCGAGCAGATAGTGGAAGTGCAGCGTCCCTTCCTGGGACGTCTGGAATTGCGGCAGCAGAAACGTGTGCACCGGGCGTCCGACGATCCCGCCCTCGATCAACGCGCTTGTGTTGATCCCGACAACGGCGCTGCTGTGAAACAACGAATCAAAGTAGTCCGCCTTGCTCGCGGCATCGCTCGGTGCCCTGCCGCGGCTGGGCCAGAGCGTCACATTGTCGAGCCGCGAAAGATCGACGTCGTCCCATTCGAAGCTGCGCTTGGGATGCGGCCGAATCAGAATGCCGAGTGTCCGCAGATTCTCATGTGCGCTGTTGCGAAGCGCGGCCACCCACTCGAGCACGAATTGCGCTTCGTTCGGGCTTCCTTCAAACAAGGCGGAACACACATAGACGACGAATCGGCGCGAGGGATCGAGGCCGACCTTCCTCGCAAATTCGTCCCGGTTCAATGCCGGCTGCCGGTCGAACCACTGATCGAAGCACTGCGCGCCGGTGACGGTGATTCGCTCCGGCCGTACGCCGTGCATCGTCACCGCCTCGCGCTTCTGTGTTTCATTCCAGACAAACACTTCGTCCGGTTGATCTCGAATGAGCGCCTTGCTGGACAGATGGTCCCAGCTGCCGATGCAGACACCGGTCGGAACGCCGAGCGAGCGGCTGACGCGGACGACATCGTGCTGGTAAGAGCCGAGATCGATCAGTGGAGTGACCAACGTCACGTCCGGCCGGTACGACATGACCGCGTCCCTCAATTCGGGAGCCGGAGGAACGGCACGCTCGGCCGTACGCAGCGTGCTCTTGAGCAGCGGCAGAATCAACTGTCGACCAAGGCCTTCGAAGTCGGCGAGTTGCCGAATGGACTGCGGAACACGATCGCGGGCGCGTTCGCGCAGGATCGGCGCACTCGCGTACTCGGGTAGCACGAACCGCACGTAGTCCGAGCCAAGACGCAGCATCAGCCGCAAGTCGAGCCACTCGTCGTCGATCGACCGACGCGCAAACGCCATCGTGATATTCGGCGACGACGTGACGAGCGCATCGGCGGATGGCGTCCATTGGCCGGTCGGATCGGGATCGTGTCCGATGAGGAGGTGAATGTGGTGCCCGCGGGCGGCAAGTGTGCGCACCACCGATTCGAAGATGCGCACGTACCAGAAATTGCGCATCGACAGCAGGATACGAAGGCGTTCAGGCCTGCTCATCACCGCGAAGCCGGACCGCGACGTGATAACGCACGTGGCGAAACAGCCGGAGAGCCCGCCGGGGCGTGATCAGGACCCAGTACACGCTGCGGCGTACGGCGCGTCGGAACATTGCCACCACGCGTCGCATCACCCACAACACGCCTCGAGCCGGGCGGAACAGAACCATGCGCACGATGCCGCGCGTGGTGCGACCGAGACGGCTCCACGCTTCGGCAAGGCCTTTACGCGAGAGCAGACCGCTTCCGCCACCGAACTCCATCACGCGGAGCACAACCGCAAACGGCAGGACGACGAGACGCAGCAACCGCGTGCCGATCGATTCCCGCAGCAGAGGACGAGGCAGATCCGCCGCACGCTCGAATGCATCCGCCAGCAGCGGCGTGCAAGGAACGTCGAGTCCTCGCGGACGCAGGAATGACCGGACGAAGGACTGGGTCTCCGCACGCGACACGTCAGGATTGCGGAGCGCGCTGGTCAACTGCACGACGTGCTCGTCCAGCGAGCGCGCGACACGAAGGAAGCCACCGTTTTCTGGCAACAGATAGTGAAAGTGCAGCGTGCCTTGCTGGGTCGCGGCGAATTCGCCCGTCATCAACGAGAGCACCGGCTTGCCGAGAATGGCTGCCTCGACCATCGCGCTGGTGTTCACGCCGACAATGGCGGAGGCGTAGTAAAGCGAGTCGAAGAAACTCGTGCGCGCCGAGTCCGCGGAAGGGGTGAAACGTGCGTTCGGAAAAACGGCGACCGGTCCCAAATCGGCGAAACCGGTGCTCTGCCATCCTTCGACGTTGAACGGATGCGGCCTGATCAACACCGCTGCATTGGCAAGAACCGGATCGTGTGAGGCACGCAGCGCCGCAATCCACTGGCGTGCAAACGGCGCTTCTATCGCCGACGGCGCGATAAACACGGAAGAACCCGTATAGAGGACGATGTCCCGATCGGCCGGAAGGCCGACCATTGCGCAGAACTCTTCCCTCGACTGGCTCGGCCTGCGCTCGAACCATCGATCGAACAGTTGCGCCCCCGTCACCTCGACGCGTGCCGGATCGATGCCGTGCAGCGTCGCCGCTTCGCGCCTCTGTTCCTCGTTCCAGACCGTCACCATGTCGGGCTGGACGCGAAGCTGCCCCTTGTTGGTGAGGTTGTCCCACGACGCAATCGCCGCCACCGCGGGAATGCCCAGTGCTCGAGCGGCGCGTAGCGCGTCCACCTGGTCTGACGCGGCGTCAACGAGCGGCGACACGATGACGACGTCGGGACGATGGGAGTTGAAGAACTGGGTGAGACGTGCGCTCACGGGAATCGCATCCTCGACGCGCGTCAACCAGCGGTACGCGAGCGTCAGCTGGCGTTCGGTGAGCGACTGAGTGCGATCGAGCCATCCCATCCATGACGGCAGCACTTTGCGCTTCATGCGCGACCGCAGCGCAGGCGCATCGGCAAACCGTGGCTGCAGATATCGGACGAAATCGAACGTCCCCCGCGCCGCGCGCGCCAGTGGCGTCCAGATGTCGAGCCGCTTCGGAATCACGCCGAGAATGCGAACGCGCGTGTCCTCCAGCCCTTCGAGTCGCGCCTGTTTGCGTTCGCGCAGCCGATTCACGCCGATGCTCACGTCGTGCCCTCGGTCGATCAGCAGCGACATCGTCGTGTCGAAATAGCGGATGTACTCCGCGGATCCGACGATGAATAGGAGCTTCAGCGATCGGCGGCCGCCTTCACCTTCTGGGCGACGCTGCGATCGACGGCGACGCTGCGCGACGCGGGCTGCCATCGCCATCGGCGCAAGGAGCGGCAGCAACACGGCGGAGCCGACCGGTTGCGTGCGATGCGGGGCCGGACGCTGCGTCGCTTCCAACTCCACCGCTGCCACGAAGCGATCGGCGGCAGGTTCACCGAGGCCATGCGGCCGTACAAACGCTTCGATGAACGCGCGGCTGCGCGGGTCCGCGCCATCCTGTCGCCGCACCGCATCCGTCAGCTGGATGCAGTGGTCTTCGAGCGAGGAGGCAACGGTCAGCAGACCACCGTTGACGTTCTTCAGATGTTGGAAGTGCAGCGTGCCTTCCTGCTGGCCGGCGAACTCGTCGGTGAGGACCGTGTACACCGGCCGGCCAACAATTCCGGACTCGATCAGCGCGCTCGTATTGACGCCGACCACCGCGACACTGTGATGCATCGAGTCGTAGTAATCGGACCGCGCATCGCGATCGACAGGATTGGCCCCGGCACGCGGCCAGATGCCTACGGCTTCATACGCAGATGCATCGAAGTCCTGCCATTGCTGTGCATTCTGCGGATGGGGACGAATGAGCAAGGCCGCGCTGCGCAGCACGGGATCGCTTGACGAACGAATCGTCGTAATCCATCGCCGGACGAAACCTACTTCGTACGGGGTGATGAACGGCGACGAGCAGAGATAGAGCAGCAGCGGGCGATCCGACGGCACGCCGACTTTCGCGCAGAAGTCGGCCCGGTGTGACGTCGGTGCTTGCGTAAACCAGTGGTCGTACGCCTGCGCGCCGGTGACCGTGACGTTGTCAGGCTGAATGCCGTGCAACTCGGCCGCTTCCAAACGCTGCGCCTCGTTCCAGACGATCACGCGATCCGGCCGCTCGTGAATCAAGCCCTTGGTCGTCAGGTGGTCCCAGCTGCCAACGCCGAGCACGGTTGGAATGCCGAGCGCCCGCGCCGCCCGCACGTAGTCGACCTGCTGCGAGCCGAAATACAGCAGCGGCGTGACGAGCAGAAGGTCCGGTTGTTCCTTGCGCAGAAAGTCGATAGCCGCTGCATTCGCCGGAACCGCGCGCTCGAGCGTGCGCACACATGTGCGCATGGCCACAAGGCCGGCGCGCGAACCGAGCATCGGCAAGCCCGCGAGTGTGGACGCGATGGCAGGTGCCTGCGATGCGCCACGCGCGCGGAGGCTCGGGGAGTCGTCGTATCGGGGATCCAGGTACCGCCAGTAGTCGAGCGTCAGACGGAGCTGGGCTCCGAGCGGCTGCCAGAACGGATCCTTCTGGACCCTCGCGTAGCTGTGGCGAATCCGCGTCGGATAGTCGCGTTCCAGCAACTCCAGTGTCTTAATTCCACCAACGTGGTCTTTGCGGTCGGCAACCAGGTGAAGGTCGTGACCGCGTTGTGCGAGCAGGCGGACGGCGGGCTCGAAGTTTCGGAGGAACCCGAAGCTACCGAGGGAAAACAGGATTTTCATGAAGCGTGGGGCGCGACGGTACGGACTACCGTCCTCTCACCTACAGAAAAGGCGCGCAGAAGCTTTAAAACCGGCCGCTTCGCATACACGATTCGCAGGGCACCGCCAGATCCAGCAGAAACTGGCGCGCGCTCGCTATGCCATGGGAAGTGGGCCGGTGTATTGGATTGGGCCTGCCGCTAAAACCGGACAGCAATTAGTCGGCCAGATTGGCGACAACCCCTGCATGGTAAGCCATTTCGGGGCGAGAGACAACGCGGAAACCGCTGAACTTTAGCGCCGAATGGCCCGGCTACCCGCCCAGCACGAGACGCTGTAACGGCGACAACGACGGGTTGATCAGGCGACGGAATGGCGCGGCGGTCTCTGCCGCCGCGGGGAGCATGAACGAATACGGCGTCTGGTACTGAATCATCGCGGCCAGACGTGGCGGGGCGCCTTGCGCGACGCGCGATCCGAAGTGAAAGCAGCGGCTCGTGTCGACGAATACGGTTGTTCCGGTCGGCCCGAGGATGACGTGCTCTTCCGGCGTCCCGACGGCCGCGCGCACCTGCTCGTCGGTCAACCGGTGGCGATACCAGTAGCCGGTGCGCCGCTGCACCTCCCGCGTCGTCGCCGCGTCGAGCAGCGTCAATGGCCCTGATGGGACGTCGACGTCGGTGCAATACACAAAAATCTTTACCTGCGTGACGTCGTCGCCGTCGCAGTGATAAAGCTGGCTGCTCGTGGGATCACCCGCGACGGTATCGGAGTGAAACACCGAGATCGTCGTCAGCAGCGGCACCACACCGAGGTAACGCGAGACGGAAGACAGCACGTCCCCTCGAAGCGCAAATCTGAGGATTGCGGAGTCCAGTGTCAGCGACGACGAGTCGAGCACGTTCTGCAGGAACCGCTTGCGGTTCTTTCCTGACGGCGGACTCGTGGCATCGTAGCTGGCAAGCGCAGCTCGCGCCTCATGGACGATGGCGTTGGTTTCGGGGAAACGTTCAGGCGACGCGACTACGAACCCGGCATCCGCCGGAATGTCGACATCGGTTCGCGACAGCGTCGCGAGGATCGACCGTCGAGGCGCATCGCGGAGAAAGCGGCTGGCGCGGCGCGCGTTGAAATAGATTCGGCGGAGCCCAGGCCCGCGTACGCGGAATGCTTTTGCGATTTTCGATTGGAGGGTTGGCACTGCTCAGTACAGACTACCAAAACCGCTCGAATCGACGTCTGCTCCTCACGCCGAATTGGAAGGCGTCGTGCCCGGCGTGCGCAGAGGCGGACGCTTGCCCTTCGCAGGCTGCCCGTCACGGGCGACGTTGCCGGCTTCCGAAATGACATACCGGTCGAGCGCCCGCCGCAGCAATCGTGGAACCAACCCATCTGATGCGGCAACGCGGCGCGAATGTCCAAGCTCCTCAATCGCGTTCACCACAATGGGGGTTGCCGGGACGTCCAGGCCACGCGGTCGCACGAATTCCTTGATGAACGGCTCGAGAAGTTGCGCATTTGACGGCTGCCGCAGCTCTGAGTCGAGTTGCCGATGGTGCTCCTCGACCGTCGTCGCGGTGCGCAGAAACCCTGGCGAGGTCAGATGCTCGAAGTGGACCGTGCCACTCTGTGTCGCGGCGAACTCGGGTGCGAGCAGCGTGAAACTTGTGCGTCCGACGATTCCCGCTTCGATCATTCCGGTGGTGTTGACGGCGACGACGCCTTCGCAATGGAAGAGCGAATCGAAGTAATCGGCCTTTGAGGCATCAAACAGCGGCATGTCGCCCCGGCGTGGCCACCACCTCGCGCTTCTGCTCGTTGTTCCAGACAATCACCTGGTCAGGCTGGACATTGACCGTTCCCTTGTTCGTCAGATTGTCCCAACTGGCGACAGCCATCGACACCGGAATGCCAAGTCGTTTGGCGGTCTTCACGTAGTCAATCTGGTAGGACACGAAATCGACGAGCGGGGTCACGCCGCGATCCAACGACCACCTCGTGCCCACGTGACGCAAAGAGTCGTATCGTAAGACGCGTAGTTGCGCAAATATCCGTGATTGCACATCACGAACAGAATCCGCATTGGGGAGGGGCCCAATTCTTAGATCGGCTGAGCTGTCCCGAGCAAGGCTTTCCCCGGCGCGGTCGTTTTCGGCCTTATACGAGCTCGGCGACGACGAGGCCCACGTGGAACTGGACCTTTTGCGGGAGGTCCGTGAACGTGGCGATTGGACGCAGCCCAAACCGCGAGAGCGCGTCGATGCGCGCGTCGAAGTACTGGTTGGATGCGATGTAATGACGCCGCATGCCGTCGGCGTTCAGTTCCTGAAAAGGCTCGATCATGACGACGTAACGCGACGCTACGCGTCTGAGTTCCTTGAGTACGGCATCCCGGATGGATTCCATCTGCTCGAGTGCCAGCACGGTATAGACCACGTCGAACGCGCCACTGCGGTACGGCAGCTGCGCGCCCGTACCGCGCGCCAGGCGAACTCGGCGAGACGCGAATCGATCGCGAATGGAACCGACAAAAAATTCCTCGGCCGCGGGCGCGAGCTCGTGATTCCAGAGCAGCTCACGAGCCGCATGTATTCCGGCCTCTGTCAGCTCCAAGCCACCGAAGCGGACTTCGGGAAAATGCGACGACAGCAGCAGCAGATTGAACCCATTCCCGCACCCGACCTCCAGGACCGTGCGCGGCGCAATGGCTTCGAGCGTCTTGAGGAGAACGAGTTGGTGGATGCGTTTACGCGCAATGCTTCGGGCCAGACAGATCCCGCGCGACCATTCGAACGCCGTCGGCCTGCCCGCCAGATGCTCATCAAGCCCTCGGCTCCAGATGACGCTGTACTGCTCCTCGATGCGTTCGCGGTCCCGTGGCGGAAGCTCGTTCCGGCGGAACCGGTCGTAGCGGCGCTGCTCCTTCCGCTCGAGTCGTGCCACGATCGCGCGCCACTCAGGATCGTCCGCGCCAAACCGCTGCAGCACATATGGCGCGAACGCACGCTCGATGTCGTCAGCGGAGATCTTCACCTCAAGGGCCATCACTCCGAATGCGCTCTCATCATACCGATATAATCGACGTGGGCTCGATGGACGCGATTCAAGTGAACGGGCTCGGCAAGCGGTACCAGATTGGTTCCCGCGTCAAGCGGGACCTGTGGGCGCTCCAGAACGTCACGTTCAACGTGCCTCGCGGCACTATTCTCGGCGTCATCGGTCCCAACGGAGCCGGCAAGACCACCTTGCTCAAGGTCCTCTCGCGCGTGACGCCGCCCACAACCGGGCGCGTGGTGGGACATGGCCGCGTGATCCCGTTGCTCGCCCTCGGCGCGGGCTTTCAGCCGGATCTGTCCGGGCGCGAAAACATCTTTCTCAACGCGGCGCTCTACGGCATCGCCGCCGGCGAAGTCGAAGCGCGAATCACAGACATCATCGAATTCGCCGGCATCGACCAGTTCATGGACGTGCCGGTCAAGAAGTATTCGAGCGGCATGTACCTGCGGCTCGCGTTCTCCGTGGCCATCAACATGGAACCTGACATTCTGCTCGCCGACGAAGTGCTGGCTGTCGGCGACCTCGAGTTCCAGGAGAAGTGCCTCGATCGCGTGCAGCAAGCAGGCCGGTCAGGGATGACGGTATTGTTCGTCTCGCACGACATGACGGCGATCACCAGGCTCTGCGATCAGGTGCTCTGGCTGAATGCAGGCGAGATCATCAAGCTCGGGGATCCGGGCGACGTCGTCGCCGAGTATCAGAATTCCGCGTGGGCATTGACGGCGTCGAAGCTTGGCCACACGGGATCGCATATTTCCGCGCTCACCGAAATCCTGTCGGTCACGTTGCGGTCGGCCGACGGCCGCCAGATTGGGGCAGTGCACGCGAGCCAGGAGTGCCGGATCCGTATCCTCCACCGCTTTACCAAGCCGGGCTACTTCGGACGGTATACGATTCACGTCCGTGCGAAAGGTGCGGTCGCGTTCCGGTCCCGATTTCCCGACGACATTCTCGTCGAACGCCCAGGGGTCTATGCGGCTGAGGTCCGGATTCCCGCGGGCTTGCTGGCTGACACGATCTATACGGTCGATGTGAACGTGGTGGCGTTCCGAGGGGACGAGTACGTCCCGGTCGTCATCCACAACGCGCTGAGCTTCCAGGTATTCGATCCGGCGTCCAAACAACGGGATCACCTTGGCGGGGTTGTGTCACCGCGCCTTTCGTGGGAGCTGCGACCCGAACGGATCGACGCCGAAGCGCCTGCCGTCGCGGAAGCGGGACGTCAATCACATTGACGCCCGCGCACCAGAATCAGTTGAACGTCAGCAGCCATCTCGTGTCGCGACTGCACCTTCCATCCGACCTCCGCTAAGACTTCGAGTACCCGCGGTTCGTCGGCCGCGATGACGTGTAAGCAAATGCTTTTCAAGGATGCGCCGGCAAGCGTCGTCGACGCACCCTGCACTACCGCCAGCGGCGACGCGAGCGATGAGATGCGGACATGTTGCGGCGGCGGCATTCGATAGCGCTCGATTGCGGTATCCAGCCGCGTCAGACAGGCAGGCTGAAAGTACGGAAGGTTCGCGCCACGGTGCTTCACACGCCAGTTGATATCGTCGCGGATCGTGTATCCGGGATGGCCGGGCAATCCAGCGGGATGCCGGATCTCCGCGAGACCGTCGCGCGCGGCAAGTGCGAGCGGAATCGGAACGACCCATGCCTGGCAACCGCGCCGCTGGACGTTCTCGCATAGCTCCGCGTACGCCGCGTAGCCGGGCTCGAAGGCGACCACCGTCGCGCCTCGACGCTTGACCGCAGTCACGACGAAGTCGCCTGCGCCGGCGCCCACGTCGTACATCACATCACCGAAGCCTACGTGCTGCTCCAGCCACTCCATGCTTCGCGCGCCGTCCTCAGCATGTGCAGCCACCGGCCGCGACGACTGGGGTTGCGGCCTGCCTACACTGACGGCGTCATTCACGTGCGAAGTCGCAGCCGGGGGTTCTTCGGGCGATCGCGGAGCCTCAGAGGCCAGACGTTCGAGCGTCTCGGCAAACAGCGGAGCAACGGGCCTGTCAATACCGTGCGGACGAAGGAATGATTGAATGAATTGACGAATCGCGTTCTGGTCAGGAGGTTGTGACAACGCAGCTTCCAACTGCATGACATGGTCGGCAAATGAATGGGCCGAGGAAACGAAGCCACCTTGTTCCTTCGTCAAGTAATGGAAGTGAATCGTGCTGCTCTGGCCATCGACCGCACGGTCCTCCGCGACAATGGTGAAGACGGGGCGCCCGACGATGCCGGCCTCGAGTTCCGCGGTGGTGTTCAGTCCGACGACCGCGTTGCTGTGGACGATTGACTCATACAGACCCTGCGGCGTCCCCAAATCTGTCTGAAGGACGACGGCGCGCTCATCGTCGAACGGACGCGCGGTGCGCGCGATCAGGTCTGGCGCGGCTGGCCATCGGTGACGCGGCATCCTGAAATCGTCGGGCAGGAGCGCGATATCCGGATGCGGACGAACGACGACGTTGCACGTACGAAGTGCTTCCGAGGTGCTGCCGCGCAGCTCGCCAAGCCAGCGTTGGATGAACGGAAGCTCGCCCTCCGAGACAAACTTGGACGAGCAGACGTAGAGCAACGTTGGACGTGCTGGATCCAGACCGAGCGGCTCGTGAAACTGCTCGCGACTCATCGCAGCTTGCAACGAGAAGAACGTATCGAATCGCGGAGCGCCGATGACCGTGACGCGCCCGTGCGGAAACCCGTGCAGGGCTTTGGCTTCGTCGCGCTGCTGCTCGTTCCAGACAAACATCCGATCCGGCCACCGATGAAGCGTCCCTTTGGTGCTCAGGTTGTCCCAGCTGTAGAGCAGCATCCAGGCGGGAACACGCATGCGCGTGGCACTGGCGACAAGATCGGCTTGCGCCGGACCAAAGTGGACGAGTGGCGACACGAGCAGCACGTCCGGTTTTTCACAGCGCAGGAACTCGTCGAACAACGGATCGGTCGGCACACTCTGTTCGGCGAGCGCAAACACCTGGTCCAGTCGGCCCACCTGTTCCGGGGGAATATTCACCAACGCGTCCGCCATCGTGTCCGTCGAGGCGTCGAACTGCAGGTCCTGGCGTAGACGGTGAATGATTCGCGCCCGAAGCTTCGAGGCCGATCGCATCGCCGGTTTCAGATAGTGGACGCAATCGCGGAGACGGCGGACGAGGCTGGCGAGTTCACTCCACTCATCGGTGCGGACCGCGGGGCAGGTTGTCACGCGAAACGACGGATGGTTCAACGACAGATTGATGCGCGCTTCCGTCTTCTCGTCCCGCTCCTGGATGGCAAGCGTCACGGAATGACCGCGCTCCAGCAGGCACCGCAGCGTGCCGAGGAATGCGTCGACGTTCCGTTTCTGTTTAACGACCAGGAGAAATCGCATCCGGTCTGTCAACGGCCAGGGCATCGGCG
>Ga0207691_10006645_pt1 | contig 11159 bp, 10 predicted proteins | sample KBSM13metaG_FD_184327 | JGI IMG/M metagenome (GOLD analysis project Ga0207691, IMG submission 184327) | Miscanthus rhizosphere microbial communities from Kellogg Biological Station, Michigan, USA - KBS M1-3 metaG (SPAdes) (version 2) | ecosystem: Host-associated > Plants > Roots > Rhizosphere >...
GACGACCCTGTCCCTCGTTGCCCCGGAGATCGACGAGCAGGTTGCGGGCGCGGACTGGCGCGCCGTCGAGGACCACCTGCGCGAGCGCCCCCATGCGACGCTGCCGTGGCGGCTCTCCTCGGAGGAGTGCGCGCGTCTCGCCGGCCTTTGGAACGACACCAGCGCCTTCCGCAGCCACGTGGACATGGCGCGCCATCGGTTCGGTATCGGCGAGTACCGGTACTTCGCGCACCCCTTGCCCGCGCTGGTGGACGCCCTCAGGCAACGGCTCTACGCTCCGCTGGCCGGGATCGCGAACAGGTGGACGGAGTCCCTGGGCGGACGCGAGCGGTTTCCGGCGGCGTTCGAGCAGTTCGAAGCGCGCTGCGCCGAGGCCGGACAGCGGCGGCCCACGCCGCTCCTCCTGCGCTACGAAGCCGGCGGATACAACTGCCTGCACCAGGACGTGTACGGCGCCGTGGCCTTCCCCATGCAGGTGGTCCTCTTCCTCAGCCGTCCCGGCCTCGACTTCGAAGGCGGGGAGTTCCTGCTCGTGCAGCAGCGCCCGCGCGCGCAGTCCGTGGCCGAAGTCATCCCGGGCGCGCAGGGCGAGATGGTCGTCTTCGCGAATCGATACTGGCCGGCGCGAGGAGGCCGCGGATTCCATCGCACGAACGTACGCCACGGTGTGAGCCGGGTCCGCGCGGGGACGCGCTTCGCGCTCGGCATCATCTTCCACGACGCGGCCTGACCGGTCGCGCACGAGGCCGGACCTAGATCCGTACCCCTTCGGGGGCCAGGGCGGAGCCCCACAAACGGCCGACGACGGGGCCGACTTTCTCCGGATCGCCCGTGGTGAGCACGCGCAGGGTGCCCGAGCCTTCTCCACGTTGCGTGCGCGCCTGGTCGAGGAGGTGCGCCGTACGCCGCGCGATGGCGGGCGCGCTGTCCACGAGCGTCACCGCCGGTCCCAGGACGCGCTGCAGCGGACCACCCACGAACGCGTAGTGTGTGCATCCCAGGACCACCATGTCCACGCCCGCCTCGCGCAGCGGGCGCGTGAGCTCCTCGAGAGCGGAGACGAGCACCTCGCCGTCGAGATGGCCGTCTTCGATCAGGTCGGCCAGGCCGGGACAGGCCTGCGCGAGGACCTGCACGCCGTCGCCGTGCGCGCGCAGCAACCGCGCGAATCGCTCGGAGCGCAGGGTCCCGGAAGTGGCCATCACGCCGACGCGCCGGACACGCGTCTGGGCCACCGCGGTCTTGACCGCGGGCTCGAGGCCGACGACCGGGATGGAGAGGGCGGCGCGCAGGTCCTCGAGGGCGGCTCCGGACGCCGTGTTGCAGGCAGCCACCAGGAGCTTCGCGCCCGCCTCCTGGATGTAACGCCCCACGGCGAGGGCCCGTTCCCGGACCTCTTCCAGAGGCCGGTCGCCGTACGGGCAATACGCGGTGTCCGCGACGTAGAGCAGGTCTTCGCCGGGCAAGGCGGCGCGGATCTCACGGGCGACGCTGAGGCCGCCGACTCCGGAGTCGAAGATGCCGATCGGGCCCGCCATCCCATCCAGTATCGCGCGAGCGGGCCGGGATGGATAACGCGCGGCCGGTCAGGCGAACAGCCGCGCCTGGGCCGCCGCCGCAGGCGTGATGGGCGCGTTCTCGTGGGCGAGCAGCCAGCGCTTGCGGTCGAGGCCGCCGCCGTAACCCACCAGGCGGCCGTTCGAGCCGATCACGCGATGGCACGGGAGCACGATGGCCACGGGGTTCGCTCCGTTGGCCGCGCCCACGGCCCGCACGGCATCGGGCGCCCCGACGCGCCGTGCCATGTCCAGGTACGAGACCGTCGTGCCCACGGGAATCGTCCGCAGCGCCTCCCAGACGCGGCGCTGGAACGGGGTCCCGCCCGTCTCGACGGGAATGCGGTCCAGGGCGTCCAGCCGGCCCCGGAAGTACTCGCGGAACGAGGCCTCCACGCCGAGGGGATCGCCTTCCCTCGTCTCGAGCGGCCCGAGGCGGGCGCGGAGGACGACGACGGGATCGTAACGCCCGTGCAGGAACGAGAGCGCGCAGAGCTTGCCCTCGTGCGTGAACGCGGCCAGGTCACCCACCGGGCTCGCGAAGCGCGCGGTGGCCACGACGATAGGAGCACTCACGGGCCGATCGTACTTCAGGCCGCGGCCCGGATCCGTCCGTTTCGCGACGGCAAAGACCGGAGGACCGCTACTCCTCCCGCCCGTGGATCCTCATGTTCACGAGCTGGTCCACGCTGGCCGCCGCCACCTTGCTGCCGTTGACGCGCCGGATGAACTCCGGGGTGACGCCGTGGATGCGCATGTTCACGAGGTCGTCCACCGGAACCCCCTCGTAGCCGAGGTCGCGGAGGGCCTTGATGAACTCGGAGGACACACCGTGGATGCGCATGTTGACCAGCTCGTCCGTCGTGAGCCGCGCGTAGCCCAGCCCGCGCAGGTCTTTCACGAACTCCGGACTGGCGCCATGGATCCGGAGGTTGACGAGCCCGTCCGGGTCCAGCTTGTCGTAGCCGAGATCCTTGAGGGCACGGATGAACTCCGCGCTCGCCCCGTGGATGCGCAGGTTCACGAGGTCGTCGATGGACACCCGCTCGTAACCCAGCGTCTTCAGCTCGCGGATGAAGGCGGGCGAGGCGCCGTGAATCCGGAGGTTCACGAGCTCGTCCACGCTCGGGTGGTCGTACCCGAGGGCCTTCAGCTCGCGGATGAACTCCGGGCTGGCGCCGTGGATGCGGAGGTTGATCAGCTCATCCAGGGGCACCTTCGCATAGCCCAGGGCCGTCAGCTCGCGGACGAACCCGCGGCTCACGTCGTGGATGGCGAGCGCGAAGGCCTTCTCCTCGTCGATCCCGTCGTAGCCCTGCTTGCGCATCTCCTGCACGTATTCGGCGTTGGGCGTGAAGGTGAAGTGCCCCGCCCCGTCGCCCTCGTCGAACCGCCCTTCGAACGCGATCGTGCCCGCGTCGCGGACGAGGTCGAAGTGCACGTCCGTGCGCGCGCCCCGCGTCTGCTCGGCGCCCAGACCCTTGAGGTCGGTGAGCGCGACCGGGAACGAGGAGTTCCAGTCGTGGCCGGGGCCCGTGCGCCGCAGCACGAGTTGCACGATCGTGGCCGTGCCGCCGTCCGTCGTCTTCCAACGGGAAGGCTGCGCCGTCCAGACGCCGCGGAGGCCGCCCCCTTGCGCCTGGGTCACCCGCGGCGCGGTGACGGCGGAGAGAGCTCCCACCGCGGCCAGCGCGCCCAGCCCGATCCCGACCATCCGACGCTTCATCGTGCTCATCGACTCTGCTCCCCGCGCGCCTTGAGGCGCTTCAGGAGCGCCGGATCGACGCCATGCGACCGGAGCTCGATGAGCTCGCGCGTCGTCAGCCGGTCGTAGCCGGCCTCCCTCAGCTCACGCACGAACTCCGGTGTGACTCCCTGCGACCGCAGCTCGACGAGCTCGCCGGGGACGAGGCCCGTGTAGCCGAGCTCCTTCATCTCGCGGATGTACTCGATGCTCACCCCCTGATTGCGCAGACCGATCAGCATGGGCGCGGAGAGACCCTTGTAGCCCTGGGCCTGCAGGCCCCGCACGTACTCCGCGTTCACGCCCATCGAGCGCATGCCCACGAGCCGGCTGAGGCTGAGGTCCGCGTAGCCCATGCCGCGCAAGGCGGCCGCGTCCTCCGCAGAGACGCCGTTCGAGCGCGCCCCGAGCAGGTCGGTCACCGAGAGGTCCGCGTAGCCGGCGGCGCGGAGGTTCCGCACGTACTCCGGCGACACGCCCTGCGACCGAAGCGACAGCAGGTCGGAGAGGGACAGGTCCTTCATTCCCTCCGCGGTCAGGCCGTTCACGAAGTCCGGAGAGACCCCCTGGCTGCGCAGCGAGACGAGCTGATCAGGGGTAAGGTGCGCGTAACCCGCGGCGGCCAAGCCGCGTACGTAGTCGGGGCCGACACCCTGCGACCGCAGCTGGATGAGCTGGTCCCAGGACAGGCTCGGGTAGCCCAGAGCGGCCATCTCGTCCACGTATTCGGGTGTGACGCCGGCGCCTGCGAGCTCGATGAGGCGCTCCACGGGAACGGGGCGGCTCGACGCCGGCTCGTCCTTCGCGATGGACGCGGCGGCGACGGGGCCTGACCGCGCGGGCGCCGGGCGCGCGCGTTTCGCGTCGGCCGCGGGAGCCGCAACGGGCTTCGGGGACGGTGCGGGCTTCTTCGCCGCCTCCGTGTCGCTCGAGCTCGCCGTCGCCTGTGCGCGCAGGCTCGTCACCCCCGTGAGGGCCAGCACCAGCGCCGCACCGCCCAGCAGAGCCGCCGCCGCGCGCGTCGCGCGAAGGCCCTGGCCCGAGGGGGCCGCCACCAGGCGAGCGATGCGCTCGAAGAGAGGCCCGCCCGTTGCCGCGGGCGCGAGCCGGGGTGCCGGCCGCAGCGCCTCCAGTCCGGCCAGGGCGCGCGCGTATTCGATCGGATTGCCACAGGCGGCCACGGCCTCGTCGTCGCAGCACAGCTCGCGCTCCACGCGCATGCGATGCGAGACCCACCAGACGGCCGGGTGGTAGAAGAGGACGGTCTCGACCGCGCTCTGCAGCAGGCTGGCCAGGTAATCGTGGCGGCGGACGTGGGCCAGCTCGTGGGCGAGGATGGCCTCGAGCTGTTCGGGGCTCAGGCCGGCGATCGTCGCCGCGGGCAGGAGGATGGCGGGACGAAGCCAGCCTACGACCGTCGGCACCTCGACCATCGCCGACTCCAGCAGGCGGACCGGCCGGGTGACGCGCATGCGGCGCAGGAGGCGGGCCAGGCGCGAGGAGACGTCGGCCTCGAGAAGGGGCCGCGCCGACTGGTCCATCCGGCGGACGATGCGCCAGCCGCCGAGGTACCGGATCGAAAGCACGAGAACGCCCGCGCCCCAGAGCGCCACGATCCCGGGGAGCGCGCTCGCGATGCGCGCCCGCAGCGATGGCGCCGGCCAGGCCGCGACCCCGGAAGCCGGCTCGGAGGCGGCCCGGACGGCGCCGACATTCGCGGGCGCCGTCGTGATGGCGGGCACGACTTCCGCCTTGGACGCGCGCGCGGCGAGCAAGGTGAGGGGCGGCATCAGCGCCATCGCGGCCAGCGTGAAGGCGGCCAGCGCATAGCGGACGCGAGCCCCGGCGCCATGCGCGGCCAGGCTCACCACCGCGAACAGGCCCGCGGCCAGCGTCCCCTGCCACGCGAAATGCACCAGGGCCCAGCCGAGCGCTTCCACCGACGTGGTGTCGAGTGTCGTCATCGCTTCCCTCCCTCGATCTCGTCCAGGAGCTTCCGAATGCGTTCGATTTCCTCGGGCGACGCCCGCCGGCCGGAGAGGGCCTGGACCACGAGCTGGGCCGCCGATCCACCGAAGGCGCGGTCCACGAGGTCGCGCACGAGCTGGCGCTGCGTCTGCGCTTCCGGAGATCGCGCGGCGTAGACGTGGGCCCGCGCCGTTTCGTCCCGGGTCACCAGCGCCTTGTCCGCCATGATCTGCAGGAGCTTCAGGACCGTCGTGTAGCCGGCCCCCCGCGCGGTGCCGAGGGCTTCCTGGACCTCGCGGACGGTGCTGGGCCCGCGCTCCCAGAGGACGCGCAGGATCTCGAGCTCGCCGGGGGTCGGACGCGGCGGTGACGCCATGGCCCGAAGGCTAGTACGAAGACCTTCGTGGTGTCAACGAAATACTTCGTACATGTTCTTGGACGGAAGTGCCAGGTCTCACCTCCAGATGCAGCGGACGAAGACTGCAACCACCCTGAACGTGCAGTCTTCGCCGCTGATCTGGGACGGGCTACGAACGGTTGGCCTCAGCCTGTCGTCAGGTCCACCGTCGGCAGGAAGCGCGGGGGGCGGCGGTGGTGCGTCGCCTGCTCGAACGCATACGCGAGCTTGAGCAGGGTGGGCTCGCTCCAGGCTCGGCCGAAGAACGAGATCCCGACGGGCAGGCCGAAGATGTCCCCCGCCGGCACGTTGATGTTCGGATAGCCCGCGACGGCGGGCCCGGTGGAGCTGCCGCCCGCGAAGTGATCGCCGTTCACGAGGTCGGTCGTCCAGGCCGGTCCGCCCGTGGGCGCGACGAGCGCGTCGAGGCGGTGCTGGTCCATCACCGCGTCGATGCCTTCGGTCCGCGCGAGGCGCTGGTTCTTCTCCAGGGCCTCGCGGTAGGCCGGCGTCGTGAGCGGGCCCTTCGCCTCGGCGCGCAGGAGCAGCTCCTGGCCGAAATACGGCATCTCCTGGGCGCGATGGGCTTCGTTGAAGGCGATGACGTCCGCCAGCGTCTTGACGGGAGCGCCCGGACCGAGAGCTTCGAGGTACGCGCCCAGGTCCGCCTTGAACTCGTAGAGCAGCACTTCCAGCTCGCTCTCGTCGTACTCCCCCGCGTGCGGGAGGTCGGCCGGGTCCACGAGGACGGCGCCGCGCCGGACCATCTCCGCGAGCGCGTTCTCCATGAGGCGATCCACCTGCGGGTTGAACCCGAAGGACTTCCGCACCACGCCGATGCGCGCGCCGCGCAGGCCATCCGGGTCGAGGAACGACGTGTAGTCGGAGGCGCCCCGGTGCCCGGCTTCCGCGGTCGCGGCGTCACGCTCGTCCGTGCCCACGAGCGCACCCAGGAGGACCGCGGTGTCGCGTACGGTGCGCGCCATCGGCCCCGCCGTGTCCTGACTGTGCGCGATGGGAATGACCCCGGCGCGGCTGACCAGTCCCAGCGTGGGCTTGAGGCCGACGATGCCGTTCGCGGAAGACGGGCACACGATCGAGCCGTCCGTCTCCGTGCCGATGGCGAGGGCGCAGAGGTTCGCGGCCACGGCGCCGCCGGAGCCGGAGCTCGACCCACAGGGGTTGCGATCGAGCACGTACGGGTTCTTCGCCTGCCCGCCGCGCGCGCTCCATCCGCTGCTCGAGCGCGGGGACCGCATGTTGGCCCACTCGCTCAGGTTCGCCTTGCCGAGGAGCACCGCGCCCGCCTCCCGGAGCTTGCGCGCCACCGTCGAGTCGCGGGGCGGAACCGATCCGGACAAGGCCAGCGAGCCCGCGGTCGTGGTCGTCTTGTCGCGCGTGTCGATGTTGTCCTTGAGCAGGACCGGGATCCCGTGCAGCGGGCCCCGCGCGCCCTTGGCCCGGCGCTCCGCGTCCAGCGCGTCCGCGATGGCGAGGGCCTCGGGATTCGTCTCGATGACGTGATGGAGCGCCGGCCCCTGGCGATCGAGGGCCTCGATGCGGGCGAGATACGCCGCGGTGAGCCCGCGCGCGGTGAGCGTGCCCTGCGCCATGCGCCGCTGGAGGTCCTCGAGCGTCGCTTCCTCGAACTCGAAGGCCGCGGACGGAGTGGAAGGAGCGCGGCGGGGCGGCGCGGCCGCGCGGCCGGAACGGGCGCCGGCCAGAACGGCCGTCCCCATGGCGCCCAGCCTCAGAAATTCCCGCCGCGTCGGGTTCTTCATCTCCACCTCCGAGAGAGTGCCTGCGTGCCGCGCGCAGTCTACGGCAACCGGCCGGGCGTGGCATCGGCGCGCGTGTGGCCGGCGCTCCCGGCATAATGCGCGCATGGTTTCCCTCGCCCGCGGCACGCTCGATCAATTCGCTGAACGCATGCGACCCGAATACGAGCGCGCCCTGCGCGCGCTCGTCGAGATCCCGACCGTCTCCTCCCACCCTTCGCATCGCGACGACATGCGTCGCGGCGCCCTTCTCGCCGCCCGTCTGGTGCAGGCGGCTGGAGGACGCGCGCGCGTGCTGCGCACCGGCGGCCACCCGCTCGTGGTGGGCGACTTCCCCGCCCCGCGCGGCGCCCCGACCGTGGTCCTCTACAACCATCTCGACGTGCAGCCCGCCGAGCGCGAGGCCGAGGGCTGGCGCACCGATCCCTTCCGACTGGTGCAGCGGGGCCGCCGCTACTTCGGGCGCGGCACCACCGACGACAAGGGGCCCGCCCTGGCCGCCCTCTTCGGCGTGCGGGCCGCGCGGGAGGCGGGCGTGCCCGTCGGCGTCCGCCTGCTCTGGGAGATGGAGGAGGAAATCGGATCCCCCTCGCTGGAGCCGATGTTGCGCCGTCTGGCCACGCGCGTGCCTCCGCATTCGGTCGTCGTTTCCGACGCGGCCTGGCTCGATCGCCGGCGCCCGACGTCGATCGCCGGCCTGCGCGGGTTCATCGGATTCCACCTCGTTCTCGACACCGCGGAAGGCGAAGCCCACTCCGGAGACGTGGGCGGGGCGGCTCGCAATCCTCTCGCCGAGCTGATGCAGCTCGTGGCGGACCTTCACGACGCGCGCACCGGACGCGTGCGCGTTCCCGGCTTCTACGATGACGTGGTGCCGCTCTCCGCTCGCGAGCGCGCCGACTTCCGGCGGTCCGGTTTCTCCCTCGCCGCCTACAAGCGCGACAACCATCTCCGCCTCCTGCGCGCGAAGGACGCGGTGGAGGTGCTGGAGCGGATCTGGGCGCGGCCGACCTTCGAGGTGCACGGCATGGTCGGGGGATACACCGGGCCCGGCATCAAGGCCACCGTGCCCGGCCACGCCGAGGTGAAAGTGTCGTGCCGGCTCGTCCCGCGGCAGAAGCCGGAGCGGATTGCCCGCCTCGTCACCGCGTTCATCCGCAAGCGCAACCCCGACGTCGTGGTGCGCGCGGAAGGTGCCTCCCTGCCCTACGAAGGGAGCAGCCAGGGCCCCGTCGCGGACGCGGTGCGCGCGGCCATGTCCTTCGCGTTCGGCCGGGCGCCGGCCTTCGTCCGCGACGGAGGCACCATCGGCGCCGTGGTGAGCATGGGCCGGATCCTGCGCTGCCCGATCGCGTTCCTGAACCTATCCCTGCCCGAGCACGGCTATCACGCGCCGAACGAGAACTTCGACTGGGGCCAGGCCGCGGGCGGCATGGCCGCCTTCGCGCGCTACCTCGAGGAAGTCGCGCGCGGGGGCGCGACGAGCCGCCGTTCGTGACCGCGGATGGGCTGCAGCGGGGCGACGACGGGATCGTCCGATGCTGGTGGCCGGGAGCGGATCCGCTCTACGTCCGCTATCACGACGAGGAGTGGGGCTTCCCGGTGGACGACGACCGCCGCCTCTTCGAGAAGGTGTGCCTGGAAGGATTCCAGGCCGGCCTCAGCTGGATCACGATCCTGCGCAAGCGTGAGAACTTCCGGAAGGCGTTCGCGGGCTTCGATCCCGCCCGCGTCGCGCGCTTCGACGCCAGGGCCGTCCGGCGCCTCCTCGCCGACCCGGGCATCGTGCGCCACCGCGGCAAGATCGAGTCCGCCATCAACAACGCACGCCGCGCCCTGGAGCTGAAGAAGGAGAAGGGGTCGCTGGCCGCGTACTTCTGGGAGTGGGTGCCGGCCGCCGCCGATCGCCCTTCGCGCGTGACGCGCCGGGCCCTCGGCGCGATGAGCGCCACCCCGGCGTCCGTCGCCCTCAGCCGCGACCTGCGCAAGCGAGGCTGGACGTTCGTGGGACCGACGACCCTCTATGCGTTCATGCAGGCCATGGGCCTGGTGAACGACCATCTCGAAGGATGTGCCGCCCGTGCGCGCGCGGTGGCGGCGGCGCGGAAGTTCCGGCCGCCCGCCTGATCAGTGCGCGGGCGCTTCGCCCCAGAGCTGCTTGAGCCGGTCGTCGCGGCCGCAGTTGAAGCGGTAGTACTTGTAGCGGATCGGGTTCCGGATGTAGTACTCCTGGTGGTAGTCCTCCGCCGCATAGAACTCCCCGGCGGGCACGATCTCGGTGACGATCTTCTTCTTGAGCTTCCCCGAGGCGTCCAGAGCCTCCTTGGACTGCTCGGCCAGGCGCTGCTGCTCGGCGTCGTGGTAGAAGATCGCGGTCCGATACTGGTTGCCCCGGTCGCAGAACTGTCCACCGCGATCGAGCGGATCCACGTTGTGCCAGAACACGTCGAGGAGCTGCTCGTAGGTGACCTTGGACGGGTCGTAGACGACGTCCACCGCTTCCGCGTGGCCGGTCGTCCCGGAAGAGACCTGCTCGTAGCTCGGCCTCTTGACGCTGCCGCCGGTGTAACCGGAGGTCGTGGAAATGACGCCGGGCAAGCGGTCGAAGGGGCCCTCCATGCACCAGAAGCACCCGCCCGCGAACGTGGCGTGGGCCTTTCCCGAGGCGGGCGAGGCCGCACGGGCGGCCGTGGCCGCAATCATCGCGATCGCGATGAACAGTCCCGCCGCCGGTGCGGCGATGTGAAATCTCTTCAACATGTGTTGGCGGCTCCTACGGGCGGAACACACCCGCCCCCACCAACGATATCGCATGCAGGAGGCCTTCCCTTCCCGCGTTAGAGTGAAGGAGGAGGAACACGAACATGTGGCAACGTTTCGGCGGCCCGCCCACTCGTGAAGACGCGCTGCCCGGGCGACCCGAGCGCATGGCTGTCCCCACGCGCCATTTCGTGAACGGCGCGCCCCTCGAGGGCCTGCCCGCGGGCCTGCAGGAGGCCGTCTTCGGCATGGGCTGCTTCTGGGGAGCCGAGAAGGGCTTCTGGCAGGTGCCCGGAGTCGTGAGCACTTCCGTGGGATATGCGGGAGGCACCACGCCCAACCCGACGTACCGCGAGGTCTGCTCCGGTCGGACCGGACACGCGGAAGTGGTGCGCGTCGTGTTCGACCCCGCCAAAGTCCGCTACGAAGACCTGCTTCGCGTGTTCTGGGAGGGCCACGACCCCACCCAGGGCATGCGCCAGGGCAACGACGTGGGCACGCAGTACCGGTCGGCCATCTACACCTACGGGGAGGAGCAGCGGCGGGCCGCGGAGAAGTCGCGCGACGAATACGAGAAGGTGCTGCGCGCCTCGGGTTACGGCGCCATCACCACCGAGATCGCGCCCGCCTCCGAATACTATTTCGCGGAGGAGTACCACCAGCAGTACCTGGCCAAGAACCCGGACGGGTATTGCGGCCACGGCGGCACGGGCGTCTCGTGCCCCATCGGCGTGGGCGCGGCGCGGTCCTAACCGGGCGGCGCGTTCGCGTCCGGCCGCCAGGCGCGGGCGCGGCGTTCCGCGGGCAGCAGGCTCGCATAGAGGAACGCGCTCGCGGGCGCGGCCTGCCCGACCTGCGCGGCCAGCCGCACGACCGCACCCACCTGGTACTCGAGCTCGGAGGGCCGTCCCTCGAGGATGTCGCGCTGCATCGAGGCCGTTCCCTCCGCGGGAAGG
>Ga0207691_10006646_pt1 | contig 11158 bp, 11 predicted proteins | sample KBSM13metaG_FD_184327 | JGI IMG/M metagenome (GOLD analysis project Ga0207691, IMG submission 184327) | Miscanthus rhizosphere microbial communities from Kellogg Biological Station, Michigan, USA - KBS M1-3 metaG (SPAdes) (version 2) | ecosystem: Host-associated > Plants > Roots > Rhizosphere >...
GTGGCCGGCATCCGCATGGGCCTGCTCGATGCGCGCGTCGATGTCCAGACGCACGGCGGGCGCCTGACGATCGCCTGGGCCGGCGGCGCGCAGCCGGTGCTGATGACCGGCCCGGCCGAAACCGTTTACGAAGGAGAGATCGAACTATGAGGACGCAACCATGAGCGGTGCAGGCGTGCAGGGCATCACCGAGGCCGACATCGCGAACTACCTGGCGAACACGCCGGGCTTCTTCGAGCGCCATGCCGAGCTGCTCGGCAGCGTGCAGCTGACCAGCCCGCACGGCCAGCGCGCGGTGTCGCTGCAGGAGCGACAGATGGAGATGCTGCGCGACAAGATCCGCGGGCTCGAGGGCAAGATCATCGAGATGATCCGCCACGGCCAGGAGAACGTCGCGATCGCCGACAAGCTGCACCGCTGGACGCGCGCGCTGATGCTCACCGAGCACGCCCGCGACGTGCCCGACCTGCTGGTACGCGAGCTGATGCACCAGTTCATGATCCCGCAGGCCGGCATCCGCGTCTGGGCCGCCGCGCCGGCGTTCGTCGCGTTCGGCTTCGCCCAGCCGGTCAGCGACGACATCAAGCTCTTCGCCGGCAGCCTGTCGCTGCCGTACTGCGGCGTCAACTCGGGCTTCGAGGCTGCGCAGTGGCTCGACGATCCGGCCGACGCGAAATCGATGGCGCTGATCCCCTTGCATGCCGCTGCGGCCGGCACGCCGGCGACCAGCGCGTTCGGCCTGCTGGTGCTGGCGTCGCCCGACCCGACCCGCTACACCGCCGAGATGGGCACGGAGTTCCTGTCGCGCATCGGCGAGATTGCCAGCGCCGCGGCGGCCCGCGTGCTGCCAGCGCGCGCCGGCTGAACGGCACGGCATGCCCGCTGCGGCGCCCGGCATCCCGCCCAGCGCCCGCGCCGCGGATGCGCCGCGTGAGCTCGACGCCGACGTGCGGCGCCATCTGCAGCACCTCGAGGTCGAGCGCCGGCTCGCTGCACGCAGCTTGACGCTGTACGCCGAGGCCTTCGCGCGGCTGCAGGGCTTCGCGCTGGCGCAAGGCCTCGGTCTGCGCGAGGTGCAACCCCACCATGTGCGGCGCTGGGCCGCGGCACTGCATGGCCAGGGTCTCGCACCGCGCAGCATCGCGCTCGTGCTGTCGGCCTGGCGCGGGTTCTACCGCTGGCTGGGCGACGACGGGCTCGTCGCGCTGAACCCGGCCGAGGGCGTGCGCGCGCCGAAGGCGGCGCAGCCGCTGCCGAAGGCGCTGTCGGTCGACGCCGCGATGGCGCTGGCCGACGCGCCGGACGCCGCAGACACCCGGACGCCGCTCGCGGCACGCGACAAGTGCATCGTCGAGATGCTGTATGGCTGCGGCCTGCGGGTCGGCGAACTCGTCGGTCTCGATCTGCGCCCGGGCGCCGGCGGCTGGATCGACGCGGCCGACGCGACCGTGCAGGTGCTCGGCAAGGGCAGCAAGCGCCGCAGCGTGCCCGTCGGTGCCGCGGCGCTGCGGGCGGTGCGCGCCTGGCTCGAGCTTCGCCCGGAGCTGGCGCGCCACGACGAGCCGGCGCTGCTGGTCAGCACGCACGGCACGCGCATCAGCGCGAGCCAGGTGCGCATGCGCCTGAAGCAGCGCGCGCAACAGGTCGGCTTGCCGACGCATGTGCACCCGCACATGCTGCGGCATTCGTTCGCGAGCCACCTGCTGCAATCCAGCGGCGACCTGCGCGCAGTGCAGGAGCTGCTCGGCCACGCCAACATCACGACGACGCAGGTCTACACCAAGCTCGATTTCGGGCACTTGTCGAAGGTTTACGACGCGGCGCATCCGCGCGCGAAGCGCAAGTCTTAGGCGCCGGCGCGCCCATTTCGGCCAAGCGCGCTGGCGGCGGCCGCTCGTCGCTCTGTCGCTCAGCCGCCCGGCTGCGGCAATGCGATCTGCGTCTCACACTTCGCGCGGTGCACACTGAAGTAGGTCTTCACATTGCGCACGTTGGCGTCCTGCGTGAACAGCCGCTGCACCAGCGCGTGGTAGGCGGCCATGTCGGGCATCTGCAGCAGCAGCATCAGGTCGGGCCCTGGCGCGACGCGGTGGCACTGCTGCACCTGCGGCTCGGCGATCGCGCGCCGCTCGAAGGCCTCGACATGCTCGGCGCCCTGGCGGTCGAGGCTGACTTCGGCAAAGGCGGTCAAGCCGGCGCCGAGCTTCTGCGGCGACAGGATCGCCACCCGCTGCTCGATCACGCCCGCGTCGACCAGCCGCTTGACGCGCCGCAGGCAGGTCGCGGCCGAGGTGTGCACGGCGGCCGCCAAGGCCTGGTTCGACAACGCGGCGTCGCGCTGCAGCTGATCGAGAATGCGCAGGTCGGTCGGATCGAGTGCGATAGTGTTCATTCTTGCGTTATTTTTGGTGGATTATTCCACTGATGACGATCAATGAAATGTTGGATCACCATCGCCTTCTGTTTGCAAACTTATTTCCACCCACCGTGTCTACGATCCTGCTTCCAGATCACTTCTTTGGCGAAACAACATGTGTGGAATCGTCGGCGCCGTCAGCACCCGCAACATCGTCCCGGTCTTGATCGAGGGGCTGAAGCGGCTCGAATACCGCGGCTATGACTCCTGCGGCGTCGCGGTGCATCAAGGCGGCGAGCTCAGGCGCGCGCGCAGCACCGCACGCGTGGCCGAGCTCGAGGCCGAGGTTGCGCGCGACGCGGTCGCCGGCGGCACCGGCATCGCCCACACCCGCTGGGCGACGCATGGCGCGCCGGCGGTGCACAACGCGCACCCGCATTTCAGCCGCGGCCCGGGCGTCTCGGATGCCGCGGTGGCGGTCAGCGGCGGCAGCGCATCATCGGGCCGGATCGCGCTGGTGCACAACGGCATCATCGAGAACCACGACGAACTGCGGGCCGAGCTGATCGCGCGCGGCTACCTGTTCAGCAGCCAGACCGACACCGAAGTCATCGCGCACCTCGTCGACCACCTCTACGATGGCGACCTGTTCGACGCGGTGCAGCGCAGCGTGACTCGGTTGCGCGGGGCGTTCGCGATCGCGGTGTTCTGCCGCGACGAGCCGCACCGCGTCGTCGGTGCGCGCGAAGGCTCGCCGCTGGTGCTGGGCGTGGGCAACGGCGTGTCCGGCAGCGCGGCCAAAGGCGAGAACTTTCTCGCCTCCGATGCGATGGCGCTGGCCGGCGTGACCGACCAGATCGTCTACCTCGAGGAAGGCGATGTCGTCGACCTGCAGCTCGGCAAGCACTGGATCAGCAGCCGCGGCGCCGACGGCGACTACCGCGCGGTGTCGCGCGACGTGCGCACCGTGATCGCGCACAGCGGCGCGGCCGAGCTCGGCCCGTACCGGCACTACATGCAGAAGGAGATCTTCGAGCAGCCGAAGGCGATCGCCGACACGCTCGACGCGGTGCCCGGCATCTCGCCCGAGCTGTTCGGCGACGGCGCGCACGCGGTGTTCAAGCAGGTCGACTCGGTGCTGATCCTGGCCTGCGGCACCAGCTACTACAGCGGCTCGGTCGCGAAGTACTGGCTCGAGAGCATCGCGAAGATCCCGACCAGCGTCGAGGTCGCGAGCGAATACCGCTACCGCGACAGCGTGCCGAACCCGCGCACCCTGGTCGTCACGATCACGCAGAGCGGCGAGACCGCCGACACGCTCGCGGCGCTGAAGCATGCGCGCGCACTCGGCATGACCGACACCTTGACGATCTGCAACGTCGCGACCAGCGCGATGGTGCGCGAATGCAAGTTCGCCTACATCACGCGCGCCGGTGTCGAGATCGGCGTGGCCTCGACCAAGGCCTTCAGCACGCAGCTTGTCGGCCTGTTCCTGCTGACCCTGGCGCTGGCGCAGACGCGCGGCTTCCTCACCGAGGCGCAGGAGGCCGCCCACCTGAAGGCCCTGCGCCACCTGCCGGTCGCGGTGCAAGGGGTGCTGGCGCTCGAGCCGCAGGTGATCGCCTGGGCCGACGAGTTCGCGCGCAAGGAGAACGCGCTCTTCCTCGGGCGCGGCCTGCACTACCCGATCGCGCTCGAAGGCGCGCTCAAGCTCAAGGAGATCAGCTACATCCACGCCGAGGCCTATCCCGCCGGCGAGCTCAAGCATGGCCCGCTCGCGCTGGTGACCGCCGAGATGCCGGTCGTCACGGTCGCGCCGAACGACGCCTTGCTCGAAAAGCTCAAGAGCAATCTGCAGGAAGTGCGCGCCCGCGGCGGCGAGCTGTTCGTCTTCGCCGATGCCGACACGCGCATCGAATCGAGCACCGGGTTGCATGTGATCCGCATGCCCGAGCACTACGGCGCACTGTCGCCGATCCTGCATGTCGTGCCGCTGCAGCTGCTCGCCTACCACACCGCCTGCGCACGCGGAACCGATGTCGATAAGCCGAGAAACCTGGCGAAATCGGTGACCGTCGAGTAGCGGCACGTGCCGCCGCCGCTGCTGTTTGATACGAAAAGCCTTCGACTACGTCGTCAAGCTGTGCACCGGCCGCTCGCCGGCCAGCGCCTGCGCCAGGCTCGCGAGCACCATCTCGCCCATCGCCATGCGCGTCTCGACCGTGGCGCTCGCGCGATGCGCCTGCAGCGTCACGTTGTCGAGCTCGAAGAGAACCGGCGGAACGTTCGGCTCGTCGACAAACACGTCCAGCCCCGCGCCGGCGATGCGCCGCTCGCGCAGTGCCTGCACCAAATCAGTTTCGCGAACGAGGCGACCGCGCGCGACGTTGACGAGGAAGCCCTGCGGCCCGAGCGCGTCGAGGACCGCGGTATCGATGATGCCTTCGGCCTTGTCGGCGGCCGCACACACGATGAGAGCGTCACTGTCGCGAGCGAGCTGCTGCAGCTCCGGCACGTACGCCCAGGCGACGTCCGCGATCGGCCCGAGATCGGTGTAGCTGACGGGGCAGCCGAAGGCACTCGCCCGCATCGCCACGGCGCGCCCGACGCGCCCGAGCCCGACGATGCCCACACGCATGCCACTGAAGCGACGCGCCAGCGGGATCGCGCTCGGCTGCGGATGCCGGACCCACGCGCCCGAACGCACGAAGCGATCGACCGCGCAGACGTTGCGGCAGGTCGCGAGGAGCAGCGTGATGGCCAGGTCCGCGACGTCCTCGGTCAACGCACCAAAGGTGCCGGTCACCGGCAGCCTGCGCTCGCGTGCGTAGGCCAGGTCGACCGCGTCGGTGCCTACGCCGTTGACGGCGACGATCTCGAGCGCCGGCAGCCGCTCCATCAGCGCGCGCGCGATGCCGGTATGGCCGCCGGTGATCACGCCGCGGATCACCCGACCATGCGCAACGATGTAGGCGTCCGGGTCGGACTGCTCGTACAGCCGGTGCATGTTGTATAGCGCATCGAGGCGCTCGTTGATCGACGGCACGAGGATCGGGTTCAGCTGGAGGATGTTCGGCTTCATGGTGCGATTCACTCAGGTTCGATGCCGGCCGCCTTGATCACGCTGCCCCAGCGCTTGTATTCGGCGGCCTGGAAGTTCGCCAACTCCACGGGGGTCGAGGTGAACGGCTCCATCCCGTTCTGCTCGATGAAGCGGCGCACGTTCTGGCTCGCCAGCGCACGCTGCATCAGCTCGTTGACGCGTTGAACGACCGGCGCCGGCGTGCCGGCCGGGGCGTACACCGCGTTCCAGTAGCTGATCTCGTAGCCGGGCAGGCCGGCCTCGGCGATCGTCGGCAGCTCGGGAGCGAGCGGCGAGCGCTTCAGACTGCTGACACCGAACGCCTTCAGCTTGCCGGCCTTGACCTGCGGCAGGCTCGTCGTCAGGTCGACGATCATCATGTCGATCTGTCCACCGACCAGGTCAATCACCGCCTGAGGGTTGGCCTTGTACGGGACGTAGGTCAGTCGGGCGTGCGTCATCTGCTGGAACATCTCGGACGCGACCCGTGCCGACGAGCTGCCGGCACCGAAGGTCAGCGGCTGCTTCTTCGCGGTGGCGACCAGCTCGGCAACGTTCTGCGCCTTCACATTGGGATTCGTCACGAGCAGCAGATAGCCTTTGACGAGCGCGCCGACCGGCGCGAAGTCCTTGACCGGGTCGTAGGGGAGCTTGCGGAACAGGTGCGGGTTCGCGGCCTGTGTCGTGTTCGTGGTGATGAAGAGCGTGTAGCCGTCGGCCGGGGCACGCGCCGCAGCCTGCGCCGCGATGCCGCCGCTCGCGCCCGCCCGGTTGTCGACGATGACTGGAACCTTGGTCTCGGCGGCGATCTCCTGACCGATCGCGCGGGCCAGCCCGTCGGTAGTGCTCCCGGCACTGGAGCCTACGACGATCGTGATCGGCTTGGACGGATAGCTGTCCGCGAGCGCCGGCTGCGACATCGCCGCGCAGCAGGCTACCGTGGCAACGATGGTGACGGTGTTCATGGCTCTTGTCTCCGTTCGGATGAGTCGTGGTGTGCCTGCATCCTAGGCAGTCAGGCAAAGGCACGTCAATATTGATCATCAAGATCAATGTATTGCGCCGTTCCTGAGCTGGGACTTGATCGCCTCTTCGTAGAAGCCTTGATATTGATACTCACCGTCAATATCATTCCGGCCGAGGGCAGCAGGAACTCCGGCGATGGCAACGTGGATGACGCTTGAAGAGGCGAGGCGAGCACTACGGGTTCGCCCGCAAACCATCTACGCCTACGTCAGCCGAGGACGAATCGCCGTCAGCCCGGATCCGCAAGACGCCAGGCGCAGCCTGTATCGATCGGAAGACGTCGACAACCTCCTGCGACGCAAGGTCAACGGCAGGACAAGAGAAACGCTGGCAGCGACCACCCTGTTCGGTGCCGAGCCAAGCATCCCGACATCGATATCGACCTTTGCCGGCGGTCGTCTGTACTACCGCGGGATCGACGTCGTGTCGCTGGCTGCCACGGCAACCCTGGAGGACGCCGCGTCCTTGCTGTGGGCGTCGGAGCGTCCGCTGGTCTTCCCGGCTGCTCCGCGTTCCACCGCGGCGGCCGGCCGCGTGCGAGCGTTCACCGAGTTGGCAGCGCTGACCGCCACCGGTCATTCGACGCGGGGCCGTGCCGCGAAGGTATTGCAGGAGGAGTCGGCCAGTCTGGTCGGACGTCTGGCGACGGCATTCGGTGCATCCGACGATCGCGCACTCCCGTTGCACGAAAGGCTGGCGCGCGGCTGGCGGCAGCCGCGTGCAGTTGCCAGCTTGGTTCGCAAGGCCCTGGTGCTGTTGGCGGATCATGAGATCACGAGCTCGGCCTTCTCATCGCGCATCACGGCGTCCACCGGGGCGTCGCTTCCAGCGTGCCTGCTTGCCGGCCTGACGACACTCTCAGGTCCACTTCACGGCGATGCGACGGGTCGGGTGCGTACGCTGTTCGACGAAGTCGAACGAGGCGGCGCCGACGCGGTGGTGGACCGCTACCTGTCCTCGGCGATACCGATTCCCGGCTTCGGTCACCCCATCTACCCCGATGGAGATCCGAGGGCCGCCACTCTGATGGCCGAGCTCGAGCCCCCCAAGCACATTGCCCGCTTGATCGCTCGCGTCGTCTCACTGACCGGGCTCCTGCCGACCATCGACGTGGCGCTCGCGACGTTGGTCACGCGCTACCGGTTCTCCGCGGACGCGGCCTTTGCGCTGTTCGCCGTCGCGCGCAGCGTTGGCTTGCTCGCCCACAGCATGGAGCAGCTCAGCGTCGACTCGGTGATACGCCCGCGGGGCCGGTACACCGGGCCAATTGCCGAGGTTCAGCCAAGTGCCCGCCGGCGCGGGCGCAAGGGTCAGGAGGGGCAGGGCACGCCATGAAGTGCATCATGGCCCGCGCAGGCGAACCGACGAAGCCTGTTGGCCCTGGTCGCAATCGCCGATGAGGGTCCGTCCTGCACTTCGAGCGTTGACGCTTCGCCGCGGCCGAGTACTGTCGCGAGACTGCTTTCGGCAACGTGCCGCAGACCGCGACCAAGGGGATCTGGATCGGGGCACAAAGCCGACGCTGTATGTCGCTGCTCGGCCACTTCCGGTTGGTCGTTCGTCAAGAAAATCGTGTCGCCAACGACCGGTCCGAAAGCAGACCGGTCGCTCGCTGAGACGATCACAATCGCCACCGGCTGCTATGGGTAACTGCGGGTCCAGACGCTTCCGATCCGCATGCCTATGGGTTTCAGGCCTGGAGACGCGTTTCGGCGTCAACTCCATTCAGGTTGGGTTCACGATTGCGCCCTCAAGATGCGCTCATCGCTAACCCCAGGAGTCATCCGTGAAGCGCATCGCCCTCGTCTCGTTCCTTGCAGCCGCATCGCTGTCGGTGCACGCCAAGACGTACGTTGACAACGCGCGTGTCGTCAGTGTTGATCCGCAGCACGACAGCGTGCGCGTGCCGCGCCAGGAATGCAGCAACCAGTGGGTCAGTGAACCGCGTCGTGGCGGCGGGCGAGACTACATTGGAGCCCTCCTGGGCGGCGTGGTCGGCGCTCTCATCGGCAATCAGGTCGGTGGCGGGCACGGTCGCGAAGCAGCCACCGCGGTGGGTGCTGTCGTGGGGGCCTTCACCGGCGACGGCCTCGCCATCCGAGATCGCTGGGAACCCGGGCCCGCGACGCGCGAAGTGACGACATGCCGGGACGTGGCAGATGCCCAGACGCGGATCGTCGGCTACCAGGTCACCTGCGACTACCGCAGCCAGCAGTTCACGACGCTCGTGCGCGAGAACCCCGGACGATTCGTCCAGGTTCGCGTGGCGGAGGATCCTGTGGGACGATAGGGGCCGAACCCGGATTTGCTTCTTCATGAACGTCCTCATCAAGTCGCTGTGCGCACTATTGATCGTGGTGGCCGCCCCTGCGTGGGCCGACATCAGCCGGGACGAGGCCGCGGCGGCGGCGCAGCGCGTCGCCACAGGCCGCGTGCTGTCGGTCGACAAGACCGAAGCCGATCGTCGTCCGGTGTGGCGCGTGAAGGTCCTCACCGCGCAAGGGGAGGTCCGGGTAATCCTGATCGACGCCGCGAGTGGGCGGGTCATCGGCTGAGCCGCGGGGCCCTCGATGCGCTTGTTGTTGGTCGAGGATGAGGCGCCTTTGCGGCTCGGGTTGGCGCGCCAGCTGGAGGCCGACGGCTACCGGGTCGACCAGGCCGCAGACGGCGAGGACGGACTCTTCCAGGCCCGCGAGTATCCCGTCGATCTGGCGATCGTCGATCTCGGGTTGCCGAAACTGGGCGGGCTCAACGTCGTCAAGGCTCTGCGGGCGGATGGCCGAGCCATCCCCATCCTGATTCTCACGGCGCGTGGCAGCTGGCAGGACAAGGTCGTGGGCCTCGAAGCAGGTGCGGACGACTATCTGGTCAAGCCCTTCGAATACCCTGAACTCGCTGCGCGCATCAAGGCGCTGCTCCGGCGCTCGATGAAGGCGACGTCGGACGTGCTGACCCTGGGACCGATCGCCATCGATTTCACGGCGCAGAGCGCGCGTCTGGACGGCAACGCGATCGAGCTGACCGCTTTCGAGTATCGGCTGCTGGAATACCTGGTGCGCGAGCGGGCCCGAATCGTGACCAAGCAGGAGCTGTCGGACTACCTGTATCCCCACGACGAAGACCGCGACAGCAACGTCGTGGAGGTGTTGATCGGTCGGTTGCGCCGCAAGCTCGACCCTGGGGGCACCCTGTCGCCGATCGAAACCTTGCGCGGACGGGGCTACCGGTTCACCCTCGGATGAGGTGGCCCGACTCGATCCGCGCGCGCCTGATGGTCGGCGCCACGGTGGTTCTGATCGCCTTCGTGGCAAGCGCCGGCTGGGCGGTGCAGCGCGCCCATGAACAGAGTGTGCGCACGGCACGCTTCGCGCAGTTGCAAGGCACGGTGTACCTGCTCCTCGCCGGTACCGAACTCGACGAGCATGGCGCGTTGGTCCTTCCGCCGTCGTTTCCCGAGCCACGCCTGTCGCTGCCCGGATCGGGCCTGTACGCGAACATCATCAACGCGGTGCGACGCGAGGACTGGCAGTCTCCCTCGAGTGTGGGAATCCAGCCGCCGTTTCTGCGCGACGTCGCGATCGGCCAATGGCGTTCGGAGATCGTCGCCTCCGGCGGCCACAACTACCTGGCCATCGGCTACAGCGTGAACTGGACCGAGCGCGCGCAGACCGCGCCGCTGGTGCTCTCCGTGGTCGAGGACAAGGCCGAGTTCGATCGGGAGGTCGGCGCCTTCCAGCGGACGTTGTGGACATGGCTTGGCGGCGCTGCGGCACTGCTGCTCGTGTCGCAGACGCTGCTGCTCGGCTGGGGCCTGGCGCCGTTGCGGCGCGTGGCCCACGAAATACGCGCCATCGAGCACGGTGATCAGACCGGGATCGCAGGCCGGTATCCGACCGAGATCACCGCGTTGACCAGCAGCCTCAACACCCTGATCCATCAGGAGCGCATGCGTCAGACGAGGTACAGGGAGGCACTGAGCTTTCTCGCGCACAGTCTGAAGACGCCGCTTGCCGTGCTGCGCACCGCGCTGGGCGAGCCGGCGCGGCTGCCCGGCATCGTGAGCGAACAAGTCGCCCGCATGGACGACATCGTGCAGCACCAGCTGGCGCGTGCGGCGGCCGGTGGTGCCTCGCGCTTCGCGCCCCGGCTGCCCATCGGTCCGGTCCTGGACCGGATACGCGACTCGCTGCTCAAGGTCTATGCCGACAAGGGCCTGGCGTTCTCGTTCGATGTGCCGGCCGAGCTCGCCTGGCGGGTCGAAGAAGGCGACGCCTTCGAGATGTTCGGCAACGTGCTGGACAACGCGGCCAAGTGGGCGCGAACGCGGATTGCCGTCAGCGCACGCCAGGAAGGCAATGCGCTGCATATCCGCGTCGACGACGACGGTCCGGGGTTCGGCGATACCCGCTCGATCCTGCAACTGCACGTGCGTGGCGACGAAAAGGTCCCGGGCCACGGCGTGGGCCTGGCGGTCGTCAACGACCTCGTTGCCAGCCACGACGGCGAGCTGATCCTGACCCGCTCGGACCTCGGCGGGGGCAGCGTCGAGATCGTCCTGCGGGCGGCCTGAGAAATCTCGGGTTCGTTCAGGTGGCGTTCACGGGGGGTCGCGCAAGATGACCTTACCGCAACACAAGGAGCCATCATGAAGCGCCCCTTCCTCCAGAGACTCATCGCTTCCACTGTCCTGATCG